>Ga0209202_1000899_pt1 | contig 20266 bp, 16 predicted proteins | sample AD_UKC032_MetaG_FD_184416 | JGI IMG/M metagenome (GOLD analysis project Ga0209202, IMG submission 184416) | Active sludge microbial communities of municipal wastewater-treating anaerobic digesters from USA - AD_UKC032_MetaG (SPAdes) (version 2) | ecosystem: Engineered > Bioreactor > Anaerobic >... | reverse complement strand
TCCTCGATGATGCGGGCAATTTGACCGTTAAAGAAGGCGACAGGGTCACCGCCTACTTCCTTTCGTCGCGTCACAGCGAAAGACTCTTCACCACCAAATTGCTCGCACGAAAAAGCGTAGATGAATTTTTAGTCAACGCCTATTCCAACGCGATTCCACTGGAGGCCGTCGTGGAAAAAGAAATTAAGGGCGGTTTCTCCATAAAAATCAGCGCCAGTGCAAGCGGCTTTTGTCCTTACTCGCAAATGGACACGAAAAAAATTAACAACGCCGCGGATTACATCGGTAAAAAATTCGATTTCATTGTCATAGAGTATGGAGAAAATGGTCGCAAAATTATCCTGTCAAGACGCCCGTTGCTGGAAAAGATTGAAGAGGAGAAAAAATCCGCTCTGAAAAACTCCCTGCAAAAAGGCATGACGGTGCAAGGCGTGGTAACCTCGGTGCGCGACTTCGGCGCGTTTGTCGATATAGGCGGCGTGCAGACCCTGCTGCCGGTTTCGGAAATGACCTGGGGTAGGGTAGAAGACACCCGATCACTCTATAAACCGGGCGACACTATTGAAGCCGTCATCATTAACCTGGATTGGGAAAACGACCGCGTGACGTTATCCTTCAAAGATACCCTTCCCGATCCGTGGAATGAGGTTGTCCGAAATTACATCGAAGGCAGCACCCACAAGGGCAAAGTTTCAAGGCTGACGGATTTCGGCGCGTTTATCACGCTGGAAGCGGGCGTGGATGGGCTCTTACATATCTCCAAACTGGGCAAAGGGAAAAAGATCAAGCACGCCCAAGACGTCCTGTCCAAAGATCGCGAAATCGACGTGAGAATTGAAAAGATTGACCGCGACAATAAGCGAATATCGCTGGATCTGGCAACAAACAGCGAGGAGAAAAATGGCTCGTCGGAAGAAAGCGAAAACTATCTAAGTTACATGCCCAAGGCGCCCAAAACCATGGGCACATTCGGCGATCTGCTCAGCAAGGCAAAAAAGAAGAAATGAGGAACAAGGTATCATCTCGTAGGAGCACGAAGCATCACCTGATGAACGGATACCATGAAGGGCACGTCATGTTATGGGTCGTGCCCCGATTTTTCCTTGCACCTCGCATCCCCTCCAGAGGGTTAGCCTTGAACCTTCGCGGTTAAAATCATCAGCGCATCCGCCACGATCGGTTCATTGTCTCGGATCATGATGGGATTGAGATCGATCTCGGCGATTTCAGGATGCAGAAGTGCGATGTTCCCTACAGTCTGAAGGATCTGTGTCAATACATCCAGCTTCACCGGCGGCATGCCCCGATACTCGTGCAATAATTTTCCGGATCGGAGATCGGCAAACATTTCCTCCGCGTCCACATCGGCCAGAGGAGCCTGACGGATCGTCGTATCCTGGTAAATCTCCGTCAGCACACCGCCCAGTCCGAACACCACACATGGCGCAAATCCGGCAAAGCGCGCCATCCCGGCCAGGAACTCACGGTTGCCGCTGACCATTTCCTGCACCAGCACCGCCGCATGCCGGCCTGCCGCCTTCTGAATGCTGTCGAATGCTTTTTTAACCTGTGCTGCATCTTCAATATTCAACGCAATCAATCCCTTTCCGCTTTTGTGCTGAATATCCCAACTGCATGCCTTGAGCGCAACGGGATACTGAATGCCTTCGGCGGCATCCACCGCATCTTGTTTTGTCAAGGCCAACATCTCTCGTGTAACCGGCACACCGTAGAGGGCCAGAAGTTGTTTGGCCTCGTATTCATCGAGCGCCGTCCGGCCCGTAACCTGCGCCTGCCGGATCACCTCCACCGCCTGCTCTTGCAGCTGCGGCACGACCGGGGGAACAGCGCGGACGCGCTCTCTAATTAACTTATAACGGTAAAGGGATCCCAGCGCACGGGCGGCATTTTCCGGAGAATTAAAAACAGGTGTATTGGCATCCTGGTAGCTCTTGGTATAATTGTCTTCATGATCAAAAAAGGACGAGATCAGAAACGGCACGGAACACCTATGGGGCAAATCAAAAGCATCCCCCTTAAGGGATCTTGTGCCTTCCAGGAAATCCTCAAAGGACATGCCACCAATAAAATCACGTAAGTGCGAGAAAACTTCGGTCATGAAGCCCGAGTGCATGATACCGTGCAAAACAACCGCGTCCACCTCGCCGCTTTTCATGATCATCTCAGGCAGTGTCGTGGCCAGTTTTTGCATGCTTAAATCAAACGTCACATCCACCGGATTAGAAGGCGACGCATGCGGCGCAATTTTCGACCGGATTTCCTCCTGGAGGCGATCCGACAAACGGGGAACTTCCATGCCCGCTTGATCGCACGTATAGGCAATTGCCGTACCCGGCCCGCCGGAATTGGTCACAATTCCCACGCGTTTTCCGCGAAGTGGCGGTTGCGTCGCCAATGCCCAGCCGTGGGCATAGAGGTCTTCAATGCTGCGTACGCGGATAATGCCGGCCTGTTTGAAGATACCGTCGTAGAGAAAATCCGGACCGGCCATTGCACCTGTATGACTGGAACCGGCCCGCGCGCCGGAGGCCGAACCGCCCACATATTGGGCCACCACCGGTTTGCGCTGCGTAACCCGGCGGGCAACTTCCACAAATCGTCTGCCATCGCGGATTCCTTCAATGTAAAGAATGATTGCTTTGGTCTGCTCGTCTTCACCCAGATACTCGAGTGCATCGACCATATCAATATTGGCTTCATTGCCCAGACTGATGGCCTTGCTCAAACGAATGCCTTTTTTCCTTAAATAAGGCAGAACCTGCGTTACATATGTGCCGCTCTGCGAGGCAAATCCAAGCAAGCCCTGCCCGGTCGTAAACGGGGCAACCGTCGTATTGAGTGAATTTTCAGAATTGATAATCCCCAGGCAATTGGGGCCCACAAACCTAATCCCGTACTGCTGGGCTATAGCGTTAATCTGCTCCTCCATATTCCGGCCGGTTGCACCGATTTCCTTAAAACCCGCGGTAACGATAATGGCCCTTTTCGTTCCAATTCTGCCAAAATCCGCAAGCAGGCTCGTCATAGCCTTACTGGGTACGATAAAAACGACCAGATCAGGCACCTCCGGTAAATCGGACGCCGCCTTAAAAGCAGGATATCCCAGAACAGTTTTTTCCGTCAGATGAATGGGATAGAATTTGCCCTGATAACCGTCTTTTATAATACTTAAAGCCTGAATGGTTCCCATTTTTGTAAAATCATTACTGGCGCCGACAACCGCGACAGATCTTGGATTCATAAGTAATTGCAAAGGGTTTTCCGACATAAGTGTCATTCCTTTTGTGAGTTTTTCAAAACTTGTTCAGAGCAAGTACAAACAAAGAGTCATGTCTGTCAAGGCAAAATGCAGACTTCCTGACGATTACCGGGAAAATTCTGCCAATAAGCTTTCGATTCTGATGGTCATCCGGAAGTGGTCATGAAAACTTCTTGTTGAATATCGCGGCACCATGATTTATGCTCCCGGACAGTTTAAAACAGAGGGACAAATAATCTTTCCCCATGCAGGAAAGAGATGATTGAGGACAGTGATGGGTTTAATCCGTTTGTTAATCAGCGATCCCGCGGCATTCGTCATGCTGGCGGTGTTGCTTTTGTATTCCGTGATATTGCATGAACTGGCACACGGCTGGGTAGCCTACAAGATGGGCGACGAAACGGCCAAATGGCTGGGCAGGCTGACACTGAATCCAATCAAACACCTTGATCCCATCGGCTCGCTCATGCTTTTAATTATCGGGTTCGGCTGGGCCAAACCGGTCCCGGTCAATCTGGAAAATATTCCCGTGCCGCAAAGACGCAAGGGTTTAATTCTGGTTTCCGCCGCAGGTGTTACGGCCAACATCATCATTGCCTTCATTGCGCTGCTGTTATGGCGTCTGCTTTCTCCCGAACCGGGCGGTATGATTTATCAGGTACTTTATACGCTGTCGTATATTAACATCCTGCTGGCCGCGTTCAATTTAATTCCAATTCCGCCACTGGACGGCTCGAAAATTTTGATGGGTTTCACGCCGGAATCTTTCAACCGCGTACTGTATCAAATCGAACCTTTCGGTTTTTTTATTGTGCTGGGCCTGCTGCTTGTAGGTGTGCTCAATCCGGTGATCAACGTCTTCCAATCCGGCATTATCAGTTTTATATCTTTATTTTTGCCTTCATAAGCGCAAGAAAGGAGGAAATACCGTGGTGACATTTTCCGAGCTTTTACAAAAAAGACGGGCAATCCGGGATTTCGAGGACAGAGAGGTTGCCTCGAAAATAATCGACGAAATCCTTCAGGAATCTACGCTCGCGCCGTCTGCCAGCAATAATCAACCCTGCCGTTTTGTCGTGATTCATTGCCGTAAAACAATCAAAGCATTGTCGGACGAAAGTAAAGTCAATCTCCTGCGTGATCATGCTGAAAAAAAGATCAAGCTCGCTCCCGACTACGTTACGTTTCTTCAAAACGAGAATTTCAATGTGTTTTATAACGCGCCCTGTCTCATTTATATCGTCGGCGCAAAATCAGTTGGTTCACTGGATGTGGACGTGGCGCTGACGGCAAGCTACATCATGTTTTCAGCGGCAGCCCGGAATTTAGGAACATGCTGGGTTGCCTTGGGCGCGAATATTCGAGATCCTCAACTCAAGGGAGAACTGGGCATTTCCGATAATCACCGAATCGTCGCACCTATTATTCTGGGCTATCCTAAAGTGATTCCCGTTGCAACAAAGCGACACGCACCGGAAATTCTCCGCGTGATCACCGAAGCCCATCGATAATGGGCTAAAGATTTTTAACCAGCGTTTTTATTCCGGCTGCGGCGTCTTTTGTCCAGTGGATGCGGATAATCTTGCGGCCTTTCTCCATCAATGCCTGACGGTCTGCCTCGGCCTGCGCGGCTTTAAGCTCTCCGAAAGTCAGAGAGTAGCCTAGTTTGCAAAGAGCGTCGGGGATGTCCAGATCCGATTTGTTTTCGTTGGTCATCTGAATAAACAGGCCGCGGCCTGCGTCGCCTTTATGCAACTGGCCTACCGAATGCAGATAGCGGGGTCCGTAGCCAACCGTTACGGCTAGACGGTATTTTCGGGAGAGCGCCGACCGCAACTGCCCCAGCGCATCGTCAATGTGCGGCGATGGACTTAAATAAACCTGCAACCCTATGTAAGCGTTTGCCGTCGATGGCATCAGAAAATTGGTCAGTGCTTCGAGAACGGTTGTCCCGGAAATATCACCGTAAACCTCACAGTCACCAACGACGAGTGACGGTTGCGTCTTCGGCCACGCTTTATTTTTTTTGAATTCCACAAGCATCCGGTTCGTATGCTTTTTGGTCGCTTCGACATCCGGTTGATCGAATGGGTTGATTCCCATGATATGAGCAGCGACAGCCGTCGCCATTTCCCACAAAAACATTTGACCGCCCAGATCATAGGCATCATGAATCCGAATTTTCAAGATGGGATGTCCGACGGTTGCCAATTCCATGATCCGTGAATTCCATTCGTTATGGTCATCATCAAAAAAGACAAAGACGCGATCATTCCCGTAAGTGCCGACATCCATCGATGGTTCATCCAACACCGGCAGAATTCCCTTGCCCTCTTTGCCGGTGCTCTCCGCGATCAACTGTTCCAGCCAATCGCCAAAAGATTTCCAGGACGGCGGAAGAATCAACGTAAGCTTGTCGCGGCCGTATTGCGCAAGTGTTCCTAAAGCGGCACCTAAATGACAGCCGGTGGAGTCGCTTTTGCCGGAAAAGAAATCAGTCTTTTCCTGCCGGGCAACGGCTACCGCATTTTGCAGTAGTTTTTCGATCTGAATGCCGATTAATGCGGCGGGAATCATTCCCACCAGGGAAAGAGCCGAATAACGGCCGCCAATATTGGGATTGTTGGAAAAAATGTAGGGAAGCTGCAATTGCCAGGCCTGCTCAAGCATGGGACTGCCTTCATCAGTAATGAACATGAAATGTTCATTGGCGGAAACATCCGGTTTTTCGTTGGTTATGTTGTAGAAATAATTAAAAAGTGAGACGATTTCCAGAGTCGTCCCTGACTTTGAAGAAACGATAAAAAGCGTTTTCCCCAGGTTGAGTTTTTCGGCCAAACCGCGGATGACCGCTGGATCAGTTGTATCTAGAATTTGCAGCCGTGGGTAGCCCGGCGCACATCCGATGATGTTGTTGAAGACCTCCGCCGACAGACTCGATCCGCCCATACCCAAAAGGACAACGTCTTCAATGCTGCCCTGAGTGAAGGGCTCTAGGGAAGCGCGGATACTGTGGACATGTGCTGACGTTTCTATGGGGGCGTGTAGCCAGCCCAGCCGATTGGAAATTTCCTCAGGCGTCGGTTTCCAAACATGAAAGTCGTTTGCCCAGATGCGCGCGGCAATGTTTCCACGGCGCATCTTCTCCAATGCGTTGGTGACAGCACTCTGATAGGGTCCAAGCAAAAAAGAAATGCCTGTTGCCTGCATTACTTTTCTCCTTCACTACGCATGGACAGCAATTTCGTGGCCGCCGCGACAATGTTGGCGGATGTGAAACCGAATTTTTCATAAAGCACGGGCGCGGGCGCAGACGCGCCGAAGGTTTCCATGCCCAGTATCTTTCCCGTCAGCCCCACATAATGTTCCCAGCCCAGCTTGATGCCGGCTTCCACGGCCAAGCGAGCGGTTACTTTCGGAGGCAATACTGAATCGCGGTATGCCTGAGACTGGCGATCGAATATTTCCCAACTGGGCATAGAAACGACGCGGACTTTTATGTTTTCCGCAGCAAGCTTGTAAGCGGCATCTAATGTCATGGCGACTTCCGAACCGGTGGCAATCAGAATCATCTCCGGATTCGATGAGGACTCCCATAAAATGTAGCCTCCCTGCCGCACACCGGCGGCCGGCGCTAAGACCTGCCGATCCAGAACCTTTAAATTCTGCCGGCTGAAAACCAGCGTGGTGGGACCTTTGGTGTTCATGAGCGCCAGACGCCAGGCTTCCAGGGTTTCATTGGCATCCGCCGGACGTAATACGGTCATATTGGGAACTTGCCTCAAATTCATGATCTGCTCAATGGGTTGATGTGTTGGGCCGTCTTCGCCCACGCCGATGCTGTCGTGCGTGAAAATAAAAATGGCACGCAATCCCATCAAAGCAGCCAGCCGCATGGGCGGACGCATATAGTCGGCAAACGTTAAAAAGGTTGCCGTGTAAGGAATTACACCGCCGTGCAGCGCCAGGCCCACGATAATGGAACCCATCGCGTGCTCGCGCACACCGAAGTGAATGTTTCGTCCTGAGTAATCCCACGCTCCGCCCACCATGCCGTGCAGGCCCTCGCAGGACAAGGCCGGGCTTTGGAAATCGCCAAAGCCCTTAAGCCAGGTAAACGTAGAGGGATTAAGATCCGCAGAGCCTCCGGCCAGTTCCGGAACTTTGGCCGCCAAGGCCTGCATGACGATTTCAGAGGCTTTGCGGGTGGCGACATCTTTGGAGCCGGCGGGAAACTCAGTAAGCGCCGCTTCCCAATCGGCGGGCAGTTCGCCGCGCATGGTTCTTTCCAGTTCAGCGGCCAGCGCTGCATCTTTTTGCCGGTACGCCGCGAACGTTTCAATCCAATTTTTTTCACTTTTTTTGCCGCGGGAAACAGCCTTGCGAAAATATTTCTCTACGTCCTCGGCAACATAAAAGGATTCATCGGCTGGCCAGGTACATGCCTCTTTCGCGCCATGAATTTCTTCAGCCCCCAGCGGCGAGCCGTGGGCGTCGCAGCGGCCTTGTTTGCGAGGCGCGCCATACCCGATGGTCGTCTGCACACAGATCAGCGAGGGTTTGCCGGATTCCTTTTTGGCTTTTTTAATCGCCCGGTCGATGAGGGCTACATCGTTGCCGTCCTGAACTTTCTGCACCTGCCAGCCGTAGGACTTGAAGCGCACGTCGATATTTTCGGTAAAAGACAATCCTGTGGAGCCGGCTAGGGATACTTTGTTGTCGTCATAAAGAACAATGAGTTTCCCCAGGCGCAGATGACCGGCCAGAGCACAGGCTTCCGCGACCACGCCTTCCATCATGTCGCCATCTCCGGCCATGACGTACGTGTAATGGTCAATGATGGATTGCCCGTCGCGATTGAACCGTGCCGCCAGATGCGCCTCGGCAATAGCCATGCCGACGGCGTTGGCCAACCCCTGCCCCAGAGGGCCGGTAGTCACTTCTACGCCTGCCGTATGCTTATATTCAGGATGTCCCGGTGTACGGCTGCCCCACTGGCGGAAATTTTTGATGTCGTCGAGCGAAAGATCGTAGCCCGTCAAATGTAAGAGAGCATATAAAAGCATCGAGGCGTGGCCGGAGGATAAAACAAAGCGGTCGCGATCCGGCCACTGCGGATTCTTTGGATTATGTTTCAGATGTTTTGTCCATAAAGCAAAGGCTGCCGCCGCCGCTCCCAGGGGCATGCCGGGATGGCCGGATTTGGCTTTTTCAATGGCATCCGCGGCTAAAAACCTAATGGTATCAATACATTGTTTTTCCAACTTCTTTTTATCAGACATAATGTCTCCTTAAGGTCATTGAAGATGTTTCACTTAAAACAAACATTAAATTATTGCACGAATTTTTTTCTTTCGGTTCAATGACTTTGCAATGTTATGAAAATTAAATTTCAGTTATCGTGCAGCGTCATTCCATGTTAAGGTTTTTTTACCAGCGACTCATCCAGCCACTTTAGATATTCAGTGCTACCCTGGATAATTGGAACGGCAACAATTTCGGGTGTTTCGTAGGAATGCAGTTTTTTGATGGCAGCTTCGACTTTGGGGAAAAGATCTTCACGGGTTTTTATTAAACAGGAGTATTCCCTGGCAATTTCCACCTTGCCTTTCCAACGGTACGTACTTTCGATAGCGTCTGTGATCTGCACGCAGGCGGCCAGTTTCGCATCCACCAAATGTCGGGCGATGGTTTGCGCCTGTTCTTTGGTTTCCGTGGTAATCATAATCTGAATGAATGACATCGTTTCCCCTCACTTCATCCTTGAGCCTTTCACCTTTTTTGTCATCTCGTACATCATAATCGCAGCCGCTTGCGGCAGGCTGAGCGAATCAGAATGACTGACGCCGGTAATTCGCCAACGCTCTGCGACAAGTTCAAGCAGATTTTCCGGCAACCCATGGCTCTCACTGCCTAAAAGCAGGGCGGCTTTTTTAGGCAGCGGGCGTGGTGGAACTCCGTTGCGCACATCACTGCCCACTAGATAATGAGTCTTATTGATCTGCGGTAAGACCGCGATCAAATCAACGCCGGAAACGATCGTTAAATGAAAAAGGCTGCCCATAGAGGCGCGTACGGCTTTGGGGTTGGTGTAATCGGCGGAGTTGACGCTTAAAATTATATGAGTAAAATCAAACCACAGCGCACTGCGCATCAACGCACCCAAGTTACCAGGATTATTAATTTCATGCAGGATGATCATATTCCCGGCACTGGACTTGATCAGTGCAGAAAGAGAGGGCTGCTCTTTTAGCTTTACAATCGCGATAATCCCTTCCGGTTCTTTGTCCTGGCTTAGCTTTTTCCATTCTGAGTTCGTCAGTTGATAGACCGAACTTTGATCTTTCAAAGACGCAATTAGTTTTTCCCAGTATGAAATTTTTTCGGGCAACACGAGAACCGCTTCTATCTGCCAATCGCTTTTGAACAGCTCTTCGACAACTTTTACCCCTTCGGCTAAAAAAAAACCGTATTCACGGCGGTATTTAGCGTCGGCAAATCTTGTCCATTTTTTCAGCTGAATTTGTGAAGGCGTCAAAAATCTGTTTTGCATGGCGTCAATCCTTCATGGTGATGTTCGGAATGTCCTCATACTTTGTATCCGGCCAGATGATGGATGCGACAACGGATATGATGAGAATGGACGATATTACCGTCAGAGAGATTCCAACCGGTATATGGTAAACATCCGCAATGAGCATCTTTACGCCGACAAAACTCAGGATGGCTGAAAGGCCATAATGCAGGAGGTGAAAGAGTTTCATCAGACCGGAAATGGCAAAGAAAAGCGAACGCAGTCCCAGGATGGCAAAGACATTGGAGGTGTAAACAATAAAGGGGTCTCTGGAAATCGCCAGAACTGCCGGGATGGAATCAACCGCAAACAGAATATCGGTGGTTTCCAGCGCCAGAAGCACGGCCAGCATGGGCGTGGCGAAACGTTTGCCGTTTTTGATGATGAAAAATTTGGCTTCCTGAAATTCCTTGGTTACCGGAATGAAATAACGAAGCATTTTTATCGCAACGTTTTTCTCCGGATGGACTTCTGTTTCTTTGTTGAGCGCCATTTTGATGCCGGTGAAAATCAGAAAAGCGCCGAAAAGATACATGATCCAGTGGAATTTGTTGATGAGCGCGACGCCGGCAAAAATAAATGCTGCGCGTGTAATCAGCGCCAGCAGGATGCCCCAGAAGAGCGCCTTGTGTTCATAAGCGGGCGGCACGTTGAAAAACCTGAAAATCAGCAGGAAAACGAAAAGATTGTCGATGCTCAGAGAGTATTCAATGATATAGGCGGTGAAAAACTCCAGCGCTTTGGAGTGACCGTAAAAATAATAGACGCCTGTGCCGAACAGGCAGGCCAGTGCTATCCAGAAGGACGTCCACAGAAGAGCTTCCTTCATTTTGATAACGTGAACCTTGCGGTTGAATACGCCCAGATCCAGAGCCAGCATCGCCAGGATAAAAACACCGAAAATTGTCCACCAGAGGGTCATTGACAAATCCGTTTCCTTTCAGATCGTCCGGCGTAGCGCCTGGGCGGCATTATGAATGATATCCCACGCCGCGCTGAACGGTGGCGCGTAAGCCAGATCCAGATAACCGACTTCGTCAATCGTCATTCCGGCCCAAAGCGCGACGGAAAGCGCGTTGATTCGTCCCACCACACCGGCAACGCCGACGGCCTGGGCGCCCAAAAGCCTTCCCGATGATTTATCGGCGGTCAGTTTCAGTCCTATTTTCTTCATGCCCATCGACGGCGCCATGGCGCTGCCCCAGGTTATATTGCTTGTTGGCGTATAGCCCACGGCAAGGGCTTCTTTTTCTGAAAGTCCTGTGGCCGCGCATTCCAGATTGAACAGCCGGAAAGACTGCGCACCGACAATGCCGTCAAACGTCAGCGGCTTCCCGCCGATGTTGCTTCCGGCGACACGTCCCTGTTTGTTGGCAATATCGCCCAGAGGAATATTGACCCAGCGGCGGCTGACGCGATTCCACGATTCGCAGCAGTCGCCGACGGCGTAAATGTTTTCGACCGATGTCTGCTGGGCAAAATTAACGGTAATCGCGCCGGTTTTGCCGATGGTGAGACCGGTTGCATTCGCCAGGGTGGCATTGGGCCGGACGCCGACGGCCAGTAGCACCATATCTCCCTGCCACTCGCCCGCGTCCGTGATCACCTTCAAAGAATCGCTGGATGATTTTTCAATGGCTTTTGCCTGGGCGTTGCCGATGAATTCCACGCCGTGAGACTGAAGTTCTTCGGACATCACCGACGACAGTTCCCTGTCCCAGCGGTTGGCCGGCAGCGGATCTTTGTGAATAATGGTTGTGGAAATTCCTGCCGCGTGCAGCGCCTCGCTCATTTCCAGACCGATAAACCCGCCGCCGATAATGACCACGCGCTTGGCTTTTCTCTCGCGCAGCCAGGTCTTAATGTGAATGGCATCTTCCAGATTCTTCAGGGAATAGACACCGCGCAGTTCCCGGCCGGGAATGTCCGGAACAAAAGGGGTTGTACCGGTTCCAATGACCAGATAATCATACGGCAGCATAAGGTTGTCCCTTGTTTCGACAACATTTGCGTTGCAATTAATATTGACGGCTTCCGTGTCAAGTTGCACCTCCACACCCCGTTTACGGAATTCTTCCGGCGTGCGCGCTACCAGCCTGTTTTCATCCTTGATGATGTCGCCGATATAGTAAGGTGTGGGGCAGGACGCGTAGGCGACGAATTTTCCCGATTGCAGAATTGTAACATTCAGTTCGGGATCATTTCGTTTGGCTTCAGCCGCTGCGGAAGCTCCGCCGGCTCCGCCGCCGATGACTACTAAATTTCTACTCATCATAACCTCCGCATCATTTCTGACGGGATAAGGCTTGCTTGCGCCAAAAGATGATGGCAATGCCTGCCAGCATCATGAGTACGCACAGGACTTGCCCCATCGTGTTGAATCCGAGAACAAAACCCAGGTGCGCGTCCGGTTCCCGGAAAAACTCGATGAAAAAACGCACCAGACCGTAGCCGAAAAGATAAAGACCGATCATGAAGCCGTCGAAGGGATTGCGCTTGCGCATCAACCAGAGAATGCAAAACAAAAACAGGCCCTCGAACAGGGCTTCATACAGCTGTGAGGGGTGCCGCAGACTCTGCGTCGCATCCAACGGGAAATACATTCCCCACGGTACCGTGGTCACGCGACCCCAGAGTTCGCCGTTGATAAAGTTTCCGAACCTGCCGAACATGTAACCCAGCGGCGCTGCCGCGCATATCCAGTCACCGAATTGCAACCCGTTGATGTTGTGTTTATGGCAAAAGTAAAGCGTGACAAGAACCACGCCGATGAGCCCACCATGATAAGACATACCGCTAAGCCCCACAAATCGAAAGCCGTTGGAGAAATCAAACGGCAGGATAATTTCCAGAAGATGGGAGCTGTAATAACTGAAATTGTAGAACAGAGCGTAACCGAACCGGGCGCCGACAATCAGCCCGATCATGGCCCAGACCAGATAATCCTGCAAGGTCTCCTTTGTTAAGGTGATTTCTTTGTGTTTAATCCGGTGGGCAAAAAGCAGATAAACGACGGCAAAAGCAACCAGATACATGAGGCTGTAGTAACGCAACTGAAAAGATCCGATGCTGAAAAGCGTGGGACTGATCTGCGAGGGTAACTGCTGCCAGACGCTGAGAAAAGATTCCATAAGTTATTTATTTCCGTTCTCCGTATTTTAAAAATATCTAATTAAATTGTATGGCTGATGAGCACATTGAACAGTCGCGACCATCGACGTGTGACTGTTAGGTTACACAGACGCCAAGACCGTTTCCCAAGGTTTAGTACGTTTGTCCCTTTATCTCATCGATATACAGCTCTGCGCTATGGACGGCATTTGCGCCGTCTCCTGCAGCGGTGACGACCTGGCGGAAGAGTTTGGCGCGGCAATCACCCGCGGCAAAAATGCCGTCCGCATTGGTTCGCAAATGTTCATCGGTGACCAAAAAACCTGTTTTATCCATTTCTACAATACCTTTGAACATTTCCGTATAAGGTAGGCGGCCGACAAAAATGAACACGCCGTCGGCGGCTATTTCGCTGATCCCACCGGTGTTGACATTTTTAACTTTGACACCTGTGACAAACTCAGTACCGGCAATCTCCGCCACCGTCGCATTCCAGATAAATTCAATCTTTTTTTCGGCAAAGGCCCTTTTTTGCAGCATACCCGCCGCACGTAGTCGGTCACGGCGATGAATTACGATGACTCTTTTGGCAAAATGGGTCAGGAAAAGTGCTTCCTGAATGGCCGTGTCTCCACCACCCACCACAATGACATCGCGGTTGCGGTAAAAAGGCCCGTCGCAGGTAGCACAATATGATACGCCCCTCCCGGCAAATTTCGATTCTCCCGGCACACCCAGATTGCGCCACATCGCGCCCGTCGCCGCAATAATACAGAGGGTTTTATAGATTTTGTCTCCAGCGGTAACCTCCCAGATCGCCTTGGCGGAAGAACTCTTTTTAACGGCTGTTACATCCCGGGAAAGACTTTCCAGACCGAATTTCAGCGCCTGCTTTTTAAAAAGCTGCATCAGCTCAAAACCGCCGATACCATCAGGAATGCCCGGATAATTTTCGATTATATCCGTTATGGTGATCTGGCTCACCGTACCCGCACCTTCAATGAGCAGCGTTTTAAGAGCGGCGCGTGCGGCATAGATACCAGCCGTGTAACCTGCCGGCCCGCCACCGATAATAACGATATCGTAATCATAGTTCAGCAAGTTTGCTTGCATCGTAGAAAATCTCCCATTGTTTTGTCACTGACTTTAATCAGGAAGAGGGTCTTTTGTAAAGACTAAATTGATAAGATTTTAGACAACGCTGGAGAAGCTACTTTCTTTGTCGGCGGCTTCTCCAGGGTAGCTGATTTCCCCAGCGGGACGGGGTCACACCTATCGCTTGCGTGGATCAATGATTGATTCTCTCTTTATGTTTGCCCACTTTTTTCCCCTGATTCCGGTTGATTCTTTTTTTATACTCATTGATAAATTCTCTGGACGACAGATATTTGTCGGCAAAAGAAACAATATAGGCTTCTTTATATTTCGGCGGCACAATGGTCAGCGGCCACATATGTTTTTTTATAATATCCTCTTCTATATCATTGATTGAAAAATGCCTTTTGGCGTTGGCCACGGCTATCGCCGGATGCGCAAGCCCGTGGAATTTTTCCCGGGGCAGATCGGGCACGTCATGATTGCGCCAATCATACAGAAAGAAATCATGCAACAGCGCACCACGAGCCGCGGAGCGGAAATCCAATTTCAAATATTTGCATATTCGATACGAAAAATAGGCCACGTCATGAACATGGGCGTAGATGGAAGAATTATGATGAAAATAATCTTTCAGTTTTAAAAACTCTTCATGTTGGAGAATATCCTGCACGGTTTCATAATATTCTTTTTCAAACGGTGTCCTGCCTGCCAGTTCCAGAATGATTTTATTCTGGATGGGCTTTAAAAAAGAATTAAGCTGGGTTCTGATTGTCTTGTTGATGTTTTGATTAATGTACTTATTCAAGTCAGGAAAAGCGTCGCGTAAACGTTGAAATGATTTTAAATTATTTTCAATTTCGGCACTGCTTAGGTTGAAATATTCTTCATAAAGGTAAGCGATACCCTGCCGGAAGGCAGCCAGGGACATTACGGAAAAAGTATAATCGATCCAGAAATAGATCATAAAGATGATGGCTGCCGTTTTGGTCAAGACGTCATTCAGCATCACCAGCCGTCGAAATACTTCCGGATGAATAAAGGTTACGAAGATCATTGCCAGCACTGTCCAGAATATTGAAAAAGGCAGGCAAATGTGGCCATGAAGATTGAACCGGTTTTCCGAGTAATCCCAGAGTGTCAGTTTAAATATCTTTTCGGATAAGAAACCGACCATGTATTCCATGAACGTGATGGCCAGACCGAAAAGAACAAACCGCGGCACAAGATGCCAGCCTTGAAGAATGTGCTGCATGACAATGATCATGAAAGCGCCCAGACCGTAAATGGGAATGAAGGGACCAAACAGGAATCCTGCATTGACAAACTTCCGCTGTGTGAGAGACCGGTAAATGACTTCCAGCAGCCATCCCAGAAAGCAATAAATGGCGAAAAGTAGAATATAATAAAAAAAGCTTAGGGTTTCATCCAATATGATGTTTTGCACCATGATCCTGTAGCGTTAAAAATGATTCAGAAAAACGCCATCCTCCAAAGGACAGGATTTCTCGGAATACGTTTTTTTCAGATAGCATCTTGTCGGGCCTGTTTCAAATATCAAGTGGCATCCAGAGAAACAGACTACCAATATCTTAGGTGGAAATTTGCTGCGATTTTACACGATCGAATGATTTTTGTGAAGTTTTTTGCCCTGACCTGAAAAACTTTGTAACTCGCAAATAGGCTTTTTTTGAGCCAATATATTTGATTTATTGACATAAAAATAATCCCCTGCTACATTTCGTCATCAAATGGTAAACGTCATGGAAAAAATAAAAATCGGGATCAGTTCGTGTCTTTTGGGTAATGCTGTGCGATATGATGGTGGGCACAAGCTTGACCGTTTTCTTCGCGACACATTGGGTCATTATGTGGACTATGTGCCGGTCTGCCCCGAAACCGAATGCGGTATGGGCATTCCTAGAGAGTCAATGCGACTGGAAGGAAATACGGATGCACCGCGTCTGGTAACCCACCGCACCCGGCAGGATAAAACAGAAATGATGCTACGCTGGGCAAAAAAGCGTGTAGCGGAGCTTGAGACTGAAAATCTTTGCGGTTTTATTTTCAAAAGCGATTCGCCGTCCAGCGGGATGGAAAGGGTTAAGATCTATGACAACAAAGGCATGCCCTCCAAAACAGGCGTAGGGATATTCGCGCGGATTTTTATGGAATATTTCCCCTTGTTGCCGGTTGAAGAAGAAGGCCGGCTCCACGACCCAGGCCTGCGCGAAAATTTCGTCGAAAGAATCTTCACCCTCAAACGGTGGCGGGAAATCCGAAATATGAAATCCAGCCGGGGCGCTCTGGTGGACTTTCACACTCGCCACAAACTATTGCTCTTATCACATAGCACCAAGCTCTATCAGGCGATGGGGAAACTGGTCGCCGGGCAAAAAAGCCACAATGTGCAGGACCTCTTTTTACAATATGAACTGCTGATGATGGAAGCGTTAAAGCTGAAAACTACGCCGAAAAAAAATGTCAACGTGCTCCAGCATATGATGGGATACTTCAAGGAAGAGTTGTCCGCTGACGAAAAAAATGAGCTCCTCGAAATTCTCGATGACTATCAGAAGGGCTTTCTTCCCTTGATCGTTCCCCTGACCCTAATCGGCCATTATGTGCGCAAATATGATCAGGCTTATCTTCGAAAGCAAATCTATCTCCATCCACATCCACTGGAGTTGCAACTGCACAATCATGTGTAAGAAAAGGCAAAAGGTTCACGGTTCAAATAAAAAGGGAATGGTTACAACCATTCCCTTTTTAAATCCTCACTCCCGTCTCTTTGCTTATGCTCCTATTCCTGCGGAACGCTTGAGTGCTTCGATGCGGTCTTCCAGCGGGGGATGGGTCATGAACAAGAGCTTCAAACCATTTGTCGAAGGCTTGCCGGCGATGCCGAAAGCTTTCATCTGACCCGGCAGCGGCTCGATAGCGCCGCGTTGCAGGCTTTCCAGCGCGGCAATCATATTGCCTACGCCCGCCAGTTTCGCACCGCCCGCATCCGCCAGGTATTCCCGCTTCCGACTGAACCACATCACGATAACGCTCGCCAGAATACCGAAAACAATCTGAGCGACAATGTTGGTCATGAAAAAGCCTATCCCGTGGCCTTCTTCGTTTTTCAGGATTACGCGATCCACAAAATACCCAACAATGCGGGACAGAAAAATAACGAACGTGTTGACGACACCCTGAATTAAACTGAGTGTGATCATATCGCCGTTGGCGACATGACTGATTTCGTGACCCAGAACCGCCTCGACCTCATCGCGCTTCATCGTCCGTAAAAGACCGGTGCTGACCGCTACCAGGGCTTTGTTTTTATTCATCCCGGTGGCAAAAGCATTGGGTGAATCCGATTCGAATACGGCAACTTCCGGCATCCCGATGCCCGCTTGAGTAGCATGTTTTTGCACGGCGTTAGTAAGCCAGATTTCCGCATCAGAGCGTGGATGCATAATCACCTGGGCTCCAGTGCTCCGCTTGGCCATCCACTTGGACATGGCGAGTGATATGAACGAACCACCGAAACCGATCACGGCGGCAAAGATCAGCAGGCTCATGTAGTTGATTCCGTTAGCAGAGAGGATTTGGTCAACACCTAAAAATTTGACAACAATACTTAAAACCAAAATCACGGCGATATTGGTCACCAGAAACAGAAATACTCTCTTCATATTTTTATGTCCTCCACCTGTTCAAATCATTATGGCACGGTTTGAAAAACCAAATTTTTTTCAATATGTATTATCTTAGTGTCACGTGATAAATTGTCAAGCTGTTATTCTGCAGCTGACTATTTAGTATAAATTTGCAGAGAGAGTATGATTATCCCGCATATGCCCATCAAAACGCCTATCCAGCCGGCCAATCTGATTTTTTCCTTATAAACGAGTGAAATGAACATGCCCAGCATAATCGGAGCGCTGAGCGTAATGGGAAACACAGCCGCAGCGGGCATCCGTTTCAGCGCTTCAAGGGTGCAATATACGCCGACATAGCTTGCAAAAGCCGCAAGGATTCCATACCACAAAGCCCTTACTTTCACGTGCTGCCGCCTGGCCAGAAAAAAAATCAGCAGCAGAATAAAACCGACGGCGTAAGACATAAAAAGGTATGCAAATGAATTGAGCTTGTGATGACTTATTAAGAGCTGTCCGATTCTTGGAAGACCGCTTAACGCAAAAGCACCTATGATCATGAAAAACCATAGCATGTTATTATTGTTCCTGCCTCCGGTAAAGACATCGTTTGACCAGGAAACCAACACGATTGACGTTAATATGAATAATATTCCGGCAATGGTTATGATATTCAACGTTGCCTTAAAAAATATAACACTGAAAATAACCGGGATGAGAAATGATGATCTGTAAATGGCGTTGGAGTAACCGAAATGACCAATCCGTACCGATTTGTTAAAAACAAAAACGGCCGTTGCTCCACCGATTCCGGCCAATGCGGCAATGGAGCATAATTCAAAGGTATAACTGGCGATCTCCACATGATTAAATTCCGAGAAAAGATACCCCAAAACACCGGCAGCCGCGAACATCACAAAGGTAAAATCAAATGATGATATGCCGTTTTTCGCCGAGAGTTTTGCAAGATATGCGAAGGATGTGATCCCGAGCACAACGAGTAAGATATAAATAAAACTCATATTTTCAAATGCTTACCGAAGATTGACCCTGTCATTAATTCTTTCCCCAGCTCTGAGACACAACTTCGCACGCGACCACTCCGTCAATTATTTATCGATGCCATATCAAAAGACGATTAGCATGGCAACGAAAGAAAGTTCCCCCACAAGTTACTTCTGTCTGTTTCTTTTTGTTAAAAATTGTGATAGGGTAGAGTCACTCTTCGGAACATCGCCAAAAACAATGTTCTGTTTTTCATCAAAATTGTTTTGACCGTTACAAGCGGTTCGTTTTTATCCAAACAAATCAAACAAACTTCAATCAAATCTAAAGGGAGGATATACCATCATGGCAGAGCGTACGATACACATCACAAAATTCGATATGGACAGGCTGACCGAATTGATCGACGGGCTTCGTTTATCTCCCAAAGCCAATCAGGTTAATCTCGATCTCCTGGAAAGAGAGTTGTATCGTGGCGTGCTGGTTGATCCGCAAGATATTCCCCGAGATGTCATTACCATGAATTCCAAAGTAAGTGTTTCGGATATCACTTCCGGTGAAAAGATGACCTATACGTTGGTATTCCCTTCTGCGGCCAATATTAATGACAATAAACTGTCCATTTTAGCACCGCTGGGCATGGCGCTTCTAGGATATCGCATGGGCGATATCATTGAATGGTCTGTCCCTTCCGGCATCAGAAAACTCAGAGTTGATGAGATTGTCTATCAGCCGGAAGCATCGGGCGATTATCATTTGTAATTGACAGGTCGATCTTTTTTATCTATGAACCGCCCGAGTAAAAAAACAGGAACAAATCATGGATTTGATCGACAACCTGAAGAATAAAGCCATCAAAAGGAAAGGTATCAGCGAAGCGGAAGCTTTGGAGCTTTTTATCGAGGGCAGCAGCCACCCTTACCACGTTTTTTCCATGGCCTCTGAAATCCGCGAACACTTTAAGGGCAAAGAAATTATTCTCTGCGGCATCACCAACGCCAAATCCGGACGTTGTTCCGAAGATTGTAAATTCTGCGCGCAGTCATCTCATTATGCAACGAATGTTTCTTCCTATCCGCTCAAAAGAGCCAGACAAATTATTGCAGAGGCCGATCAGGCTAAAAAAGACGGAGCCGAGTTTTTCGGCATCGTTACCAGCGGCAAGCGCGTGAAAGCCCAAAAGGAATGGACGGAAATTTTTAAAGCCATTGACGGTATGAACAAAATAGGCATCCGACCCTGTGCATCTTTGGGCATCATCGATGCAACAAAGGCCCGCGAACTCAAATCTGCCGGGCTTTTTCGATATCATCACAATCTGGAAACGGCCCGCAGCTATTTTACAAATATTTGCACGACGCATGATTATGAAGAAAACGTCGAAACGATCCGGGCAGCCAAAGCCGCTGGATTGTCGGTTTGCGCGGGTGCACTCATCGGCATGGGTGAAAGCGTTACGCACCGCATTGAGTTGGCCACGACACTTCGCCAGCTGGATGTCGATTCGATTCCGATCAATATTCTCAATCCAATCAAAGGCACACCGCTAGA
>Ga0209202_1000897_pt1 | contig 20308 bp, 22 predicted proteins | sample AD_UKC032_MetaG_FD_184416 | JGI IMG/M metagenome (GOLD analysis project Ga0209202, IMG submission 184416) | Active sludge microbial communities of municipal wastewater-treating anaerobic digesters from USA - AD_UKC032_MetaG (SPAdes) (version 2) | ecosystem: Engineered > Bioreactor > Anaerobic >... | reverse complement strand
TGGCAAAGCCCAGCCGGGCAACATCAACCCGCTCCACCCAGAGGTCGATGACACGAACCAGATGATCTTCCGGAATCAACTCGTCCAGTGAGACCGGGAACAGTGCCCCTTGTGATCTCGATTCTCCTTGTACAAAACCCATAAGCAACAATGCCCGCCATCATTTCGATGACAGGCATTGTCTCAATTTCTGGCTCCCTTAAACTGGTTTTTACACAGTCTGCCCGGCGGGGTTTTTCATTTCTATTGCCGCTCTAGCTGATACCCCCAGTACCTAAACCACAAAAGGGAACATCAGCATGAAACAAATCATCATCGCTGCAGCAGTCGCTGCGATTTTTGGTAGTGCCCAAGCACAGACAGTGCTCGGCACTGGAGCAAGTACGTCGGGCGTTGGATCCTCGACCGCAATTGGCCAGAACGCCAGCGCCGCAATGTCTGGCAGCTACGTTGCAACGACAAGTGGCTCTGTTGCACTCGGCACTGGCGCGAATGCCGCGCACACTGTGACGACACTGCATCCGGCCGCCGATGGTGCGGTCGCGATCGGCGCGGCTGCTACTACCGCTGGTCAAGGGTCAAGCATTGCCATCGGCGCCGGCGCAAATGCGACGGTCACCGGAGGCACAGGTGCCTCTGCGGGCGCAATCGCAATTGGCGCTGCTTCGATCGCCGCCAATGAGTCGGTGTCGATCGGTGATGGCGCCGTGGCTCGCGCAGGCTCGACGGCTATCGGTACCAACGCCACGACAGGTAACAACGCAACGGCAACTGCGGTGGGCGCAGGCGCCACTGTTACCGGTGCTCAGGGCGTGTCATTCGGCTACAACGCCAGCGCGGCCACGAATTCGACGGCGATCGGCTCAAACGCTCAGGCGCTCGCGACGAACAGCGTTGCGCTTGGCCAGGGCAGCGTTGTTGCGGCCGGTGCGGCAAATGCAAATACAGTTTCGGTCGGCAACGCATCGCTGAATTTGTACCGCCGCGTGACGAACATGGCTGACGGCGTAGCAGCAACGGACGGCGCGACGGTCGGACAAGTTGACGCGGTCAAGGCCATCGCCAACCAGGCGTTGACGACTGCAAATTCGGCAGACGCCAAGGCCACCACAGCCATCGCGACGGCGAACACCGCGCAGAGCACTGCCGTAGCCGCTGCTGGCGCAGCCGCCACGGCTGACGCGAAAGCAGTCACTGCCCAGGCCACCGGCGACCTGGCCCGTACCGAAGCGGCGACGGCGCAATCGACGGCCACCGCAGCTGGCAATGCAGCTGCGACAGCTGATGCAAAGGCAGTTTCCGCGCAGAGCACGGCCGTAGCCGCTGCTGGCGCAGCCGCCACGGCTGACGCGAAAGCAGTCACTGCCCAGGCCACCGGCGACCTGGCCCGTACCGAAGCGGCGACAGCGCAATCGACGGCCACCGCAGCTGGCGCTGCGGCTGCGACGGCTGATGCAAAGGCAGTTTCCGCGCAAAGCACGGCCGTAGCCGCTGCTGGCGCAGCCGCCACGGCTGACGCGAAGGCGGTTACTGCACAGGCCACCGGTGACCTGGCACGTACCGAAGCGGCGACAGCGCAATCGACGGCCACTGCAGCTGGCGCTGCAGCGGCCACCGCTGACGCCAAGGCGACCACGGCCATGGCGACCGCGAACACTGCTCAGAGCACCGCAAATCGCATTGATGCGCAGGTTAACGGTGCCGCAGTGGCAGTGGGCCAGGGGGCCGTCGCTGCCGTGCCCGGTGGCGTGGCGGTTGGTCGCAACGCACAGGCCGATTCGGCATTGTCTGTCGCAATCGGCGACGGCGCACATGCGGTGTCCAGTGTCGCGATCGGCGTACAGTCGCAGGCGCTGGGACTCAACACTACGGCAATCGGCGACTACGCCGCTGCTACCGGGGCTAAAGCAGTAGCTATCGGCGCGAATGCGAGCGCAACTGGAAACAACAGCGTTGCGCTTGGCGCAGGCAGCAAAGCGAATCGTGATAACAGCGTTGATGTAGGCGGTCGCCAGATCACCAGCGTTGCAACCCCGAAGCAGGGCACTGACGCTGCAAACAAGGCCTACGTCGACAACTCCGTCAACAGCATCAATGCGCTTAACACGCAGGCGCTCGGGCGCCTCGACAGCCGCATCAACGACGTCAACAACAAAATTGACAGTGTCGATCGCAAGGCCAGCGGCGGGGTTGCGATGGCGCTGGCGATGCAGGGTGGCGCATGGCTCGCCCCCGGCGAATCGTCGGTATCGGCTGGCGTCGGCGCATTCGGCAATCAGAGCGCGGTCGGTATCAGCGTGTCACACAACGTGCAGATCGACCCGGAGGATCTGAAAGACACCTGGTACAAAGAAGTCGTCTTGTCCGCAGGCGTCGGCGTTTCCACGGCCGGCGATGGTGGCGCCAGGGCATCCGTGACGTTCAAATTCTAAGCAGCCATCAACCCCGCTCCGGCGGGGTTTTCTATTTCCATTGCCGCCTGTCTGGATGACTAAACACCACAAATAACCCGGAGTACCCAAATGATCGCCCTGAAAGTCATCATCTTCTTCGCCGCCTTCGCCGCGACGTACCGTTTCCCAGTCGCCGAGGCGCTGCTGAAAATGCCCTTGAACAAGGTCAAGATGCACCTCGCCTGGCAATTCATCGTGCTATTCACGCTGGGCGCGAGTAGCTGGTCGCTCTTCGACGACGTTCGCAACGACTTCGCCAACGCGGATCCCGTGGCCGTCTGGCAGGCGCTGGAAGACTACTCGTACAAGCAAGCGCAGGAAAAACACCAGCAGCTCGAAAGCATGACGCCGCGCCAGTCGGAGATCACGCGATGAGGGTGTTTATCACTGACGCGAACATCTCGCACCTGCCCGTCTCGCTCAGTCGCTCGGTCGTCGCGCGCACGAAACTGGGCCAGCTCCATACGCCCGGTGGGATCGTGGAAGCCGCACAGGCTCAGCGGGGCACCGTGCCCGACGCCGATCTTGTGCTCGCCGCCGTGCGCCGCTGGGCGTGCGTCGTGAACGACCAGGAACTCCAGCAACTCTGCGACTTGCTCGATGGCATGCTCGAAAAGGAGAAAAAATGATCTCGTACCCCGAAATGCTGGCGCGCATCGTTGCAGAATGCCCGCCGTCGCGCCGGCAGGAACTCGAAAAGATTCTGAAGCGCCGGCCGTTCGAAGTCGTCGACCTGGCCGCTGCTGGCGTGCGCGCGGATAACGGCGAAACTGCGCGAGGCGCGTACGACGCCGATACAGACCGTCTTTTTATCGACGCCGGGTTGTCGCCGCGTGAGTCGGCTCTGGCGTTGTACCTGCACGAAGCCGTTCACGCCGGGGTGTTCTCGGCAGGCATGCGTATGCTGCAGCACGACGCGCGTTTCAACCGGCTGGTCGACGAAGCCTTCGGTTACTTCGGTCTAGTGCAGAGTGCCAAAGGCCGCAACTACAACACCCGCGACACCCCCGAGCGGATTCAAGCGCGGGCTCCTGGCCTTCTGGCGCTGGCCGCAGTCGCCGGGATCCCGCTGGCGCTCTATGCCAAATTTGCCGGCTGGGTCGGTATGACCGGGTTTTTCATCATCCTCGGCGCTGCCGTAATCGCAGTCTTCGCCGAGAAAATCCGGCAGGCGAGGGCGTAAATGTGATGTTGTTTTAACGCTGTTTAGCGTCACTTCTGCATTCATTGTCTCGCAGAAGTGATGCTGTTCTAGTGCTGTTCTGCATCACTTTGCATGCACTTTTTGCCCAGCATTGTGCGTGGTTTTTTATTCTGTGGCTTCTCTTGGGCGATTGCCGGGCAAAGGGCGCCCGGCGCTCATAGCGGCAAGCCGCTTGGCCTACGGCCAGTTAGACGACCCAACCTGACGAAGCAAGAAGCCGCTTCGTCAGGCCGGGTCTCTTTTTCGGTTTTGGAAAAACTGACGGCGTTGTATTTACCCGCTGTTGTTTCCGCTCCTTTCGTCCGCTTTTCGTACTTCCGTTTAGCCGAAATGCCCATTTCACGCCGACCAGTAACACGAGGCCAGCGGAAGGCAAGGGGATGAACCTCCGCCGTCTCGTACGGACGTTTTTTTGCTGATGACCCGTCGCAAAAAAGCCGTTGCGTACTCAACTGGCGCCCCTTGCTTTCCGCAGAACCGGCCTCGTGTTCCAGGACGGCATGGGCATACGGCGACGGAAGTACGGCGGACGAAGGAGCGAAATCATGCGTGCAAATACAACCAGTTTTTCCAAAACCGAAACGAGAACCCCGGGGGGCTCCAGCTCAGGAACCCGGTCAGTTAAAAACACAAAAAATCAATCAGTTACGCTTCACGTGGAACAAAGAGGAACCAAAATGAATAACCTGTTCGAGACCATCACCGACCGCATCATTGCAGTGATCGAGGCAGGCCAGGCCACCGGCAGCGTCAGCTGGGCCGGGCAGGGCGCTGGCGCAATGCCGCGCAATCTGAAAACTGGCAACGACTACAGCGGCGTCAACGTGCTGTTGCTGTGGGCGGCAGCGTCAAGAAGGGCCAGAAGGGCACGCAGTGTGTTTTCTGGGGATCCCGCGAGATCGAGGAAGAAACCGAATCCGGAGAGACCGAGACCCGCAAAGCCTCATTTGCCAAATCGTTTTTCGTGTTCAACCTCGACCAGATCGACGGCATTGAGCCGCCGGAAACCGTAGCCGCCGGCAACACTTGGGATGCGCACCAGGCAGCCGAATCCCTGATTAAAACCTCGGGAGCTCGGATCACCGAGGGCGGCACCAAGGCTTATTACGCACCGGCAAAGGACGAAATCCGCATGCCCGACCGCGAGCGCTTCGAGAACGCCGAGAACTTTTATGCCGTAGCGCTACACGAGCTGACGCACTGGACAGGCCACGCCAGCCGCTGCAATCGTGATCTCAAAAACCGCTTCGGAGACGAGGCGTATGCAATGGAAGAGCTCGTCGCCGAGCTGGGAAGCGCCTTTCTAACCGCTGAAATCGGCATCCACGGTCGCCTCGAAGGCCATGCCTGCTACATCAAATCGTGGCTGAAGGCACTGAAAAACGACAAGCGCGCAATCGTCACAGCGGCCAGCAAAGCCAGCCAGGCCGCGCGCTTTGTTCTTGCAAGCAAAACCGCCGAACAGGCCGCCGCTTAATCACTTTGGAGGAATCGAACATGCTCAAAACCATCATCGCAATCACCCTTGCCGGCGGCTTCTACTTCGCCGAAGGCAAGCAGATCGACGAAGCGTTTGCCGTTTTGGCCGGCGTGCAGCAGCAAGAAGCGGCGGCACTGGCGCAGATCAAGAAGGTGCGCGGCGGCCAGATTGCCGCAAGTCCAGATACCCGTCTGTAATAACCATTAGTCACGAAGGAGAAGTAGAAATGAGCAAATTCATCAACAACGGCGAGCCCACTTCGATCTGGCGCGGAATTCGTTCCGGGTATTTCGTTCGTCTCTGCGCTCAAGCGACCGAGCTCGAAGCTCAAGCAATGAGCTACGTCGCCTCCCAGATGCTCGCTGGGGAAGTGACAGAAGAGGAATTCCACGCTGCTGAGCGTGCCATGCATGCCGTCGAACGCCGGCTTTGTGCCGAATGGGAGCGCGACCATGGCGAGCCGGTGCTCAACAGGTGTGGCCGAATCATCGGCGGCGAGCACCCTGCGCTTCGGCCTGACTTGTATGAGGAAGCGCTGCGCAACCGAGCGCGACAGAGGTAAGGGTACTTCGTATTGCCGCGTGCATTGACAACACCTTTAAGAAACACCGCCCAGGCGGATCCCTGGGAGACAGCAAAAGGAGATGTAAATGAGCAACGAACTCAAGTTTTTCCATCTGGCTATTCGCGAAACGGATTTCGCAGACAGCGCTTTAGGCGTCGCCGACAAGGCTGCAGTAAAGGTCTATGGGGCAATCGGGCAGGGTGCCAACACCCGCGATAAATACATCCGGGCGGGTCTTTCGTATGTTGAAAATTTCGAGGAATCCGCCGAGCAGGCCATTGAAGACCTGATGCAAAACGAGGTGGTCGACAACGAGGTGGTCCTGGAAATTCGCGGTTTGATCGATCAGGCGAAGGACGTTTCGCTCGTCGAACTCTTCGATCTGCTCACCGCCGATTGGGATCAGATGCACGGCGACGAAGAGGCCGTCTAACCAATAAACAGGCCGGCCACCAGGCTGGCCGATTCAACCAAAAAGGAAATTAGTCATGACCACGCAACAAATCAAACGCGCAATTCAGATCTTGGAACAGTTGAAGGCCTTCATTCAAGCGACTCAGGCCGGCAAAGGCTATTTCTTGTTGCCAGTGTTGGAACGAGGCCAAGAACTTCAGCTGCTGGGCAATGCCGTAGCGCTCCGCCTGGCCGACCTCCAAAACCCCGAAGTCGTCACCGATCCGACAAAAATGAATCGAGTGAAGGACGCCATCAAGCAGATGTTCACGCTGGTCACTGTGTACATCAACCAAGGCGACGCCTTCCCGCCGGATGACGCTGAAGCACAGGAAGCGCTGTTGTTCCTGCTCGAACACGTCTTCGATTAAGAAGCGCCCGGCCAGGGCGGCACAGCGCTGCCCTGGTCAATACCCGCCATTTGTTTGTTAGTTCGTTTGTTTATTTGTTTGTTTGTTTGTTTCGTCTAGGAGATACGACCATGCGTCCAGCAGAATTTGCCATTGAACAGATCGTCGAAGCCGGTCAGGCGCTACAAGCCGCCGGCCGCAGCATCACGGGCTTTGCCCTGCGCCAGAAAGTTGGTGGCGGCAACGCTCCGCGTCTGAAACAGATTTGGGACGAGCACATCAACAGCCAAGCCGTGGTAAAGGTCGAGCCGGTGGCAGAGCTGCCGGTCGAGGTCGCCGAGGAAATGGCCGCCGTGAGCAAGGCGCTCAATGAACGCCTAGCAGGGCTGGCCGTCCAGCTGAACGACAAGGCAGTAAAGGCGGCAGAGCGCCGCGTCTCGGAAGTGATACGCACAGCGGGCGAGCAGCGTGAACAGGCCGAACGCGAGTTGGCTGATGCAGCGCAGACCGTCGACGACCTGGAAAATCAGCTGGATGAATCAACCGCCAAGGCCGCAGGGCTTGAAACCTCGCTGGCCGAGGCGGGTACGGCCAACCAGGCGCAGGCTGTCGAACTGGCTCAGCTACGCGAGCGCCTGGCCGCAGCCGAACAGCACGCCCACGCAGCAGCCGAGCAACACGCGGCGGCGCTCGCAGAGCTTCGCGCCAAACTTGAGAAGGCCGAGGCAAATAACTTTGACCTCGGGGCCAGCTATCACAAGTTGCAAAGCGAGCTCTTTGCAGCCACGGCCAAGGCCGAAGCCGCCGAGCAGGCGCACCAGGAACAGCGGAAAACTGCCGCCCAGGAAGCACACCGCGCGGCTGAACGCATGACCAAGGCCGAGGCAGGGCGTGACGAAGCCCGCACAGAAGCCAGCAAGGCCCGCGAGGATGCGGCCAAGCTGCGGGGGCAGGTGGAGGCATTGCAGACCCAGGCGGGCGATCTGATGAACGCCCTGGCTGCACGCCAGCCTGTCGAAGTCGACGTGCCGAACCCGAATCCGCGCAAGCGCTAAACAAAATGTGGCGCTACATCAAGCAAGGGTTTGGCTTTTCGTTCGGCGGCCGGATTGGCTGGGAGCTGGGTGGGGTTGCATGGCGGTTGCTGCGCCGCCTGGCGCTCGCACTGGGACTTTTGATCTACGCCGCTGTCCAGTCTTGCACGCCGGCGGCACCGACACCGGAAAAGCCGAAGGCGCCCACAGTCCAGAAACAAAGCAAGGCCAGCCAGCACCGTCCGCCTCGCATGACAGGCGCGGTGCAAAATTGAATCCCGGCGACATCGAGGCCGCCGCACGTGAGTTCCTGGCACGCCAGCGGCGCACCGCCAACCCGGCCGGCGGTTTCGACAACGCCGGCCGCTGGCAGGCCGATGCCGGGGAAACCTGCGCGTGCTGCGAGGGGATACGCAAGCCCTCGATTGCCTGGCCGTTATCGCTGAACGCCCACTGTCGCACCGCCGGGCACGTCGCCCAGCTGTTCCGTGTTCACGTCACCGATCTGCGCCGCGAAGCCCGCCGGCTGGTCGCTCAAGCGAAAGCCTGAGCCTCGGGCACCCAATCACGCCAGCGTAAATCAATCCAAACGGTCGCGCCGCTGCGCGGCGCTGCTCACGCTCGCTTTAGCTCGCTCCCGCTGGGGCGCCTCCGCGTTGCTGCGGCGGAAGGGTCAAGCAGTGTGTTCGTGCCTTATGAGTTGCGCAGCCATACGCTACATAGTCTCGGCGCTTTGGCCGAAAAAGCGTTTGACCCCATCACTGGTCAAATACTTGACAATCACGACCGTAAGAATCAGACAGATGATCGCCGTTATCCTGTCGCCGGCTGTAACTTTTCCACCGGGCATGAGGCCGACAAGTGATAGCAAGTTGAGTGGCACTGTGGCCAATTCCAGCCAGATATTGTAAGTGCGACCCCACGGCTGGACAGTCCAGATGCCGTAGGCGCCCGCAATCATCGCCACGCCGAACGCCAGTACGAACATACCAAGAGGTGCTGCGTAAGCCGGCATGCCCGGGACACCTGCAGCCATTGACGACATGCAGCCGAGGGGAATCATCGCTGTTCCCCAGATGGCGCAATAGATCGCAATGAGCACCAGGCCGAGGGGTTTCTTGTTTTGCATTCTTGCTCCTTACCTCTTCATGTAGCGCACCGTGGTGCCGGCGTTGGCAGTTGCACGTATATATATATCCGGGATAATTTTAATCCATGGACATAGCCGGAACTTGGGCCCGACGGGCTAAAGTGAGCTTTCTGTGAAATATTTCACGCTGGTGCAGGAAGGTACGGGGCGGTGTTTCGGGGGCGACGACACTATGGCGCAATGCTGCACGGCATCGATCCCGTGCAAGGCGAGGGGTTCACCCTGGAGAGAGATTGCACCTAAATAAAATAACGCCATTACGAAATTAAAGGCGGAAAGTTAACCGGAGAGGTTTACATTTTTAACCGGCGAGGTTAACATTTATCTGCGTCAAGAACATCCGCCAGACGCGGCGAGGGAGTTTTCTTGAATCGCACATAGACGGGAGATCGAAATGTCTGAATTTGGAAAAGCAGTGCAGCAATTGCGGCAGTTGGCCGGCCTGACGCTGTTTGAGGTCGCCGAAAAAATGGGCATGTCCACTGCCTTTTTGTCCGCTGTCGAGAATGGCCGCAAGCGCGTACCGGACGATTTTGTTGAAAAGCTTGGGCGAGCAGTTCCAGCGGCTCAGGCGCAATCGAATGTACTGGAGTCGCTGGCCAACCAAGCTCGCAAGCAGGTGGTGTTGCCCCTGCCATCCGCAAGTCGACAGGATGCCGACTTGGCAACCGTGCTGGCGCGCAAGTTCAACAATCTGTCGGACGAACAGAAAGCGCGCATCCGCGCCATTCTGGATAACTACAACCCCTGAAAGGAGAGTCTATGACGGTAACCACCCGAAAAGAAGGCGTCGTTGTACCGCCGCTGAGCGAGGCGGTGATCGCGCGCTCGGCGGCAGCACTAAGAAAATTGGTGCAACTGGGGGATGTGCTGCGTTTTCCGGTGCTGCAGATGTACGAAATGCTGTGGGTGATTGACCCGCAGGCCCGCTTCGAGGTGGTCGAGGATCACCTGATGGGCGATGACGATGCGCGCACCTACCCCGACCGGGCGTTGATCCTGTTGCGACAGAGTGTCTATGACGGGGCGGCGCGCGAAGAGGGTCGGGCGCGTTTCACAATGTGTCACGAGCTGGGGCACCTTGGCCTGCATCGTGGGGTGTCGTTCGGCCGTATCAACCCTTCGGCACCGCCCAGGATTTTCCAGAACAGCGAGTGGCAGGCCGATGTGTTCGCGGCGCACCTGATGATGCCTCATTCTCTGTTGAGCGCATACGGCCACCCAATGGCGGTAATGGCGGTAATGGCGGATTTTGGCGTGTCCTACGCGGCGGCAGAAACGCAGCTGCGCAAAATGAAGAAGGGAGTTACGAAGCTGGCTTCATAACTCCCTTTTCAAACCGGTGTCACGGCGTCGGGCGACGCTGTGTTCGGGTGTTTGCACAAAGTACGACTTATCTCTATGCGTGTTTGGCGACCGCGAGTCTACTCTAATGCTACACCCCCCGGCAACTCTCGCCCGGGAAAGGGGGTAACTATGAATGGCAAAACAACAATCCTTTGATTTCCCGATTCCGCCGGGAATGAAGCTGATCTTTCGTCCGTATCGTCGCTTGAAAGATGGCACGATCCTGTGGGCGCGTCAGTGTGGGTGTCGTGCCTTCCCGATGCTGGTGAAGGCCTGATGGCAATAAAGCTGCCCAGGGTGACCCGGGCAGCTTCAGTTTGCCAAGCCATTACGGGTTGGTGATTGGCCGGAAATAACCCTTGATGCAGATCTCGTCTCGAACGCAGATCTGGATATGGTTGTTGACGCGAAATCCAGCGTCGGGGTAGATGGGTTCGCCTTCCAGAAACGGTGCGCGGATGGAATCGTAGTCTTGATCTTTCCGTTCTTTTCGGTACTCATGCAGGTAGTTGAGCACCGCACAGTCAAGCATGCGGCCGGCCTTGTCCGGAGTGCGCCCGGTATTTATTGGCACAGGCGCACCGGCTGTTTCGAGTGTTTTGACCAATTCGTCGTGGGCGACGCTGACTTCTTTCAGTCCGGCCGAGTCGAACAGGTCCAGGCAGTGTCTCAGGTCAATAATGGCGCCGACAACGAAGGGGGTTTTGATCTTGCCATCGATTTTTCGCGCTTCAGCCCATTCCATGGCGCGGGCCGGGTTGCCTTCCCAGAAATAAATACCATGCCCCAGCCAATCGTGTTTCTTTTCCGACCATTGCAGGTGCTCGTTTGTGTTACTAAGCACAAATTCGCCAACCTCTTGGTCGCAACCATGAAAGCCGAGGATGAAGCTCGGTTGATACTCGTAGGCTGACCAGGGGCTGGCCATCAGGCGCGGTAAGGTTTGGCCAGTGATCCGGAGTCGTCCAGAATGCCAGCGCGTTGCAGAAAAGCAACGGCGCTCGCCTTGTCTTTTCGGATTTCCGTGCCGAACTCCTTCATGTCGGCACTACGTTCTTCGGCACTCATTACGCGCACGACAAGTCCGCGCGACGATTTCACGGTGGCGACAACGGTAGGTGATTTCGATTTCATGATGCATTCTCCAGCAACATACTATTTTGACACGTTACCTCGTTTTTGATTTCTTTTTTGACGGGAGGCTTTGCTCTTTGGGGATTCCGGTGCGGCTGATGGCGTGGCCAGCAGATCGTTGTTAAGGTGGATCAACTCGACCTCGCGCCGGTTTCCAGAGTGCAGTTCATAGAGCACGCGCCCGATCGCATTTTCGTGGTTCGTCGGACATTGGATTTGATCCCTGTTGAACAATACTCTTTTGGCCTCGCTGCGGTCGATCACGAAGTCGTGCGTAGGGTAGTCGTACACGAGCGTATGCAGGGCATCTTTTGATTGTAGAATCTTTGATCGTTCGTCCAAGCGAAGGCCATACGCTTCGGTGATCAGCATGGTGCGCTGGACGTAGCCAAGCCGGACAGGATCCATGTGGGCGTAGAGTCCTGAGAACAGGCCTTGCGTGAGCTGCCGTGCTGTTTCACTGGCAAACTTTGTATTCAAGCGTTCCTTGTGGCGCATGTCACCGAGGAAGTCCTTGAATGAATCTTTGGCATGTTTTTGCAGCCAGCTCATAGCTTGGATCATATCAAGGCCGGAGTTGTATTCAAGAATCTCTTCTCGATTGGCCAGTTGAATGTCCATGGGTCCCAGCTCACCACGGTTGCCAATAACGATATTATTGAAACCGATGCACATCAGGGTGCCGGCGCTCTTGCAGGGGCCGAAGACATAGAGCGTGAGCTGGTCGTAGTGATGCCCCAGGGCGCGGGCGATGCGATAGGCAGCATGGGGATCACCGCCATAAGTGTTCAGGAATAATCCTACGTTTTGTTTGCGTTGACTGCCAATGGCCTCAAGCGCGTCGCTGAATCTATCGTAGCCTTCTCGTCGAATCTCTCCAGCATAAAAAAACAGGTCAGCATTTTTAGATGAGGATAGCTGTTGAATAGCATCAGCCAGCTTTGTATTGGCGATCTTCGCGTCGTTCATGATCTCGGCGATTCTTTCATCAAAAACTTGAGGGCGACTGTTGAGGGCGACTGGCTTAATTCTTTGCATCAAATTCAACTCACCCATACCTGAATATGAATAGAGCAGATTGTAATGCAAATAACATTCGACATTGGATAGCGGATCAAGTCTCACTTCCTACGAATATGTTGAGTTTTGCGCCCTTGCAGCCGCCAGCTTCTAAATTACCCCAACTTCTGCGCCAACTTCTCCGCTTGCAAATGCGTATAGCGTTTCAGCATTTGAAGTGTCTTATGCCCACTCACAGCGGCCATTTCCAGCACCGATAAATCCCCGCGCTCGGCGAGCCGTGAGAGCGCTTCGTGGCGCAGATCGTGCCAGGTGTAGTCCTCGATGCCGGCGCGCTCGCAGGCGCGCTCAAAGGCTTTGTACAGGGTCATCCTGTCGATCGGTATCACCCGGCCCTTAATATCGCGCGTCAGCCCATCCAGAACAGCCAGGGCGCGCTTGTTGAGCGGTACGGCGCGATCCTCTCCGTTCTTCGTGTCGAGCAGAAGCGCGTACAAGCGCTTCTTGTCGACGTTTCGCCATTGCAGCGCAAGCAGTTCTCCTTGGCGCATGGCGGTCTCGACCGACAACTGCACCGCAGGCCAGAGCATGGCATTGCGGCTGGCGCGACATTCGGCTTCGAGCCTGGCCCATTCGTCGGCGGTGAGCCGCCGGTCTCGTGGCTTACCGTTCTTTGGCTTGCGAATTCCGTTGACGGGGTTTCCGGCGGGCAAAGGGATCGAGAATTCCTTGCTGGCCACATCCAGCATCTTCGACAGTAGATCGAGCTCGCTTTTCACTGTCGCCGGCGAGATTCTGGGTGCGGATGCGGGCTCCTTCTTGTATCGCGAATCCGGATCGCTTAAACGGGCATCCCGGTAGTCTGCGACAACCTGCGATGTGAGCGCGACCAGGAAGAGCTTGCCCAGCCGCTGACGGAGCGCAGCCAGCTTGTGTTTCCAGGCGCTGCCCTTGTAATGCTCGGGTGCGAACTCTGTTTCGAAGCGGGTGGCCAGCTCTTCGAACGTGATGCGCTGAGCGCGACTGACCGGAACATAGATGCCCAGATCCATATCGCGCTCGACCGCCCGAGCCCAAGCCTTCGCGTCCTTTTCAAACTCGAAGGTCTGGGAAACCGGCTCGTAGCCTTTTCGACGAATCCGGGCCTGCCAATAACCAGATTCCCGCTGCTCGATCTGCGCCATTTGCTACACTCCAGAAAACGCCCGATGGCACAAATTTACCACGAAAATTCAAAATCGACACATGAAAACCTCTGTAAACCATTGCTATCACACGGTCTTTGAAATTTCATATTTTCCCCTGCTAAGGGAGCATGCGGGCAAAACCTGCATCGAGGGTTCGAATCCCTCCGTCTCCGCCAGCAAGATATAAAATAAGCCCTTGGTTTCCAAGGGCTTATTTTTTTCCAACCGACGTGACGAGGCATCTTCCGGGAAGGGTGGTGCCTGCTCATCGAACTGTCCGCAGGGACGCGCGCTTTTCGCAAGGCACTGAAATTCAGGCATGAACAACGACCATCATTCCGTCCTGGGCATTGTGCCGGGTGCCACGCCTGCCGAGATCAAGCGTGCCTATCGCCGTCTGGCGATGCGCTGGCATCCCGATCGCAACAACGATCCGGCGGCGACGGAGCGTTTCAGGTTGATCCGTGCAGCGTATGAGCAGCTGGTTGCGGTCGACGGTGAAAAAGAGGCAAAAACCGCGACCGCCGAGGATGAGCCCGAGGAGGCCGGGCAAGAGGCGCGGGCAGCGGACATTCGGCTGAATCTCGAAATCAGCCTTGAGGAAGCGGCCGCCGGGTGCCGCAAGACTGTCGACTACGTGCGCGGCAAGGCGTGTCCGACCTGCGCAGGCAGCGGTGAGGCCGGCATGATGCGCACGCGTTTTTGCGGCGCCTGCCATGGCAGCGGCCGTGTGCGTGACGGCAAGCGCGGGCTGGTGAGCTGCGAGGCATGTCACGGGCGCGGCTTTTTCAGCGAGCGAATTTGCCCGGATTGCGGTGGCAGTGGCCGCGAGACGGCGGGCGTCAGTCTGGATATCCGGGTGCCGCCGGGCATGCTGCCGGGCGACGAGTTGCGGCTGGCCGGGCAGGGTGAGGCGGCACACGGCGATCTGGCGGCCGGCGATCTGTTTCTTACGGTGGTCATTCGCAGTCATGCGCTGTTTGAGATGCGCGGCCGCGACTTGCATTACAGCATGCCGGTCAGCGCGCTGGCCCTGCTGGCCGGAGGGGAGATCGAATTGCCCACCTTGACCGGTGTGCTGAAATACGGCCTGGAACCGGGCGAGCCGGTGGCGCGCGACTTGTGCCTGGCCGGCAAGGGGTTTCCCGGGCGCGGCAAGCACGCCGCTGGCGATCTTGTTGTACGGCTGCAGCCGGTTTTTCCCGGCATGCTGAGTGCCCGCCAGCGCAAACTGCTGTTGCAGGCCAATGCCGCATTGCTCGATGATGCGGCGACCGGTTTGCCGGAAATTGCCGCGTGGAACGAGCAATACCTCCGGCGTCGCCCATCGTGATTTTTGGCTATTTTTGACAGTCGACCGCAGCAGTTGCTCGACGGTGGGCAAGCCGTACTAAACTGGCATCCTGATACGAACAGCAGCGCTTGCCCATGAACCCGATTTCGGATGATCTTGCCGAGCAGATACGCGCCATCCGCGAGGAAGTGGTCATGCGCACGCTGGCGATCACGCTGTTCGGCGGCGGCCTGCTGCTGGCGGCCATTCTGGCGCGCAACCTGCATCTGGGCAGTTCGCTCAGTATCGTTCATCCATTGCTATACCTGCTGCTGTCAGCGGTCTATCTGCTGAGACGGCGGATCGGTGCCGACCGCATTGCCTGGCTGATTGTCATCCTTTACTACCTGACGGCGACGGGTGGCCTCTTCGTTTCCGGGCTGGTCGGCAACACGGCAGCGATCTACCTGGTTTTCTGTTTTGTTTCGGCCACCTTCTTTGGTGTCGGCGGCGGTGTCGTTGCAGCAGTGCTTGCCATTGGCAGTTTCGCGCTGGTCGGGATCCTTTACGCTGGCGGCCTGGTGGCGCTGACCTTCGATCTGTCGGATTTCATGCGTAGTCCCTATAGCTGGATGGCAGCGCTGATGACCCTGGGCATGACGGCCTGGCTGATTCTCAGCCAGGTTGGCAGCCTCAACGGGCGCCACATGAGACTGCTGGCCGATCAGCACCATCTGGCGCGCCATGACTCGCTGACCGGGCTGATGAATCGGGTGGCGCTCGAAAGCATCCTTGAGCACTCGATTGCCGAAGCGGCGCGCGACGATCGTTCCGTGGCCGTCGTTTTGCTCGACCTGGATCGTTTCAAGAACATCAATGATTCGCTCGGCCACTCCGCTGGCGACGACCTGCTGATCCAGGTGGCGGGGCGCCTGCGGGGCTGCGTGCGGGAATCGGACATCGTCGCCCGGTTGAGCGGCGACGAGTTTGTCGTGGTCTTGCCGCACCTCGCTTCGCCGGATGTGACCGCCATCGCCGGCAAGCTTGCGACAGCGCTGTCGACACCCTACATGATCGCCGATCGCGAATTGCGCACGACGCCGTCGATCGGCATCAGCATTTGTCCGCGTGATGCGGGCGATGTCGAGACGTTGATCAAATATGCGGATACCGCCATGTATGCCGCGAAGGGAAATGGCGGAGCGCATTTTCGCTATTTTTCACCGGAGATGAACCAGGAGGCGACCGACCGCCTGCTGGTCGAATTAAGGCTGCGCGAGGGCATGGAGCACGGCCTGCTGACCATGCATTACCAGCCGAAAATCGACATGACGGGGCGCCTGACAGGTCTCGAAGCCTTGATTCGCTGGGAAGGCGAAGGGGGTATTTCCATGCTGCCGGCTCAATTCATCGCCATTGCCGAAGAAAGCGGGTTGATCGACGAAGTTGGCGACTGGGTGATTGCCACTGTTTGCCGACAGTTGCGCGCTTGGCTGGATGACGGGATCCGGCCGCCCCGGGTGGCGATCAATCTTTCCACGCGGCAGCTCCGTCAGCACAACCTGGCCATGAACGTGGCACGTCGGCTGATCGAGGCAGCGGTGGCGCCGGACTTGCTGGAATTCGAAATCACCGAGACGGCCGCCATGGAAAACGCCGATACCGCCGGGCGGCGGCTTGGCGAACTGAGCGCAATGGGGGTCACCCTCAGTATCGACGATTTCGGCACCGGCTATTCGTCACTGTTGAATTTGCGCAGCCTGCCGCTCGACGCGCTCAAGATCGACCATACCTTCGTACGGGATATCGCCAGCGATGCCAACGATCTGGCCATTGCCCGCGGCACCATCGCGCTGGCGCACAGCCTGGGCTTGCGGGTGGTGGCGGAAGGCGTCGAAACCCTGGAGCAGTGGCGGTTGCTGCGCGAACACGGCTGCGATGAAGTGCAGGGATTCCTGATCGCCAGGCCGGCGCCTGCCGAGGCGCTGGCTGACATTCTCGTCGCCGGGAAAGTTGCAGTACCGGCCTGAAGCTTGTCCGAACTCGATCAGAGCAAGGGGCTCATCGTCTGAACCGCGTTTTCGAGCAGGCGGCGGGCGCGGGGGCGGGCGCGCCACTGCTCGGGTTCCAGCCGGAGCGATCGACCTTCGTAATTGCGCTGCAAGGCCCGCATGGCCGTGGAGAATCCGCGATCATAGACGATCATCGATACCTCAAAATTCAGCTCGAAGCTGCGCAAATCCAGATTGACGGTGCCAAAGACGGTGATTTCTTCATCGACGACCATGCTTTTCGTGTGTAACAGCCCGTCGCGAAAACGCATGATACGGACGCCAACCGCCAGCAGATCCTCGATATACGCCTCGCTGGCGTAGCGCACCAGCCGCGAGTCGATCTTTTCGGGGACAATCAGAACGACCTGGACGCCGCGCAGTGCCGCAGTCCGCAGCGCTGTCATCAAGGCTTCGCCAGGGACGAAATAGGGGGTGGTCAGGATGATTTCCTGTCGGGCGGCATAGATTGCTGCGAGCAGCAAGGCATCGATGCGCAGGATCGACGCCTGCGGCCCGGAAGGGAAGATCTGAACCTGGCTGGCGCCCGTCGTCTGCAGGTGCGGCGGAGGCGGTGGCGCAAAGCGCTGGCCGGTTTGCAGCGAGGTGACGGTGAGCGACACCGCTTCGAGCACCCAGGCCGCCGGCCCTTCGATCCTGACCATGGCGTCGACCCACTCGCCGACCCCGGCATCCTGCTTGAAGAAACGCGGATCGGCGATGTTCATGCTGCCGGTGTAGGCGACGCGGCGGTCGATGACGGCAATCTTGCGATGGTCGCGCAGGTCGAAACGCACGAACAGGGCACGCAAGGGATTGACCGGCAGGACTTCGACGACGTCTACACCGGCGGCACGCAGCCGTTCGAAAGCGTCGCTCTTGAAAAACGGCCGGCTGCCGAGCGAATCCATCAGCACGCTGCAGGCGATGCCGCGCCCCGTGGCGCGCACCAGCGCCGCGATCAGGTCGTCAACGAAGCCGCCGGCATGCCAGATATAGAATTCGAGGCGAACCGAGCTGCGGGCAGCGTCGATGTCGGCGATCATGGCCTGCATGATCGATGCGCTGTCGCTCAGCAACTGGAGCCGGTGGCCGTTCATCAACGGCAGCCCGACTGCCGCGTGAGCCAGCCGGCTGATGCTTTCGCCGCCCGCGGAAAGCGCTGCCGGCTCGACAATACATTCACGGGGAATGTTTGCCGCCCAGCGCAGCATTTCCGGGCGCAACGCAACGGCACGCTGCATCCATTTCTTTCCCAGTCGCCGTTCGCCGATCAGCAGGTACATCAGCGCTCCGACCGCCGGCAGCAAAATGACCATCAACAGCCAGCCGACCGCCGTGCCGCTGGCGTTGCGCCGCGAAAAGATGCGCAGCGCGACACCGATCAACACGCAGAGGTGGAGTATGGATAACAGGCTGAGCATGGTCGTCGCAGTATCGAGTGTCGGAGCACCCGTGGTCAATGGCCGCGCGACGCCGGTGCAGCGGTCAGGGCTGCGCTTGCGGGCGCGGTTCGAAATTGAAGCGTTTTGGCAGGTCGACCGCAACTATCCTTTGCAGCGGCAGGGATCGCCAGTAGATGGCCGGGGTGACGGTGCCCGACATCAGTTCGAGCAGGGCCTCGTCGCCCGCCGCTGCGCCGGTCGCTGTATGGCACTCGCCAAAAAATCGCGCCAGATCGCGGTCGTCGAGCAGGCCGATGCCCAAGGGTGTTTCCAGCACGATGCTGCCGTTTTCGTCGAGGTGGACGGCGCTGATCGTGCCGGCAGGAAGTCCCGTATGACTGAAAACTTCCTCGTTCTGATACCGGAAAATCCACGGCGTGGCGGCCAGTTCCACAAAAACCCGCTGCGGCCCGTTTTGCACGAACCAGCAGCCGGCCTCGTCTACGCCGTACTGCCGGTTCATGAACTCGATCAGGCCGCGGTGCGTGACGCGCTCTCCCTGCATTCGCCAGTTGCCGCGCCGATCCAACGACAGCCAGTCGTAACAGGCGGGGACATTGGGCCACTTGGCGATGGCGGAGAGGTCGACGGCCATCAGTCGTCGTAGGAGGACATCGGCGGGCAGGCGCAGTTCAGGTTGCGGTCACCATACACATCGTCGATGCGATTGACGCTCGGCCAGAACTTGTTGGCCGCCACCCACGGCAGCGGGAAGACGGCCTGCTGGCGGCTGTAGGGATGCGGCCAGTCGCCGTCGATGACATCGGCCTGGGTGTGCGGGGCATTCTTCAGCGGATTGTTGTCGGCCGACCAGACGCCGTTTTCGATCTGACGGATTTCCTCGCGAATGGCGATCATGGCCGCGATGAAGCGATCCAGTTCGGCCTTCGATTCGGATTCCGTCGGCTCGACCATGATCGTTCCGGCGACCGGGAAGGACACCGTCGGCGCATGAAAACCGTAGTCCATCAGGCGCTTGGCGATGTCGATCTCGGCGATGCCGGTGGCTGCCTTGATCGGGCGGATGTCGAGGATGCACTCGTGCGCCACGCGCCCATTTTTCCCGACGTAGAGCACGGGGTAGTGCGCGTTCAGCCGGGTCGCGACGTAGTTGGCATTCAGGATGGCGACCTGCGTGGCCTTCTTGACGCCGGCGCCACCGAGCATGGCGAGGTACATCCAGGAGATGGTCAGGATCGAGGCCGAACCGAAGGGGGCGGCGGAAACCGCGCCCTGGCCGGCGTTGACGCGATCCGCCGGGCCGGTCGCGGCAACCGCGTGGTCGGCCATGAAGGGTGCCAGATGCGCCTTGAGACCGATCGGCCCCATGCCCGGCCCGCCGCCGCCGTGCGGGATGGCGAAGGTCTTGTGCAAATTCATGTGGCTGACGTCGGCACCGATGAAGCCGGGCGAAGTCAGGCCGACCTGGGCGTTGAGGTTGGCGCCGTCCATGTACACCTGGCCGCCGTTGGCGTGCACGATGATGCAGATGTCCTTGATCGCTTCCTCGAACACGCCGTGCGTCGAGGGGTAGGTAATCATCAGGCAGGCGAGGTCGTCGCGGTGCGCTTCGGCCTTGGCGATCAGGTCGTCGATGTCGACATTGCCATTGGCGTCGCAATCGACGACGACGACCTTCATGTTGGCCATCTGCGCTGTCGCCGGGTTGGTGCCGTGCGCGGATTTGGGGATCAGGCAGACATTGCGGTGGGCTTCGCCACGGCTGGCGTGGTAGCGGTCAATGGCGACCAGGCCGGCGTATTCGCCCTGCGCGCCGGAGTTCGGCTGCATGCAGATGGCGTCGAAGCCGGTGATGGTTTTCAGCCATTCGGTGAGGCCGGCGATCATTTCCAGGTAGCCGGCGGCCTGCTCGCGCGGGGCGAAGGGGTGCATGCCGCCGAATTCCGGCCAGGTGACCGGGATCATCTCGCTGGTGGCGTTCAGCTTCATGGTGCAGGAGCCGAGCGAGATCATCGAGTGGTCGAGCACCAGATCCTTGTTCTGCAAGGATTTCAGGTAGCGCAGCATCTCGTGCTCGGTGTGGTGCGTGTTGAAGACGGGGTGTTGGAGGACGGCATCGTTGCGGATCAGTGCCTCCGGCAGCGCGGGGTCGGCGGCGGCGACCTGGGCGTCGATCGTTTCCACGTCGAGCGTGACCTGGG
>Ga0209202_1000895_pt1 | contig 20355 bp, 18 predicted proteins | sample AD_UKC032_MetaG_FD_184416 | JGI IMG/M metagenome (GOLD analysis project Ga0209202, IMG submission 184416) | Active sludge microbial communities of municipal wastewater-treating anaerobic digesters from USA - AD_UKC032_MetaG (SPAdes) (version 2) | ecosystem: Engineered > Bioreactor > Anaerobic >... | reverse complement strand
GGCAAAGCCTGCGAGCCGTATGCCCTTAAAAAGGCGTAGCGGCTGGCTTTGCCAGCCGCTACGCCAAATATAAAATTATTTATTTAGCAATTCAAGTTATTTATACTTAAATGAATTTAGGTTATAGTATAGTCATATTTATTTTTTTTAAATAACTTCTGGAAATAGTAAGGCAAAAAATGATAACAATAAAGTCAAGACACGAAATTAAACTTATGAAAACAGCTGGAAGTATTGTGGCTGAAGTGCATGAAGTGATGAAGGAAATGGTAAAGCCTGGAATTTCAACGCTTGAACTGGATGAAAAAGCTGAAAAGATAATAAAAAACAATATGGCGATCCCTGCCTTTAAAGGATATCATGGCTTCCCCGGAACAATTTGCGCCTCTGTAAATCAGCAGGTTGTGCATGGAATCCCTGCTAAAGACATAATTCTTAAAGAAGGCGATATTATAAGCATAGACGTAGGAGCTGTTTATAAAGGATTAATGGGAGATTCTGCCGTTACCCTTGCTGTAGGCAAAATAAGCGATGAGTTAAAAAAGCTTCTTGAGATTACAGAGGAGGCTTTATATGCGGGCATAAAAGAGATTATCGCAGGAAATAAGCTATATGATACAGTTTCTGCCGCAGTAGAAGACAAAGCTAACGAATATGGTTACGGCATTGTTAAAAATTACGGCGGGCATGGGATAGGAAGAAGTTTGCATGAAGACCCGTTTGTATATAATTTCAGACCAGGAACACCCGGACCGGAATTAAAGCCTGGCATGGCAATATGTATTGAACCTATGTTTAATCTTGGAACCGGAAATGTGCATACTGAAGAGGATAAATGGACTGTTGTAACAGACGACGGCAAGCCTTCAGCTCATTTTGAACATACAGCGCTTGTTACTGACGATGGTCCTTTAATTCTTACACAAATTTAAAGGTTATGGCATAAGTATAGCGCCAATGATATGTATTTTTTTTAAATATACTAAACGACAAAACTAATACAGTGATTCATTAATTATGAGGGTTCGTCATTCTAAGGTTCTGCAATTTTGTCATTCTGAGGGCTTTAGCCCGAAGAATCTTGTTGTATTCATTCCATGGGATCCTTCGCTTCGCTCAGGATGACTTTGAAAATTAATGAATCACTGTACTAATGCTTTGTTAAATTAATTCATTGGGTTGAGCGAGCGTAGCGAGCGAAACCCAAAAAGAAACAAAAACCCCTTCCCTTTGAAGGGAAGGGGTTGGGGATGGGTAGATAAAAAAATAAAATCCTTTAAAATTAACTTAACAATGCGCTAAGAAGAATTGAATTCCTTAGAGATGTCCATTTGCCTTTTTATTTTTTTATGAATACAAGAATTTTTTCTAATTTGCTATAATTAAATTAAGACCATTTTACAATTCTTTTTTTCAAATTTTAGTTAAAATGAATTTAAAAATGTTAATTCAAATATTTCCAAGGAGAAACTTAACAAAAATCGATTTTTAAAATATGCTAAAACACTAAAACGCATATATGCCTAATAAAACAATTATTAACAAGTATTAATTTTTGTAAACAAAACGGAAAAATATATTGAAAATATGATATTATTAATACAGAAACAAGTGTTAAATATACCCTTAATTAATATTTGTTAACAAAAAGAACATCTTTATGATTAATTATTTATAGTGAGAATAATGTTTTACAAAGTTTTTTTATAAATCTTAATAAATAAATGCCTTACGATTTAGCAATTTTATCAAACACAAAGTTTTTTATTAAATGGAAGTAGTTTTCAGAAGTTATATTTTTAAAGTTGTGTTTTAAATAAAAAGAAGAAGCCGAATCGGAGGTGGTTCTTATGTAACGTGATTATAATGAATGCCGGAGGAAGTAAATAATGCCAGTTAAATCCGTCAATAATAGAAAAAAGAAAAATGACAAATCATTCGAGGAATTAGTCCACGATCTTAAAAAAAGCAATTCTGAAAAAGTTCGCTATAATGCGGCAAGGCTTCTCGGGGAAATGGGAAGATCGGAAGCTGTTGAACCTTTGATAGAAGCATTGAAAGATGACAAAAACGGTTCAGTAAGATTATATGCGGCAAGAGCTCTTGGTGAGCTTAACGATTCCGAGTCAGTACAGCCTTTAATCAGTTCTTTAAGAGAAGACAGAAATGTAGACGTAAGAGTACGCGCAGCAAGAGCTTTAGGTAAACTTGGCGGCGAAGAAGTTGTAATCCCGCTTGTTGAATCTCTCAACGATGAAAACAGTCAGGTTTGTATTACAGCTACAGATGCTCTTATTGAAATTGGCGACATTGCAGTAAATGCTTTAATTGAATCATTAACGCATGAAAAAGTTAACGTCCGCTGTGATGCGACAAGAGCTCTCGGTGAACTAGCCGATCAAAGAGCTGTAGAACATATCATTAAAATGCTTAAAGACGAGTGGGTAAACGTAAGAATTTATGCGGTTACTTCTCTTGGAAAACTTGGTGATGCAAAAGCAGTGCCGGCTCTTATTGAAGTTATGCAAAATTATTCAGAAAACGAACTTGTAAGAGCAGGAGCAGCAGCGGCGCTTGGAGTATTACGCGATCAAAGAGCTTTATTACCGCTTAGAGAATTAATTATGAAAGCGGAAGAATTAGGCGAACTGGAAGATACAGCTTTAAAAGCCTTTAAGAAAATAATGGCAGCTAATTGGCAAAATATCCCAGGATCAGTTAACAAAAAAGCTTTAAGCAAATAGATCAATTTAATAATTTAGACTAAAAAGATTCCCCAAAAGGGGAATCTTTTTTTTGTTTGGAACATATAAATTTTTTTTGCGTCAATTTAAAAACATAAAAAAATACAAATTACTATTATATTGCAATTAACTAATAACTTTAAAATAATTGCAAAAGAGCTTAAAAATAGAAGAGGAAGAGGAAGAGGATGAATGGGAAAAAGCTATTAACTTGTTTTATTGCAAGTTTTTTCATGATTTGTTTATCAGGTTTTTTTAATTCTTCATTATCTGTAATGGGCAAAAATGTTTATTCAGAAGAAGCAATTAAAAAAAGAATTGTCCAGGAAGCCAAAGAACAAGGGTTTTGTCCTTATCTGGCTTTAAGCGTAGCAAAACAGGAATCAAATTTTGACAGGAATGCCGTAAGTCCTGCCGGCGCAATCGGATTATTCCAGTTAATGCCGACAACCGCAAAAGAACTTAATGTAAACCCTTACCATGTGGAGCAGAATATTTGCGGCGGAATAAAATATTTAAAAGGGCTTAAAAATCAGTTTGGGTCGACAAAACTTGCCGTAGCCGCATATAATGCAGGTCCGGGAGCTGTGCAGAGATATAAGGGAATCCCTCCATACAGAGAAACTCAGCAATATGTAACTTATGTCATGAGATTTTACGATCAGTACAAAAAGAATCCTGATTCTGCGCTTGTAAAAAAATAAAAGTCTGTTTTAAGGAAAGAAGAAAAGTTTTTAAAAAAATAATACTCTTTTTTTAAAAGGGTTTTGCCGGCTACGTCGGCAAAACCCTTATCAACTCTTCTTCCACTCACTTGAGGAGGGAGAGGGGAGGGGTGAATAACGATATAGCGGGAGTTTTAACTTATTCATGCGGCTTCGCCGAAACGCCCGCTAATTAAGAATTTACAAAAATCATCTTTTTTATTTACCGATTTCTTTTTAAGATCACTATAGCAACTCAGGTTAAATAAATTAATGACTTTTATTATATTATTATAAAAAAGGCGCCTCTAAAAAATTTGGAGCATGTGATGAAGGAATTTAATCCGAAAAAATCGGAAGACTTTAATTTTAAAGAAATTTTATATTCAAAATCAAATTGGGTTGCGACTATAACAATAAATAGACCGCAAGTTTATAATGCATACAGCATTATAACTCTTCAGGAAATGATCAGCGCTCTACAAGACGCGGCATGGGATGACGGAATCGCTGTAATCGTCCTGACAGGAGCCGGAGATAAAGCCTTCTGCGCCGGAGGTGACGTTAAAGAATACGCTTCAGAATTTATTGGCAAACCAAGAGATTTCTGGAAGTGGATGGGCGTTTTTACGCAATTTCATGACCTTTTAAGAAATGTCGGCAAGCCTACCATAGCAAGGCTAAACGGAATTGTTGCAGGCGGGGGAAATGAAATTAACATGTCCTGTGATCTTGCAATAGCGGCTGATCATGTGGTTATAAAACATGTTGGAACAAGCGTTGGAAGTGTTGCCGCAGGCGGCGCAACCCAGTTCCTGCCGATTTTAACAGGAGATCGAAGAGCAAGAGAAATTCTTTTCTTAAATGAGCCGATCTCTGCTCAAAAAGCTCTTGAGTGGGGACTTGTAAATTATGTTGTTCCAATGAAAGAACTTGATCTAAAAGTTCTTGAAATTACTGATAAATTAATAAATAAATTTCCTGAATGTACAAGATATACAAAACAACAGCTTAATTTCTGGAAAGATTTTGCATGGAACATGACAATAGGGCATGCAAAAGATTGGTTAAGCATTCACTTTTCTTCTTATGAAACGCATGAAGGCATGCAAGGTTTTGTGGAAAAAAGACCTCCTGATTATTTGAAAATTAGAGAAAAAGCAAAAGAAGGCATGTCCTCTGAAACAATGTGGGGGGCTAATTTAAAGGAATGTGAGAATTGCGGGACAAAATATCTTCCGGCGGAATTTAACTTTTGCGGAAAATGCGGCGCTGAAATAAAAAAATGAAAAAAGGGCTAAACAAGATAGAATCTGGTTTTATGTAAAGTTCTTGAAACTTTTTAAATTACAATACTTAAAATAATGGATTTTTATTTTTGTTTGTAGAAAAATAATACTAAATAGAGTATCTTATTAAAAGACTCTAGAGAGAAAGTTAGATAAAAGAGTAAAAAGAGAAAGAAGATTAATGTACAATCAAGAATCACAAGACCAACAAGTTCAATGCGCAGAGTGTTCACAAACATTTGTTTTTAGCGCGGAAGACCAAGATTTTTATCGCCAAAAAGGTTATTCAACACCAAAAAGATGTCCTGTTTGCAGAGCTAACAGAAAAGCAAACGGCTCAAGAAATGACGGAAGATCAAGAAGCGGCGGCGGCAATAAACCGCAATATAGAATAAATTGCAGCGCGTGTGGACGTGAAGCAACCGTTCCATTTGAGCCAAGAGGCGATAGACCTGTTTACTGCTCAGACTGTTATAGAAACGGGTAGGTATACAAATTTGGCAAAAAACAATCAAAAAAAGGAAAAAGCTGAACGAAACAAGGCATACGCTAAAAAATACAGAAAAAGAACCAATGATAAATTTGGAAGAAGACCAAGTAATAATAGTTAGTTTGTCAAAAGTTTATTCAGTTAAATAAATTAATATAAATTATAATTCAATTGAATTGAAGAATTTTGTATATTTTTAAAAAAACGATTTGAATTGTTACTTATATCAAATTGCCATCTGTATACAATTTTATAATTTAACCTTAACCTAAACCTCTTCTCCTTCTGGACAGGGGGTTTAGGGGTAAGTGGGCAAAATGATTTTAGAATGTATTTAATTTTTATGAGTATTGAAAAATGTCAGTAATAATTGCAGGAAAAACGTTTAATTCCCGTTTAATGGTGGGGACAGGAAAATTTAAAGACTTTGAAACAATGCGGCAGGCGCATATTGCCAGCGGAGCTGATATTATAACTGTTGCAATAAGACGGGTTGATACAGGAGCTCCAGGGCATGTCGGTTTAATGGATTATATAGACACGAACAGATTTTGGATTTTACCTAACACAGCGGGTTGTCAGACGGTAGAAGAAGCCGTAAGAGTTGCAAGACTAAGTAAAGCTATGGGAATAAATAACTGGGTCAAGCTGGAAGTTATACCAGATTCCAAATATCTATTGCCTGATCCTATTGCTACTCTGGAAGCGGCAAAAAGACTTATTGAGGAAGATTTCGTTGTTTTACCGTATATAAACGCTGATCCTTTGCTTGCAAAAGCTCTTGAAGAAGCAGGATGCGCCACTGTAATGCCTCTAGCCTCGCCTATAGGCTCAGGAAAAGGCATTAAAAACGAAGATAATATAAAAATTATAATTGAACAATCAAACGCGCCTGTTGTAATTGACGCAGGACTTGGTGTTCCTTCAGAGGCTTCTCAGGCAATGGAAATGGGAGCTGATTGCGTTCTTGTCAACACTGCGATTGCCATGGCAGAAAATCCCGTTAAAATGGCTGAAGCGTTTAAACTTGGAGTTCAAGCAGGAAGAATGGCGTACGAAGCCGGAAGAATTCCTGTAAAAGCTTATGCGAGCGCATCTTCGCCGATTGCCGGCATTGTCGGAAAATAGCATGGATGAATTAAAAAATTTAATCGCAAATTTTGAAAAAGAAGATTATTTTGAAAAAGTTAATTTGCATATCCACAGCAATTGCTCTGACGGCGTTTTAAGCAGCCATGAAATTATTAAAAAGGCTCAAAAAATAAATCTTGAACATATTTCCATCACGGATCACAATTCTTTGGAAGCATACGATTCTATCGATTTAGACAAAATAGAGGATATAAATGTAATCGCCGGAATTGAATTTGATTGCTGGCATAAGACGGATTTTATGCATATTTTGGGCTATGGCTTTGATCTTAACGATAAAAACCTCCGTAAGTTATGCGCAAAAGATAAAAGAGAAACTCGACTTGATATTGTAAGAATTTTTTCTCAAAAAAAATCTCCCGAAGTAATAAAAACCATCAGAGATGCTGGCGGTATTTCGGTTTTAGCTCATCCGGCATGCTGTTGGAGCTTGAATCTGGAAAAAATGGTTGAAGAGCTTATTTCTTATGGGCTGGACGGGATAGAGCTATATTATCCTTATGTAAGACACAGAAAAATTGTAAAATTTCATTCAATAAAGAAAATTGCAGAAATTGCAGAAAAAAACAATCTTCTTATAACCGGCGGAACTGATTGCCATAGCGAAAAATTGGACGCTATATAAAAATTTTAAATATACCAATTATTAAAAAAATCGGCAAATGAAAAAGATGATTTTTGCAAATCCTTAATTATACCAATCAATTTAAAAAACCGTTAAGTAAAAAAGAGGGCTTTTGTAAATCCTTAATTAGCAGCTTTTTAATCAATTAACGAAAACTTATTTTGATTGGTATAGCAATTTAACAAAGACTTTTTATATCTTTTAATTTATTCTCAACTATTTCAAGCATTTTAGTCCTGTAATTGGCAAGATTTTCCTGCGTTCCCGCTTCAAATCGCAGAGTGAACACAGGCTCTGTATTGCTCGCTCTTATAAGAGCGAATCCGTCTTTAAACACAAGTCTTACACCGTCAATAACGATTACTTTTTCAATTTTATTGTTGAATACATCCGGTTTTAAAGCAAATTCCTGCTGCAATTCCTGAACTATCCTGTATTTATGCTCATTTGGACAAGGAGTTCTTACTTCTTCCGAAGTAAATGTTTTTGGGAAAGAATCAATAAACGAAGATACTGAAAAATCAGGATTTTCAGCTTTTTTTTGGGAAATTACTTCTATAAATCTGCATCCGGCGTAAATAGCGTCATCATAGCCGAAATAACGGTCTTTAAAGAAAATATGACCGCTCATTTCTCCTGCCATGAGGGCGTTTTCTTCTTTCATTTTGCTTTTTATAAATCCATGCCCTGTTTTCCACATTATTGCCCGACCGCCATTTTGCTCGATCGTATCATACAGAATCTGAGAACATTTGACTTCCGACACAAAAACAGGAGTTTCCTCTTTTGTTTGTTTAATAATATCCAGAGCGAATATCAGCATAAATCTGTCGCCTGCAAGGCTGTTGCCTTTGTCATCAACAATGCCGATTCTGTCGGAATCGCCGTCAAACGCAATTCCGAAATCCGCATTGGTTTCCTTCACTTTAAGTTTCAAGTCTTCAAGCGTTTCAGGATCGCTGGGATTAGGGTGGTGATTAGGAAAATCTCCGTCAGGTTCAGAAAAAAGCTCTATTACTTCGCAGCCCATTTTTCTGTATAACTCGGGAGCGACAATTCCGCCTGTTGCGTTTGCGCTGTCAACAACGACTTTCAGACCGTTTCCTGCTCCCTTAAACTCATTTTCATAAGTTTTTATATATTCAGAAATTATATTATATTTTTCAGATTTTCCTTTTTGCGAAGCAGGAGGGAAATTCCCGATTTTTGTAAGCTCTTTTAATTCCGCTATATCGTGTTCAGAAAACGATGTTTTATTATAAGTCATTTTAATCCCGTTATATTCAGGCGGATTGTGGCTTGCGGTAACTATAAGAGTTCCTATAACCCCGGGAATTTTATATTCCGAATAATATCCCATAGGCGTCGGGCAAAGTCCCATCTCGTAAACATTTAATCCGCTTTCTACAAGTCCTTCTATAAGAGCTTTTGTTAACTCAGGAGAATGCTTTCTTGCGTCGTAACCTACTGTTACCCACTTGCCCCGAATCAAATTTGCATTGTTTTCTTTGATTGACAGGTATTCAGTATAAGCTTTACCTATTATTTTATAAAGTTCAGGAGTGAAATCTATTCCTACTTTTCCTCTGATATCATTTTTTCCGAAAATTATTTCATTAAATTCCAATGTCATATTAATTTTACCTCTGTTTGATTATTTTGGTTATAGAATATCACAAAAATGCAATTAAAAGTTAGCCATACTTGCTATAAAGATAAACCGTTTAATGAAAATATTGTGATCTTAAAAAGAAATCAGGAAATAAAAACATGATTTTTGTAAAGCCTTAATTAGCGGGTGTTTCGGCGAAGCCGAAACACCCGCTATCCCCTTACTCAGCCCGCGCCGCCCGCAGGGCGGCGCGGGCTGTAAATATCAGCTTTTTTATCAATTAACGAAAACTTATTTAGATTGGTATAACGCTCTGTTAAGTTAATTTTATGGAATTTATGACCGATAATATTTTTTATGTAATTTTTTAATTAACGCTAAAATCGTCACCCTGAACTTGTTTCAGGGTCTTTCCAGCATGCAAATATAATGCTTATCGTTTCTTCATTTTCTTTTCTTTTTGAACGCAAAAAGAAAAGAACCCGCAAAGCGGGACACTTGGGACTCAATCCAAGTAACATTTCCCTGTGAATGCGCCTTAGGCTCGCAAAAGAAAGAAAAACTGAACCCCAAGTGGACAAGACTGTCAGGGGCAAGCCCCCGAACCCCCTTGCTTACAAATGTCCACTTTTTGTTTTTTTTTTGTTTTTTACATAAAAAATATTATCGGTCTATATCTTGCTTAAGAAAGTAATAGTACAGCTTCTAATTGAATTTATAGAACGATTATAATAAAATTTTTGAATTAGTAGAAAAAATTATCGAGTTAAAATGTCTAAAGTTTCAAAATTACAACAAACAAAATTTGATAAAGATTTGAAAGTTTTTATTGATAATTTATCGAAAATAGAGATTGATTATAAAAAAATTGATAAAAATGATATTGAAAAACTTAAATCAAAAGATAAAACTATATTGTTTTTTGCTATTATTTTTCTCAACTTTTTTGAAGATATTAACCTTAAAAAAATGACTATATCTACAGGTCTTACCGCTAAAACAATAAATTATTTAATAAGTAATAGGCTATCACAACAATTCCTTGAATTTGAACAGCTTATAGACAATTACGATAATTGGCTGGATGAAAGCAAGAATGAAACAACAGGGACTGAATTAACGCAATATTTGAAAAACGGCTTTGATTATATAATTAATAATTATGTTTCAAATCCTGACCTTTATAAAGAAATGCTTGATTTTAACGCTTTAAATTACAATGAAGGAATAGAAAGTATTATAAATCAATTAGATTCTATAAACGAAACTGTGGAAAAGCTTGCGGAAGTTTATGACAAAAACAGCAATAAATGGAAAAAAATAAAAAATATTGATTTAAATAAGCTTGCTATAATGTTTGAATCTTTATTAAATGAATTTTATTCGTTAAATGATATTTTGCAGTTCTTAACCGTTTTAGGAAATGCAAAAGAGATATCTGCCCAAAAGACTCTAAAGTTTATTGAATCAAAAAATTTGTCTGATGAATATGAAGAATTTTTATCGAATTTATGTGATGATAAAGAAGACGAAGATTAATCGGAGAGAATAATTGGAAGAAATATTAAAAGGATTAAATCCTTCACAAACAGAGGCGGTACTAAAAAAAGAAGGCGTTTTAGTAGTTTTAGCGGGGGCAGGAAGCGGTAAAACAAGAGTTCTTACCCATAGAATGGCAATCCTTGCAAATCAGGGCGTAAAACCCTGGGAAATTCTCGGCGTTACCTTCACTAATAAAGCCGCAAAAGAAATGAAACTCCGAATGGATTTTCTCCTCGGCGAAGCTCAGGCAAAACATCTGTGGATCGGTACTTTTCACAGTATTTGCGGAAAAATTTTAAGATTTGAAATAGAAAACTATATTGTTAATAATCAACCGTACAGGTTGAGAAATTTTGTTATTTTTGATGAAAGTGATAGCAACAGCTTGATTAAACAGATAATTAAATCTGAAAATCTTGATGATAAGCTTTATAAGCCTAATATAGCAAAGGGGGCAATAAGCGCGGCAAAGAATAAAATGATTGACGCAGATCGATTCTTAGCAACAGCAAGGGATCACAGAAATGAAAATATCGGCAAAATTTATCAAAAGTATGAAGAACAGCTCAGAATGAATAATGCGCTGGATTTTGACGATTTGCTCGTAGCCGCTGTCAGGCTTTTTGAAAATTGTCCGGACGTTTTAGAGAAATATAAATCAAAATTTAGTCATCTGCTTGTGGATGAGTTTCAGGACACAAATCTTCCGCAATACAGGCTCATAAACCTTTTGTACAGAGGACTTGACGAGGATATTGAAAAAGCGTCAAAAGGCAGAAGTCTTTGTGTAGTAGGTGATATTGACCAGTCAATTTATAGTTGGCGAGGCGCAGACTATAAAATACTTCTTAATTTGCAAAAAGATTATCCCGGCGCTCAATTAATAAAGCTTGAACAGAACTATCGCTCAACCGGCAATATTCTTGAAGCCGCTAATAGTGTAATCGTTAACAATAGAGAGAGAATTTCTAAAAATCTCTTCTCAAACAAAGGCGAGGGCGAGAAAATTACTTGTCAGGAAACAATGGATGAAAATGAGGAAGCCACTTTTATTGCAGACCAGATAAAGGATTTGACTACTTCAAATAAATATTCTTTAAGAGATTGCGTGGTTTTATACAGAACAAATGCCCAAAGCCGAGCAATAGAAGAATCATTCATGACCAGAAAGATTCCTTATACAATGGTAGGTGGCATGAAGTTCTATGAAAGAAAAGAAATTAAAGATATAATTGCATATTTGAAATTAATTTACAATACAAGCGACTCACAGAGCTTAAAAAGAATTATTAATGTGCCGGGAAGAGCAATAGGAGCAACTACTCTTAAAAAAATTGAGGATATTGCCCAAAAATATTATACATCATTATTTTCGATTCTGGAAAGAGTTGAGGAATTTGACGAACTTAGTCCTAAAGTCCAAAAAAAGCTTAAGGAATTTCATTATCTTATTACAACATTGTCAAAATTATCTCAGGAATACATTTTAAGCGAATTTATTTCGTTACTTATTGATAAAATAGGCTATGTAAACGAATTAAGAGATGAAAACACAGAGGAAGCAAACAGCAGGATAGAAAATATACAGGAATTTATAAGCGTGGCAAGAGAACAGGAAGATATGGGGCTTGACACAGAACTCGGGGAATTTCTGACAAGAATGTCGCTTGTAAGTGATTTGGATTCAGTTTCTGACAAAGATGACGCTGTAACAATGATGACGCTTCATTCCGCAAAAGGACTTGAATTCCCAATCGTTTTTCTGGCTGGACTTGAAGAAGGACTTTTCCCTCATTCACGCTCTTTAGGCAAAAATCAAGAAATGGAAGAGGAAAGACGCCTCATGTATGTTGGGATTACAAGAGCAGAAGAAAAGCTTTTCCTTACCTTTACTAAAAGACGCCTTATTTATGGTGATTATAAGTACTTTACGCCTAGTCGTTTCATTGATGAAATTCCGCCCGGGCTTTTAAGCAATAAGGCAAACAATGTTTCTGAAAAAAAAGCATCCGTCTACAGCTCTTTCGGCAAAAGAAAAAATCAGTATAAACTGGACGCGCCTGTACATAATCGTGGTTTTGGAAAAGATTTTAAGCTTCCCGCTTCTATAAAAAATACGACTTCAGCGATTATTAAGGGAAAAGAGCCTGTAAAAGCTATTGAAACGATAGTTTCCGATATAAAAATCGCAAAACCAGTTGAACTAATGGATGCAGGAACAAGAGTATTCCACGAAAAATTCGGTATAGGCGAAATTAACGAGATTATAGAAGTAGGAACCAATCCTATGTATGCTGTAACCTTTGCGCAATTCGGAAAAAGAGTTCTTGACGCGAATTTGGAAACATTAAAAAAGTTTTAGACAATTATGCCACTTTTATTTTAATTTGTTTTTTCACGTTTATGTTATACTAAACGACAAAACTATATGAAAAAAATGGAAATGACAAGCAAAAATAAAATCTTTGAAATAATAGATAATTTTAAAAATTGTAGCGTGTTAGTAATCGGAGATATTATTCTTGACGAGTACATCTGGGGAAAAGCAAACAGGCTTTCTCCCGAAGCTCCCGTGCCGGTGCTTGAAGTCAGTAAATACACCTATACGCTTGGGGGAGCGGCAAATGTCGCCAATAACATAAAAACATTAGGCGGAAAAGTCGTAATCGCAGGAGCGCTTGGACAAGACCCTCAGGCTGATCAGCTTAAAACCATTCTTGAAAAGAATAATATAGACAGTTCATGCCTCGTTAATGATCCTGAACGCCCTACCACAGTGAAATCAAGACTTCTTGCTCATAACAGGCAACAGCTTGTCAGATTTGACAGAGAATCTAAAACGCCTATTTCCCCTAAAACAGAAGAAATTTTATTTAAAAAAATTGAAAAGCAAATTCTTGAAACTGATCTTGTCCTCATTTCTGACTACGCAAAAGGAGTTTTAACGGATTCTTTACTGAAAAAAATTATTGATTTTGCGAAAAAAATAAATAAACCGCTGCTTGTTGACCCTAAAGGGCTGGATTTCACAAAATATTCCGGCGCAACTCTTATTACGCCAAATAGGCTTGAAGCAGAAACCGCTACAAAATCTCCACAAGGGACATTGCCGAAAGTTCTTGCCGAAAAATTGCGTGAACAGCTTGATATTAACTATGCGCTTATTACTCTTGGCGAAGATGGGGCGCTTTTTTGCGACGGGAAAAATATAAAAACAATGCCGTCTATCGCTTCAGAGGTTTATGACGTTACAGGCGCCGGAGATTCCTTGATTTCAGCGGTTTCTCTTGCAATGATCGCTTCCGGCGGAAATCTTGAAATTGCCGTTGAAATTGGAAATTATGCCGCAGGAGTTGCTGTAAGAAAAATCGGAACAACCGCTGTTACCACTGATGAGCTTAAACATATAATAGAAATAAATTTAATGGAAAAGACAATTACGGTATAAAATGGGTAAAATTTTAGAAATAAACGAACTTATAAAAACTATTGCCGGTTTAAAAGCTGAGAATAAAGTTATAGTAACCACAAACGGCTGTTTTGACATACTTCATGCCGGGCATGTCAGATATTTAAAACACGCAAAGGAATTAGGAGATGTTTTAATACTCTGTTTAAACTCTGACAAGTCTGTAAAACGGCTTAAAGGCGAATCCCGACCTTTAAACAGTCAGGCAGACAGGGCGGAAGTGTTGTCATGCCTTAGTTCTGTCGATTATGTGACAGTTTTTGAAGAAGATACGCCTTCTGAAATTCTCGAGAAAATCAAACCGGATATTCACGTTAAAGGCGGGGATTATTCTGAAGAAACATTGCCGGAAGCTGATGTAATCAAAAAAGCAGGGGGTAAAATTCGATTTATTCCTCTTGTAGAAGGGCGATCAACTACAAATATTATAAATAAAATAAATAAATAAATAACGTTCTATTTGAAATTTTTATATTGATTGAATATAATTTAAATTATACTAAACGATAAATTAAATTAATGTGGAATGGTTATAAACAAAGAGAATACTAATATAAAAATCAAATTTTTACTTAATAATAATGAGGAGAAAAAAATTGGAATCCGCAAAACCAAACAGGTTGCCTAAAGGAGTGGGAAAACGCATTATTGAAACCTTAAGAAATCAGGAATTTCAAACTGATTATGATGTATCGGTCATGCCTGATCTTGAGGAAGAAAAGATTGAAACCGCAAGTTCTTCTCCTGAAGAGGATGAACAGGATATTTACATTAATAACAGCTATGTTCAAAACGAATTTGAATCGGAATTAGAATGTGAACCGGAGCTTTGTGAAGAAACTTCGGAAATAAATTATTCATGTTATGTTGAGCCGCCTGTTTCTCCTAAAAAAGAAAAGCAAACTTATGAAACATATCAAACGCAGGAAAATTACGAGAAAAAAGAACAGGGAATTCAGGGAATATCAGATATTGATACGCTTTTAGGTCTGATTTCCAAGCTTCCGTCAGGAGTAACAAAACAAACCGGCGCATTAATTATCAGACAGACAATGGAAGCGATTGGAATTTCCATGAACAAAGTGCTGGGCGACGCTCAATCTGTTCAGGAAGAGCTTGAATATAATATCAAACATAATATTAATATAATTGAAGAATACCGGACTAAAATAAAGATTCTGGAACAGGAAATATTGAAATATAAGAAAAAAGCTCATGAACTGGAAGATATAATAAGCCTTTTCATTCTTTCAGAGTAATAAAATTCTTTATTAATTGCCTGATAATATATGCCGCCATAAAATAACCCGCTACAGGCGGCACAAAAGAGGCGCTGCCGGGTGAAAATTTTGTTATTTCGGCAAGTTCGCCGTCAGCTTGTCTGATGGTTAAAACAGAAGCTCGTTTTTCTGTTTTAATAGGTTTTTCTTTGCTTGCAACAGCCGGTATATCTTTTTCAATGCCTCGTTTTTTCAATTGATAAACTACATTTTTGGCAAAAACGCATTTTTTTGTGTCAATTTCTGAAATATCCGCAAGATAAAGCTCCTCCGGTTTTATTCTATTACCCATTCCCAGACTGGTAATAACCGAGATATCCTTTTTCCGGCATATTTCTATCAGCTCGATTTTTGATTTTAAAGTATCTATAGCATCAGCAACAAAATCGGTTTTTTGATCAAGAATTTTCTCGATAATACGGGCGGATACGAACTCATTTATTTCTGTAACCTTTATATGAGGATTTATTTGGCTGATCCGTTCTTTAAAAAGAGCGGTTTTAGGTTTTCCTATGTTGGGAATTAAAGCTATAAGCTGTCTGTTTATATTGGTTTCAGATACAGTATCAAAATCAACAATAGTGATATTGCCGACGCCGCTTCTTGCGAGAGCTTCTGTCGCATACCCTCCAACCCCGCCAAGTCCAAAAACAACAACATGTTTTTTAAACAGCTCAGCTTGAGCCGTTTTTCCCCAGAGGCGTTCATTTCTATCATAAATATTGGTTAATATTGAATCCATAAGCAAAATTTATTTTTAAAACTATATCTTTTAATTATTATAAATTATTTTTAGCGCTGTTCAAGTTGTACTTAACAGACAAAAAATTTTCAGCTCTTATTAAATTTTGCCGAACGAGCGAAGCGAGTGAGGCAAACAAACAACAAAATCCCCTTCCCTTTGAAGGGAAGGGGTTGCGGTTGGATAGATAAAAACCTGAAAACTTTTTGTTACCTGCTTATCAGGGCGAACTCTTAGGTTCGCCCCTACTTTTAATTATACATTGATTGCAACTTTGTATAATTTTCAAGATAGTTTTCTACCATTCTTTTTTCTGAAAAATTATCTTCCACATGTTTTCTACAGGCAAAACGATCAATTTTATCAATATCTTTAACCCTTTTAATTAAATCATCTATGTTTTCTTCAATATATCCTGTAACTCGATCTTTAATCACCTCTGGAATAGAACCCATATTTAATGCCAGCGCCGGAGTTCCGCAAGCCATTGATTCCGCCATTGTAAGCCCGAAAGGTTCGGGCCAGGTTACAGCATGGACTAGTGCATGAGCATTTTTTAAAAGCTTAACCTTCGCCTGATGACCTATTTCACCTATAAAAATTATTCGCTTATCGTCAATAAGAGGTTTAATCTGGTTTTTAAAATATTCAAAATCTGTTTTATCAATTTTTGCGGCGATAATTAATTTCCATCCGGTTTCTTTTGCAAGTTTTATAGCATGATGCGTTCCTTTTTCAGGCGAAATTCTGCCTAAATAAGCGAGATATGGATCATTAATATCTGGTTTTGCCTGAAACTCAAAGTTATTAACCATAATGCCATTGTAAACAGTTGAAATATAGTTTAAATTTTTATTTCCGTTTCTTTGAGAATCACTTATAGAAACAAATGGCAGGTTTTTATACTTATTATATATTTCTATTTCTTCTTTTAAAATAAATGCGCCGTGTAAAGTAGATAACATCGGGGCTTTTAGTATTTTATGGTATGGAAGCATAGATAAACCGCAATGATTATGAATTATATCAAATTTATCCGATATTTCTATTGCCATAGCTGCGCTCATGCTTTCATAAAGTGCGGGCATTTCTGAATTCATTGATCTTAGGTTTTTTTCTATAGGAGATATAGTTTTTACAGGTGTTTCAGATGACTTTGACGCTATTAATGTAACATCATGACCTCTTTTAGTTAACTCATTACATAAAATATGAACAATCAATTCAGTTCCGCCATAAGTTTTTGGCGGCACATCTTCCCATAAAGGCGCAACCTGTAATATTTTCATTTTTTTCTCCTAAATTTTACATAAAAAATAATTATGCTCTTAATTAAAAAACTATTTTTGTATAATTAATTCAATTAGTTTGTATGGCAATAGATAGGATAGTTTATTAAACTTGAGTTGCTATACCAACCCAAATAAGTTTTCGTTAATTTGTTAAAAAGCTAATATCTATAGCCCGCGCCGCCCTGCGGGCGGCGCGGGCTAGGTAAGGGTATAGCGGGAGTTTCGGCTTTGCAACATGAATGAGTTAAAACTCCCGCTTGCGCAACAAAACTCCCGCTAATTAAGGATTTATAAAAATCCTCTTTTTTATTTAACGGTTTCTTTTTCACATAGAATGTGTTTTATTAAAACTTATTTTAGCGCGGTTTTTTCTCTTTTAGGGTTATATCCAAGTTTTATAAGCGTTGCTTCAAGCGAACCCAAAGCTGTGATAATATCTCGCTCAGATACAAAACCAAGATGCCCTAATCTGAAGATTTTATCCTGAAGTTTGGATTGACCGTTAGCCGCTATAATATCGTAGGTCTTGCTTAAAGTTTTTCTTATGTCGGGAACGCTGATTCCGTCCGGCGGATAAACTGATGTAATCGCTTTACTTCCAATACGATCATCTTCAACAAACAATTTAAGCCCTAAAGCGCGCAACCCTGTTCTCATTTTCATCGCAAGATCGGCATGTCTGTTGTAAATATTTTCAAGCCCTTCTTCTTTCATCATTCTTAGCGTTTCTCTTAAAGCCACGATTAATGAAACATTCGGCGTATACGGCGTTGTGTCTTCCGCAACGGATTTTTTGCAAGCTCCAAAATTAAAATAAAAACTTGGATTTTTACAGTTTTCGTAAACTTCCCATGCCTTTTTGCTGCAAGCAAGAAAAGCAAGTCCGGGAGGAATCATAAACCCTTTTTGGCTGCCGGAAACTATGACATCAATTCCCCATTCATCCATTTTAACCGGTATAGCTCCAAGACTGGTAACTCCATCCACAATTGAAACAGCTCCATGCTCCTGAACTATTTTGCATAAAGCCTGAATATCGTTTGTAACCCCTGTGGAGGTTTCATTATGGATCATTGTTACAAATTTAATTTCTTTATTAACGTCCTGATCAAGTCTTTGTTTTAAAACAGCCGGATCAGAAGCCTGCCCCCATTCAGAGTCGATTTTTTCAACATCAGCGCCTTTCATTGCGGCAATTTCTGCCCATCTTTTGCTGAAGTTTCCTATTACAAGACTTAAAACTTTATCTCCAGGATTTACCAGATTGAAAATTGCCGCTTCCATCGCGCCTGTTCCGCTGGCAGTGTAGACAAAAACATCTTCTTTTGTCTGAAAAAGCCATTTTAAATTCTGATAAACTTCTTTCATAATCGCTGAAAATTCAGAACTTCTATGCCCTATCGGGTGTTTTGCCATCGCAAGCAAAGCGGTTTCGGGTACCGGAGTCGGTCCTGGAATCATTAAAAATAGTTTGTCTTTCATTTTCTTCCTCCTCTTCTGGTTCTACTCCAATATTTTTTCGTCTGTGTTGTAATTGTCGACATAATCTTATTTATTTGCGATTTACGCCCCAAGGGTCCCTTAGCCAAAATTTAACTAAAAATATGCCTATAATAAAGGCTATAAGTCCGGCAGAAATAATAACTATTTCATCAGGCGTCATTCTTTGCTCCTTTTTGTTAAATTCATTCTTGCTCATTTTCATCCTCTGGATAGTAAGTAAATTCAAAACTTCCGATTTTTACTGTATCGCCTTCCTGAATCCCTTGTTCTTCAAGGGCTTTGTTTACTCCCATTGCGTTTAAAATGTTCATTAAGCGGTAAACAGCCGAAGTGTTTTTTAAATCTGTAACTGAAACAAGTCTTTCAACTTTTCCGCCTTCTATTTTAAACATATTTTTTTCTTTTATAACTAAAAAAGCGCTGTCATCGTGATCAAAAGCGGTTTTGTCTTCCGCTACTTCTATATTAAAGCTTGGCGGCGGAATTTCTCCCACTTTTTGGATAAGGTAGTTAACCAGTTCTTTTGCGCCTTTTCCGGTTGCGGCAGAGATTAAAAATACGTCATAACCCATTTCTTCAAATTTTTGTTTAAGCATTTCAACTTTTAATTCATCAGCGGCGTCAATTTTATTAAGAACAACCACCTGTTGAATTTCAGTTAATCGTCCACCGTATTTTTTTAACTCATCATTAATTATTTGAAAATTCTCCAGTGGGTCATCTTCAAGCATATCAAGGAGGTGAACAAGGATTCTTGTTCTTTCAACATGTCGAAGAAATTCATGCCCAAGCCCGATGCCTTCGCTTGCGCCTTTAATCAATCCGGGAATATCAGCAATCACAAGACCGTCCCCATCAGGCTTTTTAACTATTCCAAGATTAGGAATCAGTGTTGTAAAGGGATAATTGGCTATTTTAGGCTTTGCTGCGCTTATTACGCTTATTAATGTTGATTTTCCGGCATTAGGCATACCTAAAAGACCAACGTCAGCTATAAGTTTTAATTCAATTTCAATTTCTCTTTCAATTCCGGGCTCACCGGGCTCACAAAATTGCGGAGCTCTTTTTACAGAAGTCGCAAATCTTGCATTTCCTCTTCCTCCTCTTCCTCCTTGGGCTATAAGAAGTTTTTGACCGTTTAAAACGAGGTCGCCAATTATTTTACCGGATTTACATTCTTTAATTATGCTTCCACAAGGAACTTTTATATATAAATCTTCGCCATTTCTGCCGTGTTGATCTTTTATTTTCCCATTTTCGCCGTTTTGCGCCGGAAATATCGATTTATATTTAAAATCCAGAAGCGTTGAAAGATTATTGTCGGCTACAAGATAGACATCGCCGCCTTTTCCTCCATCTCCTCCGGCAGGACCGCCTTTGTCAACGTATTTTTCTCTTCGCCAGGCGACCATTCCATTACCGCCGGAACCTGAAATTATATTAATTTTCGCTTTATCTATGAACATTTTATATCAAATTTTTATTGTTAATCTTTAATATAATAACGCAAAGCAGATTTAATTAAATATTTTTATTTATACTGATATTAAAAAGAAATCGTTAAATAAAAAAGGCTGTTCTTGAAAGGTCTTAATTAGCGGGAGTTTCGTTGCGCAAGCGGGAGTTTTAACTCATTCATGCTGCAAAGCCGAAACTCCCGCTATACCCTTACTCAGCCCGCACCGCCCTGCGGGCGGCGCGGGCTATAGATATTAGCTTTTTAGCAAATTAACAAAAACTTATTTGGATTGGCATAAAAACTTTTTATTACTTATTTACCTACATAACTCGAATTGCTAATTAGTCGAAACGCTGAAATAGATTGAAATTTTATTTTAATTTTTTATGCGGCTCGCAGGCAAAGCCTGCGAGCCGCATGCCCTTAAAACGGCGTAGCGGCTGGCTTCGCCA
>Ga0209202_1000892_pt1 | contig 20405 bp, 2 predicted proteins | sample AD_UKC032_MetaG_FD_184416 | JGI IMG/M metagenome (GOLD analysis project Ga0209202, IMG submission 184416) | Active sludge microbial communities of municipal wastewater-treating anaerobic digesters from USA - AD_UKC032_MetaG (SPAdes) (version 2) | ecosystem: Engineered > Bioreactor > Anaerobic >... | reverse complement strand
GCCTTGGAGGGGTCGATCAAGGCCGATGGGGTGGATGGAACGTATTATGGCCGGGGCAGCGGAGGCGGGATTTACCTGAACGTGGGGCAGCTTTCGGGTGGGGGTTCGATTCAGGCCAAGGGCGGTAGGGTCTCAAGTCAAGGAGGTGGAGGCGGTGGGGGCCGGGTTGCGATTTATTATCAAACGTTATTGGGCTTCGACTTGTCGAACCGCGTGAGCGCGGCAGGAGGACGGGGCGCGAGTGCCGATTCTGACGGCGGCGCGGGTACCATCTACGTGAAGGGGGCGGGCGAAGAAGAGTGGCTGCTGCTGGACGGCGGAACGTCCCGGAGCGGCTCAACGCCGTTGTACTTGCTGGAAGGGGCGACGAACTTCTCGGGGCGCCTCACGGTGCGCGGAAGCACGACCAATGTGGTGGTTTCCAACAACCTGGTGAACGCGCAGTACAACGAGATCCGGGTGGAGTCGGGGCGATTGGCTTTTCCGTTTGTGCAAGCGGTGACGGCATCAAACGTGGAGTTAGGCGCGGGGAGTATCTTGGAGTACAATGGAACGCTGCATGCGCAGACAGTGACGCTGGCGACCAACGCGATGCTGACGCATTCGGCCTGCACGTCGAACGAGACCTTCAGCCTTACCCTGGTGGTGGATGACGTGCTGACGGTGAGCAGCAACAGCACGATCGACGTGAGCGGGCGTGGGTATCTGCAAGGGCGGACGCATCCGAACACGACAACGGGCGCGAGCACCGGCCGCACGGGCGGGAGTTATGGGGGGGTGGGTGGGAAATATAGTGGTGTCCCGAATGTGGCTTACGGGGATTTTCGGAACCCGAACGAACCGGGGAGCGGCGCGGGTACTGAGGGTTCGGCCGGCAATCAGGCGGGCGGTGGATTGGCGCGGATCACGGCGGGGGCCCTGGCCTTGGAGGGGTCGATCAAGGCCGATGGGGTGGATGGAAATTATGGCCGGGGCAGCGGAGGCGGGATTTACCTGAACGTGGGGCAGCTTTTGGGTGGGGGTTCGATTCAGGCCCAAGGGGGAACGGGCAGTAATCAAAGCGGCGGGGGCGGCGGCGGGCGCGTGGCGATATACTATGAGAGTAACACGGGCTTCGACTTGTCGAACCGAGTGAGCGCGGCGGGGGGGAGGGGTTATTCTGCCGATAATGACGCCGGCGCAGGAACCATCTACGTGAAGGGGGCGGGCGAAGAAGAGTGGCTACTGCTGGACGGCGGGACGTCCCGGAGCGGTACGACGCCGCTCTATCTGCCGGAGGGCGCGACGAACTTCGCGGGGCGCCTCACGGTGCGCGGGAGCACGACGAACAACGTGGTGATGAACCATCTGACGAATGCGGTGTACAGCGCCATCCATGTGACCACCGGCGCGCTGATTCACGCCTACATGAAGGATTATGACTTGGACGAACTGACGTTGGCTTCCAACAGCCTTTTGGAGATCAACGGGACGGTGAGCGTGGCGGAGTTGGCGGTGCCGGCGGGCGCGGTGTTGACGCATTCGGCCTGCGCGTCAAATGCCATCTACAGCCTGGCCCTTGTGGTGGACGGGTTGCTGTCGGTGAGTAGCAACGGGGCGATCGATGTGAGCGGGAAGGGGTATCCCTGGGGGTACACCCATCCGGGCACGACGAACGGCGCCAGCCAAAGCTGTGCGGGGGGCAGCTACGGCGGCCTGGGCGGCCGGGTCTATGACGGCTCACCGCCCAATGGCGCCTATGGAGACTTCCGGAACCCGAACGAGCCGGGGAGCGGCGGAGGCGTGTACAGTGGCCAGTCCGGCAATGAGGCCGGGGGCGGGCTGGTTCGAATCATGGCGGGGGTCCTGGCGCTGGAGGGGACGATCAAGGCCAACGGAGCGGATGGCCAGTATGGCCGCGGAAGCGGAGGCGGGGTCTACATTAACGCGGGACAGCTTTCGGGCGGCGGTCAGATTCAGGCCCAAGGGGGAACGGGCAGTTATCAAAGCGGCGGGGGCGGCGGCGGGCGCGTGGCGATATACTATGAGAGTAACACGGGCTTCAACCTGTCCAATGGGGTGAGCGCGGCCGGAGGGCGCGGCCAAGGTTCGAGCTTCGTGGACGCCGGGGCGGGAACGATCTACATCAAGGCAGCAAGCGAGGAGGAATGGCTGCTGCTGGACGGCGGAAGCTCGACCTGTGGGACGACGCCGCTCTATCTGCCGGAGGGCGCGACGAACTTTGCGGGGCGCCTCACGATGCTCGGAAGCACGACCAACCTGGTGGTTTCCAACAACCTGTTGAACGCGCAATACAGCGATATCCGGGTGATGTCCGGACGGATGAGCTTCCCGTTCTCCCAGACCCTGACGGCGTCGAACGTGGCGCTGGGGATTGGAAGCCTCCTGGAGTTCAACGGGACGCTGTGCGCGCGGACGGTGACGCTGGCGACCAACGCGATGCTGACACATTCGGCCTGCACGTCGAATACTATCTACAGCCTGGCCCTCGTGGTGGACGGGTTGCTGTCGGTGAGCAGCAACGGGGCGATCGACGTCAGCGGGAGGGGGTATCCGCATGGATACACGCATCCGGGGACGACGAACGGCGCCAGCGTAGGATACGCGGGCGGGAGTTATGGAGGATTTGGAGGCGGAGCTGGAGCTCAAACTCCCAACGCGGTCTATGGGGATTACCGGAATCCGAACGAGCCGGGGAGTGGCGGGGGCGGCGGCTCGGTGTACGGCAATCAATCCGGCGGCGGGCTGGCGCGGATCATGGCGACGGAGCTGGAGCTGGATGGGACGATCAAGGCCAACGGAATGGATTACAGTTACGCGGGTCGCGGCAGCGGGGGCGGAATCTACCTGGAGGTGGAGCAGCTTTCCGGCGGGGGATCTATCCAGGCCAAAGGAGGCAATACCACGGGTGGAAGTGGCGGAGGCGGGGGCGGAGGCCGCATCGCGATCTATTACCAGGAACAGGCGGGTTTCGACTTCACCAACCGCGTGGACGCGTCGGGCGGCACGGGTTCTGGCGGATATTCAGCGGGCAGCACGGGGACGATTTACATCACGAGTTCCTTCCCGCCGGTGTGGGTATCGGGTTTCACGCCGGCGGGCCAGGTCAATGCTCCGGTCAGTAGTCTGCTGCTGAGCTTTGCGAGCTTGATCGACGACGCGACGTTTACATTGGACGACCTAAGTCTGGCAGGCCCCTCGGGCGCGGTGGCGCTGTCGGCGCTGGTGAAGCTGGACATGTTCCGTTACCGGATCGACTTGACGGCGCCCGCGCAGACGGATGGCGCCTATGCTTTCACGCTGGGCACGAATCTGCTGACACAGGCGGGATCGCCACCGGAGGGAATCTATACCAACGGCTTTATCGTGGACCTGACTCTGCCGCAAGCGCCCGTGGTGACGAACTGGCCGGGGGCGCCGGCGACGAACGGGGTGAGGACGACGTCGGTCACGCTGCAGGGAACGCGGGAAGACGACACGGCGATCGTCGTCAACGGGACGCAGGGGACGACGTATGGAACAGAGTTTTGGTCGGTGAGTCTTACCTTATCCCAAGGGGTCAACCACCTTTCGTACTGGGCGACGGACCGGGCGGGGAACGCGTCGGCGACGAACCGGGTGATCTTTTTCGTGGACAGCGCGGCGCCGTGGATATGGGAATGGTTTCCGGCGAATGGAGCGGCGACGAACGCCTCGCCGCCGTTTGTGCGCCTGACGTACGTGGAGGCGACCAGCGGGCTGAACTGGCCGGCCTGTTCCAACTCGATGGCGAAATCGGGGATCCTGATCCCGGGGACGTGGGAGATGACCTCGACGAATGTTATTACGTTCACGCCGGCGGGGGCGTTGCTGGACGGAACCTACACGAATCGGTCGCAGCTGGTAGACCGGATGGGGAATACGGGATCGCTGAACACGGCGACGTTCACGGTGGACACTGTGTCGCCGACGGCGCCGGTTCTCAACCCCGTGACCAGCCCGACGACGATCAGCCAGCAGACGATTACGGGCACGCGCGAGGCCGGCGCGACGATCTATGTTTACCGCGGTGGATCTTCGATTGGGAGCATGAGCGGCGGAGGGACGTCTCTGTCGCTTACGGTGCCACTGACAAACGGGTGGAACTACATCTCGTTTGTGGCGAAAGACGCGGCGCAGAACCTGAGCGATCCGACGAACGTCGAGATCCTGTACGACAACACGGCGCCGGGTCCGGTGACGATCACCGCGGCGGTGGCGGGGGTGGGGACGGCGATCGGGCTGGGATGGCCGGGGTACAATGAGATGACCAACGGCGGGGACATCGCGTCGTATACCATCTACAAGAGCGCGAGTTCCTTCACCCATGTGTCCGAGGCGGCGGCGATCGGCACGCGGTCGGCGGGGCAGCAGAGCTTTGTCGTGACGGGCCTGGTGCGGGGGGTGACGCAGTATTACGCGGTGATGGCGCGGGACACGGCGGGGCAAGCGATCTCGAACGTGACGAGCCTCGCCGCCGCGCCCGTGGACGTGACGCCGCCGCCCAATCCCGGCCACCTCGCCTTCGACTGCGGCTGGAGCAACCTGACGGTGCGATGGAGTCCCTCGACCGATCCGGACGCGGACCTGGTCGGGTATCAAGTGTATTTCAACAACCAGCCGGCGGGGACGAGTGTGGGACTTTCGACGCAATGCCTGTTTGAAGGCTTGCTATCGGCGACGATGCATCCCGTGCGGGTGACGGCGCTGGACGCGAACACCAACGAGAGTGGCGGGGCGACGGGCGGCGGCGTTACGCTGCTGGCCAATCCGACGAACGTGACGGCCTTGCCCTATAGCGGTTCGGCGGACCTGACCTGGAGCGCGTCCATGCCGACGCAATACGTGAAACACTACGCGGTGTTCTACAGCACGACCAACTTCTCGGACACGACGGGTCTGAGCCCGGCGACGACGTTCACGACCGTCACCGGCTCGGTGGCGGGCCTGGAGAACAACGTGGAGTACTTTTTCGGCGTGGCGACGGTGAACCTGGCCGGGGGGATGGACACCAACGTGACCACAACCTGGGTCATGCCGCAGGCGGACACGAACGGGCCGGCGATCAGCGGTGTAACGTTCGACGCGACGCCGGTGACCGGCGCGTTGGTGGTCGAGCGGCCGGGGACGTTCCAGGTCGTGGCCAAGGATAGAGCCGGGGTGGCGAAAGTGGAATTCCGGGTGAACGGCGGGGCGCTGACGACGGTGTCGAGCGGCGCGACGAACTTCTCGGCGTTCTGGAACGCGGCCCAGACACCCGCGGATGGCGTGTACGAACTGGAAGTGGCCGCCTACGACACGTTGAACAATTCCACACTCCTGGCCACCAACTTTCACGTGGCGCTCGCGACGCCCGCCGCGCCGACGATCAGCGATCCCAAGAGCGGCATAGCGATCAATCGAACCTGGCTGACGGTGTCCGGGACGGGGGCGCTGCACGCGGCTTCGGTACGGGTGTACGTGAACGGGCAGGCGATGACGGGCACGGCGGCGACCGTCATGGCGAACGGGAGCTTTTTCGGGGAGGCGACGCTGTCGTCGGGGACTAACGCGATCCGGGCGGCCGCCGTGAACCGGGCGGGGGTCGGGGCGCTCTCGGCGGCGGTGTCGGTGACGGTGGATCTCTCGGTGCCGGATGCGCCCCGCTTCGTGCGCGCGACGGCGGGCGAGGGCGGGAAGGTGGACCTGAGCTGGTCGGGCCCCAGCGCGCTCCTGGGGTATCGGATCTATCGCGCGGCGTCCGAGTTTGAAACCCGGGAGCAGGCGACGTTGCTGAACGCCGGTCATCTGGCCAACGCGTTTTACCGGGATCTGCCCGCGGCGGACGGGACCTATTATTACCGCGTGAGCGGGACCAATGCCGTGGGGACGGAGAGCGCGTTGTCGGCGCTGGTTTCCGCGACGTCGGATCGGACGCCGCCGCGGGTCGTGTCCGCCGAGTATAGCACCACGGGGCCTTACGATCCTATCGGCGGACGGTACGGGCGCGGGGGGCTGACCGCGATCCTGATGTTGAGCGAGGAACTGATGGCGCCGCCGTTCTTCAGCCTGAATGTCCCGGGAGAGACGCCCCTCGTGTTCGCGCTGCGAGTGAGTTATACCAATCCGCTGGTCTATTCGGGCACCGTCGCGGTGTCCGACGGCTCGCCGAGCGGGGTGGCGTATGCGCTCTTCTCCGGCCGGGACGCCATCGGCAACCGGGGCACGGAGGTCGAGGCGGGCGCGGTCGTGGAACTCGACACGCGAGGACCGGTCCTGTCGCTATTGCAGGTTTCTCCGTCCGCGCCGATGGAAAACAACCCGGCCAGTCCCCTCGCCATCAACGTCACGGCCCTTTTCGACGCCGAGGACACCCCGGTGTCGGGCCCCGTGCTGCGATGGAAGATGAGTCAATCCGGCGCCGCCTGGTCCAACGTGGCCCTGGCGCCGTTGACGGCATCGTCCTGGGCGGGGACGCTGCAACTCTCCGCGCAGGCCGGCCAGTCGCCGGAATACCTCGAGTTCCAGTACGAAGGCGTGGACGGACTGAGCAACACGGGTCGGACGATCGCGGGCGAGAGCCGGTTCCAGGTGTACCAGGGCGCGTTGCCGCCGCTCGATGCGCCGTTGGGCTTGACGGGTTCCGCCCTGTCGGACGGATGGGTGCAATTGGATTGGGCCGGCGTCGAGGGCGCGGCGGATTATGCGATTTACATGGGCGCGGCCAGCAATGCCCTCGCCTTCGTGGCGCCCACCGGGGGCGCGACGACGTGGAGCGATCAGATCGGCGACGAGACGAATTGGTATGGGGTCGCCAGCGTGCGGCAGGTGGGGGCGCGCTCGGCGACGAGCGCGGTGGAGGCGGTGGTGCGGGTGGTCACGGATGCGCAGCCGCCGGAGACGCCGGAGAACACGCGGCTGCAACTCTACGGGAACGGCATGCACGTGACGTGGGGCGCGATATCGGATACCAACTCCCGGTACGCCCTGTATCGTTCGACCGCGCCCATTACGGGGGCGGGGTTGCCGGCTCCCTTGACGACGAATATTCCGCGGGCGGAGGCCCTGGACGGCAACCCGTTGAAGGGCCCCTCGTACTACGCGGTCACGGCGAGGGATTCGGCCGGAAACGAGTCCCCGCCGTCGGCCAATGCCTATACGAACCAATCCCTGTTGCCGGTCAATTCCCTGCTCGTTCGCCTGGAGGAAGGCGGCGTCCCGGCCCTGCGCTGGACCCATTCTTCGCCGTCGGGCATCGAGGGTTTCAATATCTATATCGAGCGCGACGGAGAGGCGATGCGGGTGGACACGCTGAACGGTTCGAGCGTCACCCAGTGGGTGGATACGGGATACGCCGGAACCGCGCGGCGCTACACGGTGCGCGCCCGGGAAAGCGGCGGCGGGGAGAGCGTCCCGCGGACCGTGGAACTGCCGGCGCTGACCTTCCGCTCGGAGACGAACACGGTGATCAACCGCGGCACGATGAATCGAGTTCCGTACCAGTTGATCAATGCCATGAACGGCTCCGTTACGGGGATCCAACTGAAGGTCGGGATGCTCGGGCGGATGCACGTGACCGGAGGCGTGGAGGCGCGGCCCGGCGAATCCACGGCCTCGGTGGTGGTCGGCGGGTACTCGAACCTGCCGGCCGTGGTGACGCTGACCAACACGCTGGAGGCGGCGTCGCTGGAGGGTCGCGTGGAACTGGTGGGACGCTCCAGCCACCCGACCGGCACGGACGTGCTCGTCGCGGAACTGGTCCACGAGGAATTGACGCGGGGCGCCGTGGGCCAGGTGCGGTTCGTGCTGCACAACAGTTCGACGGAAATCCTGGAGGTGATCCTGGCGGCCGGGCACCGGGCGCTCCCGTCCCCGGAGGTCTCCATCCGGCTGCTGGCGGCCGACGACATGGTGCTTTCCTCGGCGGCGCCCCGTCAGTACACCGGCGAGGGGGTGTGGACGCTGGCCAACGGCTACACGGTGGCGCAAATTCCGGCCGGCAAGAGCTTCACCTCGGCCCCGGTGGATCTGGTCATTCCCACGAATGCGCCGGACAGCGCGGTGCTCCAGGTGCAACTGGACGCGATCCACTACAGGCTGGGCCAGCCGGAACATGTCGCCGTGGAGGGCCCGCTGGCGCGGCGGCCGGTGACGCTGAAGGAGACGACCTACTTTGCGCAAATCACCAACGTGACGCCGCAGGCCAGTCTCGGGCTGACCAACATCACGCTGCAGGGCGTCGCGATCCGCCGGGACCTCTTGCAGCCGCAGCCGGAAGTGCCCGTGAAGGTCGTGGTGTCCCTGCGCGGTTACGAACGAACCTACTCGGCGACATCCGACATCGCGGGCGGCTTTGAATTGGAATACATTCCGGTCGCCGGCGAGTCGGGCGTGTATTCCGTCTGGGCTTCGCATCCCGGCGTGAGCGCCGCCTCCCCGCAGGGCCAGTTTGTCATCCAGGACGTGGAGGTCACGCCGAAGACCGTGATCCTTTCCATCCCGTGGTCGTACGTCTACAGCGGGCAGGTGAACGTGACGCCGAGGACGGGGACCGAACTGAACCAGCTTCGCCTCGTGTGCCTGCCGGAGGACCAGCCGGGCGGCGCGCTGCCCGCCGGGGTGTACGTGTACGGGCTGGGCGAGGCGGAGCGCGTGGCCGGAGGCGAAAGCTCGGCCCTGGCCTATACGGTGGTGGGCGACGAGACGGCGGCGAGCAACGTCACCGCCGTCCTGCGGGTGGCGAGCGACGAAGGACCGGCGCAGGGCTGGGAGAAGGTGACCCTGACGTTGCGCTTGAGCGAGGCCCGGCCCGTGTTGGGCGTGTCTCCCTCCTACGTGGAAACCGGCCTGAAACCCGGGGAGGAGACCCAGGCCTCGCTGATCGTCAGCAACGCGGGTTTCGCGGCGGCGCAGTCGCTGACGCTGACGCTGACGCAAACCAACGGCGCCGCGCCGCCCGAGTGGGCCATCCTGGGCTCCGACGCGCAGGTCGGCGATCTGCCGCCCGGCGAAACCGCCCTTGTGACGCTGCGCTTTGCCCCGCCGACGGGGACCGCCGAGTTTCCGTGGGAGTTCCGCCTGCAATGCAGCGCGACCAATCAGGCCTCCGCCGGCGTGCCGGTGTTCGTCAACGTGGACAACAGCGGGCGCGGCGCGGCGCTGTTCAAGCTGATGGATATCTACACCGGCTCCACCAATTCGCAGGGCGGGATTATTCAAGGCGTTTCGGGGGCGAGGATCGCGCTGTCGCGCGAAACGGGGCTGGCCTATGAAACCAATGCGGTCACCGATGAGCTGGGGGAAGGCTTCGTGCCGAACCTGCCGGAGGGGCCGTATCGCTACCGGATCACCAGCTCCGAGCATCTGCCCCTGACGGGGCGGCTGTGGATTCGCTCCGGGTTGACGACCCCCGAGGAACGGATGCTGGAGAACGATCTGATCCGCGTCGAATGGACCGTGCGCGAGGTCGAGTTGGAGGACCGGTATGAAATCGTGTTGAGCACGATTTTCGCGACCGACGTGCCGGCGCCGGTGCTGATCACGGACCCGGACCGCTTTGACCTGAAGCACGCGAACCTGAAGCCGGGGGAAATGGCTCGTGGCGTCTTCTCGATGGTGAACCAGGGATGGTTGCCGGCGACGAATGTGCACATCACGCAAAAGACGACAATCGGGGACTACTATATCGAGTTCTCCCAAAAGCTGCCCGGCACGATCTTTCCCAAGGAAACCAACCAGGTGGGTTACAAGATCGTCCGCATGTATGGCAACCTGGGCGACGGCGGCGGAGGAGGCAGCTGCGCCACAGTCAAGTACAAGATCTTATCCTGGGAAAGCCAGTGCATCAACGGAGTGAACGTGAAGAGCAGCCGGAGCATCCCGGTGATCAGCTACGGCGCCTGTGACGAGGCCGGCTCGGGGTCCACGGGTTCGGGGGAGGTCGAGAGCTATATCTGGCTCAGCAAGGGGGGCAGCACCGAGGGAGGCGGCGGCGTGTCGAGGCCGTCGAGCGTGGGCGACGAATGTTCGCCGCCTCCTCCGCCTCCTCCGCCTCCAGGAGGATGTCCTCCCGAGGATCCGTGCTGCGGGAAGCGGAGCCTGGAAAAGGTCAACAGCGAGGTGCGGTTCTATACGGGGCAATATGAAGACGATTGCGAGGATCTTTGGGTTTTGGACGCCGGCCGAAAGATAGGGATCAGAAGAATCTACGGGTTAATCCAGAACTCTACAACGGACGGAAAAGACGATTGGAGCTTCCGGGAAAACTTCAACTTTCTGGATCTGTCGAGGACCAATTCGCACCCGGGCGTGAGCGTGAGATGGGAAGGCCGGCCGCCGCTCTATTACACCTACGGCACCAACGCCTTGCTCGAGGGGGTATCGGATCAATTCAGCAACCAGGTGTTGTGGATCGAATACACGGAGGTGGCGGGCCGGCCGCGGGTGTCGCGCGCGCAAGACCATTCGGGACGAAGCGTCCGCTATCAGTACAACACGAACGGCATGCTGACCAATGTCGTGGACGTGATGGGTTTGGAAGAGAGTTATGTGTATGACGAGGACTCCCGCCTGATCCAGAAGCGGCTGCCCGGCGAACAGCCGGTGGACATCAGCTATCATGCGGATGGGACCATCGCCCGGGTGGGAGACACGCGCTTTGAATATCAGTTTGACGAAACGGCCAAGGTGGTCGACACGACCATCTACAAACCCGACGGACGGATCTGGGAGTTGCGATCCGACTATAACGGATTCCCGCTGCGGCGCGCCATCAACGGCGTGGTGATCTATCAGGCGGTGCCGTCCAACCTCGTGGCGCAGGTGGAAGCCCGGCAGGAGTATCCGCGGCATACGTACCGGGACGACAACTTGCTGGAGTCCGTGGAATTCGAAAACGGGACCCAGCGGACCTATGCCTACAACCATCCGTACGGCCGGCCCACCGAATTCGTCAACGAACGGGGCGTGATATCCAGGATTTGGTATGACGCCGCGGACCAGCCGACCAGCGAAGTGCACGCGGCGGACACGTACTATGAGCGGCAAATCGATTATGCGTACGACGATGACGGCCAGGTCGTTCGACGCACCCTGCGGGGCAGGAACGGTCAGTCGGACCTGACCTGGTGGTTCACGTACGACGGGCAGGGCAACGTGAAGACGGAGACGGATCCCTGGGGCGGCGTGTCGAGCAACGCGTACGACATCATGGGCAACCGGATTATGCACCGCTCCGCGGACGGCGGAACCTGGCGTTATCTCTACGACGCCAGGAGCCGCCTGGTGTCGCAGACGGATCCGCTCGGGCGCGTCACCAGCAATCGGTATGACGCCGCCGGCCGCCTGCTCTGGACCCGGGACCCGCTGGGGCGCGTGGTGACGCGTGGTTACAATGAGAAGGGCTTGCAGACGGCCGTCACGAACGAGTGGGGAGAAACGGCCACCATGGAATACGACGCCTGGAATCATGTGACCCGCTTGAAGGACTTTGACGGCAAGGAGGAGATCGCCACGTATAACGAACATGGAGAACTTCTCCGATCGGCCAGGACGGAGACCCTGGACGGGGTGAGGTACGCGTATGACGACAAGAATCGCTTGATTCACATGACGGACGGGGCCCGCACAAACTCCGCGGCTTACGATGCGCAGGGTCTTCCCGCGGTGCTGAATAGAGGCGGAGGAGTACAGGAGCTGGATTATGACCGGCAAGGAAGCCTGACCAGGCTGACAGACCGGGATGGGACCCGGACCCGATCCGGTTCCTGGGCCTACAATCTGCACGGCGAGGTCGTGGAATATACGGACCCGCTAGGGCGGAAGACCAGGTATGGCTATGATTCGCTGGGCCGCATGACGTCCGTCGAAGATCCCCTGGGCCGTCTCTACCGGGTGGTCTTCGAGCCGGGCGGAACGATTTCCAGCTACGTGGATGAAAAGAACCAGGCCGTGGACGTGGACTTCGATTACGCCACGTTGACTTCCACGGAGACCCGGCCCGACGGCAGCGTATGGATCCGCCAGACGGATCCGTCCGGCGACCTGATGGAAACGAGGGACAATAGCGGGCGGGTGACCCAGTGGGGGCGCGATCTGATGGGGCGGGTGACCAACCAAGCTTGTTTTACGACGAATGGTTCATCGCCCGCGATCGAAGCGTTTTATGCCTATGACGCGGACGACCGTCTGACCCAGTGCGGCGCCGGGAGCCACGAAATCACCATCGAATACACGGACGGCACGAATCTCCTGGAGCGCGCTACGGTGGACTTCGGCCCCTTCAGCAAGACCTTCGAACGGACCCTCAATCGCGAGGGGCGGATAATTCGTTTCAAGGGGCCGGAGGGCGAAGTCAGCGACTATGAATACAATGAAGCCGGAGATCTGGCCGCCATCCATATTGGAGATCGAACCCTGCGGATGGCGACGGATCCGCTGACGGGCCACATGGACATCACGTATCCGGGCGGAGCGCGGCAGCAGATCAGCAAAGATGCCTGGGGTCAAACGATAACGAATCGGCTGGAGGACGCGGGGGGAACGCCGATCGTTGAGCGAACCTATCAATACCATCTGGATGGGCGATTGGCGTCCGTGCAAGCCGGCGAGGACATCCGGGCGTACCAGTATGACCCGGTGGGAGCGTTGAGCGCCGCCACCTGGGGCGGCGAAACGAATACCTACACGCACGACGCGGCGGGGAACCGGCTGACCGCCGGCGCCGGCACCAATGTCTGGGCCTATACCAATTGGAACCGGCTGGTGAGTTGGTCCGACGGCGCCTACCAGTACGACGCCTTCGGGCGCGTGACCCATCGGACGGTGGATGGCCAGAGTCAGCAATTGTCCTATGACGCAGCGGGGCGCCTGGCGGAAGTGCGCGACGGGGAAGGCGCGCTGATGGCCCGGTATGGCTACGATGCCTTGAACCGGCGTGTGGTGAAGGAAACGCCCGCGGAGACGAACTTCTATCTGTATGGGTTGCAGGGTTTGCTGGCTGAATACGACGGGTCCGGAAATCTCGTGCGCGAATACGGATGGCTTCCCGACCAGGAATGGATGGGCGCCCCCTTGTGGATGAGCCAGGCCGGTGTTCGCGCCTATTATGTTCAGGATGACGTCATGGCGGCGGAGTGCCTGATCCGCGAAAACGGGGCCGTGGTCTGGTCCGCGCGGGCGATGGAGAACGGCCGCATGGTCGTGGCGGAATCGTCGACCCTGGACAACCCGTTGCGCATGTCGGGCCAGTACTTCGACGAGGAAACCGGCCTGCATTATAACACGCATCGCTATTACGATCCCGAGACCGGCCGTTATCTGACCCCGGATCCCTCCGGCTATTCGGATGGATTGAATCTGTATCTCTTCGGCGGCGACGATCCCGTCAACCGCTTCGACGTCGCGGGGCTGAGCTGCAAGCCGCAACAAATGGCCATCGGCTGGTCGAAGCGCTGGAACTGCAAGACGTGCGAGGAGGAATTTTATTGCAGGACGTTTAAAACGGCTCGGGACGCGATTCGCCTGGCGATTGATGACGGCACGTACAAGTTCGCGCCGGAAGGCTTCGAACTGATCGATGCCTGGGACGACAAGAAGAGCGGTTTTCAAGCCGCGCTATGGGAGGGGCCCGACGGCAAGGTGTATTGCGCTTTCCGCGGCACGGAGTTCTGGAATCCCGAACGAAAAATTCTGAATCGATGTGTGGAAGCTTATAAGGACTTTGTGCCCGCCGACATTGGCCAGGGATTGGGCGGCATGCCCGGTCAGTATCAGAAGACCTACTCGTTAGCCATGCATCTCTATCGGAAATATGGAGACCGATTGACCTTCGTTGGGCATTCGCTCGGCGGGGGCCTGGCCACCATGGCGAACCAGGCGACGCGAGGACGCGTGCCCACCTATGCGTTCACCCCGGCGGGTTTGCATCCCAGGAACGCCGAGAAATTCATGGGCAAAGACGCGTTGTGCAATGACAACCTTTATACCTTCGACTCCCAGGGGGAAATACTGGGATGGTTGCAGGATAAATCCATCCTGGCCCCGATCATGCCGGGCGGCGGGGGCTTGCGCATTCCCATGCTGGTGGGCCGTGATCCCCTCGATTGGCCGCGGCATCCGAAAGTCGTCAAATGGGTTCGCGAAAACAACAACCCGTTGGCGCGCGCTCTATTGTCCCCGTGGCGTGGCGGCATTGCCGTGAAGGATCTGGTCGAGCGGGCCAAGGGCCACCTGGGAGACAATGTAATGAAGGTTGTGGACACCACATGGACGATGTACTGCGCCGATTTTGAATAAGGAGGCGCGCGATGAACACTCGTGGCACCTATCGAAGCGCTGGCCGGAGTTGCCGGCGATGGTTGCGAGCGGGCGCGCTGTTGTGCGTCGTGGCGTGGGGGGTGAGCCCATCCGCGCCCGCGGCGTCCATGTGCGCCGAGGTCCGCATCGAGATCAAGCAGGAACTGACGCTGGAGCGGCAGGGGTTCGACGCCATGCTGCGCCTGGACAACGGGTACCCGGAGGACGTCTTGAGCAACGTGGTCGTGCAGGTGAAGTTCACGGACACGGAAGACCATCCGGTAGCCGCGACCTCGGATCCGAACAACACCAATGCCAGTTTCTTCATCCGCGTGGACTCGTTGCAGGGGATCAGCGCGGCGAGCAACGGAGTCGTGGCGCCGGCCGCCGCCGCGGAGATGCACTGGCTCATCGTCCCCTCGTACGGCGCGGGCGGCACCAATGCCCTGGGGCGGCAGTACTGCGTCGGCGCCTCCTTGAGCTGCGACTTGCGCGGCCGGCGATACGAGGTCGAAGTCGAGCCCGATCGCATCCGGGTCAAGCCGATGCCCCGGTTGAAACTGGACTACTTCCTGCCCGGTCGGGTGTACGGGGACGATCCCTACACGACCAACAACGAGGAGTCCGTCGTGTTCTCCCTGGGGGTGCGGGTCAACAACACCGGCGCCGGGGTGGGACGGGATCTGAAGATCGAGTCGTCCCAGCCGTACATCAAGCAGTTCGACAATCCCCAGGGCCTCTGGGTCGGATTCCGCTTGCGGGATTGCGAGGTCCATGGCGTCAGCGCGCCGAAAACCTTGTGCGCGGACCTCGGCACGATTCCCCCCGGGGGGGCCAGGGTCGCCCGCTGGAACATGACAGCTTCGTTGATGGGCGAATTCGTCTACCTGGAGGCCTCCTTCAAGCACGCGGATGGATTGGGGGGCGAACTGACGTCGTTGATGGAAGCGATCGGGACCCACCTGCTGATTCGGGATGTCCTGGTGGATTGGCCGGGGCGGGATGACGTGCGTGACTTTCTGGCCGGCACGCCGGGTCTATGTGTCTACGAATCGGACGGCGTGGATACGTTGGTCCTGAATTTCTCCTCCAATGCCACCTTGACCCTGCAAGGTTTGACCACCAACGCGGCGACCTATCTGTTCGAGGTGCCGACCAGTGCCGTGCCGTTTTATGCGATGAAGAGCATGCCGGAGATCGGCGGCAAGGAGGTGTATTCGGCGGTGAGGGTGAGCGACGGCAAGCTGTTGAATCCGGCCAATGCGTGGATCTCCAAGACGCGGGATCGGGGGACGGACCCGTGGAACTACGAGTTCCATCTGTTCGATGTCGGCGGGGGCGGGTCCTACCTCGTGAAATTCCAGGATCGGCCGGACGTTGAGAATCGGTGTCCGGTCCTGGCCCCGATCGTCGTGAAAGTGGCGCTGGCCGGAGAAACGCTGGCTTTCCAGGTCGAGGCGAGCGATCCGGATGGCACAACGCCGGGCTTGGGGGTGGCCGCCCTGCCGGCGACGGCGGCGTACCAGGATAATATGGACGGCACGGGTTCGTTCTCCTGGCAACCGCAGGAGAGCGATTACGGCGTGCATCCGGTGCGCTTCGTGGCGTCGGATGGACAGTACGAGGACTGGGAGATCGTGAAGGTCTACGTGGGGCATGCCGGGGAGGCTATGTGCCATGGGATTCCCTGCTCGCTGACGGATTGGACGGTGAGCCTTTCCAATCTGCTGGCGTACTCGTCGAGCGGTAATGCGACGCTGGTGTGGAACTCGGTGACCGGGTTGTTGTATGCGGCCTATTATAGCGACAATCCGTATGCCGGTTGGTGGACGGCGATAGGAGGGCAACAGGTGGGGGCGGGTGGCGCGAGCTACAAGACGGATGCCGGGCTGGGGACGAACCGGATGAAGCGGTTCTACCAGGTGGTGTTCGCGGGCGATGCGCCCAACACGAACAACGTCTGGGGCGTCATTCGTCGGGACGCGGCGCCGGGCTATACGCTGATCTCGCCGCCAGTGCGGACGGATCGGCGGTTGGATGGGGAACTGGGTGCGGCGCTGGCGGCGGTGCTGCAAGGGAACGACGGCGGGCTCGGGTCGGGGGCGGACGAGCTCTACATTCTTCAGGAGGACGGCTCGTGGAGGGTGCTCTACCTGGACGCTTCGGGCGTTTGGCGCGAAGCCAGCGGCGCCGTCAGCGAATACGAATTGCCCAAGGGCCGGGGCCTCTGGGTGGCGCGCAAAGTGGGGGCGCTCGCCCGGTTCACCTTCACCGGACCGGTGGGTAACGACGGGACGCGGACCAACCGGATCGTGACGGGCTGGAACCTCCTGGGATTGTCCGAGGGCAAGGATTTGCCGTTGAAAGCGACGCTGGCCAGCGCGAATCCGGTCAGCGGCGGCTCCGAGGAAAGCGCGGATCAATTGGTGATTCAGAATCCCGACGGCTCTTGGCGGCGGCTGATGTATGTCGAGGGCTGGGGCGCACCGTACGACGGCAACTGGTTCGACCTGCAAAGCTTTACGATCGTTTCCACCAACGAAGTGCTGGAACCCGGCCAGGCGTACTACTACCTGCGGCGGGGATCGGCCACGGAGATTCAATTCTAACGGAACCACGGATGAACGCGGATGGCGGCGAACGGAAGAAGCGCGGCGATAAGAGGATCACAGAATTCCGTCCTGAACACCGAACACTGAACACTCTGGGTATTCCAATGAACGAACGTCGCACAAAAAGGAGAAGCTATGAAGATAATCCATAAGAGCCTTGTGCTGGCGATGGCGGCGGCGGTGATGGCGGGGAGCGCATGGGCCAACAATATCCAGGTCTCGTCGGTGACGCAGAACGGCATGGTTCCGGGGAGCCACCTGCTGGTGCGGTTCAACCTGCAATGGGAAAACTCGTGGCGGTGCGACATCGCGGGGGCGGGGCAGAGCGCGCCCTATAACTGGGACGCCGCCTGGGTGTTCGTCAAATACAAGGTCGCTCCGGGCGACTGGCATCACGCCACGCTGAATGCGACGGGGCACTCGGCGCCGTCGGGCTCGACGATCGCGACGCCGTCGGACGGGAAAGGCGTATTCATCTACCGAGACGCGAACGGGACGGGGACGTTCACGGCGAATGGCGCGTGGTTGCGCTGGAACTACGCGGCGGACGGCGTGGGGGACACCGACACGGCCGAGGTCATGGTCTGCGCTGTTGAAATGGTCTACGTACCGCAGGGGGCGTTCAACGTGGGGAGCGGAGGAACTGGGTGGAGCGAGTTTTACGCGGGCGGGGGCGGAAAGAATCCATTCAACATCACGTCGGAAGAGGCGATCACGGTGGGAACGGCCGCGGGGCAGTTGTATTACAATAGTTCGGACAATGGAGGGGACCGCGGGGGTCCGATTCCGGCGGCGTTTCCGAAGGGGTACGCGGCGTTCTACGGGATGAAGACGGAGATCAGCCAGGGGCAGTACTGCGACTTCCTGAACACGCTGACGGGGCCGCAGGCATCGGCGCGGTATTCGAATGAGAACGGGAACTATCGTCATGGGATCACGTTGAGCGGGAGCGTGTACACGTCGGCGAATTGGTATGTGGCGTGCAACTTTCTGGCGTGGTCGGATGTGGCGGCGTACGCGGACTGGGCGGCGTTGAGGCCGCTGACGGAGTTGGAGTTCGAGAAGGCATGCCGGGGGACGGAGACGCCGGTGACGAATGAGTATGCGTGGGGGAAGGCCAACATCACGGCGGCGACGGGGATCTCGAACGCTGGGGGGACGAACGAGGTGGCGAGCAACAGCGGTGCGAACTGCGTCTACGGCAACCCCGGGGGCGTGCAGGGGCCGATGCGAGTGGGATGCCTGGCGAAGAGCGCGGCGACGCGGGAGCAGGCAGGAGCAGGTTACTACGGGATGCTGGAGTTGAGCGGGAACCTGTACGAGCGGCCGGTGACGGTGGGGAACGCGGCTGGGCGCGCTTTCAGCGGTCTGCACGGGAACGGATCTCTGACCACCGACGGAAACGCAGGCGTGTCGAATTGGCCTGCAATAAATTCGAGCGGGGCGGGTTTTCGGGGCGGCTGTTGGTACCATCCTGCGGACTTCGCACGCGCCTCGGACCGCACGAGCGCGGCGCTCGCGGACGGCACTCGGAACCGCACTTACGGAGGGCGTTGTGGTCGATCCGCTCCTTAGGAGGGGAAGAGAAGGATGAAGGATGCGCTTGTATGAGTGAGATTTCGAGTGACCCGGGTTACTTCGTGGGCGAGCGCTGCGGCTGCGATCCAGACGTCGTTGTCGCCAATCCGCGCACAGGACAACCGCAAGGAGCGGGACACTTCTGCATAGCGCCAGGTGGGGTCCCCGGTGACGACACGGACACGAATACCGGCGAGCGCCGAACTACAGGCCGAGGCATCAATGCTTCTGAATCCTTCGGCAAACTCGCCTGTCGTGATGACGAGATGCCCAGCGGCGAGTCCGGATGCCGCGCGAGGAACAGGCAGGCCGTCCCGCGCTCTTTCCGTCGAACTTCACGGTAGAGGTCTATAAGGAACGTGGTATTGAGCATCATGACGACCACCGGGACGGCGACCGACGGACCTTATGGCGGACGTGTACGCTTCGATCCAGCGTGTCCTTATCCGGAAGTTGTTCCGGATGTTTTTTCGGATCCTCTATCCGATCGAGAAGGCGCGAACCGGTCATGGGCTCCTCATCCCATCGCGCCCGCTTCGCCACGAGGGAAATACAAAAGACATGCCGCTTGATTTATAAAAAAGGAGAACGCCATGAGAATTAAATATAGGCCCGTCTTGGTGGTTTTTTTCTGGGCGGGTTCCGTGGCGCTAGGCCAGTACCCGGGCGGCAATGGACACGCGTACAGCGCGGAGCGCGGCACGAACTGGGAGCGGGACGTGATCTTTGCAGGCCCCGTGACCATCTCCACGTCCAATTTCGCTTACGACAACATGAGTCTGCTGGTCAACGGCACAACGGTGACCGTGGATGGCGCGCATACCTTTCAGAATGTCGGGGTGACCAACGGCGGGAAGATTACAAATACGGAGGGGGACACCAACGGTCTGCAATTGACGGTGAGCGGGACGCTGACGGTGGCGACGAACTCGTCGATCGATGTCAGCGGGCGCGGCAATGGCGATGGTGGAGTTCATGCATATACTGGAGGGAGCTATGGCGGGCGAGGCGGCAACTGCGATGCGAGTAACGTGTCGCGTTCGTGCTTTGGCGATTGCAGGCAACCTCTGTCTTGTGGGGGTGGGGGGGTATACACTCGCGGAGGTGGACGGATAAAAGTTACGGCGGAGGCATTACAACTGGACGGCCAAATTCTGGCCAACGGCATATGTCCCGGCTGCTGGATGGGAGGATCGGCAGGGGGGGCGATATGGCTGGATGTGGGAACGTTGAAGGGGGGTGGGGTGGTTCAAGCGGATGGCGGGTCGTCGCCGGGAGTGGGGGCGGGTGGGGGTGGAGGACGGATCGCGATCTACTATGACAGTGCGAACGAATTCAATTTAACGAATGCGGTTAGGACGTGGGGTGGACTGGGGGCAAATAATCTTCCAGCGGGGGGGGGCGGGACGATTTATTTAAAGAACAAAGGGACGGGCGCAGAGCAACTCCTTGTTAAAAATAGAACACTAGGTCCTGTGACGGAATTGGGCGGCTCGATGAGTGGCATTTCACTCATCCTGAACCGCGCCAACATGACGATTACCGGGGCGCTGACGGTGGCCGATATCACCATGACCAACGCGGTGCTGGTCCAGAACGCATCCTTGACGTACACCACCTGGACAATGTTGAGCGGTTCGATATGGAGCCAGAATGTAGCCGTATCGCTGGTCGGATATCCGCAAGGGGGCGGATGGACTCTGGTTCAAAACGCGCCGTTGACGTTGCCGGGGGACGCCTTGGTGGTGTCGAACTGGACGTGGGTGGTGAACTACCATCAGGCTTGGACGTCGGTGACGGTGACCAACGGCGGGAAGATTACAAATACGGAGGGGGACACCAACGGTCTGCAATTGACGGTGAGCGGGACGCTGACGGTGGCGACGAACTCGTCGATCGATGTCAGCGGGCGCGGCAATGGCG
>Ga0209202_1000891_pt1 | contig 20405 bp, 17 predicted proteins | sample AD_UKC032_MetaG_FD_184416 | JGI IMG/M metagenome (GOLD analysis project Ga0209202, IMG submission 184416) | Active sludge microbial communities of municipal wastewater-treating anaerobic digesters from USA - AD_UKC032_MetaG (SPAdes) (version 2) | ecosystem: Engineered > Bioreactor > Anaerobic >... | reverse complement strand
CGACCACCGAACGCTTGAACTCTTCACTGTACCGTTTCCGCTGCTGCGGCCCTTCCGGCTTCTCTTGCATCATGTTGCCTTTCTCTCAGACCCAAGATCCGGTGTCCACTTTTTCGGGGGAAGGGCTGAGTCGCGAAGGGAAGGCCGGCTACAGACAGACTGGTATGTCACTGGTGGCTGAAGAGGCTGTAACCGCAAAGGGCGCAAAGAGGCTCCGGGAGGAAGGCTAAAGGGGATCCAGTGCGGAATGCGGGGTTGTGCCAGCATAGCCCCTGTGATGACCCCTTTCAAGATGGCGCCGGGATACTGAATGAACACGGAGTTGGCGAGGCGTGTGGGTAGTCTGCCAGTGTGTGGGCAAGCCTATAATGAACTAATCTATGGTTTGCCCCTTTTTCTTTTTGAGGCCACTGTACCCCGCGTCCCGGAGCTGTTCCTGATTGGCGATGTTTGCCGCGACAACCTCCTGGTTGAAATCGAGGCGCTCTCCTTTGTCAAAGTGGCGGCCCCGAAGGTCAGCGGGGAACGCAAGGCCACGTGGTAATCACGATGAATAAAAATGCTTTCGCTAGACGCAGTCTCCGTCAATAAAATCCCGCATGATGAAATTGTTGAAGCTGTTGGTTCTTTTGACCGCCCTTCCCCTGACGTGCGTTGCCCAGTTGCAAAACGCCGACACCTGGGAATTCCCGGCCGCCGAGTTTTCGGAATACCGTTATAACATCAATATCCCGGGCTTGGACGGGTACCAGACGCTCAAATGCGATTTTCACATGCACAGCGTGTTCTCGGACGGGCAGGTATGGCCGGCAATGCGGGTAATAGAAGCGTGGAATCAGGGTCTGGATGCCATCGCCATCACAGACCATATCGAAGTCCGGCCGAACAAGGCCGTGCTGCAGGGCGGCCTCAACCGTTCAAACGAAATCGCGCGCGAGCGCGGTCAGCGTCTGGGCATACTTGTGGTCAACGGCACTGAAATCACGCGGGACAAGCCGCTGGGACATATCAACGCTCTGTTTATACAGGACGTCGAGAAATGCAATGTTCCGAAGCCGCTGGACGCGATTGAAGCGGCGGCCAAACAGGGCGCTTTCTTGTTCTGGAATCACCCCGGTTGGCCGGACAAGGACGCGACGATGTATCCGGTGCACAAAGAGCTTATCGCGGGCGGCAAGATCCGCGGAGCCGAAGTCTTCAACGGGCGGGAAATGTATCCCAAAGCGCTGGATTACTGCCGGGACAATAACCTGGCTTTTATGGCGAATTCCGACCTGCACGTCACCAGCACCACCGCCTACCCGCAAAAGCTGCAACGGCCCATGACCCTGGTGTTCGCCAAAGAGCGCACGTTGGAATCTCTCAAAGAGGCGCTGTTTGCCGGACGCACGCTGGCCTGTTTCAACAATCACCTCGCCGGCAAGGAGGATTTTGTCCGGGAAATCGTACGGAAATCACTTGCGGTGAAAGTCATCGATGCGAAGCGCGGCCTGATCCACCTCTCCAACAACTCGGATCTCACCTACAGCATCCGCTTCGGCAAATACGAGTATGCGCTTCCCGTTTATGCCAACCAGACGTTGAGCGTAACCATCCCCTCGGGCACGGAAGTGAAGCTCACCAACTGTCTACTTGGCCGGGACACTTACCTGACGATGAAGCTCTGGTGATGCATCATATATTCTATTGGCGACATGTTGTGATCATGCGGACGAGCCGATCTCCACTGTTCGTGGTTGCCACCCTGGGGTTCTGTTTGTTCGCTTGGGCGGCGGGCGCAGCGTCGGCGAAGAGTCCTGCCCGGCCGGAACTCGTTCGTCAGGTGGTGAACGGACATCGGCACGAAGCACACGCCTCATGGTGGGGATTCGATGCGCAGGATTCCACGGCGTATCTTCAAGAGGCGATCAACTCGAAGGTCAGGAAGCTGATCATCGACCGGCAGCCATCCGCCTGGGTGACCGGGCCGCTGCGCGGCGTGAGCCACCAGGAGATCATATTGGAAGCGGGGACAGAAGTGCTGGCCTTGAGGGGCGCTTACCGGGGCAAGGGGGATTGCCTGCTGACGTTCCAGGAGTGCGAGCAAGTCGTAATCCGGGGCGGAAGGAAGGATGGGGGCAAATCGGCAGGGATTCGTATGCACAAAGAAGATTATCAGTCCGGCGCCTATCAAAAATCGGAATGGCGGCATGGTTTGGCATTTCTGGGATGTCAGGACGTGCGGGTGCAGGATCTGAGGATTGAGAAAACGGGGGGCGACGGCATCTACCTGGGGACTACGCCGGCGAAGCCCGCGAATCGGAACGTGGTGATCCGGCGCGTGGACTGCAACGCCAACCACCGTCAGGGAGTCAGCGTCATCAGCGCGGAGAATTTGTTAATCGAGGATTGTCTGTTGCGGAACACCGCGGGCACCGCTCCGGCGGCCGGCATTGATTTTGAGCCGAACAGCCCGGGCGAGTCTCTGGTCAACTGTGTCGTGCGCCACTGCGTTTCCCGGAACAACGCCGGCACGGGTTTTCAAATCTGTCCGCAATGCCTGAGCAGCCGCTCCAAACCGGTTTCGATCTACTTGGAGCATTGTGTTTCCCGCAGCAACCAACAGCACGCCGTCCATTTGTGCAGTGCGCCAAAGGACCCGCCGGGAGGGCTGCTGCGGATCACTCGTCTCGTGACGGAAGGTGATGGCATGGCTGGTCTGTCCGTGCAGTTCAATCCATACGACGCGATGCGTGTTTCACTGGAGGATTCAATCATCCGTGACAGCGCGCGCGATGAGACGTTCTTTCCGCCGCTATACGTTCAAGGCCTCGATTCGGACAGCCGGCCGGCAGGCAATATTCATTTCAAACGCCTGAGGATTAAGGACGACCTGACTCGTCCGGTCCTCAGGATTAGCGACCACAACAGCAACGGGTTGAAGGATATTACCGGGGAGATCGTCCTCGAACGCAACGGACGAAAGGAACGCATCACGGTTGACGATGCCTGGCTGCAGGAAATGGCCCGAACACGCTGGACGAATGCACGCCGGCCATGACGCGTTCCGCAGAATTCGGCCGACTCGACATTTCGCCTTCGTACGTAGCCGTGCGCTACTGGCGGTGACGCGAACATGCCAGTATTATCATTAAGATGAGACAAACCATACTTCTCTTCACGCTCGGCGCCGCCTTGTGCCTGCCCGCGGCGGCAGCCGAAAAGGCGGTTCATAAACTTCTAGCGGGCGCAGCCGTCAGTGACATTACTCCGCCTTTGGGCGGCCCTATCGTGGGCAATTTTGTGCAGTCCCCGGCGACAAACATCCACGATGGACTGCACGCACGCTGCCTTGTCCTGGCCGACGGCAAAACGAAGCTGGCACTAGTCGTCTGCGAACTGCTGCACACTGGGTATTACGTCAGCCAGGAAGCCCGCCGGCTGATCAAGGAAAGCATCGGTATCCCGCCGGAACACGTCTTGATTTCGGCGGTGCATACTCATTCCGGCTGCAGCGGTGAGGGTTCCCAGACGCTCAAGGGCTACCCGCTTTTGGTGGCCCAACGCATTGCTGCAGGTGTAAAAGCCGCGGCGGAGAATTTGCGCCCGGCTGAGTTTGCGTTTGCCACGGCCCAGGCTCCTGAGCATGTCTTCAATCGCCGGTGGATCATGAAGCCAGGCACCGCTCCGCGGAATCCATTCGGCCAGATTGACCAGGTAAAGATGAATCCGAGCCCCGGCAGCACAAACCTGGTCGAACCGGCCGGGCCCACCGATCCGACGGTCTCGATCCTGGCCTTTCGTGAACCTGGCGGGCGGCCCATCGCGGTCTATTCGGGCTACTCGCTGCACTATGTTGGGGGCGTGCCCAACGGCGACATTTCGGCCGACTATTATGGTGTGTATTGCGAGGAATTGAAACGCTTGCTGCAGGCCGGGGAACAGGATCCGCCGTTTGTGGCGATGATGGTTAACGGCACCAGCGGTGATATTAACAACATCAATTTCCGCCAGCCACAACCGCGGCAACCGCCCTACGCCAAAATGCAGTATGTGGCCGGAGACATCGCCCGCAAAGTCCAGGCCGCGCTGGCCAAAGCGGAATACCGCAGTGATATAGAACTGGTCGCCCGTTACCGTGAACTCCAGCTTGGCCGGCGAGTGCCCACGCCTGAACAAGTCGCCTGGGCAAGACAGACCCTTGCCCACGCCCCCGGAAAATCCGCGAACGTGGATCTTTCAGTCATATACGCCAAGCGCGTGTTGGGCATTTCGAAAACGCCGGAAACTGTTTCAGCGCCCGTGCAACTCTTGCGCGTCGGGCCGGTCTGCGTCGGTTCCATGCCCGTGGAGATCTTCTGTGAAATCGGCCTGGATTTCCGGAAGCGCTGCCCGATCCAGCCGGCGTTCCTGGTTTCACACGCGCACGCCAGCCTGGGCTACTTGCCCACGCCCCGGCATTTTGCCTTGGGCGGCTACGAAACGTGGCTCGGTACCAACCGCCTCGAACCGCAGGCCTCGGAGAAGTTGTTCGCTGCGCTGCTGGATATGGCGGCGGAGGTTCAAAACCAAGACGAGCGGCGATGAGCGCTGTGGCGGTGGTTCTCAGGAACGAACGACGGGGCTGTCTGTTAGGGCTGTTTGCCAGGTTTACTGAAGCAATGGCTGGAAGAGCGCTCTCCCAGACCAGCGCTAGTCCAGCCCTCTCCATTCCATCTTCGGCAATCAGGTCATGTCGGGGTTATTCATATTGGCTGAATAGCCAGTGCTGCTTGGCCGTCAATACCTGGCACCATGTGCTGCAGGGTCCTCTCTTCGGCTGAATTGCCGCACCTCTGGGTGTTGTGGCCGCTGCATTTAGAGAATCTCTCTCAACCCGCATGAACAAGCGTTTTAGTCTACTGGCTGTGGTTTCGATCCTCGTCCTGGAAGTGCCGTGCTTTCAAGCCAGCGGCTGCACGCTCTGGGGAGCTGCGGGCGGAGATGCAGGCGGCGGGACGATCATTTCCAAGAACCGTGATTGGAAGCCGGATCATGTTCAGGTGCTGAAAGTACGCCGGGATGGAAAGTATGCGTATCTGGGGCTTTATGCCGAAGGGAACAAGGAACCAGGCATCAAACAAGGGGTTAATGAAAAAGGGCTCTGTGTGACGACAGCATCGGCGAGTTCCATTCCCAAAGCCACCCGCGATGCCCAGATCGGCAAATCGGGCCTGATGACCACTTTATTGGCAGAATATGCCAGTTGCGATCAAATCCTGGCCGACAAGGAGAAGCTGTTTTCCAACCGGAAACCGTCGTTCCTGATGATTTCCGATCGAAAACAAATCCTCATGCTCGAGGAGGGGCTGGAGGGCCATTTTGCCGTCAAAGTGGTGAAGACAGGCACGGTCACTCACTCCAATCATTACTTAGAACCATCGTTGGCCGAGTACAATCAAAAGATCGGGGAAAGCAGTACCACTCGCTTGGACCGGATTTCGGAGCTCATTCAGGCGGCACGAAGGCCCCTGGATATTTCGTCGTTCGCGGAGATGAGCCTGGATCGTCATGATGGAGCCAATAACAGCCTGTGGCGGACCGGAACCAACGGCTGCACGCTCTCGTCGTGGATTCTGCAAAGCCCTGTCAGCGGCCCTCCGACCCTGCGAGTTCTAATAGTCAATCCGGGCAAACCTGAGGAACTGGAATCCTTTGTACTGGACAAAAAGTTCTGGAAGCAGCCGCCGGCATTGGTGCTGAGCTATCGCAAATAAGAGGACCAGCATCCCATCTGGATTTGCCTTCAAGGGCGCATGTTTGTGGGGGCATGCTCGGATTACACAAAACGGAACCCCCTGCGGTGGCGACCTGACGATGAACAAGCCTTTGACCTTCAGGATTACCATAACGATGTGTCTCCTGTGGTGTGTGACGTCGGCTATCGCGTCGCCGGCGGCGGTAGGCGAGGGCTCGATTCGAGCCGTGGAGGCGGCCAATGACTCGCGAGGTTCGAAACTCGCCGGGACCACTTCAGTTAACTTTGGCAATCGCAGGGCGGCCTCTGGCACCTCGCTGGGGTGCATGGGCGCTTTGGGGACGGCGGTCCGGTGGTCGGTCCCTGTCGCCCCAACCGACCACCGGCTACTCTCTATCAACCCTTCAGGTTGAGCTGGCTCGAAGCGGCCTGGGTGAGAGCTGGCCGGAGTGGCTCATCGCCCGCATCCTGCTGCGCGAGGCGAAGGAGTTGGTGGAGAAGAAGTAGCTTTAGCCAACCGCCTGAGCCAGCAGCCCTTCAATCTCGGCGATCAAGTTCGGCAAGTTCGGACGCGTGAAACTCATCTCCGGTGCGGGCACCCGATGGTTCTTGAGGTCGGGCGGGATGTGTTTGTGGTGAGTATGGGTTGAGGCCAAGGCGGGGTCTTCAGGATGTGGCTGGCAATCATACCAGCAGAGCTTCTCCTGACCGCGCCAGATTTCGTAGCCGTAAGCTTCAATTACAGCGGGCAGGCGGTCGGCCAGAACCCGCCCGAGCAGCAACAGGCGAAAGCCCTTGTCGAAATGAAGCTCGCCCGACACGCGTGCCAGCGAAGCGCCGCGCCGCACCAGGGTGACCGTAGAATGACGAATGCAATTGAACTGTCCCGGCAACGTGTAAAGGAACAGTTCGTAGTCCTCGAGGGTGCGGAGTGGCTGGCTCATGCCAGAACGCGCAGCAACCCCGCCAGGCTGGGACCTCGCGCCTGAAGTCGGCTGATTTCATCGCGGTATTCCGCTTGGCGCGCCAGCCAGGTGCGATACACACTGGCCCATTCGGTGAAATCCAGGACCCAGGCTTCGTTCTCCGGTTCTTCGCCCCGGGCATAAGCAGCGAAGAAGATCTCCGAGCGAACGCCGTACTTGCGCTCGAAGGCAAGCAGGTCCTCCTCCAGCGCGTGGATGTCTGCCAGCAGTGCTTGAGCATTCATACTGCCAGGCTCAATCTACTTCAGAATCGGGCGAGACGAAAGCATAACTTTCAAGGGTGGGGGGGGGGCACGGCAAGGGGGCATCAAGCTCGGTGTGTGCAATGGCATCAAGGGGAGGATCGACATATTGAGGTTGGATTTTTGGCCGTGGCTGGGCGGGTGAAGAGGCGAATGCCCAGCCAGCGGTTGAATTGGTTTTCCTCGATCCAGTCGCGCGCAGTGGCTTGGCGGCTGGGACGACCCTGGCCCCAGAGCTTTTGCAGGGTGTTGGCGAGGCGTCGCAGCAGTCCCAGCACCGCAGCGGCATTGCGATGGCGGACCCGACTCTCATCTTCGCGGTGCGTGACATCCAGGGGGTAATGGTTACGCGTTTCGATCCCCCAGCGCCCCTGCTCCCGGTGCAACCATTGCGCCGGACTCAACTGCTTGGGCCCCAGCGAAGCGGCTAACCAGGTTCGGGTCAACTTCCCCTCCGTCCCGATGCGGCGATCCACCCGCGCAATTTGCAGTGCTCCGGCCAAGCCTAATTGCTTGGGCTCAATCGTGCGGGTCACCACCGCCCGATATTCCGGGCGTCCCCGGCGTTGGCTCCGCCGCTGGACCTGAGGGGGGAACGCTCTCCGGCAGGAGGGTTTGGGCGGTCTTGAGCAGGGTGGGTTGGTTCTCGCGCAGGATGAGACTATAGTCGGCTCCTTTTTCGTAGAGAATCTGCTGCACCGTCTGATGCTGGGTATGCATTCCATCCATCTGCACCAACCGGCCGGTCAGCGCCAAACGCTCAATTAGGGTTCGCGCGGTGGGAATCTCATTGGTCCGGCAGGCCACCGGCTCCAGCCCCAGGCCGCGCTGGCTGGGTTGGGCGACCGCATTGACCAGCATCAGGCCGCCGCCGCAGACTTCCTTGCCATCAATCACCACCGCGTCGCTGGCCGGCAGCGGCCCCAACACTTGCTCCTGCCACGCCAGCAGGATGGCTTCGACTTGCTGACGTGGCACCGCCTGCAAGACCCGTTGAAACACGGCTTCACTGGGCACCTCCAACCGGCCCGTGTCCGGATGCACCCAGCACCGCAGGGCGCGACGCTGCAACCGGGTCAGCCGCCGGGCAAACCGGCTCACCGCCCGGTAGCCCTGACCCACCCCCGCCAGACACGCCAAGGCGATGATCGTTAATACCGTCGGCAACTTGTGGCGCTTACCCTTGGGTTCCCGCCATTCGGGCACTCGCTCAAACCGTTCCCACAAGCTCTCCACCGCTTGGCCAGCCACCGGACAAGCCGGGGGCACCGGCTTCTGGTAGCGGGCCAAATGGGCGGGCAGTCGCTCCGCTCGCAGCCAGTCCCACGCCCGTTGGTCCAGTGCCTTGACCCACAGTTGCTTGGGCCGATCATGCCGCTGGTAGAAATCCTCGCTCACCCGCTTGAAGCCCGAACTATAACCCAGGGCCTCCCAGCCGCCGGCCTTGTAGGCGGTGCCCCGAAAAAGTTGCCGATCCACAAAACTCTCCACCATCACGATCGGATGGCCGTAGGCCTTCTGCCAGTCCGACGAGAGGCGGCTCAGACACCGGGCCATCGCCCGGGTGGCCAGATTGGGCAGTTGCTGCCGATCCCCCAAAATGACAAACCGACTGTTCTGGGCTAGCAAATGCAGCCGGGCTTGGCGCTGCGCATCGGTCCATTCAATGGATTGGTCCCGGGCCTTGAGATGAAGGGCCGGAGCACTCCAGCCGATCAGCGCCAACCAGCGACCGCTGGCGTCGGTCACCGCGTAGCGGAGTTGCTCGCCCACTAACCGGGCGCTCTTAAGATAATGGTGCTGGCCAACCAGACGGTCCCACTTGGCTTTCTGTTGGGCCGGAACCAGAACAACCTGCAGCTCATCCAGCACGACCTGCTCATCCGGTTCCGGCATACGTCGCGGTTTTGGCATCCCCAAGAAAAGCCCATATCCATGAGAATGTCCCGAATAATCGCACACTAACCCCGTCCCCATTGCTCCCAGTCAGCTGCTTGATGCACCCTTGATGGTTTGACCCCTTTTTTTTGCGGGCGCCGTGATCCCTTTTGCCGCCGGATTCCGCATTGGTGGGTAGAACGGCATTTCCAAAGTGAAATGAGTAACCAGGACCAGAGCCGACAAACCGAAAGAGAAAAAGCTATGAAAACCAATACTGCCAACGCCACCCCCGTCGGACGCACCGTGCGGGAAACCTTCGGCCCCGCCCTGCTCCTTGCCGTGGCCGCCACCGCGCTGCTCCTGCAAGGCTGCACCACCGCCAGGCCGGGTTGGTCTTCCAGCACGGACACCAATCCGCTGTCCGGGAACGCCTTCGAGCGAATGGAGCCTCGCGAGGGCATCGCGCTGGTGAACTTCAACTTCTGAGGCCGGACAACGGCGAGAGCCACCATGATGACTTTCCCCTTTACGCCCCTTTCATCAACGGATACAAACGCAACCAACAGAGGTAAGGTATGAGTGGGACTGGGAATCGCGAAGAGAGCTTGTTCAACGAGGCGATGGGGTTGCCGACGCCGGAGGCGCGGGCGGTGTTCCTGCGCGAAGCCTGCGCCGGCGATGACCAACTCCGCCAGCGCGTCGAGGCCCTCCTCCAGGCCGCCCAGCCCACCAACGACTTCCTCGAACAAGCCGCCCCCGGAGCGCGGACATTCCTGTCCGCCAGTCCCGGAGCCGCCGCTTCTCCCTCTCCTCCACCGGAGGAGAGGGCCGGGGAGAGGAGGGCCACCACGCCAACTCCACCCGGCGCCACCGTTACAATCTCCCTCAACTCCCTGCCCGTCTCCGAGAAGCCCGGCGACCGCATTGGCCACTACAAGTTGCTGGAACAGATCGGTGAGGGCGGCTGCGGCGTGGTTTATATGGCCCAGCAGACCGAGCCGATCCGGCGGCAGGTCGCCTTCAAAGTCATCAAGCTGGGCATGGACACCAAGTCGGTCGTCGCCCGCTTCGAGGCCGAACGCCAGGCCCTGGCGCTGATGGACCATCCCAACATCGCCAAGGTGCTGGATGCCGGGGCGACCGAGACAGGCAGGCCTTACTTCGTCATGGAACTGGTCAAGGGCATCAAGATCACCGATTACTGCGACCAGAACCACCTGGACACGAAGGAGCGGCTGGACCTGTTCATCCAGGTCTGCCACGCCATTCAGCACGCGCACCAGAAGGGCATCATCCATCGGGACATCAAACCCTCCAACGTCCTGGTGTGCTCACACGACGGTGTGCCCGTGCCCAAGGTGATTGACTTCGGCATTGCCAAGGCCACCCAGCAGCCGTTGACCGACAAGACCGTCTTCACCGCCTTTGGTCAATTCATCGGCACCCCGGCCTACATGAGCCCCGAGCAAGCCGAGCTGAGCGGGTTGGACATAGATACCCGCACGGACATCTACGCGCTCGGCGTCCTCCTCTACGAACTGCTCACCGGCAAGCCGCCCTTTGAGCCGGAAACGCTGATGAAGGTCGGCCTGGACGAAATGCGACGGATCATCCGCGAGACCGAGCCGCCCAAACCCTCGACCAAACTGGCCACCACTCCGCACTCCGCACTCCGCACTCCGCAATCGACGGCTCCGCACTGGAAAGACGTTCGTGGCGATCTGGATTGGATCGTGATGAAGTGCCTGGAAAAGAACCGGGCGCGGCGGTATCCCACGGCAGATTCCCTGGCGGACGACCTAGGCCATCACTTGAACAACGAGCCGGTTGAAGCCGGGGCGCCCGGGGCGATGTACCGGATGGGGAAGTTTGTGCGACGGCATCGGTATGGTTTTGCGACAGCCAGTGCGATCATTCTGCTCCTGATTGCAGGCGTGGTGGTAAGCACGTGGCAAATGGCGCGTGCGACGCGGGCGGAGAAGCAGGCGCGAACGGTGGCGAGCTTCCTGGAGGACATGTTGAATAGTGTGCGGCCTGAGGAGGCCCGAGGCCAGGATACCAAGTTGCTGCGGGAGATTCTGGACAAGGCAGCGGCGCGCGTGGCCAAGGAGCTTCAGGGCCAGCCGGAAGTTGCAGGAGAATTGCAGAGCACCATCGGTGGGGTGTATCAGACGCTTGGACGGTATGGCGAGGCTGAGGCCATGTATCGTGGCGCACTGGCTAACCGAAGAAAGTTCTTTGGCCGCGAGCATCGAAAGGTCGCCGTCTCCCTTGCCGACCTTGGCTTCCTGCATCGCTTGCAAGGCAAGAACTCAGATGCCGAAGCGGTGTTCCGAGAAGCGCTGGCGATGCAACGGAAGCTGCTGGGCGACAAGCATCCGGACGTCACTCGGTCGCTCGCAAATCTCTCCATAGAGCTTTGGCGGCAGGGAAAGGCAGCGGAAGCAGAAACCTTGTCCCGCGAGGCTCTTGCTAACCGCAAGAACTTGTTTGGTTCCGAGCGCACCGATATCGCCACTTTGGTCGGCCAGCTTGTGTGGGTTCCCAGTGAGCAAGGCAGGCTAAAGGAAGTGGAGGCCATTTACCGCGAGGCGATAGCCATGAGCAAGCATGTGCTCGGCAATGAGAACTCCGAGGTTGCCGCCCTGCTCCGCGGTTTCGCATTGGCGCTTAAAGGTCAAGGTCGCTTAGCGGAGGCCGAAACCATATTCCGCGAGGCTCTGACCATGCAGAAAAAGTCGCTGAGCAATGAACACCCGGAGGTGGCCATGTCGCTTGAATGGCTCGCAAGAGTGCTAGCAACAGAGGGAAAGCTTGGGGAGGCTGAGGCCGCCTATCAAGAGGCCTTGGCCATGCGGAAGAAACTCCAAGGTCCCGACCATCCACTCATTGCCAATCTGCTGAACAACTTCGGAGGAGTGCTTGCGGACCAGAAGAAGTTCAACGACGCGGAAAACATGTATCGCGAAGCGCTGGCCATGGGGCGTCGGCTCTTCCCCTCGGACCACCCAACTATCGCTAACCAGCTCAACAGCTTGGGAGGACTACTTCTGCAACAACGCAAACTGGCGGAGGCTGAGGTTCTCCGCCGCGAAGCTCTGGGAATGTGGAGGAGGCTACTGGGCAACGAAAACCAGGATGTTGCCCGATCGCTCAATAACCTTGCGGTAGGGCTTGATCTGCAAGGCAAGTATGCGGAAGCCGAGGCACTGCACCGCGAGGCACTGGCGATGCGAAGAAAGCTGCTCAGGCGAGACCATCCGGATATAGTCCTGTCGCTAGACCAACTCGCAGGAGTCCTGGCAAGACAACGCAAAGTTGCGGAAGCCGAAAGAACAACTCTTGAACGCTGGTACGTGGAGCTAGGTATCGCTCAGTTATGCCAAGATCCGCCCAGCCTGGACAAGGCCCTTGAGGTCGTTGGCGGCGCGATTGAGAAGAAGCCTCAGGATTATGGATGTATGGCCGTACGGGCCGCTATCTACGGTCGACAGGCCAAATGGCAGGCTGCAGCTACTGACTTATCCCGATCTGTCAAGCTTGCTAGCAGCCTTTCTCGTAACCTTCCGGCTTTCGCACTGGGTCCGTTGTTGGTAGAAACGGGCGACACGATCGGCTACGACAACCGTCGGCGAATGGTATCGGTCACTTCCTGGGGAGAAGACCCGGAGACGGCGGCAGAAGCGGCGATGGAGATGTCGTTGCTGCCTAGAGACGGCGGATGGACTGCGCCTGCTCAATTGGCCGCGACCGCCGTCACGCACGGCACCAACCATATCCGGCTGCCTTACTTTCAGCTCGTCAAGGGCCTGGTCGAGTATCGGCAGGGGCGTTTTGACAGTGCGGTTGAATGGGCACAGAAGAGCCTGGCGGGCTCTGGAACGAATTACACCATCGCTGCTTCCGCTGGGGCGGTTTTGGCGATGGCGCAGCAGCAGCTCAAGCAACCTGACGAGGCCCGCAAGTCTCTGGCGCAAGCGACGCAGGTATTCGAGACCAAGCTGCCGAAGCTGGAGAGCGGCGACCTGGGCGAGAACTGGCCGGAGTGGCTCATCGCCCGCATCCTCTTGCGGGAGGCAACCAGCCTCCTTCGGGGCGAAATCGGCGCGGTCGATGGAGTGAGAAAGCAAGCCCAAGGCCTTGCTAACGCAGGCAAGCTGGCAGAGCGGGAGGCGATGTTCCGCGAGGCGCTTGCACTGCTAAGGAAGGTGGGGCGTGGTGAAGATGTGGCGGTCGCTCGCACATTGAGTTCTCTGGGAACGGTGCTTAGGGCGGAGGGCAAGTATGCAGAGGCTGAAAAGACGTATCGTGAGTGCCTGAGAATCCACGAGAAGGTCCACCCAAATGATTGGGATGTCTTTCAAAGCCGCTTCTTCGTGGGCGCAATCCTGATGGATCAGAAGAAGCACAAGGAAGCCGAACCATTGATGCTCGATGGCTGCCAAGGGATGATGGAGCGAGTTCAAGAGGTGGCCGATCCGGGTGGAAGAATAAGTCTCCTCCAGCAGACCATTCCGATTCTCGTGCAATTGTACGACGAAACTGGCCGGCCCGAGCAAGCAGCAGAGTGGCGCAAGAAACTGGCTGACTTGGAAAAGAGCCAGCCTCCCGCCAAGAGGGTTTCACCTGAGAACATTACAACTATCCAAACGCAGCGTGGGAACTTGTCCGCTCGTAAGAAGCATTACAAAGAGGCCGCAGGCGATTTTTCCAAGCTCGCGGAAGCTCATCCGGATAATCACCTGTTTTATCATTTGCTGGCCCCGGCGCTGGTGGCCGCCGGAGACGCTGAAGGTTACCGCCGCTGCTGCCAGAAGGTTATCGCCCAGTTTGGTGAAACCACCAACCCGACGGTCGCCGAGCGCATGGCCAAGGCCTGTCTGATTCTACCGTCATCCGGCGCAGACATGGCAATCGTCAGCAAGATGGCGGAGGTTGCTATCAGAGCTGACACGAACCATTCCTTGCTCCCCTATTTCCAGTTCAGCAAAGGGTTGGCAGAGTATCGTCAGGATCGATTTGCCAGCGCTGCCGAGTGGCTTCGGAAGGCCTTGGACAGCAAGCGGTCTCGGGATGACTACCGCGATGTGCAAGCCTATATGGTCCTGGCCATGTCGCAGTATCAGCTAAAGCAGGTGGGCGAAGCTCGCAAGACGCTGGCGACGGGAACCGACCTGGCGTCGCAGAAACTGCCGAAAGCGGACAGCGGCGATTTAGGCCCCGCATGGAACGATTGGATCATCGCCGAGACGCTCATGCGGGAGGCGAAAGGGATAGTTGAAGCCAAATGAACGACAAGAGCCAACGCGAAGAGAGCTTGTTCAACGAGGCGATGGGGTTGCCGACGCCGGAGGCGCGGGCGGCGTTCCTCAAGGGAGCGTGCGCCGAGGACGAGCAACTCCGCCAGCGCGTCGAAGCCCTGCTTGCCGCCGCCCAGCCCACCAATGATTTCCTCGAACACGGTTCCGGAGCGCGGACATTCTTGGCCGCCAATCCCGGAGCCGCGGGTTCTCCCTCTCCTCCACCGGAGGAGAAAGCCGGGAAGAGGAGGCCCCCCACGCCGCCCCCACCCGGCGCCACCATCCAAATCTCTCTCGAATCCCTGCCCGTCTCCGAGAAACCCGGAGACCGTATCGGCCACTACAAGCTGCTTGAACAGATTGGCGAAGGCGGCTGCGGCGTGGTTTATATGGCCGAGCAGGCCGAGCCCATCCGCCGCCGCGTCGCCTTCAAGGTGATCAAGCTGGGCATGGATACCAAATCGGTCGTCGCCCGGTTCGAGGCCGAGCGGCAAGCGCTGGCACTGATGGACCATCCCAACATCGCCAAGGTGCTGGATGCCGGGGCGACCGACACTGGCCGGCCCTATTTCGTCATGGAACTGGTCAAGGGCATCAAGATCACCGACTACTGCGACCAGAACCACCTGAACACGAAGGAGCGGCTGGAGTTGTTCATGCAAGTGTGTCATGCCATCCAGCACGCGCATCAGAAAGGGATCATCCACCGGGACATCAAGCCGTCGAACATTCTGGTCACCCTGCACGACGGCGTGCCGGTGCCCAAGGTGATTGATTTTGGCATCGCCAAGGCGACACAGCAGCCGCTGACGGACAAGACGGTGTTCACGGCGTTCCAGCAGTTCATTGGGACGCCAGCGTATATGAGTCCGGAGCAGGCGGAGTTGAGCGGTTTGGACATAGATACCCGCACCGACATCTACGCGCTCGGCGTCCTGCTCTACGAAATCCTGACAGGCAAGCCTCCTTTCGATCCGGAAACGCTTATGAAGGCGGGCTTGGACGAGATGCGCCGCATCATCCGCGAGACCGAGCCGGTGAAGCCCTCGACCAAACTCGCCGCCACTCCGCATTCCGCGCTCCGCACTCGGCAATCGACGGCCCCGCCTTCTGCTATTCCGCACTCCGCACTCCGCATTCCGCAATGGAAAGAGGTTCGTGGGGACCTGGACTGGATCGTGATGAAGTGCCTGGAGAAGGATCGGCGGCGGCGCTACGAGACAGCGAACGGTCTGGCGCACGACGTTGAGCGGCATCTGAGCGATGAACCAGTGACAGCGGCAGCCCCCAGCGCAACGTATCGGCTGAGCAAATATGTCAGCCGGCATCGGTTTGGCCTGGCGACGGCTGCTGTCCTGATCCTCCTGCTGGTTGCGGGCGTGGTAGTGAGCACGTGGCAGATGGTGCGGGCCAAGCGGGCGGAGAAACAGGCGCAGACGGTAGCCAGCTTTCTGGAAGACATGCTTAACAGCGTACGGCCTGAGGAAGCGAAAGGCAGGGATACGGTGCTGCTCCGCGGAATGCTGGATAAAGCGGCGACGCGGGTAGACGACGAGTTGAAGGACCACCCAGAAACACAGGCACGAGTGAACCTCACTATTGGTAAGGCATATGTTTCAATCTCCCAATACCACAAAGCTGAGCTGCCGCTACGGAAGGCGCTCGCGCTGCAGATCAGCCTGCTAGGAAGAGAAAACCTTGTCGTGGCCGAGTCACTCGAAACCCTTGCGTGGGCACTTGAGTGGGAGAGAAAACTGGTCGAAGCAGAGGCAGCAAGACGCGAGGCTTTGGCGATCCGCCAGAAGCTGCTGGGGCCCCGGCATCCGGATGTGGCCAAATACCTTCGTGCACTCGCCCGTGTGGTCGAGAAGCGAGGCAACCTGACACAAGCTGAGGAATTGTTTCGCCAGACTCTGGCAATGCAGCGTAAGGCTTTCGGTCCTGAGCATAGGGAAATCGCCGTCACGCTGAACAACTTCGCGTTGAATCTCAGCCGACAGGGCAAGAAGGCGGAGGCGGAGACGATGCTGCGCGAAGCCGTGGCGATGGGGAGGAAGCTGTCCGGTAATAACCGCGGTCTAGTGGCTGGATTCTTGGCAAACCTTGCAAACATGTTGAAAGGACAAGGCAAGCTAGAAGAGGCAGAAGCGATGTGCCGCGAAGCACTTGCGATTACCAAGAGAGAATGTGGCATGGAAAGCCTGTCTGTAGCATCGCGGTTGACGGTCCTCGCTACGGTTCTCTTGGAGCAGCGGAAGCTTGTGGAGGCGGAGGCCGTTTGTAGGGAGGCTCTGGCGATGCAGCAGAGGCTTCTGGGGAATGAAAGCCCCCAAGTAGCCGTATCGCTTCGCTGTCTCGCTGGGATCTATGACGCACTGGGAAAACTCGAACAGGCGGAGACTGTGCGCGGCGAGGCGCAGGCGATAGACGAGAAGGTTCTTGCCGCCGCTGACCCCAGCGATAGCCTCTCATCCTGCACCCGAGCATCGGCGCTCGAGCGAATGGGCAAATTCAAGGACGCGGAGGCCACCTATCGCGAAGCGCTCGCCGCACAAATAAGGGACCCCAATGACATGCCTGAGGATATTCCCACATTCCTGCAATTGCAGGACGGTCTTACAAGTGTGCTAAGGCGGGAAAGCAAGCTGGCCGAAGCAGAGGCGATGTATCGTGAGGGGTTGGTCATGCGAAAGAAGCTCTTGGGAAACGAAGACCGGCAGGTGGCCCAGTCCCTGGCTGGACTCGCAGAGGTACTCCAGCAGCAAGGCAAGTTGGCGGAGGCGGAGGCGATGCATCGCGAGGCCTTGGCCATGCGGAAGAAGCTCTTGGGGAGCGAAGATCGGCAGGTGGCTGAGCCTCTGGCTGCCCTCGCGTGGGTACTCCAGCAGCAAGGCAAGTTGGCGGAGGCGGAAGCGATGCATCGCGAGGCCCTGGCCATGCGGAAGAAGCTCTTGGGGAGCGAAGATCGGCAGGTGGCTGAGTCTCTGGCTGCCCTCGCGTGGGTACTCCTGCAGCAAGGAAAACTGGCGGAAGCGCGGGACCTAAAGCATCAGAGTCTGAAGGTGAACTTTGGCCTCGGCGGCAGCAGCGAGGACCGGCAGAGTTGGGAAAAGGCCATGATGGCCATCACCCGAGCCGTGGATAAAGAGCCTAACCCTGGCTCGTACCTGATGTTTCGCGCCTATCTTTATGGCCAGCAAGGGCAGTGGCAGGCGGCAGTCAAGGACCTATCTCAACTCGCCAAAGCTGATGTGCGCTGGACGTTGGCTTTGGGCCCGTTGCTGGCGGAAACGGGCGACACGAACGGCTACAACAACCGCCGGCGGGTGATCTCTGTCACCACCTGGGGGGAAGACCCCGAAACGGTGGCAGAAGCCGCGATGGAGATGTCGCTACAACCCAAGGACAGTGGATGGGCGGTACCAGCGGGCCTGGCCGAGGTCGCCGTCACGCGCGGCACCAACCACTTTCGTCTGCCTTACTTCCAACTAGTCAAGGGTTTGGTCGAGTATCGGCAAGGACACTTGCACAATGCGGTTGATTGGGCAAAGAAGAGCTTGGTGAGGAGCGGAACCAATTACACTACCGTCGTCTCCGCTGGCGCGGTGCTGGCGATGGCCCAGCAGCAACTCAAGCAGCCCGAGGAAGCCCGGAAGTCTCTGGCGCAAGCGACGCAGGTCTTCGAGACCAACCTGCCGAAGCTGGAGAGCGGCGACCTGGGCGAGAACTGGCCCGAGTGGCTCATCGCCCGCATCCTGCTGCGCGAGGCGAAGGAGTTGGTGGAGAAGAAGTAGCTTTAGCCAACCGCCTGAGCCAGCAGCCCTTCAATCTCGGCGATCAAGTTCGGCAAGTTCGGACGCGTGAAACTCATCTCCGGTGCGGGCACCCGATGGTTCTTGAGGTCGGGCGGGATGTGTTTGTGGTGAGTATGGGTTGAGGCCAAGGCGGGGTCTTCAGGATGTGGCTGGCAATCATACCAGCAGAGCTTCTCCTGACCGCGCCAGATTTCGTAGCCGTAAGCTTCAATTACAGCGGGCAGGCGGTCGGCCAGAACCCGCCCGAGCAGCAACAGGCGAAAGCCCTTGTCGAAATGAAGCTCGCCCGACACGCGTGCCAGCGAAGCGCCGCGCCGCACCAGGGTGACCGTAGAATGACGAATGCAATTGAACTGTCCCGGCAACGTGTAAAGGAACAGTTCGTAGTCCTCGAGGGTGCGGAGTGGCTGGCTCATGCCAGAACGCGCAGCAACCCCGCCAGGCTGGGACCTCGCGCCTGAAGTCGGCTGATTTCATCGCGGTATTCCGCTTGGCGCGCCAGCCAGGTGCGATACACACTGGCCCATTCGGTGAAATCCAGGACCCAGGCTTCGTTCTCCGGTTCTTCGCCCCGGGCATAAGCAGCGAAGAAGATCTCCGAGCGAACGCCGTACTTGCGCTCGAAGGCAAGCAGGTCCTCCTCCAGCGCGTGGATGTCTGCCAGCAGTGCTTGAGCATTCATACTGCCAGGCTCAATCTACTTCAGAATCGGGCGAGACGAAAGCATAACTTTCAAGGGTGGGGGGGCACGGCGGCACGGCAGGAGCTCAAGCAGCCTGATGAGGCCCGCAATTCTCTGGCGCAAGCGGCGCAGATCTTCGAGACCAACCTGCCGAAGCTGGAGAGCGGCGACCTGGGCGAGAACTGGCCGGAGTGGCTCAGCGCCCGCATCCTCCTGCGTGAGGCAGACTCCTTGATCGTTGACAAGTCGCCGGGTGGGAATTAGCATTATCTCCGTGAAAAGTACTGATCTAACCATTACCGAACTGGCAGCTTCGGTCCCCAAAGCCGTCCGGGATACCGAGGATCTCGGGGTGCGGGGCATTACCCGGAATGGCAAGGCAGTCGCCTTCCTGGTATCGCGGGAGGTGATGGAGAGCATTCTGGAGACGATGGAGCTGCAGAAGAACCCTGACCTGATGAAATTGGTCAGGGCCGACCGGGAGGGGAAAGTCGCGTTCACAAGGGTTCCGGATGAGGAATGAGGTTCAGTGGTCGGAGCAGGTTCGGAGCTTCGTTGCGGCCCAAGCCCCGGAATCCAGGAAGCGCCTGCGCGCCGGCATTCGCGGACTTGCCGGTGATCGGGGAGACATCCAGGCGCTGGTGGATGACTTGCTCGGCTACAAACGGCTTAGGGTCAGTGACTTTCGAGTGATCTACCGCGAGGCCTTTGAAAGGGGAGTGCCGGTGCGCAAGTGCCTGTTTGTTGCGCGCCGCAATGTCGTCTATGAACTCTTCCGGAAGATGGTGCTGGACGACATCCGTTGAAAGCGAGCATGACTGACATCACCCAAGTGCTCGAAGCGGCACGGCAGGGCGATCCGCAGGCGGCGACACAGTTGCTGCCGCTGGTCTACACGGAGCTGCGGAAGTTGGCTGCGGCTAAGATGGCTCGGGAGCTGCCGGGCCAGACTCTCCAGCCCACCGCGCTGGTGCATGAGGCCTGGCTGCGGGTGAGCGGGCCGGCCCACACGAATTACAAGAACCGCGCCCATTTCTTCGGCGCCGCCGCCGAGGCGATGCGGCGCATCCTGATTGATAACGCCCGGCGGAAACACGCCTTGCGCCACGGCGGCGGCCAGGCGCGGGTGGACCTTGAGGACGCCGATATCGCCGCGCCAGCCAGCGACGACCAGTTACTGGCCGTCCACGAAGCCCTGGATAAGCTCGCCGCTGAGGACCCCGCGAAAGCAGAGCTGGTGAAGCTGCGCTTCTTTGTGGGCTTATCGGTCGAGGAAGCGGCGGAGATGCTCGGGGTTTCAGTCCCGACGGTGAAGCGGCATTGGGCCTATGCCAAGGCCTGGCTCTATCGGCAGATGACGGGCCGCTAGCCTGGCATGTTCCATCCAACTTTCCTCACCACTCTCCTCATCCTGGCAGAGAAACACGATCGATGACCTAGGATGGCAGAGCGTGGCGGAGAACGAGAACGAGGGAAGCTGATGTCTGGCAGGCCTGCAGGCTGCCGAAATGCCAGGAAAGCGGCCATTTTCAGGGGAAGGCAAGACCCCCCTCGTACAAGGGCAGTACAAGCACTGAATGCTGGCGGACGCGCAACGAAGTTGCTACGTCCACCAGCAAATGAACCATTCACAGACAACAAATAGCGCTCAAGCCTAAAAGGGGTCAGTTAATGAGATTGTCATATTCCCCGCAGGGATTGGCGGGCAGACGCGGCAGCCCGACCCCGTCCACGCCGTTGCAACAACCACGCCAAGTGCCCTCGCGTGCCCATGCTCAATCGC
>Ga0209202_1000890_pt1 | contig 20408 bp, 19 predicted proteins | sample AD_UKC032_MetaG_FD_184416 | JGI IMG/M metagenome (GOLD analysis project Ga0209202, IMG submission 184416) | Active sludge microbial communities of municipal wastewater-treating anaerobic digesters from USA - AD_UKC032_MetaG (SPAdes) (version 2) | ecosystem: Engineered > Bioreactor > Anaerobic >... | reverse complement strand
GAATGGAAGACGCGGCGCTCGAACAGCAACCCTTCGTTCAGCGACGACTCGAAGGCGCGATTGACCGATTCCTTGATCATCATCACCACCGGCAGTGAGAAGCCGGCAATCACCGCCGCCGCCTTCAGGGTTTCTTCCAGCAACTGCTCGGCCGGGATGACGCGGGCGACCAGGCCGGCTTTCTCGGCTTCAACGGCATCCATCATGCGCGCCGTCAAGCACAGGTCCATCGCCTTGGCCTTGCCGACGGCGCGCGGCAGGCGTTGCGTGCCGCCGGCCCCGGGCAGGGTGCCGAGCTTGATTTCCGGCTGGCCGAATTTGGCTGTATCGGCGGCATAGATCATGTCGCACATCATCGCCATCTCGCAGCCACCACCGAGGGCGAAACCGGCGACCGCCGCGATCACCGGCTTCCTTGCCGTCTTGATGCGCTCCCAATTGCGGGTGATGAAGTCGGTCTTGTAGGCATGCATGTAATCGAAATCCTTCATTAAGCCGATATCGGCTCCCGCGGCGAAGGCTTTCTCGTTGCCGGTGATGACGATGCAGCCAATATTCTCGTCGGCCTCGAAGGCGTCGATGGCGGCGCCGATGCCGTCGACGACGTCGTTGTTCAGCGCGTTCAGCGCTTCCGGACGGTTGATGCGGATCAGGCCGACCTTGCCGATGGTTTCGGTGAGGACTACTTGGGTCATGTCTTGTCTCCAAAAAAATGGCCGCTCTGGGGAATGAATGCCCCGGCGGCCCAAGTCGAATGATTTCTGGTGGGACCTGCGCTCAGCGCTCGTCGAAGCTGACGGTCAGTTGCTTGGTCGTGGCACGCGCCTGGCAACTGAGAACATAGCCCTGCGCCATTTCATCGCTTTCCAGCGTGTAGTTCTTGTCCATCACCACCTCGCCGCACATCACCTTGGCGCGGCAGGTGCAGCAGACGCCGGCCTTGCACGAGAAGGGCAGGTCGAGGCCGGCGTTGAGCGCGGCATCCAGCACATGCTCGTCGGCGCCGATCTGCAGTTCGTGCTCCTTGCCATCGAGGACGACGGTCAGGGTGATATCCTTCGCCGCCTGCTGCCTGGTCGGTGCCGCATCGGTATCGGCCTGGATCTTCGCGGCCTGGGCCGGACCGGAGGTAAAGCGCTCGGTATAGACGCGGCTTTCCGGTACGCCGGCTTCGATCAGGGCTTTTTCGGTCGCCTCGATCATCGCTTCCGGCCCGCAGATGAAGACTTCGTCCATGCTGCCCACCGGCAACAAGGCCTTGATCACCGCATTGACCTTGTTGCCGTCAATGCGGCCCTGCAGCAGGTCGACTTCCTGCGCCTGGCGGGAGAGGATGTGGATCAGCGTCAGGCGGTCGCGGTAGCGATCCTTGAGATCCTGCAGCGCTTCGTTGAACATCACGCTGGACATGCGGCGGTTGCCGTAGACCAAGGTGAATTTCGATTCCGGCTGCTCTTCCAGCGTCGTGGCAGCGATCGACAGGATGGGCGTGATGCCTGAGCCGGCAGCGAAGCCAACGCGGTGGATGGCGCGCTGCTTCTTGACGACGAAGCGGCCGTCCGGCGGCATGACGTCCAGCTTGTCGCCGGCCTTCAGCGTTTGCGCTGCCCAGTTGGAAAAAACACCGCCTTCGACCGGACGAATGCCGATCTCCAGTTCGCCCGCGCTGGCCAGGCGGCTGCGCGGGCTGCTGATCGAATAGGTGCGGCGGACTTCTTCACCATTGACCTTGGCGCGCAGGGTGAGGAACTGGCCAGGCTGAAATTTGAAAGTATCCCGGGCGTCGGTCGGGATGGCAAAGGTGACCGCCACCGAGCCGGCCGCTTCGGGGCTGACACGCTTGACGGTGAGTTCATGAAAGCGGAGAGCAGACATATCTTGAGGCTCCGGTAAGGGCTAATAGGGCTTGAAATAATCGAACGGTTCCTGGCAATCCTGGCACTTGTAGAGTGCCTTGCAGGCTGTCGATCCAAATTGTGAAGAGACGACCGTGTTGCTGGATCCGCAGTGCGGGCAGGGTACGGCCTCGGCCTTGGCCGGGCGGGAAATGAAACGCACGACATTGTGCGCAGCAGGTGTCTGGTGCGGCGGGGCGATGCCGTAGGCACGCAGCTTCTCCTTGCCGGATTCGGTCATCCAGTCGGTGGTCCACGCCGGGGCCAGTTGGGTGACGACGCGCGCCGAAATTCCCTTGTTTTTCAGGGTCGACCGGATGTCGTCCTCGATCTGGCTCATCGCCGGGCAGCCGCTGTAGGTGGGCGTGATGACCACCTCCAGCCCCTCTGCGCCGGCTCGAACATCGCGCAGGATGCCGAGATCGCGCAGGGAGATGACCGGGATTTCCGGGTCGGCCAGATCCGCCAGCGCCGCCCAGGTTTCCTCGATGCTCGTCGTCATGGCGTCACCAGTTTCCGTTCGGATGGGCGCGGGCGAGGCTCTGCATTTCGGCGAGCAGGAAGCCTAGATGCTCCGAGTGCAGGCCTTTCTTGCCCTCGCTGACATAGCCTTCGAGTAGCGGACGCTTGAGCGTCGCTTCAGTCAGGGCTGCATCGACGATGCCATCCCAGTCGGCCTTGAGCGTCTGCAGATCGACGCCGATACCGGCCGCAACAGCGGCCGCTTCAGCCGGGCTGCCGGTCCAGAATTCCTGGGTGTAGGGCATCAGGTGATCGAGCGCGGCCTGGGTCCGGGCATGCGACTCATCGGTGCCATCGCCGAGACGCACCAGCCAGTCGCGGGAATGGCGCAGGTGGTAGCGCACTTCCTTGAGCGACTTGCTGGCAATCGCCGCCAGATCGGCATTGGCCGACTTTTCCAGGGCTTCCCAGAGCAGGGCCATCAGGGCGCTGTACAGGAAATTGCGGACGATGGTCGTGCCGTAGTCGAGGCTGGCGTGGGCGTAGCCGGAGAGCGGCCCGGAATGCGGCAGTTCGAGCAACGTGTAGTTGCGGAATTCGCCGGTATCGCGGAAGTAGGCCAGCTTGTCTTCCGTTGCGTCGCCACCCTGGAGGGAAGCGACCAGCTGGTAGAGCAGACGGGCCTGACCGATCAGGTCGAGGCTGACGTTGGAGAGCGCGATGTCCTCTTCGAGGATCGGCCCGTGGCCACACCATTCGGCATTGCGCTGGCCGAGGACCAGGGCATTGTCGGCGAGGTGGAGGAGATAATCGGTGGCGGTGCTCATTACATGTGCCCCACTTCGTCCGGGATCTCGTAGAAGGTCGGGTGGCGATAGATCTTGTCGGCCGCCGGGTCGAACAATTCGCCCTTCTCATCCGGGTTGCTGGCGGTGATCTGGGCGGACGGCACGACCCAGATGCTGACGCCTTCCTGGCGGCGGGTATAGACGTCGCGCGCCATGTCCAGTGCCTGGGCGGCATCGGCAGCGTGCAGGCTACCGCAGTGTTTATGCTCGAGGCCCTGCTTGCTGCGAACGAAAACTTCCCAGAGCGGCCATTCTTTCAATTCGGTAGTCATGCTGCCTCCTTCATATTGCGTGATTGCTGTTTGCGGGCATGGGCCAGCGCGGCATCGCGCACCCATTGACCGTCGTTGTGGGCCTTGACGCGGGTCGCCAGGCGTTCCTTGTTGCACGGGCCATTGCCGTTAACCGTTTCCCAGAATTCGTTCCAGTCGATCCGGCCGTAGTCGTGGTGCTGGCGTTCCTCGTTCCACTTGAGATCGGGATCGGGCAGCGTGACGCCGAGCACCTTGGCCTGCGGCACGGTGGCATCGACGAATTTCTGGCGCAGGTCGTCGTTGCTGACGCGCTTGATGCCCCAGCGCATGCCTTGCGCGCTGTTCGGGCTGTCGGCATCGGGCGGCCCGAACATCGCCAGGCACTTCCACCACCAGCGATTGACGGCGTCCTGGACCATCGCCTTCTGCTCGTCGGTGCCGGTCATCATCACCAGCAGGGCTTCGTAGCCCTGGCGCTGGTGGAAGGACTCTTCCTTGCAGACGCGCACCATGGCGCGGGCGTAGGGGCCGTAGGAGCAGCGGCAGAGCGGGATCTGGTTCATGATCGCGGCGCCGTCCACCAGCCAGCCGATGACGCCGACGTCGGCCCAGGTCAGGGTCGGGTAGTTGAAGATCGAGCTGTACTTTGCGCGGCCGCTGTGCAGGCCTTCCAGCATCTGGTCGCGGCTGGTGCCCAGGGTTTCGGCGGCGGAGTAGAGGTAAAGGCCGTGGCCGCCCTCGTCCTGCACCTTGGCGATCAGGATCGCCTTGCGCTTCAGCGACGGCGCGCGGGAAATCCAGTTGCCTTCCGGCAGCATGCCGACGATCTCGCTGTGGGCGTGCTGGCTGATCTGGCGGACCAGCGTCTTGCGATAGGCTTCCGGCATCCAGTCCTGCGGTTCGATGCGGCCGTCGGCATCGATACGGGTGTCGAAGGCTGCCTGCAGTGCGGGATCTTCTTTAGACGGCGCGAGGGGAACGGTTTTTCCGTCCGGCGCGTCGGGTACATTGAAAGACTGTGTGTACATGTTGATGTCTCCGTTAGAAGAGAAAATATGCTGGTCTCAGATGACCGCCGACAGGCGGCCATCCGTGGTCGGCATGATTACTGGGCGATCGCCCACTGGCCGCCCTTGATTTCCAGCATGCGGAAGGCGGAGAGGTCGAGGCCCATGTGGTCGGTTGGCGACATGTTGAAGGTGCCGCTGGTGCCGACGAAGCCCTTGGTTGCTTCGAGCGCGTCGCGGACCTTGGCCTTGTCGGTGGAATTGGCCCGTTTTATGGCGTCGACCGCAAGCATCAGGCCATCGTAGGCATAGCCGCCGAAGGTCGAGACGTCCTGCTTGTAGGCGGCCTTGTAAGCGTTTTCATAGGCCGTGACGACCGGCTTCTGGGGGTCGTTGGCTGGCAGCTTGGTCGGGATCAGCTGGGCCGGGGAGGGCAGACGGACGCCTTCGGCAGCCGGGCCGGCCAGCTTCAGGAATTCGTCGGAAGCGACACCGTGCGACTGGTAGAGCGGCAGCGTGATGCCCAGTTGCTTGTAGTTCTTGGTGACGATCGCCGGGCCCTGGCCAAGACCGAAAACGAATACCGCCTGGACGCCCGGCGTGCCCTTGATCTTGGTCAGCTGTGGGCTCATGTCGGTGTCCTTCGGCCCGTAGGTTTCGTTGGCGACCAGCGTGATACCGTACTTGGCGGCGACGCCCTCGGTTTCCTTCTTGCCGGAAGCGCCGAAGCCCGAGGTCTCGGAGAGCAGGGCGACCTTGGTGATGCCACGCTTCTTCATGTCTTCGAAGACCTTCTCGGCGGCCATGCGGTCGGTGTGCGGGGTCTTGAAGACGTGCTTCTTGACCGGTTCGGTGATGACCACGGCGCCGGCCAGCGAGACGAAGGGCGTGCCCGATTTCTCCGCTAGCGGCACCATCGACATGGTGGAACCCGTGGTCGTGCCACCGACCAGGATGTCGACCTTGTCGTCGTCAATCAGGCGCTTGGCGAAGCTGTTGGCCTTGTTGGCGTCGCTGCCGTCGTCGTAATGGACGAGTTGCAGCGGCCGGCCGATGACGCCGCCCTTCTTGTTGATGTCATCGACGTACAACTGCAGCGTCTTCAGTTCCGGGTCGCCGAGGAAGGCGGCGGGGCCGGTCACCGACAGCACGGAGCCGATCTTGATCGGGTCGGCAGCCATTGCGGCAAAGGCTCCGAGGACCAGTGTGGCGCCGGCAACGAGCTTTTTAATCTTGAAGTTCATGGGTTTGTCTCCTCCGTTGGGTATTGGTCAAAAATGCGGTCAAACACGCTCGATCACCATGATGCGGTCAAACACGCTCGATCACCATGGCGATGCCTTGCCCGACACCAATACACATGGTGCACAGGGCGTAGCGGCCGCCACGGCGTTTGAGTTCATAGGCGGCGGTGGTCACCAGACGGGCGCCGCTCATGCCGAGCGGGTGGCCCATGGCGATGGCGCCACCGTTGGGATTGATGTGGGCGGCATCGTCGGCCAGCCCGAGGTCGCGCAATACCGCCAGGCCTTGTGCGGCAAAGGCTTCGTTCAGTTCGATGACGTCCATCTGCGCCAGCGTCAGGCCAGTCTTGGCCAGCACCTTGCGCACCGCCGGGGCCGGGCCGAAGCCCATGATGCGCGGCAGCACGCCGGCGGTGGCCATGCCGACGACGCGGGCCAGCGGCTTGAGGCCATACTGGCTGGCGGCGGCGCCGGAGGCGAGCAGCACGGCGCAGGCGCCGTCATTGACACCGGAAGCGTTGCCGGCGGTGACGCTGAGTTCCGGGCCGTTTACGCCTTTGAGCTTGGCCAGCATCTCCAGCGTCGTTTCCGGACGCGGGTGCTCGTCGGTATCGACGACGACGGGATCCCCCTTTTTCTTCGGAATGATCACCGGCACAATTTCGTCCTTGAAGCGGCCGGCCGCATTGGCGGCAGCCCAGCGCTGTTGCGAGCGGACGGCGAAAGCGTCCTGATCGGCCCGGCTGATATTGAATTGCTCGGCAACATTGTCGGCCGTCTGCGGCATCGAATGCGTGTCGTACAGCTTCTTCATCGCCGGGTTGGGGAAACGCCAGCCGATGGTCGTATCGTAGATCGCCGCGCTGCGTGAGAAGGCGCTTTCCGCCTTGCCCATCACGAACGGCGCACGCGACATGCTTTCAACGCCACCGGCGATCATCAGCTCGGTTTCGCCGGACTTGATCGAACGGGCCGCCATTCCGATGGCGTCCATGCCGGAACCGCACAGACGGTTGATCGTCGTGCCCGGTACCTCGATCGGCAGGCCGGCCAGCAGGCCGGACATGCGGGCGACGTTGCGGTTGTCTTCGCCGGCCTGGTTGGCGCAGCCGTAAATAATGTCTTCGACGGCCGTCCAGTCGACCTGCGGATTACGTTCCATCAACGCCTTGAGCGGGACGGCGCCGAGGTCGTCGGCACGGACACCGGCCAAAGCGCCGCCGTAGCGGCCGATCGGGGTGCGGATGGCGTCACAGATAAAAGCTTCATTCATGGTCATATCCTCAGTTCTGCACCGGGCGTTCGTCGAGCACACGCTTTGCCTTGCCGGTCAGGGTGCGCGGAATGGAGTCATGCTCCATGACGGTAATCTTGGTCGAGATGCCGATGATCGTCTTGATGTGGTGCTGCAGTTCCTTGGCGATCGCCTGGATTTCCACGGGGCTGAGCTTGCCGGAGAGGGCGTGTTGCAGTTCGCAGCGGACTTCGACGTTGTCGAGGTGGCCATCGCGGGTGACGACCACCTGGTAGTTGCCGGCCAGGCGCTTGTCGCGCAGGATCTGTTCCTCGATCTGGGTCGGGAAGACATTGACGCCGCGGATGATCAGCATGTCGTCGGAACGGCCGGTGATCTTGCCGATGCGGCGGAAGGAGCGGGCGGTCGGCGCCAGCAGGCGGGTCAGGTCGCGGGTGCGGTAGCGGATGACCGGGAAGGCCTCCTTGGTCAGCGAAGTGAACACCAGTTCGCCTTCTTCGCCGTCGGGCAGGACTTCGCCGGTTTCCGGGTCGATGATTTCGGGGTAGAAATGGTCTTCCCAGATCACCGGGCCGTCCTTGGTCTCGATGCATTCGCAGGCGACGCCGGGGCCCATGACTTCGGTCAGGCCGTAGATGTCGATGGCGTCGATGCCGAGCTTGCGCTCGATTTCACCGCGCATGCCTTCACCCCACGGCTCGGCGCCAAAGATGCCGACTTTGAGCGAGATGTCTTCCGGCTTGATGCCCTGACGCTCGAACTCTTCGGCAATCACCAGCGAGTAGGACGGCGTAACCATGATCGCCTCCGGCTTGAAGTCCATGATCTGCTGGACCTGCTTTTCGGTCTGGCCGCCGGACATCGGCACGGCGCAGCAGCCGGCGCGCTCGATGCCGTAATGGGCGCCGAGGCCACCGGTGAACATGCCGTAGCCGTAGGCATTGTGCACCATGTCGCCAGCACGAACACCGGCGGCACGCAGCGAGCGGGCCAGGACATCAGACCAGTTGTCGATGTCGTTCTTCGTGTAGCCGACGACCACCGACTTGCCGGTCGTGCCGGAAGAAGCGTGCACGCGGGCCAGCTTGGTGCGTGGCACGGCGAAGAGACCGAACGGGTAGTGGTCGCGCAGGTCGAGCTTGGTCATGAAGGGGAACTTGCTCAGGTCGGCCAGGCACTTTAGGTCGTCCGGGTGCACGCCCTTGGCCAGGCACTTTTTGCGGTAGGGTTCGACGTTGTCGTAGGTGTGGCGCACCGACCATTTCAGGCGGTCGAGCTGCAACGCGGAAATCTCGTCGCGGCTGGCGGTTTCGATTGGATCGAGGTCGCCGGGCAGGGGTTTCTTTACAGTCATGGATGTCTCCTCTGTTGTGATGGGTGGCTCAGGCAGCCTGTTGCAGTCCGGCGATGACTTCGCCATTGATGCGATAACTCTTGCCCCGGAACAGGGCGATGGTCTTGCCGTGTGTGGTGCGCACGGTGATGTCGTACACGCCGGTGCGTCCGGAGGCGGATTGTTCGACGGCTTCGGCTTCCAGCGTCTCGCCTTCCTTGGCCGGGGCCAGAAAGTCGATATGGCAGGCCGAGGCTACCGTGTTCTTGTTATAGCTGTTGCAGGCGTAGGCGAAGGCAGTATCGGCCAGGCTGAAGATCATGCCGCCATGGCAGATGTGGTGGCCATTGACCATGTCGGAACGCACGGTCATGGTCAGCAGCGACTTGCCGGGCTGGACGCGGACGATTTTCAGGCCGAGCGCCTGGGCGGCGCGGTCGCGTGCATACATCGCTTCGGCGGTGGCGTCGGCCAGGGCTTGCGCCTCGGCCGGGGAGAGCTTGGGTTCAGTCATGGATGTTTCTTCCGGCAAATACGGCGCGTTGAATCAGGGGGGATATGCGGTAGCGGTCCTCGCCGTAGCTGGCGCCGAGATGGGCCAGCACGTCGCGGATGGCGGCGACGCCGACCTGGTCGGCCCAGGCCAGCGGGCCACAGGGGTAATTGACGCCGAGGCGCATTGCCGAGTCGGCGGCGGCTTCGGAACATACGCCCTGGTTCACCGCATCGGCCGCCTCATTGGCCAGCATGGCGACGGTGCGCATCACCGCCAGTCCCGGCACGTCGAGGAAGCGCGAGACGGCGAAGCCGGCAGCCTGCAGCAGGCCGATGGCAGCCGAGACGGCGGCCGCTTCGCACTGCTCGGCGGCGGCGATGGCGAGGCGGGTGGCCTTGCTGTAATCCAGCGCCAGATCGATCAGCACGGTATTGGCGACGCCGGACTCGGCGGCGCGTTGCGTGGCGCTGCGGCCATCGGTGACGTAAATGGTGGCACGGCCGATTTCGGCAATGCGGCCGTCAACCTCGGGGGCGCGGCTGAAGGACAGGCCGCTGTGTTGCAGACGTTCAACGAGGGCATCTGCTGCGGTCGACTCGCCAAAAACAGTGATTTTGCCGGCCGGGGTTTGTGCTGCCTCGGTTTGCGCTGCGGGCTTCACGGCGCCCTCGCGGTAGTCGTAGAAGCCGCGACCGGTCTTCTTGCCGTAGAAGCCGGCATCGACCAGTTCCTGCTGGATCAGCGAAGGCAGGAAACGCTGGTCGTTGTAGAAGGCGCGCCAGACGGAATTGGTCACGGCGAAATTGACGTCGTGGCCGATCATGTCCATCAGCTCGAACGGGCCCATGCGGAAGCCGCCGGCCTCGCGGCAGCAGGCGTCGATGGTGGCGTAATCGGCAGCACCTTCCTGGGCCAGGCGCAGGGCCTCGGCGTAATAAGGACGGGCGACGCGATTTACGATGAAACCGGGGGTCGACTTGGCGTGCACTGCCGTCTTGCCCCACGCGGTCGCGGTGGCGAACAGCGTGTCGGCGACGGCCTTGTCGGTAGCCAGGCCGGAGACGATCTCGACCAGCGCCATCAGCGGCGCCGGGTTGAAGAAGTGCAGGCCGGCCAGGCGCTCCGGGCGCTTCAGCGCGGCGCCAATGGCGGTCACCGAGATCGACGAGGTGTTGGTGCCGAAGATGCAGTCGGCGCCGACGATGGCTTCGAGATCGCTGAACAGCGTCTGCTTGGCTTCCAGGTTTTCGACGATGGCTTCGGTAACCAGCGCGGCATCGGCCAGGTCGGTCAGGCTGCTGACCGGAATCAGGCGCTCGCCGGCAGCTTGCGCGGCTGCTGCGGTCAACTTGCCTTTTTCGGCCATTTTCGCGAACTGGGCGCGAATGCCGGCCACCGCCTTTTCAGCGGCACCGGGCCGGTTGTCGAGCAGCTTGACCGGGTGGCCGGCTGCAGCCGCCACCTGGGCGATGCCGGCGCCCATGGCACCGGTGCCGACGATGGCGATGAGCGCTTGTTGGGGTAGAGGTGATTGAGTCACGTACTTATGCTCCGGTGAAATTTGGGGCGCGCTTGGCCATGAAGGCGGCAACGCCCTCGGCGTAATCCGGGCTCCAGCCCAGCTCGCGCATGAAGCCGCCTTCCATCGACAGCTGCTGCTCCAGCGTGTGGCCGGGGGCGGCGTGCATGGCCTGGCGGGTGCGAACCAGCGCCTTGGTCGGGGCAGTTGACAACTGCTGGGCCAGCGCATCGATGCGAGCGGAAAAATCGGCATCCTCGGTGCATTCCCAAATCAGTCCCCAGGCGGCGGCCTTCTCGGCCGGCAGCTTGTCGGCGAGCAGGGCCAGGCCCATGGCACGGGCCATGCCGACGCGCTGCGGCAGGAACCAGGTGCCGCCAGTATCCGGAATCAGACCGATCTTGGAGAAGGCCTGCAGGAAGGAGGCGGATTTCGTGGCGATAACCAGATCGCAGGCCAGCGCCACCGAGGCGCCGGCGCCGGCGGCGATGCCGTTGACGGCGGCGATGGTCGGCACGCGCAGATTCTGCAGGCGCAGGATCAGTGGCTTGTAGCAGGCTTCGACGACATTGCCGATGTCCGGCATCTTGCCGTCGACGGCGGCCATCGCCGGGTCGGCCAGATCCTGGCCGGCCGAGAAGGCGCGGCCGGCACCGGTCAGCACCAGCACGCGCACCGAGGTGTCGTTCTGGATGCTGTCGAGTGCCACACGCAGTTCGGCGTGCATTTCGCCGGTGAAGCTGTTCAGCTTGTCCGGGCGGTTCAGGGTCAGGCGGGCGATGCCGGCGTCGACGGTGAAGGTGATGTTTTCAAAGTTCATGGCGCAATCTCAGACGTGGTAGCGGCGCTGGACGACACAGAAGCGGTTGGCGACGAAGGCGGCATCGGAGTAGGAAGCGTTGGCCGCCGGGTTGCCACCGGTGCCGTGGTAGTCGGAGTAGGCCGCCGACTGGTTCACGAAGACGCCGCCGGTCAGGTTGATCGACAACGCGACCTTGGAACGCATGGTGGCGGCGGTCATCGCGTCGAGCACTTCGGCCCGGGTCGAGTAGATGCCTGCGGTCAACGCGCCGTGGGTGGCAATAATCCGTTCGGACAGCGCGATGGCAGCAGCGGTGTCGGCGACCTTGACGATGAAGCTGATCGGGCCGAAACGCTCTTCCATATAGGCCTTCTCGTCGGCCGCGTCGCAGGCGAGGAGGACCGGGGTGCGCACTTCGGCTTTCGGGAAGTCCGGGTTGTCGAGCTTGGTCGAGGCGAGGATCACCTTGCCCAGCGCGCCGCTGTCGGCTTCGCCGACGCGCCTCAGCGTGTCGGCGGACTGCATGGCGCCGAGCACGGCATGGGCGACTTCCGGTTTGCTCAGGAAACCGGTCACTGCCTTGGCGAGGTCAGCACAGACTTCGTCGTAGGACTTGTGGCCGTCTTCCGTTTCGATGCCGCCGGCCGGCACGAAGATGGCCTGCGAGGTGGTGCACATCTGGCCGGAGTAGAGCGATAGGGTGAAGGCGAGATTGCCGAGCATGCGCTTGTAGCTGTCGGTCGAGTCGATGACGATGTTGTTGACGCCGGCCAGTTCGGCATAGACGCGCGCCTGGCGACAGTTGTCGATCAGCCACTGGCCGAAGACGTTGCCACCGGTGAAGTCGATCGACTTGACGGCCGGATGAGTGACCAGCTTCTGGGTCGTTTCGCGCTTGTCGGCGACGCACAGGGTGACCAGGTTGGGGTCGATGCCGTTCTCGGCGAGCACGGCGCGGACAGTGCGCACGGTGATGGCGGCCGGCAGGATGGCGTTGCTGTGCGGTTTGACGATGACGGCATTGCCGGTGGCCAGCGCGGCGAAGAGGCCGGGATAGGTGTTCCAGGTCGGGAAGGTGCCGCAGCCGACGACGACGCCGACGCCGTGGCCGACGAGTTCGAAGTGCTTCTTCATGACCAGCGGCGGGTTCTTGCCCTGCGGCTTTTCCCAGGTCGTTTCGCCGGGCACGAAGCTCATTTCACGATAAGCGTAGGCGACGGCTTCGAGGCCGCGGTCCTGGGCGTGCGGGGCGCCAGCCTGGAAGGCCATCATCCAGCCCTGGCCGGTGGTCATCATGACTGAGTGGGCGAGTTCGAAGCTCTGCTTGTTGAGGCGATCGAGGATTTCCAGGCAGATGCCGGTGCGGCCATCGGCGCCGGCCTTCTGCCAGCCGGTCATCGCCTGCTGGCCGGCGGCGATCAATGCCTCATGGTCACAGACGGGGTATTCGACATTCAGGTCGATACCGTAGGGCGATTGTTCGCCGCCGGTCCAGCCGCTCTGGCCCGGTTGCCCCAGCTCGAACTTATTGGTGAGATGGCCCTCGAATGACTTCTTGCCGTCTTCGGCTGCGGTTTCGCCATAGGCCTTGGGGCTTGGCATCTCGTTGTAGGCGGACCAGTAACCACGGGTGTGGATGGCATTGAGGGCGCCTTCGAGTGTGGCGCGGTGTTTTTCCAGCAGGGGATGGGTCATCGATATCTCCTTCGTGATGTTGTTCTTGGGTGGTGGTGAGGGCAGCAACAAACTGATCGAACGATACTAACGATTTTATATAAAGTCAAATAAAAGTATCGAAATAATTTTACTCGCCAATGATTCCGAAATAAGAAATTGATTGCTTAACATTGCAAAAGTCACTGTAAAACATAATGTTAAACATTTGTAATATGACATTAGAAGTGGTGATTCTAAACTAAGGAATTTGTTCTGCAACAAAAATTCACCAAATCGATACAAAATATATTGACACAACGCATTGGTAGGTATCATTATTCGCCCTGCGCCACCGGACAGGTTTGGTGGCGTGGCGAACTGATCAAAAATCCCTATCGAGGAGTGAGACATGGCAAGTAACAAGGAACGTTTTGCAGACAAGATGGAATTCCCGCCGGAAATCCAGCAGCCCAACATCTATCCGCTGTCCTGGAATTCCAAGACCAAGAAGCTGCAGGAAGTCTGGGAAGCCTCGCTGCGCGAGAACTGGGACCCGGAAAAGCTGCCTTGGGACACGCTGGATGTAGACAGCTACACGTGGGAAGAACGTGAATCGATCGCCTACTGGTGGAGTCTGTTGTCGGTGTTCGATGCATCGGCTCCTCCGGTGTTTGCTGAAGCGCTGATCAAGACCTACGAAGTGCACGAGGAAGACCCCGTCCGCAAGTGCTTCTTCTCCGTCACCCGCGACGAGCAGAACCACGAAATCATGTGCGGCCTGGCCATCACCAAGATGCTCGGCCACCCGGACCCGATCACCTACGAACCGAAGACCGATCTCGGCCGCCGCCTGCAGAAGAACGTCAAGTGGCTGTACTTCAACGGCTCGCGCTACTGGACCGGCTACAAGCAGGCGGTGCCCAAGTACGACCTCGCCGTGCTGTTCAGTTCCTTCCTGATGGGCGAGATCGCCGCCGCCACCATTTTCAAGCAGATGTTCGACAACTCCCGCGAAGCGGTGTTCAAGGAAGGCTTCAAGAATATCGGCCGCGACGAAGGTCGCCACATGGCGATCTGCATGGCCGTGATGGAACGCGACTACCCGGGCCTCAAGGATGAAACCAAGGCCATCGTCACCAAGCAGATCCGCGCCGGCTACCTGTTCCTGTCCGCCGTGCTGTTCGAACCGCCGATGGAATTCTGGGACCTGCCGGAAGACTTCATCGCCAACCAGCGCGAAGGCGAGGAAGTGGCCCGTGGTGCAGGCTTCGGCATCCCGAGCTACGAAGCCAAGCTGGAAAACTGGAAAAACGCGATGATCAACCTGAAGGGCGTGCTTGATCGTTACAACATCCCGTTCCCGGCGATTCCCGAGGTCGGCATCTCGGGCCAGGAAGTCTCCGAAATCGACATGGAAGACATCATTCCGGTCTTCTGAGCGCGGTCAACCGCAAAAATGGCATGAAAATCGGCCGGTACCCGCCAAGGGTTGCCGGCCCTGCCGCAACAGAGAAATCAATACAGTCAGGGGACAAAAATGACTCGTATCGTTATGCAGCCTTCGGGCAAGGCGGTGGATTGCGCCTACGGCGACACCGTGCTGATGGCGCTGGAAAAGGCGGGTTACGCCCTGCCCAACAATTGCCGCGCTGGCGCCTGCGGCGAGTGCAAGGTCAAGGTCACCTCCGGTCAGTTCGACCAGGGCATGGTGCTCGACATGGCGCTGTCGCAGGATGAACGCAAGCAGGGCTACGGCCTGATGTGCATGGCCAAGCCGATTTCCGAGGAATTGGTCATCGAATGGGGCACCCTCGATGCCAAGCCGAAACTCTTCCCGCCACGCGAGGATGCGCTCTTCGTCGTCACCGACAAACGCCCGATTGCCGCCCGCGTCGTCGAGTTGCGTCTGCGCCCAGTCGGCCAACCGGTCCGCTACTGGCCTGGCCAGTATGTAACCATCGGCAATCCGCGTGCCGACATTCCGGCCCGCGCCTACTCGATTTCCAACGCGCCGCGCCCCGATGGTGAACTGGTGCTGCAGGTTGCCCGCGCCGACGGCGGTGTCACCAGCAACTGGATCCATGACCAATTGGCGGTCGGCGAGAACGTCAAGATTTCCGGCGCCTACGGCACCTTTATCGGCGACCCCTCGGTCGATACGCCGGTCCTCTGCCTGGCGGCTGGCACCGGCCTGGCGCCCGTGCTGGCGCTGGCCGAGGCGGCGCTGCGCCGTGGTTTCAAGAAGCCGGTGACGATGCTGTTCTCGGCGCGCACCCGGGAAGATGTCTACAGCCAGGGCATGATGGCCTGGTGGCGGACCAAGCACCGCAATTTCGATTACAAGGTCACGCTGACCCGCGAGCAGGCCGAAGGCTACCTGGCCGGCCGCATCGACGTTGTGCTGCCGCAGTTGTTCAAGGATCTGTCGAAGCACACCATTTTTGCTGCCGGCAGTCCGGAGTTCGTCGATACTTGTGTCGCCGCCGCCAAGAAACAGGGCGCGGTGGACGAACTGATCCACACCGAAGGTTTCTTCGCCCAGCAACAACCCGTGGTCGCCGATGCCGACCATTTGTTACCGGTTTGAACGGTTTACCACAGCAATGCCTTTATAACGACAAAGGAAACGAGATGAACAACTTGTGCCAACAGAGAAGGAGTGTGTGATGCTAGCCCAGTTCCTGCAATTCCTCTTTTCCGGGATCACGGTCGGCGCGACTTACGCGCTGGCCGCTCTCGGCTTCACGCTGATCTACAACGCCAGCAACGTCATCAACTTCGCCCAGGGCGAATTCATCATGCTCGGCGGCATGCTTGCCGTGTTCTTCGTGCAGGCCGGCCTGCCGCTGCCGGTCGCGCTCGTGCTGGCCATCCTGATCCCCGCCATCGTCGGCGTGCTGATCGAGAAGCTGGCGATCGAGCCGGTCAGGGGTGCCGAGACGGTGACACTGATCATCATCACCATCGGTGCCTCGCTGGTCATCCGTGGCCTCACCAGCGTTATCTTCGGCAAGGGCACGCACAGCCTGCCGGCCTTCTCCGGCGAAACGCCGATTGATATCCTGGGCGCCACGCTGATGCCGCAAAGCCTGTGGGTGCTCGGCGTCACTGCGCTGGTCGTCGTCGCGCTCTGGTACTTCTTCAGCCGCACGCTGCAGGGCAAGGCCATGCTGGCGACCTCTTATAACCGGCTCGCCGCCGAACTGGTCGGCATCAACACCGGCTGGGTGCTGTTCATGAGCTTCGCCATGTCGGCGGCGCTCGGCGCGCTGGGCGGCATCCTGATCACGCCGATCACGCTGACCTCCTACGATGTCGGCATCATGCTTGGCCTCAAGGGCTTCGTCGCCGCCGTGCTCGGCGGCCTGGGCAACGGCCTCGGCGCCGTCGTCGGTGGTCTGCTGGTCGGCATCCTCGAAGCGATGGGCGCCGGCTACATTTCGTCGGCCTACAAGGACGCGATGCCTTTCGTGCTGATCCTGTTCATTCTCTTCTTCATGCCGCGCGGCCTGTTCGGCGGCAAATCAACGGATCGGGTGTAAGCATGAAAAAAAGCGTCTATAACGGCCTTTACATCGTCATCGCCATCCTGGTGGTGCTGCCCTTCGTGCTGCCCAACAGTTTCTACGTGGACCTGGCCATCCGCATGGCGATCAACGCGGTCATCGTCCTTGGCCTCAACCTGCTGGTCGGCTTCGCCGGCCAGATCAGTCTCGGTCACGCCGGCTTTCTCGGCATCGGCGCCTATGCCTCCGCGGTGTTGCCAACGCATTTCGGCTGGCATCCGCTACTGGCGATGGCCGCCGGAGCAGCGGCGACCGGCCTGCTGGCGGCAGTGGTCGCACGGCCGATCTTCAAGCTCAAGGGCAATTACCTGGCGATGGCGACACTCGGCCTCGGCATCATCATCAGCATTGCGTTACGCAACGAAGCGCAATGGACCGGCGGGCCGGACGGCATGCCGGTGCCGGCAATGGGCATGTTCGGCTTCGAACTGACCAATGACAAGCAGTGGTACTGGGTCGTCGCCATCCTGTTGTCGGTCTCGGTCTGGGCTTCGCTCAACCTGATCGACTCGCCCTTCGGCCGCGCCTTGCGTGCGCTGCACGGATCGGAAGTTGCCTCGCAGGTGGTCGGCGTCGATGTTGTCCGCTACAAGGTGGCGATCTTCGTGCTCTCTGCCGTCTTCGCCAGCCTGATGGGCAGCGTCACGGCGCATTACGTCGGTTTCGTCAGTCCTAACTTTGCCGACTTCTTCCATTCGATCGAGCTGATGACCATGGTGGTGATCGGCGGCATGGCCTCGGTCTACGGCTCGCTGGTCGGCGCCGTGCTGCTGACTGCTCTGCCGCAGGCGCTGGCGACTTTCGAAGGCTGGGAGACGGTCGTGTTCGGCGCCATCCTGATGCTGTCGATGATCTTCCTGCCCAAGGGTCTGGTCCCGACGCTGGCCGCCAAATTCGGAAAGGGGGAGTGATCATGAGCATGCTCCAGGTCAAGGATCTCTCAATCCATTTCGGCGGCGTCAAGGCCGTCCAGAATGTCACCTTCAACATCGATGCCGGCATCGTCTATGCCGTGATCGGCCCCAACGGCGCCGGCAAGACGACGCTGTTCAACCTGATTACTGGCGTGTACAAGCCGACGACGGGCGAAATCACCCTCGACGGCGAAGGCATCCACGGCAAGTCGCCGAACGAGCTGGCTACCCGTGGTGTAGCGCGCACTTTCCAGAATCTGCAGATCTGCATGAACATGAGTGCTGTCGAGAACGTCATGGTCGGCGCTCACCTGCGGCTCGACCGCAATCTGGTCAAGGCGGCGCTGCGATTGCCGGGCTTGAAGAAGCGCGATGCCGAACTGCGCGAGGAGGCATCTGAACTGATGAATTTCGTCGGCCTCGGCCAGTATGTCGAGGCGCGTGCTGACGCGATGTCCTACGGCGCCCTCAAGCGCCTGGAAATCGCCCGCGCGCTGGCGATGAAACCGCGCCTGATCTTCCTCGACGAACCGGCTGCCGGCCTCAACCCCAAGGAGACCATCGAGGTCGACCATCTGGTACGCAAGATCGCCGATTCCGGCGTCACCGTCGTGCTTGTCGAGCACGACATGAAGATGGTCATGAACCTGTCCGACCGCATCCTCGTCCTCAACTACGGCAAGAAGCTGGCCGAGGGTACGGGCGAGGAAATCAGAACAAATCCCGATGTGATCGCCGCCTATCTTGGCGCGCATGCCTGAGGAATAAAACATGGAAGCACTGCGCATCATCACCGAAGAACACCAGAACCTGTGGCGCATCGCCACGACGATCGAACTGGTCGCCGACGAAATCGACGGCGGCGGCAAGGTCGAGGCGCCTTTCTTCAGTTCGGTCTTCGACTACATCGAGCATTATATGGATCGCGCCCACCATGCGAAGGAGGATGACTTCCTCTTCCGCCTGATGCGCGAACGCTCGCCAGAGGCTGGGGCGATGCTTGACCGCCTGCAGGCCGAACACCGCAACGGCCCGGAAAACCTGCGCGATTTGCGGGCAAAACTGGCGTCGACCGCAGCAGGCGGTGAAAACAACGCGGCCTTCACTTCCGCGCTGCGCAGCTACACCCAGGGCATCAAGAGTCACCTGCGTAGCGAGGAAAAGGACGCCATGCCGCTTGCCCGCGAGGTGCTGACGGCCGACGACTGGGCCGAGATCGACCGTGCCTTCCTCGACAATGAGGACCCACTGTTCGGCGGCCAGGCCAAGGCCGAGTTCCGCGAACTGTTTCACCGCATCGTCAGCCTGGCGCCGGAATCGGTCGGCCTTGGCGCGCGCAGCGCCGGCGAGTTGCAGCACGGTGTATTGGCCGGTGGCGGTGACGTGCTGCTTAAGGTGTCCGGTATGGAAAGCTGCTATGGCCGGATCAAGGCACTGAAGGGCATCGATCTCGAAGTCCGGCGTGGCGAGACGGTTGCACTGGTTGGTGCCAATGGTGCCGGCAAGACGACCTTCCTGCGCACCCTGTCGGGCGTGCAGCCGATGAGCGCCGGCCAGATCGTCTTCGATGGCGAAGACATCTCGAAGCTGCGCTCCGACCTGCGCATGCGCCGTGGCATCTGCCAGAGTCCGGAAGGGCGGCAGGTCTTCGGGCCGCTGGCGATCGAGGACAACCTGCGCCTCGGCGCCTACACTCAGCCCAAGCATCAGGTCGCCGAAGATCTGGAAAAGATCTACGCGATGTTCCCGATCCTCAAAGAAAAGCGCCTGCTGCCGGCCGGCACGCTTTCCGGCGGCCAGCAGCAGATGCTGGCCATCGGCCGCGCGCTGATGGGGCGGCCGAAGATGCTGCTGCTCGACGAGCCGTCGATGGGTCTGGCGCCGCTGCTGGTTGAGGAGGTGTTCAACGTCGTCAAGACGCTCAAGGGGCAGGGGATGACCATCTTCCTGGTCGAGCAGAACGCCTTCGCCGCGCTGGCCATCGCCGACCGCGGCTACGTGTTGGAAACCGGCAACATCACGCTGACCGGCACCGGCCAGGAACTGATCAGCAACGAGCAGGTACGAGCGGCCTACCTCGGGATGTAAGCGGATGAATTGCGCGGGCGCTGCCGGAGAGCTTCCACCTTTCCAGCAGCACCCGCGCAATCAGGTCAGTGGAAAACGATGGGGTGGGCGGATTCGTCGCAAAACTGGTCGAGAAGGGCGTCGATACGTTCCGCGTTGCGTTCCCCTTCGGGAATGTCTGCCATGGCATGACAGAAGTGCGAAGCGAGCGGCCCGTCGAGAAACAGCGTGCGCAGGCAAAACTTGTCGAACAACTCGAAGCTGTGTTGAGCCGGATAGGCCAGAATCCAGAAATGGTCGCTGCTGTAGATAACGTTCATCGCATACCTCCGGGAATTCACTTCCCGATGCCAGTAAACGCCAGGGCGCAATTTTTCCTAAGTAATTAATTCACGCTTGCCGTGAAATTGTTGCGCTGCGAACCGGGTCAGCGATGGCTTCGGCTTACGCCTGCCGCGCACACCATTCCGCCCACATGCCGCGCCAGGCGGCTTCGAGGTTGCGCGCATAGCGCGCGGCATCGAACAGCGGCGAGCTGGCGGCGCGTGCCCGCAATCCGGCCCGCATTTCAGCCAGGGCCTGGCGATCGGCAGCGCAGCCCAGGGCCAGTTGCACGTAGGCATCCTTGTCGGCGGCGATCATTTCGCCGAGGCCGGCGGCCTGCATCAGGCTTTCGCCCTGGTGGGCGATGAAGCGGTCGCCCTTGAGCGTGACGACGGGCACGCCCATCCACAGGCTTTCTGCCGTCGTCGTGCCGCCGGTGTAGGGGAAGGGATCGAGCGCGATATCGATGCGGGCGTAGGTGGCGAGGTATTCCGCGTAGGAACCGGCGCCTTCCAGTTCCAGACGTTTGGGGCCAATGCCGTGGCCGGCAAAGCGGGCCAGCAGGTTTGCCCGAAGTTCGTCGCTGCCCAGTTGCTTCGCCTTGAGGAGCAGCCTGGCTGCCGGGTCGGCGTGCAGGATGCGCGACCAGGTCGCGATCACCGCGTCGTTGACCTTGGCCAGGTTGTTGAAGCAGCCGTAGGTGACATGACCGTTGCGTTCGCTCGGCAAGGCGGCGACCGTCGGCGCGCCTTCGAGCGGCGCGAAG
>Ga0209202_1000887_pt1 | contig 20440 bp, 21 predicted proteins | sample AD_UKC032_MetaG_FD_184416 | JGI IMG/M metagenome (GOLD analysis project Ga0209202, IMG submission 184416) | Active sludge microbial communities of municipal wastewater-treating anaerobic digesters from USA - AD_UKC032_MetaG (SPAdes) (version 2) | ecosystem: Engineered > Bioreactor > Anaerobic >... | reverse complement strand
CGCAGGCAAAGCCTGCGAGCCGCATAAAAAATTAAAATAAAATTTCAATCTATTTCAGCGTTTCGACTAATTAGCAATTCGAGTTAAGTAGGTAACAAAAAGTTTTCAGGTTTTTATCTACCCAACCCCAACCCCTTCCCTTCAAAGGGAAGGGGCTTTTGTTGTTTGTTTGCCTCACTCGCTTTGCTCGTTCGGCAAAATTTAATAAGAGCTGAAAATTTTTTGTCTGTTACTTAATATTTAAGTTGGAACTGATAAATTATCGAAGAAGTTAAGATAAAAATTTCCATGGCTCATTTGAATTAGATAAAACGATTTCCTGATATTCGGCTTTATCTATATTAAGGCTTTTTATTTTTATGTCAGACTGTTTAGTCTTTTTAGCGTTTTGGGGTTGTTCTTTTTTTTTATCCATGTTTATATCTCTACGATTTGTTTATGGTGGGTGAAAGATTTTATTAACGATTATACTCGGAATGTTTAACAAATACAATTTATAAGAGGATTAGGATGCTTTAGCCCCTTATGCTACAGTTCCTTCAAGTTCAGTTTTTTTAAGCCCAAGGAGCTTTTATATGGACATGTTTCTATAATTAGCCGAAACTGTCATCCTGAGCAAAGCAACTGAAATGACTTGAAATTTTATTTTAATTTTTTATGCGGCTCGCAGACAAAACACCCGCTTAACCAATGTCATGTTTGATTGAAGAAATAACCCGAATTGTTAAACATCCTGCAATTGCCTGAAAAAGAGTATTAGTTTATAATTTAAAAATAATAAAAAATACCTTTTGAGAGAAAACATGGAAACAACGCCCAAAAATAAATTTAAATCACTGATAAAAGAAATCTTTAATCTTCCTGTATGGATAAAACAAATTATTTATCTCGAATTAAAAAAGGAATTTGAAACTGCTGAAATAAAAAGTTTTTTTGATTTAACCACAAAAGACAACTGTTTTCAGCTTTATAGACCTAAATTAACTTATGCGGGAAGAAAAGAAACTGAAAAAAAGACGGGAAAATATCAGGAAGAAGTTTATAATCTTTTAGAAGGCGCTTTTCAGGAATTAAGCATAATTGAAATAGCTATAGCTAATCAATGGAACTTGTATGAATGCGCAAAACACTTTTTAAACGCTATTGACCAGGATTTAATTGTTAAGCCGACATCAACTTTTATAAAAGGAACGGCTCTTTATATGGGAGGAAGAATCAGGCTGGGAGAATATTTTGTTAAAATCGACAAAATAAATATGGAACAGCTTGATGAAGCCCTGAGAAATCAGAAACATCTTGAAGACTCACTTGGCGACAGACCCGGACTCGCTGAAATTCTTATTAATCTCGGCTTTTTAACAAAACATGACACAGAAGGAATATTATTCCTGAAAAAAGACTGCAAAAAGTATTTTAATCCTGAAAATTCAGATTTAAAAAATTAAGGATTGATATGAAACCGGAACTTCTTGTAATGACTGAAAGGGGAGGATTCCCCGAAAAATTTCATTATGGCTTTATCTATGTAATTGATGAAGGCTATAACTGCGCTTTAAAAATCGGGGAAGACGAAAATCTCCTCTACCCCTTTCGTTCTGCGGCAAAACCCTTGCAAGCGTCTGTTTTAATAGATTCAGCGGTTCCTGAATATTTTGATTTTACCGGCGAAGAACTTGCAATTGTCTGCGCGTCTCACACAGGATCAGCTAAACATATTGAAACCGTTGCAAATATTTTACAAAAAATAGGGCTATCTCCTGAATATTTGCAATGTGGAGCCCATATTCCTCTGGATGCAGAGGAAAGACAAAATTTAATTAAATCGGGAAAAGAGCCGTTAAACCTTCATAATAACTGCTCAGGAAAGCATTCCGGAATGTTGAGCGTCTGTATCAAAAACAGCTTGGATATTAAAACTTATCTTGACGAAAACCATCCTCTTCAAAGAGAAATAATGAAAAACATAAAGAAATTATGCATGCTTAAAGAGATTCCGCAAACTGTGTCTGATGGATGTTCGGCGCCCGCGCCTGTTTTGCCGCATTATAATATGGGGATCGGGTTTTTAAATCTTTTTTTAGATGATAAATGCAGCGCAATAAAACAGGCAATGTCTGAAAATCCTTATCTTATGGGAGGGAAAGATCGGCTTGATAGTGAAATAATAAAGGCTTCCGGCGGAAAACTTCTCGCAAAAGTTGCGGCAGAAGGACTTTGTCTTGTGGTGAATATTGAAGAAAAAAAAGTTCTTCTGGTTAAAATAACTGATGCTGATATTAAAGCCCGATCAATTGCTGTTATAGAGTCCTTAAAGAAATTAAAATGGCTTGATGAAGATCAAATAGAGGCATCTGTAGGGCTAAAAAACTTGTTTAACAAGGAAATAAAGAATTTAAAAAATCAAATAGCCGGAGAAATCAAGACGGTATTTGAATTTTGATGAAAAAATTAAAAAATTTGCGTAATAAACTGGATTTCTTTTTAAGACGCAATATAAGATTTTCAAGAAAATATTATGGCAAAAATGAACTAAAAGAGGGGCTTTTCGATCATTTATCAGGTCAAAAACATTTAATAGCGATAGAAAAAGAAAGATTGTATTATGAAAAATATAATCTTGAGTATTTAAAAAACAATTCGACAAAAAGAAATTATCTTGAAAATCTTGCTATTATTGAGTTACTGGAAAATTATCTTGAAATTGATAAAAACAATGTAAAAATTCTGGATATCGGTTCAAAGAACTGGTTTTATGCGCCAGGAGAGTATAATTTCTTTAAATATAACGGTTTTGAGAAAACCATTTGGCTTGACGGCGTTGAAATAGACGCTTTCAGGGTATATTCGGATTTGCGCTCAAGATATGATTATGCCTGTTATTACGCTAAGGGACTTGCAAATTGCCGGTATCTAGCCGAAGACGCGTTGAAACAACAGGGAAAATATGATTATATTACCTGGTTTTTCCCTTTTGTTACAGAAATACCCCTGCTTGAGTGGGGATTGCCGTTAAGCGAATTTAAACCTTCTGAATTGCTAAAACATGCCGCAAACCTGCTTGAGATTGGCGGATCAATGATTATTGTCAATCAAGATAAGCATGAATATTCAATTCAGGAGGAAATGCTTAAAAAATTAAATTTAAATTACATTCAAAAAGGCTCATTTACAAATTCTTTTCTTCAATTTGAGCATGGAAGATATATAATGTTGGTAAATTCAAAATATAGTGATTTGTAAAAGTTTTTGTTAATTGGTTAAAAAGTTGATATTTACAAAAACTATTTTTTTATAATTACAATTTGTGTAAAATAATATTTATTATAAAAAATTAAAAGTAAAAAATGCGGCAAATATTAAAGAAAAAAGTTAAAAGAGCCTGTATATTTAATTATCCTGTGGATATCACCTCACGGGAAAATGCGGTTAATTTTGTTTTAGAATGTATGCAAAATAAACAGGGGCTTCATGTTGTAACAATTAATCCGGAAATAATTTATGCCGCTGATAAAAATTCCGAATTAGCCAAAATAATTAAACAAGCTGAATTTATAATTCCGGACAGCGTAGGAATGATGCTTGCAATAAAAAGCTTAGGCTTTATGAACGCCGATCAAATTCCGGGAATAGAGTTTTCAGAGAATTTAATAGAAAAATGTTCAAAAAAGGGCTATAAAGTAGCATTTTTAGGAGGAAGCGAAGATACAATCAACGCTTTAATAGAAGAATTTGACGCTAAATACCCTGAACTCGACGTTGTTTTTTCTCAAAACGGCTATTTTAATTGCGGAGAAACTGAAAATATAATAAATAAATTAAAAAATACAGAGCCTGATTTGCTTTTAGTGGCTCTGGGTGCTCCAAAACAGGAATATTTCATAAGCAACGCAAAAAAACATCTCGACAAAACAGTTATGATCGGGGTGGGAGGAAGTTTTGACGTCTGGGCAAAAAAAACCAAAAGAGCTCCTGTTCTTTTTAGGCTTTTTGGGCTAGAATGGTTTTACAGATTAATTACACAGCCACAGCGGTTTAATAGAATGTTTCCTGTATTGCCCTTGTTTTTTCTCAGAATCTTGTTTGAAAGGGCTAATTTAAGAAAAGAGTATTAACATGTCAGAAATAAAACAACTAAATGATACGGAACTCAAGGAATTAACCGGATTATCTTATAAATTAAGGGAAAAGTGCCTGACAATGATTCATAACGTACAATCAGGACATCCCGGCGGGACTTTTTCCGCTCTGGATTTAATTCTGGTGTTGTATAAAAAAATAATTTCACAATGCAACGAATGGACTTGCTCGCCTCAATGGGATAAAAGAGATAGATTTGTTCTGTCAAAAGGGCATGCCTCAGCAGGATTATATGCTGTATTAGCTGAATGCGGATATTTCTGCGATGATGAACTTATGTCTTTCAGAAAACTTGGAGCAAGACTTCAGGGGCATCCCAGCTGTAATTGCGTTCCAGGCGTTGAGATTCCGGCAGGCTCACTTGGACAGGGATTATCTATGGCAAATGGGATTGCTCTTTCTTTAAAACTTGATAAAAACCCCGCAAAAGTTTTTGTAATGATGGGCGACGGGGAATTGCAGGAAGGACAGGTCTGGGAAGCGGCTATGTCTTGCGCTCATTATAAATTAAATAATGTAATAGCCGTCATAGATAGAAATCGCCTTCAAATAGACGGCTGTACAGAAGATATAAAGGCGCTTGAGCCTCTTGCCGATAAATGGCGGGCTTTTGGATGGGATGTTTTAAGCGTTAACGGGCATGATTTTCAGCAAATTTATCAGGCTTATCAGGTAGCTGTTAATATTACAAATGAAAAAAATAAGCCTATTATTATTATTGCGGATACAATCAAAGGCAAAGGCGTGTCGTTTATGGAAAATAACGCTGGTTGGCACGGAAAAGCCACTAAAGAAGAAGAATTTACTAAAGCTGTTGAGGAATTAAGAGGAAAATGTTAACTGATAATAAAATAGTAAGCTCCTTAAGACAGGCTTACGGAGAAACATTGGTTCAATTAGGCGCAGAAAACAAGAATATTGTTGTTTTAGACGCTGATCTTGCCTGTTCAACCCAGACAATACAGTTTAAAAAGGCGTTCCCTGAAAGATTTTTCAACATGGGAGTGGCGGAACAGGATGCGATAGGAACAGCGGCAGGGCTCGCTTATTCCGGCAAAACCGCTTTCTTTAGCACTTTTGCTGTTTTTGCGTCAGGAAGAGCATGGGATCAGGTAAGATGTTCCGTTGCGTATCCTAAATTCGACGTGAAAATTGTGGCTACACATGGCGGAGTAACCGTTGGAGAAGATGGAGCAACTCATCAGGCGCTTGAAGATATCAGTCTTATGCGGTCATTGCCTAACATGAAAGTTATAATTCCTGCTGACAGCGTGGAAACAAAAGCTGTTATAAGATATATTGCCGAAAACAAAGGTCCATACTATGTAAGATTAACAAGACCCGCTATGCCGGAGATTTTTGACGCTAAAAAGTATAAATTTGATATGAAAGCAAAGGTTTTGGTAGAAGGAAAAGATATAACTATTGCCACTTATGGCGAAACAGTAGTTGAAGCGTTAAAATGCGCAGAAATGTTAAAAGAAAAAGGTATTTCAGCGGAGATTATAAATGTTCCTGTTATAAAACCTCTTGATGAAGAAACCATACTTAAGAGCGCCAGAAAAACAGGAGCTGTTTTAACTGTCGAAAACCACTCAATTATAGGCGGATTAGGAAGCGCTGTTTGTGAATTGCTTGCGGAAAATCAGCCTTTACCTGTAAAAAGGGTTGGAGTTCGTGATGTTTTTGGACAAAGCGGGGAATATACCGAATTAATGAAGAAATACGGGCTTGTAGCGGAAAAATTTATCGAAGATGCTATGCAACTAATAGAGAAAAAATAAACAAACTGTCATTGCGAGGAGGCGTTTGCGCCGACGTGGCAATCTATCCAAGCTGTCATTGCGAGGAGGCAATTTATCGCCGACGCGGCAATCTATCTAATCAGGAATAAAAAAGATATGAAAGATAAACAATATTACATATATATGATGACAAATTATAAAGAAACAACTTTATACACAGGGGTAACAAATTCCCTTGAAAGAAGAGTTTATGAACATAAAAATAAACTTTTAAAAAGTTTTTCTTCAAAATATAATCTTAATAAACTTGTATATTATGAAATTTATAATGATATTGAGCAGGCTATAATAAGAGAAAAGCAAATAAAAAGTTGGTCAAGAAAAAGAAAAAATGAGCTTGTGAATAATTTAAACGAAAACTGGGATGATTTAAGTGAACGCTGGACAGATTGCCACGTCGAGGCTAAAGCCTCTCCTCGCAATGACATTTGTTCATTAGTAGTTCAATAGGACTTCAATGCGGCGTTGTCATTGCGAGGAGGAGTGAAACGACGACGTGGCAATCTATCTAGCGCAGCAAGAAAACTAAGGTTATGATAAGTAAAGAAAATATAATTCAAAATTAATTAGGAGTTTATATTGGATAAATTAAAAAAATGGCTAACTGATAATGGTTTTATAATTAATAAATATGGAAATGTTTACCCGATTGAGGCTAATGAGCAAAGGGGGTACCGTGTTATGGCTTTTAAAGAAAATGGATTACTAGGTTTTAGGAATACACAAATAAAAAGATTAAAAACCACTTTTTCTGAGGATATGTTTGAACACGATGAAAGGACAATGAATTTAAGGTTAGACCCTAAAAAAGTAAGATTTGAAAAAATAATAAGTATTATTTTAGAATTAAGAGATAAGCTAGAGCTTCAAAAAGAAAATTGACCAGATTGCCGCGTCGAGGCTAAAGCCTCTCCTCGCAATTACAACCCTCAGTAATTTTGTACATAACAAAACTTAAGTTATAATATAAATTAATTATGATAAGACTAAAAAATACAGTAAAAAAATATGGAATACAAAGGGCGCTGGATTGCTCAAACCTGCATATTAAGGTAGGAGAGTTTGTTTTTCTTGTGGGGGCAAGCGGAGCAGGGAAATCTACTCTCATGCGTCTTATGTACAGGGAAGAACTGCCTACAAGAGGTCAGGTTTTTGTTGGCGGGGTTGATGTAGCTAAAATGCATCCTTCTAAAGTTCCGCATTTGCGAAGAAGAATGGGGATTGTTTTTCAGGATTTCAAGCTTTTATGCGACCATAACGTTTTTGACAACGTAGCATTTGTAATACGAGCTCTGGGAATGAGTTCTCGAGAAATTAAAAAGAGAGTCAGAGGCGCGTTAAAAATAGTTGGACTTCCTGATAAAGCAGATGCTTTGCCAACGCAGCTTTCAGGCGGAGAACAGCAAAGAGTCGGAATAGCAAGGGCAATAGTCAATGGACCTTCTCTTTTAATCGCTGATGAGCCTACAGGAAACCTTGATCCTCAAACCTCTATGGAAATTATGGATATACTGGAACAGGTTAATAAGCGTGGAACTACTGTAATCGTTGCAACTCACGATCAGATTATTGTAGATCATTTTAAAAAGAGGGTAATCACTCTTGAACAAGGTAGAATAATTAAGGATATTAATGCCGGGACTTATGGATAGAGAATTTTTAGGCGCGACAATAAATACAGATATAAGAATATTTTTTAGAGTAATAGGAGAAACCATAAAAGGCATAAAAAGAAGCCACTGGATGAATCTTGTTATTATAAGCACTATGGCTGCAATTTTAAGCATATTTGGATGCCTTTTTCGCTCCGGCCTTTTTGTTTCTCATTTTGTCGATGAGGTTGGCAATGCGATTCAAGTTTCAGTTTATGTAAAACCAGGTCATGACGCTAATAATTTAGTGAAAAAATTTTCAGAATATAAAAATATAGAAAAAATAAAAATAATCACACGGGAAGAAGCCTGGAAAGATTTAAAAACGCAAATGGATATTCCTGAAATAAATAACCCGCTTCCTGACACAATAAGAGTCAAATTAAAGGATAAAGCAGAGGTTAAAGATTTTATTAAAACCGTTAAAAATTTGAACTCAGTCGAAGATGTTCAATATGCCGAACAATTTGCGGATAAAGTTATGGGCGTGGGGCATTTTATAAATATAGCCGCTATTGTCATTGTTATTGCGCTTGGAGGACTTACTTTTTCAATTATAAATAACACTATTCATCTTGTAATAGAATCCAGAAAAAAAGAGATAGAAATAATGCGGATGATGGGGGTTTCTGACTGGTACATTAAAGCGCCGTATATATTTCAGGGAATTTTTTACGGTTTTTGCGGAGCATTTTTCGCAGTTATTCCGTTAATTGCGCTTAATTCATACATAAAAAAGTTTGCAGAGCTTTTTTATATAGGAATTGATGCTAACAGCTCGCAGATTGTAGTTTTAAGCGTTTTATTCATGGGAATAGCTGTTGGGGCTTTAGGAAGTATTTTTTCAGTTAAAAAATATCTTAAAGTTTAAATAAAGACTTTATTATATAATATGGGCAATGGAACCTGATTAAAAAAGGAAATAAAAACACATGACACAAATAGCATCTGCGAAAATAAAGGAATTAACCGCTGAAGCCGAACTAATATCAGAAAAAGAAGGGATTTCTCCTGATGAACTGATGAAAAAAGTGGCGGAAGGCAAAATTGCCATATTAAAAAATATTAATCATCGACATATTCTCCCTGTTGGAGTTGGAGAAGGTCTTTCAATAAAGGTAAACGCAAACATTGGAACGTCTAAACAAAGAAGCTGCCTGGAAGAAGAACTGATTAAACTTGAAATTGCGGAAAAAACCGGAGCAGATGCTGTTATGGATTTATCCACAGGAGAAGATATAAACAACACAAGAAAAGCTATTCTGGAGAAAACGAACGCGCCAATCGGCACAGTGCCTATATATCAGATCGGCGTTGAAGCGTTAAACAAGCAGGAATCCTTTTTGGAAGTAGATAAAGACAAAATATTTCAGATTATTGAAAATCAGTGCAAGGACGGCGTAGATTTTATTACTGTTCATTGCGGCGTAACAAGAGATGTGGTTAAATGCATTGAACAATCCGGCAGGATAACAGGAATCGTCAGTCGAGGCGGTTCTATGCATGCTTCGTGGATCAAAAAACATAATAAAGAGAACCCTTTATACGAATATTACGATGAACTGCTTGAAATTGCAAAAGCTTATGACGTAACACTTTCTCTGGGAGACGGGTTAAGACCCGGATGCGGCGCAGATGCCGGAGATAGAGCGCAGGTTGCGGAAACAATAGTTCTTGGAGAACTTGTTGAAAGAGCCAGACAAGCAGGAGTACAGACAATGGTTGAAGGACCGGGGCATGTTCCTCTGAATCTTATTCCTGGAATTATTGAAACAATAAAAACACTTACAAAAGGAGCTCCTTTATATGTTCTTGGACCTTTGGTTACAGATATAGCGCCCGGGTATGACCATATAACTTCTGCAATAGGCGGAACCCTTGCGGCTTTTTCAGGGGCGGATTTCTTATGTTATGTAACTCCTAGCGAGCATATTGGACTGCCAAACGTTGAACAGGTCCGACAAGGCGTAATTTCAGCCAAAATTGCCGCTCATGCCGCTGACGTCGCTAAAGGAAGACAGAGTTCCATTGAAAAAGACAGGCTTATGTCAATTGCCAGAATGAATCTTGACTGGAAAAAGCAGGCTGAATACGCTATAGATAAAGAAGTGTTTGAAAAAATTGATGACGGTCAACCCTGCACTATGTGCGGAGAGTATTGCAGCATGAAACTTTTTAGAGAAACTTCTAAAACCTGAACCGATAATATTTTTTATGTAAAAAGCCGAGAAAAACAAAAAGTAAGCATTTGTAAGCAAGGGGGTTCGGGGGTTTGCCCCTGACCGATATGTCAATTTGACATGTTAGTTTTTCTTTTCTTTTGCGCGCCTAAGGCGCATTCACAGGGAAATGTTACTTGGATTTTGTCCCAAGTGTCCCGCTTTGCGGGTTCTTTTCTTTTTGCGTTCAAAAAGAAAAGAAAATGAAGAAACGGTAAACATGCTGGAAAGATGCTGAAACAAGTTCAGATTGTGTTCAATTTTGATAAATTGCAGACGGGGACTTATCTGAACTACAGGGTTTATTCCCAAGCATGACGCCAGTCTTTATCCGCCAAACTTTTTACTAATTCTTTTTTATTTTAACTGAAACTTATCATACAAGCATGACGTTATTTGGCATATTTCACACGCTGTTAGTTATTTAATTTTCTTTTTTAGCAAGACAGCTTCTAAATCTTTAATTAGCTTTTTCGCAAATTAACGAAAATTTATTTAAATTGGTATAACGGTTTAACAAACATTGTTATATAATTTAAATTAGGTTTTAAAAAACTGTTTTTTGCGAGGAGATTAAAAAATTGAATACCCTAACTCCGGAGAGTGAAGATGTAATTGTAAAAAGTTACAAAAAAAGAAAACTCTCCCGATTAAAAGACAGAAGAAATAAACGCAAGTTAAAAATATTTTTTGCAAGATTTAGAATTATTGCAAGACTTGCTTCTTATGTTTTTATAATATGGGTAATTTTTCAAATATCAACTCTTCCATTTTGGTATTTAAACGAAAATATATTTGCTTCATACCCAAATAAACAGCTTGAATTTGAGGGAAACAATATTATTTCAACGAAGCAAATTATGAAAAAATTACAGGAAATTTCCCTGCCTGACAAGCCTTTGTATTTAATAGACACAACGTCTATTGAAAAAAAACTGGAAGAAATGCCGCCTGTTAAAAAAGTTTTTATAAGAAGATATTGGCTTCCCGCAAGATTAAAAATAGTTATTGATGAAAGAACTCCTGTTCTTTCAATTGCTCCCAATCATAAGGTTGAACCGATCGCCGCGCTTACTTTAGATTTTTACAAGGTGCAAATCCTTGAAAAACAATATTTGCCGTTACCGGAAGGGTTAAAAACCTATAAAATTATAACTTATGATGATTATAGCGCCTGGAAACCTTCATTAACTTCATATCTTCACAATCTGGCTCAATACCTTGAAAATGCGGCGGGAGATAAACTTATTTATCTTGATATTAGAAACCCTGATGATGTTTATGCCCAGATGAAAAATGTCAGATTAAGAATAGGCGGAATAAAAGGCAGGGAGATTTTTGACCGGATACAAAAAGTTAATTCAGTTATTCCTGAAGCGATGAAAATAAAAAACAATATAAATTATATAGATTTACGCTGGAATAATGCGTCTATAAAGCTTCAAAAAAGTGAATAATATCAAGCAATTTAAGTAGATTACTATATAAAAGATAATCTTAATCTTTTATATCTAATATTGCTTTAACTCTTTCCATTCCATGTAGATTATTAAATCTGCTCTCAGCCATATAAGGATAGCCTCCCGGATTATTATCATCTATAATTTTTACATCACGAACTCCCTGAATATTTTTAAACACATCTTTAATTGCGTTATCAAAATCATCTGCTCTGGCGAGATCGTGACGCCACGAACGAGGAGCAGTTATTTGACATAATAAATCAATATATTTACCTCCGAATTCTTGAGGGAAATACCCGGAGCTAGTATTGCTATTTGATATTTGAATATCATTATTTAATCTTTTTAGCTCTCTTGTTTTATTCTCAACTTCATGCCTGCCTTCAAGCTCTCTTGTATAAGTAAAGCGAACTGAGCCAAAAGCAGGATTTTTAAAGTTAATACAATTCATCATTTAAACCCCATCATTTTATGATATTCATAATATAAATAAAACTACTGAAAAAAAATATTTTCCTATACTAATCATTAAAAGAAATCGACAAATGAAAAAGATGATTTTTGAAAGTTCTTAATTTGTGGGAGTTTCGGCTTCGCCGAAACTCCCACTATGCCCTTACTCAGCCCGTGCCGCCCGTAGGGCGGCACGGGCTGTAGATGTCAGCTTTTTAACAAATTAACGAAAACTTACCTGAGTTGCTAAATAAATAATTTTAAAATAAAAATTCAAACTATTTCAGCGCTTCGACTAATTAACAACTCAAGTCAGTATGCCCAATTTTAAAACAACAAATCTTTTAATTTTGAATAATAAATTCTATTGTTACACTTGCATTAATATCAAGCACACCCGGCTCAACGGGAACAGAGGAATCCGCCGCTTTTTCCATCATCATTGTTCTTAAGCCATATTGATAAGGTCTGTCCTGAGGACTGTTACATGATGAATTAACGCTTTTTATTCCAATTATTTTTACTCCTAAAGAATTAGCAATAACTGTAGCTTTTTGTTTAGCTTGGATTGACGCTTTTTCAAGAAGCTCACCGCAATATTTATCGGGGTCTTCTATTATAAAAGATAAATTATTTATATTGTTTGCGCCGCTGTCAACCGCTTTTTGCAATAAAACACTTACTTTCCCTATTTGTTTAGTTTCAACTAAAACCTCATTTGTTACTTTATAACCTTGTAATTCATTCTTTTCTAGGGCTCGATTGTATTTATATACAGGATTAACCCTAAAAGTAGAAGTTTTTATTTTGCATTTCGGTCCTAATAAAGCTTTAAGGTTGTCATAAATGGTTTTAGCCTTAATATTATTCTGCTGTATCGCATTTTCCAATTTTTTATCTTCAGTTATTACCGCCGCAGAAAAAATTGCGGTGTCAGGAGCAACTTCTTTTGATACAGTTGCTGTTGATGTAATAATATTTATATTTTCATTTTGAATAGCAAGCGCAGGCAAAGTTAAAAACGCCGCAAAGCAAAATATTAATACTCCAAAAAGCTTTCTGTTCATTTTATACCCTCCACTTCAGCCAGTTTATTAAATAAAAAATCATTCGTTTTTTTAGCAAATTCAAAAAGTTCTTTTTCATAACTTTTTTCTGTGTTTAATATAACTATACCATAAGTTTTTATTGGTTTTCCCGTAATTTTGTTTAATATTATATTCTTCCAAAAATCCTGTCTTGAAGAATAATTTTTTCCCAGGTCTGTATACCAAAAAATGAACGAATACTTTTTATCGGCTCTTACTGCGGATAAATGCGATACGGTTAATCCCGGCTCCAGCACCATGTCTTTCATTTCAAGAAACTCAAATCCCTGCAATTTAAAACAAAAAAGAGGATCATGAACTTTTCTTTTATTGTCTGCCAATATTATAGAAAGATTTACCGGAATAATATCCGCATTTTTAGTATAAGCTCTAAAAACCAGGTCTTCAGGGTCCATAACTTTATATACAGCATTGTTTTCAAGCTTAATTTCCTCTCCCTTCCACTCTGCAAGTTTAAAAGGGAAATTTTCTCTAACATCAAAATTACTGGCATTATTGGTATTTAAATTTAGATTAGTAAAAATTAAAGTTATAGCCAGTATAACCAGTAAAATTATTTTATTCCTGTTCGATGAGTTCAGATTCACTTTTTTCTTCCTCAAGAAGTTCAACTGTAATAAATAGAATGATTAAAGATAGGACAAAAACGGCAAAACCAACATTATAGTGGAATGCATCTGCGCCCTCAGTACCGTTATATATGATATAAAAGTTTGTAATCATTATTCTTGTTATATTTGCCAGAACCGACAATATAAAAGCAAGAGCAAATATGCCTATTTTAACTATATTTTTAACTTTTTTGAAATAAATTAATATAATACTGATAATTAATAAGGACGAAAGGGATTTAACGCCTGTACATCCGGCTTCTACCGTAAGAAGATGGTTTCCGATGTAAATATTGCATCCTAAATTATGGGATTCCACGTTCATAAAATTAAGTAAGCCGGTAATTACTTCTGCGATAAGTATTTGCAATGGAGCGGCAAGCCTATCAATCGGAAGAACCGGAATTGAAATTGAAAAAAGTATTAAAACAGGCATTAATTCATTTAATATGCGTTTTCCGTATAAAAATAACACTCCGCCAAAAATAAGCAATATTAAAGAACCGCAAACTAAATAAGCGATATCCGTTATAGTTCCGGCATAATAAGTTAAGATTGCGGGTATTAAAAAAATCCATCCGAGTTTTGATGATTTCGTCAGCATATTTTGTATTTTTTCATTATTTTCTTTATAAAAATGATAGAAAAACAAAATTAAAAACGGAAAAAACGAATAGAATGAATCAAAGTCAGTCCATTTTTTAAACCAATTCGGCAAATAGCTTAAATACATTAAAATTAATGTTAAAAAGATTAAAATATCAAACGGATATTTTTTTATAATTGAATAACTTTTTTGAATTAATGAACTCATCTTTTTCTTGTTTTTAATTTTTTGGCTAATAATTTATCTAAAGAAAGAATTTTTATTCCCGCAAAAAGATATAAAAGATCAAATAATAACAAGTTTATTAAGGTTTTAATATTTGTTTTTATATTATTTGTGTTAATTTGATTTATCTGATAAATCAAATCAGTGTCAACTTTTTCTACAAGTACGTCATATCTTTCTTTTTCAATTGTATTTTTATATTTTGCATAAACTTCTGCCATTTTATCTTTTATTTGTTGACTTTTAGCTTTAACAGCCTCGACCTGTTTATTTTGAACAGGATTTATTGAAATACTGTACAAAACAATATTTAAAGACAGACTTAAGAAGTAAATAAGGCATAATGAACCCAATACCCATTTTACATTTCTGTTAAATTTTTGATATTTTCTTAATTCTGACATTGCTACGCCTAATAAAATAAAGGTTATGCTCAAAATCGGCATTATGATAATATCAGAAACTCTTTGAGAAACAGAATATACCCAAAAAGAGCTTTTTATCGACACGGGAAACAAAAGGCTGTAAAAATCAGCAAATGAAGCCAGTAGAGCAGTAACTCCCAAAAACATAATTATTGGAGCGATATCTGTTATTTTCATATTAGAACTTTGTATTTTTTGCGTTTTTTGCATTTAATATTCCTTTCTCATAAAATTATTTATTTTTAATATCCAATTATAACTTAATTTTTATCATAAAGTAAAAGAAAACTAAACAAAATTTGCAGTCAATATAACTTGAATTGCTAATTAGTCGAAACGCTGAAATAGCTTAAGATTTTATTTTAATTTTTATGCAGCTCGCAGGCTTTGCCTGCGAGCTGCATGTCCTTAAACTGGCGTAGCCAGCCGCTACGCCAAATATAAAATTATTTATTTAGCAACTCAAGTAATATAATATTTTGTTAAGAAAATTAAAACCGGAAGCAAAAATCATTTCTTAAAATCAGAAATGCATTTATTATGATAAGAAATATTAATTTTTTTTAAATGGCATGAATAATTTAAAGAGTTTTTGGGAAAATATTATTGAGGCGAAAAACAAAATTAATTTCTCTACTAACTTAAATTGCTAAAAAATATTTCATTATTTTTAAAGAGCTATTAAAGAAGGATTCAGAGAGTTTAATAAAAGTTTTATTTTTTTTATATCTAAATATTTTTTTTAAATTTGTTTGCATTTGATTTGAAGGGAATTCTTATGAGCGAAACTATTTTAGGTGGAACAGGTAATAATTCTTATTATATCAACGATGAGTCGGATATAATTATCGAAAAAGTAAATGAAGGTTATGACAGAGTATATTCAACAGTATCATACACTTTGACAGATAATATTGAAGAGCTTTATCTTCAGGGAACTTTAAGCATTAACGCAACAGGCAACGCTTTAAACAACCGAATTGACGGCAACAGCGGAAATAATATTTTAGACGGAAAAGAAGGCAATGACAATCTTTACGGAAACGCCGGAAATGACAAATTAATCGGCGGCGCCGGAAATGATATTCTTAATGGCGGTACCGGAGCTGATATTTTAATCGGCGGAATTGGCGATGATCGTTATTATGTTGACAATACAGCTGATGTAATTACAGAAAACCTTAATGAAGGTTATGACAGAGTATACTCAACAGCATCATACACTTTAACAAATAATATTGAAGATCTTTATCTTCAGGGAACTTTAAGCATTAACGCAACAGGCAACGCTTTAAACAACCGAATTGACGGCAACAGCGGAAATAATATTTTAGACGGAAAAGAAGGTTATGACAGAGTATACTCAACAGCATCATACACTTTAACAAATAATATTGAAGAGCTTTATCTTCAGGGAACTTTAAACATTAACGCAACAGGCAACGCTTTAAACAACCGAATTGACGGCAACAGCGGAAATAATATTTTAGACGGAAAAGAAGGCAATGACAATCTTTACGGAAATGCCGGAAATGACACATTAATCGGCGGCGCCGGAAATGATATTCTTAATGGCGGAACAGGAGCTGATATTTTAATCGGCGGAACCGGCGATGATCGTTATTATGTTGATAATACAGCTGATGTAATTGTAGAAAACTTAAATGAAGGTTATGACAGAGTATATTCAACCGTTTCTTATACACTGTCAGAAAATATTGAGGAATTAACTTTAAATGCAAAAAATAGCATAAATGGTTACGGGAATAGCCTTAACAATAAAATCTACGGAAATGACGGAAATAATATTTTAGACGGAAAAGCCGGCGCTGATTATATGAAAGGCGGCAAAGGCAACGATACATATCACGTTGATAACATAAAAGATACAGTTATAGAATCTTTAAATCAAGGAATCGATACAATTGTTTCTACTGTGTCATATACTCTTTCCGCCAATGTTGAAAACCTTATTTTAGAAGGCTCGGCAAATGTTTTAACTGAAATTATTTCTACAGGAACAACAGTAAACACTTATGGCGAACCCCATTTATGGAAAAACTATCTTGATTATTATCAAGGCGATAATACACAAAGCTACGTTGGAGATTGCGGTATAGTATCCTGTCAAAACCTTTTAATTCAAGCGGGCGTAATGGATAAAAAGATCGGTTATGCGCCCGGCGCAGGAAAAATTGACACGCAGGAATCCGAAATTGTTGGTTTTGCAATAAACAATAATTTATGTGTAACATCAGGAACTTCAAATGTTAAAGGCGGAACAAGTTCATATCAGCAGTCTGAAATTATTGACGGGTTTGGCGATATAGACAGTTCTTACAAATTTTTCAACTTAAATAATATGGGAGATTATATAAAAAACAATCAATGCGTTATTTTAGCCGTTGACGCTTATAAGTTATGGGGAATGAGTTCTTCATCAACCGGAATTAATCATGCGATTTCTATTACGGGCGTAAGTTATAACGCTCTTAATGACACTAAAATAGAAGGATTTTACATTTGCGACAGCGGCAGAAGAAAATCTTCCGATGCGGCAAGATTTGTTTCTTATGATCTTATGCAAAAATCCGCCTGTTTATTTGGAGGCTCAACAGACAAGCTTGCAATGGGCGTTGTTACTGATCAGGCGGTAAAACAGAGTTTGACCTATCTGGATGGAACCGGAAATGCTTTAGATAACTCATTAACAGGAAGCGCGGGCTCAAATAATTTATATGGACTTGCAGGAAACGATATTTTAAAAGGCGCTAAAGGTTCTGATAATTTATTTGGCGGCGATGGTAACGACAGTTATGTCTTTAATTTTGGCGACGGATTTGATTTAATATCAGATTCATCAGGATTTGATAAAATTGTTTTTGGCGCAGATGTAAATAAAAGCGCAATTTATCTGGTATCCAATGAAGAGGATTTGTTTGTTAATTACGGCGCTAATTGTAAAATTACCATTGAAAATTACTTTAATCCTCAAAATGCCATAGAAGAAATGTATTTTAACGATGGAAGTTTTTTAACTCATTGGGATATAAACCAGGCAATTCAGGATACATCTCTTTACACATCAGGTTATGGTGTTTTGGTAAATGACATAGTTCACTCAAATCAGGGTCAAGAAGATTTAAATAATGTTTTAATGGGAACAGAAGCAGCTTAAGAGCATATTTTAATCATTATTTGTAAATCCTTAATTAGCGGGTGTTTTGCCTTCGGCAAAACACCCGCTATGAACTTACTCATAATTAAATGTAGTGGCATACACTGCCTATTTAACTCGAATTGCTAATTAGTCGAAACGCTGAAATAGATTGAAATTTTATTTTAATTTTTTATGCGGCTCGCAGGCTTTGCCTGCGAGCCGCATACCCTTAAAACGGCGTAGCGGCTGGCGAAGCCTGCCGCTACGCCAAATATAAAATTATTTATTTAGCAATTCGAGTTATTTAGACGTTACAAGCATTGCGCCTTTAACAAGCTGAGCAAAACTTTCTGCATCAAGGCTTGCGCCGCCGACTAAAGCTCCGTCAATATCTGACTGGCTCATTTGCTCTTCGATCGTTGAAGGTTTTACGCTTCCGCCATATAAAATTCTTGCTTTATCAGCCGCATCCTTACTGGAAACTTCAGCTACAGTTGATCTGATTAACTTGATTACTCTGTTAGCTTCGGGGGATTCACAGGTTTTGCCTGTTCCAATCGCCCATACAGGCTCATACGCAATTACTGATTTTGCGATTTGTTCTTCTGTTAAGTCTTTAAGGTCTGCGATAATCTGATTTTTTACGATTTTATCAGTTTGTCCAGCTTCTCTTTGTTCTAAAGTTTCTCCGCAACAAATAATAGGGATCAATCCATGCGCAAGAATCGTTTTAGCTTTAAGGTTTATGGCGTTATCGGTTTCTCCAAAATACTGTCTTCTTTCGCTATGACCGATAATTATATATGTTGCGCCAACTTCTTTAATCATAGGAACAGAAACTTCTCCGGTAAAAGCTCCTGCATCTTCATAATAACAGTTTTGAGCTCCTAAATAAATACTTTTACTTGAGTCAATGATATCTCCTACTGTTTTAAGGGAAGTAAAAACAGGACATACAACCACAATGGGCATTTTTTCCCTGTCCAGGTCCATAATTTTAATTTTAATATCTTCTACAAGATTAATTGATTCGTCAATTGTTTTATTTAATTTCCAATTTCCGGCAATAATAGGTTTTCTCATTTCCAATTCTCCTGCATTACTAATTATTTTTGATTCTTAGCCAAGAATATCAATAACATTAATTCTTGTAAATAAAATTTTATGGCAATCAAAATATACCAATCCAAATAAGTTTTCGTTAATTTATTAAAAAGCTAATAAACTTGAATTGCTAATTACCCGAAACGCTGAAATAGCTTGAAATTCTATTTTAATTTTTTATGCGGCTCGCAGGCAAAGCCTGCGAGCCGCATGTCCTTAAGAAGGCGTAGCGGCTGGCTTCGCCAGCCGCTACGCCAAATATAAAATTATTTATTTAGCAATTCAGGTTAATAAGTAGGTAACAAAAAGTTTTCAAGTTTTTATCTACCCAACCCCAACCCCTTCCCTTCAAAGGGAAGGGGCTTTTGTTGTTTGTTTGCCTCACTCGCTTCGCTCGTTCGGCAAAATTTAATAAGAGTTGAAAATTTTTTGTCTGTTACTTATCTACAGCCCGCGCCGCCCGCAGGGCGGCGCGGGCTGAGTAATGGTATAGCGGGTGTTTCGGCTTCGCCGCATGAATGAGTTAAAACTCCCGCTTGCGCAACAAAACACCCGCTAATTAAGGATTTATAAAAACCATCTTTTTTATTTAACGGTTTTTAAAATTGATTGATATAACAATTCGCTAGAATAGTCTAAAAAGCTTTTCCGCATTCATAGAAGTTGTATTTGCAACCTCTACAAGACTTATCCCTTTTATATGAGCAATTTCTTCCGCTGTAAATTTAATTTTGGAAGGATCATTTTGCTTGCCTCTGAAGGGATGAGGGGTCAAATAAGGAGAATCTGTTTCCAGAAGCAACCATTCCAAAGGAACTTTTGCCGCAACTTCTTTTGGCGTTTTCGCGTTTTTAAAAGTTACAGGTCCTCCAAGAGCAATATAATAGCCAATTTTTATACATTCCAAAGCAAATTCCACACTGCCGGAAAAGCAGTGCATTACTCCCTTAACATTCGGAAATTCTTTTAAAATTTCTATTGTGTCGGCATGAGCATCTCTGTTATGTACAATTACAGGTAAATTTAGCTCTTCAGCAAGTCTTAAATGCTCTCTAAAGGCAAATTTTTGTTTGTCTATAAATGTTGTATCCCAATAATAATCAAGTCCTGTTTCTCCAACAGCTATAATCTTCTTATGAGAGGCGTATTCTTTAAGTATATTATAATTATCGTCCTTCCAGTCTTTGGTTTCCGAGGGATGCGCAGCAACTGCCCCATAAATATTATCGTATTTATCAATAATATCAATAATTTTAGGGATATTTGGCAAAGTAACGCCGGGTGTAATTATCTTTTCAACTCCTGCATCAAAAGCCTTTCCGATAAGTTCATCCAAAACATCCCTGTATTCATCAAAATCCAGATGGGCATGTGTGTCTATAAGCCTGTAATTTTTTTCATTCATAATTTAATTATACCAATAATAAATATCAGGAGTTATAACTTGTTTTTGAAAATTAACCCAAAGAA
>Ga0209202_1000886_pt1 | contig 20459 bp, 24 predicted proteins | sample AD_UKC032_MetaG_FD_184416 | JGI IMG/M metagenome (GOLD analysis project Ga0209202, IMG submission 184416) | Active sludge microbial communities of municipal wastewater-treating anaerobic digesters from USA - AD_UKC032_MetaG (SPAdes) (version 2) | ecosystem: Engineered > Bioreactor > Anaerobic >... | reverse complement strand
ACACGCTGCGCGGGCAGGCCGACGTGCTGCGCGGCAAACTGGCCGCCATCCCTGGCATCGCCGATCTGGAAATCGAGAAGCAGGTGCTGGCGCCGCAGATCAAGGTGCGGGTTGATTACGCGGCGGCAGCGCAATACGGCGTGCCGACCCCGCAAATCCTCGCCACCCTGCAAAGCCTGGTCGAAGGCGAGAAGGTGGCGCAGATCGTCGAGGGCAGCCGGCGTTTTGCGCTGGTCGTTCGCCTGCCGGAGTCGTCACGCTCCATCGAGGGCTTGGGCCAGATTCTGCTGGAAACGCCGAACGGCCGTATTCCACTCTCCAGAATCGCCACCATCGAGGACGGCGATGGCCCGAACCAGGTCAGCCGCGACGACGGCAAGCGACGGATCGTGATTTCCGCCAACGCCCAGGGACGGGCGCTGTCAGAGATCGTTGAAGACATTCGCAAGGTGGTCGGCGAAACCAAGCTGCCCGAGGGCTATTTCGTCACGCTGGGCGGCCAGTTCCAGGCGCAGGAGGAGGCTTCGCGGCTGGTCGGCCTGCTCTCAATCGTCTCGCTGGTCCTGATGTTCGTGGTGCTGTTCAGTCGCTACAAGTCGGTCACGCTGTCGGCGTTGATCATGGCCAACATTCCGCTGGCCCTGGTCGGCGCGGTGCTCGGCCTGTGGATTTCCGGACAACCGCTGTCGGTGGCGGCGCTGATCGGCTTCATCACGCTGGCTGGTATTTCGGTGCGCAACGGCATCCTCAAGGTCAGCCACTACATCAACCTGATGCGGATGGAAGGCGAGAGCTTTGACCACAAGATGATTTTGCGTGGGTCCCTGGAACGCCTGTCACCGGTGCTGATGACAGCGCTGGTCACGGCTTTCGCGCTGGCGCCGCTGCTCTTCGAGGCTGAACGACCGGGCACGGAAATCCTGCATCCGGTGGCGGTAGTGATCTTCTCCGGCCTGATCAGTTCGACGCTGCTCGATACTTTCCTGACCCCCGCCATGTTCTGGTTGTTTGGCCGCAAGGATGTGGAACGCCTGATGGCTGACCGCGATGTTGGTGCGCTTTGATTATTACTTCACAAAAGGAAATCTCATGAAACCGATTCATCTGATCGCCGCAATTACTCTTTCCATGTCTGGCCACGTCTTTGCCGCCGCAGGACATGATCATGGCCACGAACACCAGTCGCTGCATGGCGGCGTGGTTACCGAGGTCAAGGATATGGATTACGAACTGGTGACCAAGCCGGACTTCATCCAGTTACATCTGCGCGATCACGGCAAACCGATTGACGTCGCTAACGTGAGCGCCAAATTGACCATCCTGGTCGGAACCGCGAAACAAGAAATCGAGCTGAAACCGGCCGGCCAATGGCTGGAGGCAAAGGGTAATTTCAAGGTTAATGGTGGCAAGGCTGTTGCCCTGGTCTCGTTCAAGGGAAAGCCCCCGGTAAGCGTTCGCTTTATGCTGAAGTAAGTGGAAAGGGACAAAGGCCGGCTCAGACAGAGAATTTGCCTAAAAGGAGTTTTCTGGGAATGAGTCGCCCCGCTTCTCTAAATGCCCATGAGCGGCGGTTAACCTGTGCAAACCGGTTCCTCATCCCAATCGCCCCCACTGACCGCATCGACCGAGGTGATGTCACTGGGCTGACGCCCGGTGCGACCACTCCACTCTGATAGCTGTCGTTGAACCTCTGACAGTTCGACCGGCAGTTCAGGGTCGGAAGTTCGCGTTCGTGAAGCCCGAAAGCTGACCTTCGGGTGATCTGGCTGCCAACGTCCGCAACCTGCTCAACACCGGCCGTACGTTCCTTCTGCACCCAATGAACGGATTGGCCGAAAAGCCGGAGTAGATATTCCAGGTGTGCAGGCATAGCCAGTAGATTCGTCACCAATTACCATTCACTGCCTGCAAGGTCTCGATCTGTGACGATAATCGAGACACTTCCTTCACATCATCTCGCTCGGCAGTAGTTTTTCACAGCATCCCCTTCCCAAACGTCCGCCAACGGGGATCGGACTTACGGATCGGCAGGCATTGCTCAGGCTTAAAGAGGTAATACACGGCGTTATCTAGCTTTTCACGCTTCAGTGTGTCGTTGCGGTTGACTTCGCCGATACCTTCTTCAGGATCGCCATACCACCGGTAGTTGCAATTGTGAAAAAAGCCGCGTCCCTTGGTGATGACCTGCACCCAATACTTGCCGATCTCTTGAGCCCAATACCCCGCCTGAGCACCGTTCTTCTTCTTAAAAAAGAAGAAGCAATGAAAATGAAGAAGGCGATCTTCGCCGTATTCGAGTTTCCAGATATACCCCGCTGCATTCGAAAATAGCTCACGCTCACGCTCACGACACGCCCGCTTTACCCGTTTCCCATGACGCATGCGGTTCAAGAGACGGGCCATATCGGTCCTGGCATCAAGCGTGAAGACATCGCTAGCATGTTCCTTCAGATATTCGAGATCGACTCGCACCACTGCATAGCGGGACCAGTCGGCAAACAACCTGTCAATGAATGCTACGCAGGAGTCGAAGTTGTTCCGGTGATCGTTCTCAGCATGCCAAATCTTCGAAGGATATGGACGCTGCTTCGACAGGCGACGTATCGTCGCGATCAATTCGTTGAAAGCCAGCGCATTCGCTTCACGCTTCGCGCCATAGTGTCCGAGTGCGTGGCTGGACCAGTCGAGAATCTTCAGTTCGTCACAAGCATGCAGGAAGAGGTCAACGAAGACATTACGAACATCGAAACGCTCGTGCATACCCGGCGAGATCATCGCTGTGACGGCACGGCGATACGGTTCAATCCACCGCTGAGGTACCCACGTGATGTGACCTGTGCTACCTGTCGTTTCGATATAGCCTGCATCGTTGTTGGTCAGTACCTTTCGAACAAATTTATCGATTAATGCTAGGCGTCCAAAGTCCCAGTGATCGTCGATGACGATCGATGGCTTTCCAGATGTTGTTTCTTTCAGGTGCGTGTTACAGCGCAGTTCGAGGTCGTGATAGTCGGAGAAGGTGTCAGTGTCTGTCGTTACTTGGTTCTGAGTATTCATGACTTTGCCTCATTTTGTTGAGGATGGCATCCGTTGACAGGTGTGTAGCAGTAACCGATCAATCAGGAATGAAAGAGGAACGAGAAGAGGGGTAGGGCTATTAGGTCTGTGTATACATGAAGGCAATTGGATGGCTGTGTGGCGATAGATATTATTAATTAATATATTAATAATATCTAATGCAATATCCAGCTTTGAGGCTACTTAGGCTTTTCTCGGTGATGAGATATTCGATGTTCTGAAAAGCTCAGCAACTCCTTCATACAATGAGTGGAAAAGTTAATGGGAGAGCCGTAACTGATGTTGAGCGCTGGAAGCGATGGAGTGAAACATAGGAGACAACATGGCCTGCTCGTTTGTATTGCCGTAGAATTGAAACTGACAGGCCTAAAGGCAGGTTCCGGGCGCAGCCTATGAAAAAACGGGTAAGCGGACGGGTAAAAACAAGTATGGTTTATTTGTATTACTTGGATTGGCGTTGGTCTTGGTGGGGCAGTTCGGTTGTGCCCATCCCACCAGGAACTCTAAAGCCCGCAGAAATGCGGGCTTTTTTCTGCCCGATGCCCGGGGGGTGTCTTGCCGGGAATTCCGCAACCGGGTTGGTCGTGCGCTTTTCCGCTGGAAGCGGAAAGGCCTTATTTCTGGGTCTTTACGCCCGGCTTCCTGCCCGGGGCCGCCGAGGGCATATAGCCTGCAACCCGGCAGAACATGCCTTCAATGGGCGTGCCGTTCTTGAAAACGGTCATGCTGCACATGGAAATGGCTTTTTTTGCCGAAAGTTCGAGCAGCGAGGTGCGAACTTCGGGCAGCGCAATGCCGGTATCCTTGGCGATATCCGAGTCGAGCAATTGGCCGTGTTTTTTCAGGTGCAGGAGGATGGATTCCGTGTTCATGCTGTGTGCCTTCGCGAAAGATGCGGTTGAATGACTACCACCCCGGATCAGCAAAGTGCTTTCGAAGTGCCTGGGTGTTATCTGCAAGACAGCGGGCCAACCGGGTAGATCGGCCGCGGTGCTTGATTATTGGTGGGCCCGCAGGGACTTGAACCCTGGACCAAAGGATTATGAGTCCTCTGCTCTGACCAACTGAGCTACAGGCCCGAAGTCGTTAAGTCCCGTTGGTATCAAGGAAGCTGCGCAACTTGTCTGAGCGGCTGGGGTGGCGCAGCTTGCGCAGGGCCTTGGCTTCTATTTGACGGATACGCTCGCGGGTGACGTCGAACTGCTTGCCGACTTCTTCCAGCGTGTGGTCGGTGTTCATTTCGATGCCGAAGCGCATGCGCAGGACCTTGGCTTCCCGCGTCGTCAGCGTGTCGAGGATTTCCTTGGTGACACCGCGCAGGCTGGAGTACATCGCTGCATCGGCCGGGGCCAGCGTCAGTTGATCTTCGATGAAGTCGCCCAGATGGGAGTCGTCGTCGTCGCCGATCGGCGTCTCCATGGAGATGGGTTCCTTGGAAATCTTCATGATCTTGCGGATCTTTTCCTCGGGCATTTCCATCTTCTTGGCCAGCGTCGCCGGATCGGGCTCGGCGCCGGTTTCCTGCAGGATCTGGCGACTGATCCGGTTCATCTTGTTGATCGTTTCGATCATGTGCACCGGAATGCGGATGGTCCGTGCCTGGTCGGCGATCGAGCGGGTGATGGCCTGACGGATCCACCACGTGGCGTAGGTCGAGAACTTGTAGCCGCGCCGGTATTCGAACTTGTCTACCGCCTTCATCAGGCCGATGTTGCCTTCCTGGATCAGGTCGAGGAACTGCAGGCCGCGGTTGGTGTATTTCTTGGCGATCGAGATGACCAGACGCAGGTTGGCTTCGGTCATTTCGCGCTTGGCGCGGCGGGCCTTGGCTTCGCCGGTGGACATCTGCTTGTTGATGTCTTTCAGGTCCTTGAGCGGGATGCCGATATGATCCTGCAGGGCGAGCAACTTCTTCTGCTCTTCCTTGATTGCCGGTGCGTTGCGGGTCAGGATGGCGACATAGGTCTTGGGGGCGTTGGCGATTTCCCCGTCGACCCAGTCCAGGTTCACCTCGTTGCCGGGGAAGCTCTGGATGAAATGCGGGCGCGGCATCTTGACCTTGTCAACGCAGATTTGCTGAATCTTGCGTTCGGACTTGCGCACCTGTTCGACCATACGGCGCACGCTGTCGCACAGCCGTTCGATCGAGCGCGAAGTGAAGCGGATGTTCATCAGCTCGTCGGTGACCTGCTGGCGGACCTTGAGGTAGGTCTTGTCGAGCGGCCCCTTGCTGGCGAGCGACTTCTGCATTTTTGCATGCAGGGTCTTGATGTGGTTGAAGCGTTCCAGGGCATCGGTCTTCAACTGCAGCAGGGACGCCGAAACGGCGCCGGCGCCGCCGTCGTCCTCGCCTTCTTCGTCTTCTTCGTCGAGTTCTTCCGGCAATTCCGGGGCGGGTGCGGCTTCGACGGCGTTCGGATCGATCAGGCCGTCGACCAGTTCGTCGATGCGCATTTCGTCATGCTCGACCTTGGTGGCCATGTCGACGATGTCGGCAATCGTGGTCGGGCACGCGGAGATCGCCTGCACCATGTGTTTGAGGCCGTCTTCGATGCGCTTGGCGATTTCGATTTCGCCTTCGCGGGTGAGCAGTTCGACCGAGCCCATTTCACGCATGTACATGCGCACCGGGTCGGTGGTGCGGCCAAATTCGGAGTCGACCGTGGACAGCGCCTGCTCGGCCTGCTCCTCGACTTCCTCATCGTCGGTGGCGGCGGCGGCCGTATCGGACATCAGCAGGTCTTCGGCAGCCGGAGCTTCGTCGAAGACCTGGATGCTCATGTCGCTGAAGGTGGAGATGATCGTCTCGATGCTCTCCGCATCAACCACGTCATCCGGCAGGTGGTCGTTGATTTCGGCGTAGGTGAGGTAGCCGCGTTCCTTGCCGAGCTTGATCAGGTTCTTGAGGCGCGTTTTGCGCGCCTCCGCATCCAGCGGTGCCGGCGCTTCCGTCAGCGCGCCTTCGAGCAGCGCCCTTTCGGCAGCCTTCTCCTTGGCTTTGCTGGTACGAGCCTTGGGGGCTTCCTTAGCGGTGTCTTTTGCCTTGGCCATGAACGCGATCCATTAAATTGGAGAAAACCATAGATTATACCACAACTTAGCTTCGATTTGAAGCCGACGTGAGGAGCTGGAGATAGGCCTGTTTTTCCTCGGGGGACAGCCCAGCCACCCCGAGTTTCTGCGCCTTGACCTGAAGTTCCGCGAAGGCTCGCTTGTGGCTGCCTTCGAGCAATTTTGCCAGGGTGTCGCGGAATTCTCCTTCCGCCTCTCCTTCGTCAAATGGCTGGCCGAGAAGTTCCGAGGCGGCATTTTCGATCAGGGACTCTTCGGGGAGGCCGCGCAACTGTTCGCGCAAGCCGGCGTAGCTGGAAGCTTCACGGTTGGCGCTGACCAATCCGTGCAAGCGGATCAGGGCCGGGCGTTCGGGGGTGTCCGGCAACAGCTCGACGGGCAGGGTGGCCGCCAGCGGCGGTTTGTGCAAAACCAGGCGCAGCAAGTTGCGGGTCAGCGACGGTGCAGCGCGCCTTGATCTGGCGGGTGCGGCGGGGGCGTAGGATTTCAGTTCGCACAGTCGTTCCACTTCGCTTTGCGCAAAGCCGCTCGCTTCGGCCAGACGCTTGACCAGTTGCAGGCGGAGCAGTGGCGTCGGCAGCTTGAGCAGCAGCGGCTTGGCTTCGTAGATCAGCTGCGCCTTGCCTTCCGAGCTGGTCAGGTCGCAGCGCTGGGCGAGTTCGCGCAGCAGGAAGTCGGAGAGCGGCATGGCCTGGGCGACCTGACGGTCGAACTGCTCCTTGCCGAATTCGCGGATATAGCTGTCGGGGTCGTGTTCCTGCGGCAGGAAAATGAAAGCGAGGCGCTTGTTGTCGGCCAGCGCCTCCAGCGAATTTTCCAGGGCGCGCCAGGCGGCCTTGCGCCCGGCATTGTCGCCGTCGAAGCAGAAGACGATGCGGTCAACCTGGCGCAGCAGCTTGGTGACGTGGGTGGCCGTGGTGGCTGTGCCGAGCGTGGCAACGGCATTGGCGACACCGTTCTGGGCAAGTGCGATGACGTCCATGTAGCCTTCGGTGACAATGGCGGTATCGGTCTCGCGCAGCGCCTGGCGGGCCTGCGGCAGGCCGAACAGTTCGCGGCCCTTCTCGAACAGCGGGGTCTCCGGCGAGTTCAGATACTTCGGCTCGCCCTGGTCGATGATGCGCCCGCCGAACGCGATGATTTCGCCTTTCTGGTTGATGATCGGGATCATCAGACGGTCGCGGAAGCGGTCATAACGGCGGCCGGCCTCGTTTTCGATGACCAGTCCGGCAACTTTCAGTTCGTCGGCGTGGTAATCGGGAAACACGGCCTGCAGGTTCTGCCAGCCATCCGGCGCATAGCCCATGCCGTAACGGGCGGCGATTTCCCCGGTCAACCCGCGTTTCTTGCAGTATTCGACGGCGCGCGGCGACGCCTTGAGCTGATCCTTGTAATACTGGGCTGCGCGCGCCATGACGTCGATCAGTGCGCGCGTCTGCCCAGGCTTTTCGTCCTTGAAGCCGCGTCCCTCGCTCTCCGGCACCTGCATCCCGGCACGGCTGGCCAGTTCCTTGACGGCGTCGACGAAACCCATGCCCTGGTATTCCATGACAAAACTGATTGCGGTGCCATGGGCGCCGCAGCCAAAGCAGTGGTAGAACTGCTTGGTCGGGCTGACCGTGAACGACGGCGATTTCTCGTTGTGGAACGGGCAGCACGCGGCGTAGTTGGCGCCGGCCTTCTTGAGCGGTACGTAGCCGTCGACCAGGTCGACGATATCGACCCGGGCCAGCAGATCCTGGATGAACGAATCCGGGATCATCGGTGTTCAGCCGGCAAGTGCCGCCTTGACCAGCTTCGAAACCTCGGCCATGTCGGCCTTGCCGGCCAGTTGCGGCTTGAGCACGGCCATCAGCTTACCCATGTCGGCGGGACCCCTGGCGCCGGTGGCGGCGACGGCTGCGGTGACAGCAGCGGCCGTGTCTTCGGCGCTCATTTTCTCCGGCAGGTAGGCGGCGAGCACGGCGATCTCGAATTTCTCGGCGGCGGCCAGTTCCTGGCGGCCGGCGGCTTCGTACTGGGCGACGCTGTCCTTGCGCTGTTTGGTCAGCTTTTCGATGACGGCGATAACGGCGTTGTCGTCGAGCTCGATGCGTTCATCGACTTCCTTCTGCTTGACGGCAGCCAGCAGCAGGCGGATCGCTGACAGTCGCGCGGATTCCCTGGCCTTCATGGCCGCCTTCATGTCTTCGGTAATGCGTTCTTTGAGGCTCATTTTCGGCTTTCTTAAAGCAAAGAGCCGCCAGCTGTAGGGCGGGCGGCTCTTCAGGCAACGAAATTGTCCGGATTAGAACAGTTTCGGCGGCAGGGTCATGCTGCGGAGGCGCTTGTGCTGGCGTTTGACAGCAGCGGCAGCCTTACGCTTACGCTCGGCGGTGGGCTTTTCGTAAAACTCACGGGCGCGCAGCTCGGTCAGGAGGCCAGTCTTTTCGACCGTACGCTTGAAGCGACGGATGGCTACCTCAAACGGCTCGTTTTCCTTGACACGAATGTTCGGCATATAAATCACCCCCTTTCGTTAGGCGCCTGCCAGGTCAAGTAAACGGCGGTGCGCGCAAAATTTGTATCCGCATGCTTGCGGAAAGCCGAGCAGTATATTGCAAAAAACCTTTTTCGCTCAAGTGTTAAAATGCGCGCCCATGTTGGTCCTTGGTGTTGAATCCTCCTGCGACGAAACCGGTATTGCGCTCTACGACAGCGCCGCCGGGCTGTTGTCACACGCGCTGCATTCGCAGGTGGCGATGCATGCCGAATACGGCGGCGTGGTTCCCGAGCTGGCGTCGCGCGACCATATCCGGCGGGTCGTGCCGCTGCTGCGTGCGGCGCTGAACCAGGCCGGGCGCACGCTGGGCCAGGTCGATGCGGTGGCCTATACGTGCGGCCCCGGCCTGGCCGGGGCGCTGCTGGTTGGCTGTGCCTTCGCCGAGGCGCTGGCGGTGGCGCTCGACAAGCCGACGATTCCGGTGCATCACCTCGAAGGCCATCTGCTGTCACCGCTGCTGTCATCCGATCCGCCGACTTTTCCGTTCGTCGCCTTGCTGGTGTCCGGCGGCCATACGCAGTTGATGCGGGTGACCGGTGTCGGCGAATACGAATTGCTCGGCGAGACGCTCGACGATGCGGCCGGCGAGGCGTTCGACAAGAGCGCCAAGATGCTCGGGCTGCCTTACCCGGGCGGGGCGCTGCTCTCACAGCTGGCTGAACAGGGCGCGCCGGGCATCCATGAATTGCCGCGGCCGATGCTTCATTCGGGTGACCTGAGTTTCAGTTTTTCCGGCCTGAAGACTGCCGTGCTGATGCTGGTGCGGGCGCAGGGCGAAACCCTTTCCGATGAATTCAGGGCTAACGCCGCGCGCGCCTTTCAGGAAGCCATCGTCGAGGTACTGGTCAAAAAATCGCTGCAGGCATTGAAGCAGACCGGCCTCCGGCAACTGGTGGTGGCCGGCGGTGTCGGTGCCAACCGGCAGTTGCGGTCAACCCTGAATCTGGAGGCAAAAAGAAAGGGTTTTCGCGTTCATTACCCGGAACTGGAGTTCTGCACCGATAACGGCGCCATGATTGCGCTCGCCGGAGCGCTGCGCTTGCAGGCGGGGGGCGCGGCGAAGCAGGCCGGCGCGTTCGCGGTGCAGCCGCGCTGGCCGCTGATCGCTCCGGTGGCGGCGGATATCCGCCAATGACCGGCGTGGCATCGGTCACCTGCGCCACGTGCTATGCCTGTTGTTGCCGGCTGGAAGTGATGCTGATGGGCGAGGACGAGATTCCGGATGATTTCATTGCCGAGGATCGCTGGGGCGGCTGGGTGATGCGGCGTCTTGACGATGGCTGGTGCGCGGCACTGGATCGGCAGACCATGAAATGTTCCATTTATCAGGTCAGGCCGGCCATTTGCCGTGATTTCGAGATGGGGGCCAGCGATTGCCTTGAGGAACGGTCCAGATTTTTGGCGCCCGCCGGTCGATGACGCAGGCGCAACCGAACAATCCCCTGCATGGCCTGACGCTGGCGACGATCCTGGAAGAACTGGTCGCTGCGTATGGCTGGGAAGAATTGGGGCGGCAGATCGACATCCGCTGTTTCAAGCACGAGCCGAGCATCGCGTCGAGCCTGAAGTTCCTGCGCCGAACCCCGTGGGCACGCGAGCGGGTCGAGTCGCTGTATATTCATATGGCGCGGCAAAAAGCGACCGGGAAGGCAATTCAGCCATGACTTATGAAGAATATCTCGATGAGGTGACCACGCTGATCACCGAAAAATATGCCGCCAGTGACGCGGTGGCGATAGGGATGGTGATGCGCGCCCAGGCCGAGGATTATTTCGTCGGCCATGACGATGATCCGGCCATGCGTACGCTGGAGCGCGCGCATCAGGATGCACGATTTGTTTTCCGGAAGTACAAATAGGTGCTGCAAACGGCGCACCCGGGCTTGACCGTAACCCCTGTTGCATGGGATACCACCAACCATTGGCCGCTGCGCCGCACGGCCTGACATTCTGCCCTTGTGGCGATCAGAGGAGGCCTCTTGGCTAAACCAAACTATCAGTTCGAAAAACGCCAAAGGGATCTGGCAAAGAAAAGCAAGCAGGAAGAGAAGCGCCGCCAGAAGCTCGCGGGCAAGACCGCTGCCGATGACGGGGAGCAGCCGGAAACCGCGCCTCCCGCTGCTGGCGAGCCGTCAGCCACGGATGGCGCGAAGGCCGGTGAATAGGAAGATCAAGCCCGGGGTTCCCCGGGCTTGACGTATCAGCTTGAGGCCGCTGCTTGCAGGCGGCTTCTTCGCGATCAGGCGAGGTCGTAGCGGTCGAGGTTCATCACCTTGTTCCAGGCGGCCACGAAGTCGCGCACGAATGCTGGCTGCGCATCGCTGCTCGCATAGACTTCGGCGACAGCGCGAAGCTGGGCGTTCGAGCCGAAGACGAGATCGACGACGGTGCCCGTCCATTTGAGCTCGCCGGTCGCCCGGTCGCGTCCCTCCAGCACGCCTTCGGCGGCGGCCGACTTCTGCCATTTCGTGCCCATGTCGAGCAGGTTCACGAAGAAATCATTGGTCAGCGTCCCCGGCCGCTGGGTGAACACACCGTGCGCGGAATGATCGAAGTTCGCATTCAGGGCGCGCAGGCCGCCGACCAGCACTGTCATCTCGGGGGCGGTCAGCGTCAGCAACTGCGCCTTGTCGACCAGCAGTTCGGCCGCCCTTCCCTCGAATCCCTGGCGGGTGTAGTTGCGGAAGCCGTCGGCGACCGGCTCCAGCACCGCGAACGATTCGACGTCGGTCTGTTCCTGCGAGGCATCGGTGCGACCCGGAGCAAAGGGCACCGTGACGTCCTGGCCAGCTTTTTTGGCGGCAGCCTCGACCGCGGCGCAGCCGCCCAGCACGATCAGGTCGGCCAGCGAGACCTTCTTGCCGCCGGACTGCGCGGCGTTGAAATCGGCCTGGATCGCGGCCAGCGTCTGCAGCACCTTGGCCAGTTCGGCCGGCTGGTTGACTTCCCAGTCCTTCTGCGGCGCCAGGCGGATGCGTGCCCCGTTGGCCCCGCCGCGCTTGTCGCTGCCGCGGAAGGTCGCCGCCGAGGCCCAGGCGGTGGTAACCAGTTGCGGGATACCGAGGCCGGAGGCCAGGATCTTGCCCTTCAGCGCGGCGATGTCCTGCGCGTCGACCAGCTTGTGATCCACCGCCGGGACGGGGTCTTGCCAGATCAGTTCTTCCTGCGGCACCAGTGGGCCAAGGTAGCGGGCGCGCGGTCCCATGTCGCGGTGCGTCAGCTTGAACCAGGCGCGGGCGAAGGCATCGGCGAACTGATCGGGATTCTCAAGGAAGCGTCTGGCGATCTTTTCGTAGGCGGGGTCGAAGCGCAGGGAGAGATCGGTGGTCAGCATGGACGGCGTGTGCCGCTTGGCCGGATCGTGCGCATCCGGCACCGTGCCGGCGCCCATGCCATGCTTCGGTATCCATTGGTGGGCGCCGGCCGGGCTCTTGGTCAGCTCCCATTCATAGCCGAACAGATTCCACAGGAAGTTGTTGCTCCACTTCGTCGGCGTCGTGGTCCACGTCACCTCCAGACCGCTGGAGATCGTGTCGCCGCCTTTGCCGCTGCCGAAGCTGCTTATCCAGCCGAGGCCCTGTTCCTCGATGCCGGCCGCTTCCGGTTCGGCACCGACATGCTTCACATCGCCGGCGCCGTGGGTTTTGCCGAAGGTGTGGCCACCGGCGATCAGCGCTACCGTCTCTTCATCGTTCATCGCCATGCGGGCGAAAGTCTCGCGGATGTCGCGCGCCGCGGCGATCGGATCCGGGTTGCCGTTCGGTCCTTCCGGATTGACGTAGATGAGACCCATCTGCACGGCGCCGAGCGGATTCTCCAGGTCGCGGTCGCCGGAGTAGCGCTTGTCGTCCAGCCACTTGTTCTCGCTGCCCCAGTAGATGTCTTCTTCCGGCTCCCAGATGTCCGGGCGGCCACCGCCGAAGCCGAAGGTCTTGAAGCCCATCGATTCCAGCGCGACGTTGCCGGCGAGGATCATCAGGTCGGCCCAGGAGAGCTTGCTGCCGTACTTCTGCTTGATCGGCCAGAGCAGCCGGCGCGCCTTGTCGAGGTTGACGTTGTCCGGCCAGCTGTTGAGCGGCGCGAAACGCTGGTTGCCGGTGCCGCCGCCGCCGCGGCCGTCGGAAATGCGGTAGGTGCCGGCGCTGTGCCAGGCCATGCGGACGAACAGCGGGCCGTAGTGGCCGAAATCGGCGGGCCACCAGTCCTGCGAATCGGTCATCACGGCATGGAGGTCCTTGACGACGGCATCGAGGTCTAGGCTCTTGAAGGCTTCGGCGTAGTTGAACGCCGCGCCCATGGGGTCGGACTTCGCGGAATGCTGGTGCAGGATGCCCAGCTTCAGTTGATTCGGCCACCAGTCGGCGTTCGACGGCGCGCCGGCTACGGTGTTTTTGCCAATGTCGTGTGCGAACGGGCACTTTGCTTCGGTTGTCATCGTCTTCTCCTTCGCTTGTTTGTCGTTTGCTGCGTGCTTGCCTGAATTGCCGGTGATTGCAGGGTTCAGTAGTTTTCGGAAAGGGTGGCGAGAATGTCGACGTAATTCTCCCAGACCAGTTCCTCCTGAACGAAGTGCTGGATGATTCGGGAAATCATGATGCCCTCCGGGACTGAAACAGGTCGTTGCTGACCCGATGAAAGCAGTCTAGGCGCAGGCGGGGGATTGGTCCAATCGATAAATGGTATTCGGTCGATTGGGTTTGCCTATGGACAGACGAAGGCGGCGTTCAGCCGTTTTTCTTGCTGCCGATCTTTGTTTCCTGGCCGGCCAGCAGGCGCTGGAGGTTGGGCCAGTGTTTGCCGACCAGCGCCATGGCGAGGATGCCAACGACGATGGTCTGCCCGTTGCCGCCGTGCATCAGCACCGAATAGACGGGCGCCAGTCCCGCGGCCATGACCGCGGCGAGCGACGAATAGCGGAAGGCGAAGGCGACGAACAGCCAGGTGGCAGCGACAGCAAGGCCGAGCGGCAGATCGAGCGCGAGCAACACGCCGGCCGCGGTCGCCACCCCCTTGCCGCCCTTGAACTTGAGGAAGACCGGGAACAGGTGGCCGAAGAAGACGGCGAGCGCGACCAGACCGATGACGTTGTCGCTGAACCCCGTTTTCTGGGCGACGAACACCGCCACCCAGCCCTTGAGCGCATCGCCGATCAGCGTCACCAGCGCCGCCTTCTTGTTGCCGCTGCGCAGGACGTTGGTGGCGCCCGGGTTGCCCGAGCCGTAGCTGCGCGGATCGGCCAGCCCGAAGATGCGCGACGAGATCATCGCGAACGGAACGGAACCGAGCAGGTAGGCGGCGAGGATGGCGAGGGCGGTTTGCATGGGTCCTTGGTGGCGCTGGGGTACAATCGCGGCGGATTTTACACCTCTGCTGCGGTCGACCGCCCCATGGACATCATTTTCATCGAAGAACTGCGCGCCGAAACGTGGATAGGCATCTATCCGCGCGAGAAGGCGATGGCGCAGACGGTCGAGATTTCACTGCAGATCGGGGTGTCGACGGCATCGGCCGGGGCCAGCGACGACATCCGCGACACCGTCGATTACGCCGTGGTCGTCGAGCGCCTGCGCAACGACCTGGCGGCCAGCCACTTCAACCTGCTGGAAAAACTGGCCGAGCACGTGGCGACCGACCTGCTCGAAAACTTCGCCGCCCAGTGGGTGCGCGTCTCGGTCGCCAAGCTGGGCATGATGCCCGGCGTCAAGCGCGTCGGCGTCATCATCGAGCGCTCGGTCTAAAACACGGCGGCAAGCAGCGTCATCACCGCGAAGCCGCTGGCGAGGCCGGCGGTCGCGGCGGCCTCGCGTCCCGGCTTGTGCGATGCCGGAATCAGCTCATGGCCGACCACCCAGAGCATGGCCCCGGCGGCCGCCGCCAGGGTGAGCGGCAGCGCGGCGCCGGCGATGTTGGTGGCGATGACACCGAACAGTCCGCCGACCGGCTCGACGAGACCGGTCGCCAAGGCAATCGCGGCGGCGCGCAATTGAGAGGCGCCGAGCGCGAGCAGGGCGCTGGCGACGATCCAGCCTTCCGGAATGTTCTGCAAGGCGATGCCGAGCGTCATGCCGTGGTCGGCGCCGGCCGCGGCTGCGACGCCTACGGCGAGGCCTTCGGGCAGGTTGTGCAGGGCGATGGCGGCGACCACGAGGCCGAGGCGTGGCGCGGAATCCGCTTCATCGAGCCGCTCGACATGGGCGTGCGGGAAGCGGCGGTCCATCTGCTGCATCAACTGCGTGCCGGCGATGAAGGCGATGGCGGTGAGGAGACCGAGCGCCGGCGGTGCCGCGCTGGCGGCCACCGCTTGCACCGCCGGCACGAGCAGCGAGAAGAAGCTGGCGGCGAGCATCATGCCGCCGGCGAGGCCGAGCATCGGCGCCATCAGCTTCGGTTGCGGTCGACGCAGAAAAAGCACCGGAATTGCCCCAAGGCCGGTGGCGAGTCCGGCGAGCAGGCTGGCCTGCAGGCCTTGCGCGGCCATCGGGTGAGCGGCCAGCCATTGCGCCGACTGTTCTAGGCCGAAGACGAAGGCGACGGCGGCGATGACGAGGCCGGCCCAGAGGCGGGGGCGGGCTGCGGGTCTGGCGTAGTGGCGGATGACGAGTTGGGCCATGGTGGCTCTCCTTCAGTGCTGGATGCCACTTTACGTGTCGGCTATTTATAGCGCCAATCGATTGCTTAAATCCTGTCGATTGATGATAGCAATCACCCCTTCAGTGCCGCCTCGACCGTCTTCGGGTTCAGCACGCGCAGGATGTCGTGCGGGTGTACGCCGACCAGATAGCCGCGGCGGCCGCCGTTGATGTAGATCAGCGGCAGGTCAAGGATGGACTTTTCCATATAGACCGGCATCGCTTTTTTGGTGCCGAACGGACTGGTGCCGCCGACCAGGTAGCCGGTGTGGCGGTTGGCGACTTCCGGCTTGCACGGTTCGACCTTCTTGCAGCCGATCTGGCGCGCCAGTTCCTTGGTCGACACCTTGCAGTCGCCGTGCATCAGGACGACCAGCGGCTTGGCGTTCTCGTCCTCGAAGACCAGCGTCTTGACCACGGCGTGCTCGTCGACATTCAGTTCGCGCGCCGAAACCTTGGTGCCGCCGTGCTCTTCGTAGGCGTAAAGGTGGCTGGAAAAGGCGATTCGGTGCGCCTTGAGGAATTTGGTCGCCTGGGTTTCGGGGGCGTGATCAGATTTGTTCATGCAAGCAATGACTGTCTTCGAAAAAATTTTACTTGGCACACGCAGCAAGCGACTCTTCAAGCATTTTTGGTTAGGGCAAGAAGCAGGAAAAAGCAACCGAGAACCATGCCGGCAACACCGCCCTGCAGCAGCGTGAGTGTTTCAAAGCCGCCGATCCAGTGCTGTCCGGAGAGCCGAAGGAGGCCGCTAACAAGACACATGAGCAAACCGAGCAGGCCGGCGAGTCGGCCGACGGGAAGCAGGAATTTGTCCATTTCTATATCCTCAGTTTTTGTAGTCGAATTATCGGGTGCGTGTTATTTGAATTTCACAACAATCATATTCCTAAGCGGGGCTTGGTGGGCAACACGGTTCAACCGCGCGGGTGGTGTATCGCGTGCAGGCTCTTCAGGCGTTCCCGCGCCACGTGGGTATAGATTTGCGTCGTCGAGATGTCGGCGTGGCCGAGCAGCAGTTGCACAACGCGCAGGTCGGCGCCGTGGTTGAGCAGGTGGGTGGCGAATGCGTGGCGCAGGACATGCGGCGAGAGTTTTTCCGGGGCGATGCTGGCGACCGCCGCATAACGCTTGATCAGTTGCCAGAAAGCCTGGCGGGTCATGGCGCCGCCGCGCGCGGTGACGAACAGGGCGTCGTTCTGCTGGCCCTTGAGGATGTCAGGGCGGGCCTCGTTCAGGTAGCGGCCCAGCCAGTCGATGGCGAGCTCGCCAAGCGGCACCAGGCGTTCCCTGCTGCCCTTGCCAAGGGCGCGCAGCACGTTGTCGTTGAAGCTGACTTCGTGGATTTTCAGATTGACCAGCTCGGAGACGCGCAGGCCGGTGGCGTAAAGAGTTTCCAGCATGGCGCGGTCGCGCAGGCCGAGCGGGGTGTCGAGGTCGGGGGCGGCGAGCAGGCTGTCGACCTGCTTCTCGGACATGACTTTGGGCAGGCGTGAGGGGCGGGTCGGGTTGGCGAGTTTGAGAGTCGGGTCGGCGACGATGCGGCCGCGCGCCAGTTGCCAGCGGTAGAAGCGGCGCAGGGTCGACAGATAGCGCGACTGCGAGCTGGCGCGCGTCTGGCGCGAAAGGTGGGCGATGAAGGCGGTCAGCGTCGTTTCGCGAATGTCGAGCAACGGCTCGCCGGCGCTGTCGGCCAGCCACAGCGCCAGTCGCCCGAGGTCGGAACGATAGCTGTCGAGCGTCGCCCTGGCCAGGCCGTCTTCCAGCCACAGCGCGTCGCAGAAGGTGTCGATCTCGGCGAGATCAGCCGCGCGTGCCGGCAAATCCCCTGCCTTCATGCTGCAGCAGCCAGCGCTTGATGTCGAGCAGGAAGCCGCCGCCGTGCCGGGCGAAGCCACCCAGCCCGCCGCCGCTGGCGACCACGCGGTGGCAGGGAACGACGAGCGGGAACGGGTTGGCACCGCAGGCCTGGCCGACGGCGCGCGGGGCGTTTCTGAGGTTTTTCGCTACCTCGCCGTAGGTCAGTGTCACGCCGGCCGGGATGGCGGCGATTTCGCCCCAGACGCGGCGCTGGAAGGTGGTGCCGGAAGGGCGCAGCGGCAGGCCGAACTGGAAGGCCGGGTCGGCCAGATAGGCGTGCAGTTGGCGGACGGCTTCGGCGGCCAGCGGATTGGCCGGGGCCTGTTCCGGGCGCGGTTCGAGGAACTCGATCTCGATGATTTCCTCGTCGTCGCAGCGCACGCCGAGGGCGAAGCCGGGGGTGGCGACGATGGCCTGGTAGCTTGCTTCAGCCACGGTGTTGCCCTCCTGTTGCGGTCGACTGCCGGAAAATGCCGAAAATGCTTCAGCCCCTTACGTGCCCGTCACCCAGCACGACCCACTTCTGGCTGGTCAGCCCTTCAAGGCCGACCGGCCCACGGGCGTGGATCTTGTCGGTCGAGATGCCGATCTCGGCACCCAGGCCGTACTCGAACCCATCGGCGAAGCGCGTCGAGGCATTGATCATGACCGAGGCTGAATCGACCTCGCGCAGGAAGCGCATGGCCTTCGGGTGGTTGTCGGTGACGATGGCCTCGGTGTGGTGCGACGAGTACTGGTTGATGTGCGCGATCGCCCCGTCGATGCCGGCGACGACCTTGACCGAGATGATCGGCGCCAGGTACTCGGTGTAGTAATCCTCTTCGCTGGCCGGCACGGCTTCCTTGACGATGGCGCAGGTTTCCGCGCAGCCGCGGATCTCGACGCCCTTGGCGGTCAGCATGTGGGCGATCGGCGGCAGCAGCATGGCGGCGACCGAGCGGTCGACCAAAAGCGACTCGGCGGTGTTGCAGGTGCCGTAGCGCTGGGTCTTGGCGTTCTCGACGATTTTCAGCGCCTTGTTCGGATCGGCTTCCTCTTCCAGATAGACGTGGCAGTTGCCGTCGAGGTGCTGGATCATTGGCACCCGCGATTCGGCCAGCAGGCGGGCGATCAGGCCCTTGCCGCCGCGCGGCACGATGACATCGACAAATTCGCGCATGGTGATCAGTTCGCCGACCGCGGCGCGGTCGGTGGTGGCGATGACCTGCACGGCATCGGCCGGCAGCCCGGCGGCTTGCAAGCCTTCGTGAACCAGCGCGGCGATGGCGCGGTTGGAGCGGATGGCTTCCGAACCGCCGCGCAGGATGGCGGCGTTGCCGGATTTCAGGCACAGCGCCGCGGCATCGGCGGTGACGTTCGGCCGCGCTTCGTAGATGATGCCGATGACGCCGAGCGGCACGCGCATCTTGCCAACCTGGATGCCGGACGGGCGGTACTTGATGTCGGTCATTTCGCCGATCGGGTCGGCCAGCGTGGCGACCTGTTCGACGCCTTCGGCCATGCTTTCGACGCCCTTGGCGGACAATGTCAGGCGATCGATCATCGCGCTGTCGAGGCCGGCGGCACGGGCGGCGGCCAGGTCCTCCTGATTGGCGGCGACCAGCGCAGCGCTTTCGCGGCGGATGGCGGTGGCGATGTGGAGCAGGGCGGCGTTCTTCTCGGCCGTGGTGGCACCGGCAAGGCGGCGCGAGGCGGCGCGGGCCTGACGGCCGACGGTCTGCATGTATTCCTTGATGTCCATGATAGTTTTCATGCGGGCAAAGGAACATTATAGCCAGCAAATTTAGGGGGAACTTCCGGAAGCGGGTAAACTCTTATCCGCAATGACAACATGGGTTTCCATCGGGGACAAGATGGCTGAGAAATTGATTCTGCCGGCCGAAGTTAAGGTTTGTGCAACTTGCAGTTTTTGGGATGGCGAACGCCACGTGGATACGGAAATGAAACTGGTCGTCGTGGATCACGATTGCCATGGCGTGTGCATGGTTCAGGATGCCCGGAAACCCGGAATCCACGATATCCGCAAGGAGTGCGCGTGCATTTGGGAAGACCTCGAACCGGATGACCTCGAACCGGGTGACGAGGCGTCTGCCGCTTGATTATTTCTGCGTGCTCAGGCTCAGGCCGAGACGCAGGAATTCTTCCCAGATGTTGCCCTGACCGACGCCCTTGGCGAGCCGGTCGATTTTTCCCGCATGTTGCAGCGCCGCTTCGAGTGTTGCGGTCGACAGCCGTTGCAAGGCCTTTTTCACCGGGTTCTGGCGCGGCCCCCAGACTTTCGCTTCCTTGAGCAACTGGTCCAGCGGCCGGCCGCGGTCGAGGCCGCTACGCAGGATCGCCAGCGCCCGGATTTCCTCGCTCATCGCCCACAGCACCAGCGGCGGCGCCTCGCCTTCGTGCATCAGGCCGTCCAGCGTCCGGCTCAGGCGGGCGATATCGCTCGCCAGCAGGGCTTCGCGCAGGCCGTCGATGTCGTAGCGGGCGACGTTGAGCACCGCCTCGCGAATCTGCGCCAGCGAAAGGGCGCCGGCCGGATAAAGCAGGCCGAGCTTCTGGATTTCCTGGTGCGCGGCGAGCAGGTTGCCTTCGACGCGCTCGGCGATGAATTTCAGGCTGTCGAGGTCGGCGCTCTGCTGCTGGCGGCGCAGGCGGCCGGCGATCCAGCCTGGCAGTTCGGCCAAGGGCGGCGCGTTCAGCTTGATCGCCACCCCGGCATTGACCAGCGTCGTGAACCAGACGGCCTTCTCCTCGCGCCAGTCGAGTTCCGGCAGGGTGACCAGCAGCAGGTTGTCGGGCGACAGGTTGCGGCACCAGTCCTGCAGGGCCGCGCCACCCTCCTTGCCCGGCTTGCCGGTCGGGATGCGCAGGTCGATCAGCTTGCGGTCGCCGAACAATGACATATTGCCGCCGGCGGCCAGCAGCTGGCCCCAGTCGAAATGCGGCAGGACGGTCAGCACCTCGCGCTCGCTGTAGCCCTGCTGGCGCGCACGGGCGCGAATGGCGTCGGCAGCCTCGATGACTAGCAGTGGTTCGTCGCCATAAACCACGTAAAGCGGACGCAACTCGCGTTCGAGGTGAGCGGCGAGTTGTTCGCCCTTGAGCAGCATCAGTCGTCGTCTTCGTCGAGGTCGGGGTTCTTCGGCTTGATCAGCGACAGCCGGCGCACGATCTGGTTGACCAGGTCGTTGTTCATGTCGCGCCAGAGCAGGCCTTCTTCCAGATCCTTGGCCAGGATGTTGGAGTCGCTGTAGGTGATGTCGCGCGACAGGTTGATCTCGT
>Ga0209202_1000885_pt1 | contig 20471 bp, 18 predicted proteins | sample AD_UKC032_MetaG_FD_184416 | JGI IMG/M metagenome (GOLD analysis project Ga0209202, IMG submission 184416) | Active sludge microbial communities of municipal wastewater-treating anaerobic digesters from USA - AD_UKC032_MetaG (SPAdes) (version 2) | ecosystem: Engineered > Bioreactor > Anaerobic >... | reverse complement strand
CGGTCAGAACGCCCGTGTGTTCATTGCGAATCTTCTTGTAATAACCATAAAGATAGCCAATTTCCCGGCCGCCGACACCGATGTCGCCTGCCGGTACGTCTGTCTCGTCGCCAATGTGGCGAAACAATTCACGCATAAAAGCCTGGCAGAATCTCATGACTTCGCCATCGGATTTGCCTTTAGGATCAAAATCGGAACCACCCTTGGCTCCGCCCATCGGCAGAGTGGTCAAGGCGTTTTTGAGAATCTGCTCAAAACCCAGGAATTTGATAATGCCCAGATTGACCGAAGGATGCAAACGAAGACCACCCTTGAAAGGGCCAATGGCGTTATTGAACTGAACGCGGAAACCGCGGTTGACTTTTACATTGCCCTTGTCGTCCACCCACGGAACCCGGAATATAATCGTTCTTTCCGGCTCGACAATTCGCTCATAGATATTGGCTTTAGCAAATTCCGGGTGCTTTTTAACGGTAGGCTCCAGCGTTTCCATGACTTCTTCAACAGCCTGATGAAACTCCGGCTGATCCGGATCGGTTTGCTTCACTTTTGCGATAACATCTTTGATGACTGACATAAATTACTCCCCCTTTTAAAAAATAGTTTTTTTAATTGTTTTCATGTTTCATTGATTTGTACCTGAAATCTCTTCTTTATGGATTACATCTTTTCTATATCCTTCAGCGCATCGTATTCCATCACTGTGGACATGGCCTTATTGTCCACATCAAAACCTTTTTCATAGGCGGCAGCCACCGGATTGAGGCCGCCAATCAGAATCATTCCGATTTTATTGACATCGACATGTGTCTGGCACACGGGATGACCGATACTTCCGATGGATAAGACGCCGTGAATACCAACCTTGGTGAAGTCATCGATGATTTTATCAATCAGGCTTCGGCTCAACGCGGGAATTTCACGGAAGTTGGCTAGGATCTTCCCCTCGCCATCCTTCGCAACTTGATTGACGGATGTCATTTTACCGCGAATAAAAATTTCAGACGGGTCGAGTGATGAGCCGGCGTAATGAATCAATTCCACAAATCGCAGGCTTTCTCCCTTGCGCATCTGGAGAATGCCGCCGAACTTGGAATCAATGGGAATGCCGTGCTTCAGAAGAACGCTGTTAATCACAATACTGCAAATGGTTGCCAATCCAACTTTGCCTGGGGGAACAACAATATCGCCTAATGTTTTTCCGGCGGCGGCAATGGCAACGCGCGAACTGACGGCGAATTTCTTTTGAAAAACCGGTTTCATTACACTCATCGCGTCGTTAAATTGTTTTTGCGGAAAGAACGAGATATTGACCGGCACGAGACCACGCTTCTTTTTAACGTCGAAAGTTGTTTTAAAGGAAAGGATATCAATCCGTGAAATGGACAGACCTATTTTATCCTGTACGCGGGCGTCGGAAATCTCATTGAGGCCATGTTCGGTAATCACTCTGCCATCCCGTCTGCCCACTAACCGGGTGAGGCCTCGCTCGTCCATGATTTTCAAGTGGTAGCGGACGGTCCGTTCGCTGAGCTGCACGTTTCGCTCCGACATCCGGCGGGCGATGACGCGCGCGCCCAGTGGCACAGCGCTTTCGTGCAGGATTCTCAAGATGAGAATAACTTTTCTTTCAATATCTTCAGGCTTAAAAAGTTCCTTCATAGGCCTTCCAAACGGCAAACGGCAATTGTTTGCCGTATTCCTACTTTCAAATCACATTTTTGTCAAATACATTTTTGTCTTTATTAATTTTCCCCGGTTCCATTTTGTATGAGTGAGAAGGCATGATGGATATCAACACGTTTTACACGTAAGTATCCTATCAATATTTATGATGTGTTAGCTATTCCATGAGGATTAGGTCGGATCTATTGCTGGCCAAACTGTTTTTGAATCTGTCCGGCAATCACTTCAATAGGTTCGCTGAAGAGCGACTCCAGGGAAATGGATTCCAGATACTCGTCATGCCAGGAAAGATTGTACTCATTAATGAGATTGCGGATATCGTCATACCGGTGACCCAATACTTCTATTTTCCCAGGCAGACTCATGGTGTTATTGAAAATGATGTGAATCAGAAGCAGGTTCACGATCCGGGCATCTGCTCCCTGCAGAGGGACAATCATTATCGGAGCGCTGTCTATTTTACCCCGGCCCAGATAGACATGGCCATTGCTGACGATGGTATTTTTCACCCCCATTAGTTTCGTGGAATGATCTGCTCGCGATGTCATTTGAGCGGCCAAGCCACCCTTGGATGAAGTTGCAATGATCGAATTCTGTGTGGGATGACCCTGTTCATCAAGACCGCTGATGTCATAGACTGTATATCCCCGCACTGACGCGAGGGCAGGTTGGAGGCGATGAATCGATAGAATGCTCCGATAGGTCAGATTTTTTGCGGAAAATTTCAGAGTTTCGATCAAATCGAAAACAATTCCTTTGAGCTCTTTGTCCTTCCGGCTCGTCCCTACGGTGACGGTTTTGGCCTGATGGCGGATGGCATCAATCGGACGAGTTAGCTCATCAATGGCCGTACCCAGCGCTTCATCCAACAAGTCAAACAGATTAATCGGGTCAGCCTCTCCTTTGAATTCTCGGCGAATATCCTGTAAGGGCATTTTGCCTGCAGCATATTTTAGTAAGAGTAGCAGATCAGTAATGGTTTTCCCGGAAAGGACGCTGAAGGCTCCGTTTTGGCTTTGGGATTTGAACAGAGCATAAAAGTCATTGATGATCCGGCAAAAAGAGACATCAGCAACCATGTCGAAAATATCGAAAATAGATAGTTTCTTTTTTGTCCTTCTTGTCAATTCCATTGACAGTCGGCTGCGGAATTCGCGGAAGATCTGCGCTTCTTCATCGATGGTGCGCGCTGCAAAGTAGCCCCATAAGTGGCCGGCCATGGTATTAAGGATCACCGGCAGTGGCGCAGGCGAACGTGGAATACCAATAACCGCGTCAGCAAGTTGATCAAAACGGTGATCGTCTTCGTCGGCAAAAACAATCACGGCTGCTTTATGGGCTTTGAAAATTGCTACGTCTTTGACAATATCCTCCAACACGGCTGGAGGATTGCCGGAAGCGCAAACCAGAATGAGCGGTTCGGCGGAGAGATCGATGTGCTTTTTATTTTCCACGACATCGGAGGATATTGTTTTATAGCAAAGTTCGCTGAGCTTAATACGTATCTCGTCAGCCGCCGCCTTGTTGGGTCCGCTGCCTACGATTGCCCAGTATCTTTTCCCGGCGTTTTTTTTCACCGAGGCAGCTATGACGTCGCGGTGTGCGAAAATATGATCCATCAATTGCGGCGTGGATTCAAGATGTCGCAATGCCATCGCGATGTCCTCGTCGCTGTGTGATCCCAGAAGCTTCGCGAAGAACAAGGCGAGTAGCTCTCCCGCGACAATCTGGGCATAAAAGGCTTTGGTCGAGGCGACCGACATTTCAATATCTCGTCCATCGCTGGTATAGAGGACGCCGTGCGATATGGCAGTAATGTCCGATTGTCTGCGGTTGACAATGGAGATGATCTGCGCGCCGCGTTCCCGAACCATGGCCACGGCGCGGTTGGTATCGGTGGTCGTACCCGATTGCGTAATCGGGATGACCAGCGTGTCGGCAAGGTCGTCTTTCAGTCCGAAACCGCTTAATTCTGAGGCGACCCGGGCCAGGATGTTAAGGCCGCTGCCTTTAAGGTAATGCGACAGAGCGTCAGCCAAGGCCTGACCTGCTATAGCCGCCGTTCCATGACCGATAATGACGATGTTTTTTATTAAGCCGTTTTGCAGACCACTGCGCACGGCGGCAGGAACTATATCCGTTCCAAAATTAAAAGAGACCTGCGGAGCGGATTGACCGGATGCAACGATCCGGTATTTACCGCGAAGCGTTCTATTAATGGACAGGGCGGATTCAGAAATTTCCTTGAGGAAAAAATGTGGGTAATCGCTGCGGTCAATGTCCCGTGTCGTGATTTCCGCCGTTTGCAGATCGTCGTCGGCAAGGGGGATGGTGGTGCCGTCGTAAAAGAAGGCGCTAATGCCCTTTATGCCGCTCCCGCGATTCTGGTCCAAGATAAATATCTGTCCGCCTTGATCGCCGTTCATTTTGATAAAGTGCGGCATGACTTCTACCAGGCCGTAAAGTTCGGAAGAAAACATATACTGGTCGGAATTAATTCCGACATAAATGGATTGGCCGCTGCCATTGAGCGCCAAAAACATTTTGCCAGGTGCCAGATTACAGGTCATGGCAATGGCATGCGAGCCTTCAAAATCGTTGACAGCCAGGCGGAACGATTCCACCAGATCCTGTCCATCCTTCAGATATTTTTCGATTTGCATGGGGATGATTTTGGTGTCAGTGGTCACCTGCGGATCGATCAGTTCGCTTCCAGACTCCAGAGATTGTCGCAGCGCCTGGTAGTTATCGATATCCCCGTTCAAAACTACATTAATTTGTGCCTCAATATTGCAATAATGAGGGTAGGCAGGTTTGGACTGGATTGTTTTATAATTGTTTATCGGATGGCAATTTTCCTCGGTGATAGAGCCGACGGAGGCCCAGCGGGTATGTGTCAGCGCTGTTTCAAAATTCGAATCTGCCGCGGCAAAGCATTGCAGAATGCGATCATTTTGAATGGAATGTCTCAAATCGACTACATTACGCCCCAGTTCACCGACAATGGAATGGGTTTTATACGTGAAGGTCGCGCTGATGCCGCCTGTATTTTCAGCCGTTGCAATAACAATGCTGAGGTTAACAAGATCGCCCGGTTGTGTTCGCTGATGATAGGCTTCATGCCACCCATTTTTCTTTATTGTCCGGAGGACGCCTTGCATTTCTTTTTCGTCTTCCAGGATGAATGTCAATTGAATACCTGCCGAATCGCGTCCCCGGACTTCGAGGCGATCCAGCGCGTTTAACAACAGGTTTAGTTTCCGGTATTTGCGAAAGATGGCGGGATTCATCGCAGAGGATTTCTCCACGCCGTAAAGCGTAAGGACTTTTTGCAGATTGCCTAGAATATCTTTTTCCAGAATCCAACAGATATCTTTAAGCAAAAGAAGTCGGCTATTGATGGTTTCTAGATCAACTGAATTAAAAACGGTTTCCTGATGTTCCAACTTTTTCTCTTCTTTGCCCAGAAATGCTGTCATTTCCTGAGCGACGTGAAACAAATCAGACGCCCTGTCTGTCTGAAAAAAAAGAAATTGCTGCGCCCCCTCACGTTTAAGTTCCGAAATGGCCATATCCATGGCCTGTAACGTTTCTCTTCCGTTTAAGTAATTTGTTGCAGCATTTTTTCCCGTAAAAACGGTCTGTAAGTCGGCGCTTTTTATTTTTTGCCATATTGCAGCGATTCTAAGATCTGCTGTTTTGTCTGAAGGATTCTCTTGCAACCGGCAGGTCATTAAACCGGCAAAACCGCAATTAAGTTGACCGCAAAGAAGGGGACAGAAGATGATTGCCGGTGCAGGAACAGTAGCTGGAAGAGCGCCAACAAAAATACGGCAATGTGCAATAAAAAATAAGATTTTTTTTAGAATAGCGAACATTTTTGTATCAATCATGATATCCTTTTGTCCTGCAGTCTGGCGATTTTTTGCTACACCATGGAATCTTTTATTCAACAATTTTGTTTAACTTGAACCTACCGGTGTCAACCTGAATATACGAAGAAACAGGCAGGATAGATACATGAGAATCATTCATCAGCGTGATTATTCGTAGTGTTGGCAAACCATTCTGAATAATTCATCATGACAGGCACGTTCCATACCGCCTCGTTGCTCCGGCTATTGACCACGGGATTTGCAATAACCGTTCCTAATGTTAATGGATTTTTTTCGGCGAGGTATCTAAATTTTTTAACGATGAAGGATTTAGATATTTTTGGCAAACTATCTGATTTTCTCACAGTCGATGCCCAGCTTGGCCATTTTATCGGTAAACGTGTTGCGATTGATACCCAGAAAAGTTGCTGCCGTGCTTTTGATGTAGCTAGAGCGTCGTAGGGCGATTTTGAAGAGCCCTTTTTCCACCATTGCCATGACTTCCGCATGAAGTTTGCTTTTTCCGTTGCCGTTGTCTGAAACCGATAAGACCGTTGCCAGATCGTCCAGCTTTTTTTCCAATATTTCTTCAACAGCCGCGTAAAGTTTTTCTTGAACACCAATTTCCGCTGCTGGTTTATTCTGTTTTTTCCCTCTCATGGTCATAAAACTCCTGCATTTGAATCTATCTTTGTCATGAAGCTATTCACTTAAATATTTTTGATGCTCTCAACGATGAACGGAACCTATAACATAACCAACTTGGTCAGGATAATCGCGACAATTATCATCAAGGCAATACAGGTTAAAACAATCAGAGATGTTCGTTCGATGGGATTTTCCAAATAATTTTTGATTTCCACTTCCACTTTTTCATCTCCGAGCTTTTCCGCCAAATGGCGGATCAAACCAGTATGATCCTGAAGAAGGTTGGAAAACATATAAAATCCTTTGGTTGTGGTCAGAAGAAAGTAAGCTTTATTTCGCATGATGACAACACCCAGATGCGTGATTTCCGCCCAGGTGAAATTTTTTATGCGAAAAAATTTCTTAATGCGCAATCCGTCTTCAGAAGCCGTAACCTCTCTTTCGTATGACTCAATAGCAATGACCAGTGTTGTTACGCATAAAACTGCAAGAATGATTTTTTCCCAGGTTTGCCCACTAAAAAGACTCAACGCCCAAAGAACAAATAAGAGGGCAACCGCGATCATAAAAGGAACAATAAATTGTTTTTTAATTTTATAAACCTGATTCACGTATTGTCTCCGAACTTTTTCAGTGCTTTTCTGATGAAGGTGCCGCTTTTGCCGCCGCTTTTTTCCAGAAGTAAAATATCACTGATAATCATTTCCTTATCCACTGCTTTGCACATGTCATAAATAGTCAGCGCGGCAACACTGACAGCTGTCAGTGCTTCCATTTCTACACCTGTTTGTCCAACTGTCTGGACCTGTGCTTCAATGACCACCTTTGAGTTTTCCCCGTCAATTGTAAAATCGATGTCAATGCCGGTCAGACCCAGTGGATGGCATAGCGGAATAAACTCGCCGGTTTTTTTTGCCGCCATGATGCCTGCGATTTTGGCGGTCGTCAGCACGTTGCCTTTAGCCATCCGGCCTTCTGCAAGAAGCTTCAGGGTGCCGCTTTGCATCTGCACTTGGCCTCGGGCTTTAGCCCTTCGGACGGTCTTTGCTTTGCCGGTCACATCCACCATCTGAACCTGGCCTGCATCGTTAATATGGGATAGCTTTTTCATGGCGGTAACTGACTTTAGTATGTTTGAATTTATATGAGCCGAAACAATTTGAGCAGAACCTAGCACAGCGTCTTTTATGAGTCAAGGAAGTCGAAAACATTTTTGGAGTAAATTAAAAACTTGATATAAATAACGTGATTAGCTAGTATTTTTTATCGTAAAATCTTCCTCGGAGAGAAAAAGTGTTCATAAAAGTGTTCAGTATGAGTGTTATCGGTATGGAATCATACCCCGTATCGGTGGAAGTGGATGTTTCCCAGGGACTGCCACAATTTGCCACGGTCGGCCTACCGGATGCCTCCGTGAAAGAAAGCCGGGACCGGATCAAAGCCGCTATCAAGAATTCAGGCTACTCATTTCCACGCAATCACGTGACAGTAAATCTGGCGCCCGCCGATATTCGAAAAGAGGGAACAGGATTTGATCTTCCGATTGCAGTGGGTATTCTGGCGGCGGAAGAATTGATCGAAGAAGCCGCTCTTCAAAACTGTTTTTTTATCGGCGAACTGTCGCTCGACGGCAGTATTAAAGGAGTACGTGGCGTACTGCCCGCTGCCTTTAAAGCCAAAGAGCTTGGTATCCAATCAGTTTTCGTGCCGGAAGAAAACGCCGCTGAGGCGGCCATGGTGGAAGGTATCAACGTTTACGGTGTCAAAACGCTTCCGGATGTTGTCGAGTTTTTGTCAGGCCGGCAAACCATTCCGCCGCTCTGCATGGATACTGTGAATATTTTTCAAAAGAATCGTCACTTTGACATCGACTTTTCTGAAATCAAAGGCCAGAAACAGGCGCTGAGGGCATTGGAAATTGCGGCAGCCGGCAACCATAATATTTTGATGATCGGTCCACCCGGTTCCGGTAAAAGCATGCTGGCCAAACGACTGCCAACGATATTACCCGATCTTTCCTTTGAAGAGGCCATTGAAGTCACCAAAGTTTTTTCCGTTGCCGGGCTTTTGAATTCGGGTGAGACGCTGATTGCCTTGCGGCCCTTTCGTTCTCCTCATCATACTATTTCCGACGTAGGCCTTGTTGGAGGCGGCCAAATGCCGCATCCTGGAGAAATCAGTCTGGCTCATCTGGGTGTGCTTTTTCTAGACGAACTGCCGGAATTCAAAAGAAATGTACTGGAAGCGCTTCGGCAACCGCTGGAAGAAGGGACCATTACCGTTACCCGGTCGGCAGTGACGGCCGCCTTTCCAGCAAAATTCATGCTGGTTGCTGCCATGAATCCCTGTCCCTGCGGTTATTTTGGCGACCGTGTCCATAGTTGTCGCTGCTCTCCTCAGCAGATTCGCCAGTATCAGGCAAAAATCTCAGGCCCGCTGCTGGATCGTATCGATTTGCATATCGAAGTGCCCTCAGTTAAATACCGAGCCTTGACAGGAAAAGAAGAAGGCGAAGCATCAGCAACCGTCAGAGAGAGGGTGGATCAGGCACGTAGCAGGCAAAAGAAGCGCTTTGGCAAAATGGGTATCGTCACTAACGCCCGCATGTCTGAAAAACAAATCCGGTCCTTTTGCTCCATTGATGAGGAATCGCATCAGCTGATGGAAATGGCTATCGAAAAACTGGGCCTTTCCGCTCGAGCCATGAACCGTATTTTGAAAGTGTCCCGCACGATTGCTGATCTGGAAGGCAGGGGAAAAATAGAGCCCGCGCACGTCGCCGAGGCGATTCAATATCGAAGCCTTGATCGAAGCATTGTTTAGTGATATAAAAAAAAATTACGTCTATTGTTTGGAGATATTTTACTCAAGAGGAATTTATGGAAATCAAAATTATCAAGGCGTTACCGGAAAAAAAGAAGGCTAAACCTACGGATGAATCAAAACTCGGTTTTGGTAAAATATTTACTGACCACATGTTTACCATGCAATACAAGGAAGGACAAGGTTGGCATGATGCCGTCATCGAACCGTACCACCCTTTGCAACTTGATCCGACCGCCATGTGCCTTCATTACGGCCAGGAAATATTCGAAGGATTGAAAGCCTACCGCGGGGAGAAAGACGAAATTTATCTTTTCCGTCCGACGGAAAATATTAAGAGAATGAATGTGTCTGCGGAAAAGCTCTGCATGGCTCACATTGACGAAGAGGTTTTTTTTGAAGCCCTAAAAAAACTGGTATTGCTTGAAAAAGACTGGATTCCCAAGGGGATAGGGACATCCCTTTATATCCGGCCCACGTTGATTGCCACGGAAGCTGCGCTCGGTGTGCATCCGGCCAACGAATACCTTTTCTTTATTGTTGTCGGGCCAGTGGGTGCTTATTACGCAAGCGGTTTTGCCCCCACCAAGATTTATGTTTCCGAGGAATATGTAAGGGCGGCGCCGGGTGGTACAGGAAATATTAAATCGGCCGGCAATTATGCCATGAGCCTTTACGCCAGCCGTATTGCCAGTAACATGGGCTACACACAAGTGCTGTGGCTGGATGCACGGGAAAATAAGTACGTGGAAGAAGTCGGCACCAGCAATATTTTCTTCGTCATTGGTGATGAATTAATAACCCCACCACTGGCTGGAACAATCCTGCCGGGTGTTACACGGAATTCTGTGATTCAATTAGCGTCTCATTTAGGAGTAAAGGTTAATGAAAAACGTCTGTCCATGGATGAAGTACTCGATGCGCTGAACAAAGGAACTCTCAAAGAAGTTTTTGCCTCGGGAACAGCTGCCGTCATTTCACCAGTTGGACAAATTTATTTCCGTAAGAAGGAGTATCTCATTAATGGAGGAAAGACCGGAGCTCTTTCCGAGAGGTTGTTTAATGAAATCCTGCAAATTCAGTATGGAATAAAAGAAGATCCATTTGGTTGGCGCGTGCAGCTTGCTTAGGGACAGCCTCAGAAAACCAAGGCTATGTCAGGTTATTACATCTTGGATACGGGCACTTGAATTTGCATTCCACAGTGTTGTGGAAAGGACTGTTTATAACCATGTTCATAGGTTGGTTAAGTCCGCCGTGGCGAGGCTTTTAGACCAAATTGCTTAAGATTTGGGCAAGAACATATATTAATAATATCATATATTTATTATTATGCCTTGTAATCATCGTCACTTATGGATTATTGAAGATAAAGATATAAACGCTGCTGAAAAAAATGTGCCATGTTCGATCAGTTTTTAATATTTTAGAAGATAAAAAATGATGAAAAAAAATCTTCATAAAAATTGGTTATTTATATCAGTGAGGATCGTTGCAGTTTATACGGCAATCTTTTTAGGAATAGTTTTGCATCCTGTTCCCGGAGCTGCCGAACTGCTTTCTATTGATGACACGGTAAACCGGTTGCAGCAGATGTATGAGAAGACTCAGGATTTTCAGGCGAATTTTATTCAGGAAACGACGGTAAAATCCATTCGGAAAACCGATGTGGAAGAAGGGATCGTTTATTTTAAAAATCCCAAGCAGATGCTCTGGGATTATAAGAAACCTAAGACGAAAAAACTCATTATCAATGCGCAAAAAGCCTGGCTTTATCTACCGCAGGATAAAGCCGTTTATACGCAGGAATCTGATAAGATTTTTAAATCCGAGGCTTTAATCAAATTTTTGTCCGGTTTAGGAAAGTTGAGAGATGACTTTACGATTAAATACGACACCCCCGGCACAATGGATAAGGGCGGTAACTATCTATTGCGGTTATATCCGCGTGAAAAAGGCGCATCTTATGAATATCTGCAAATGACGATTGCGAAAAGTGATTTTCATATTCTTCAGGTCAGTTTTGATGATATAATGGGCAATTCCACGGTCCTGAAATTTTCCGGCATCAAAATAAACACGGGGCTTTCATCGAAGTTATTCCAATTTCATCCGCCCTCGAGGGTCAGTATCTTTAAAATGCCCTGATCGCAATACTTTGTTATGAACCAAAAGGATTTTCACGATTAAAATCCGGTGTCAGCTTAGCATCACTGACTTCCTGCACAAAAAGATTTTTAAAACCCAGTTTCAGGGCATAATCCAGTATTTTAGAGTATTCATCGTTGGTGATTCTGCGTCCCAGTTGCGGATGGGATTTTACATGCCTGGTCGGCGTATATTGCGACATGAGACTGATGGGGACGCTTGTTGATATGTTATTTTTCAAAATCCTCAGCGCTTCCCTGGAATTTTCAAGTCTTCCGGGTAAAACCAGGTGGCGGATGATGATGCCATGTGTGGCGACGCCATTTTCCACCTCCAGGTTGTCGCCTACCTGCTGGATCATTTCCCGAATGGATTCGATAGCGAATCGCGGATAGTCCGGCGCGTCGGAGAACAGCAGGGCATCTTCTTCCAGTCCATATTTAAAATCCGGCAGATAAATATCCACCATGCCGTCCAGGAGACGAATGACTTCGAGATTTTCATAGCCGCCACAGTTGTATACAAACGGGACGGTGAGTCCTTGCGAGCGCGCCATGTACAGAGCCTCCATCACCAGAGGCATCTGAGGCGTCGGCGTCACCGGTTCGACATTATGACAGCCATTTTTCTGTAGATCGAGCATAACTTTTGCCAGTTGCAAAACGGTCAGCTCGCGTCCCCGTGCGCTGTGGGAAATTTGATAATTTTGGCAATAGATGCAACCCAAATTACATGAAGAAAGGAAAATTGTTCCCGCACCATGTGTTCCCGAGAGAGGCGGTTCCTCTCCGTGGTGGGCTAGCGCGCAGTCCATGATGATTCCGGCCGGAAGATGGCAATAGCCCCGTTCGCCTTTTGTGCGATCAACCCGGCAGGTTCGCGGACAGAGCGTGCACGATGTGTAAAGATCTAGAAGAGATTGAATAATCATATTTTAACCACGTTAGGAGTTACTTGTGAAGGGTAGGGAGTAAAAAAACCTGGCCTTTCACGCCTGTAACCGGGGTTCGACTCCCCATGGGGACGCCAAAATATCTACTATGATATCAAATTTTTTCGGAAAATCACACTCAACATGAAGAAGCCATTTTAAGAGCTGGCGGCTCTTGAGACGACTTTTTCTTTTTGTGAATGATTTTCCAACTCATTTTCTCCGGTTGTTTAAAAATCAAACTTTTGTATTTTCAGATAGGTCCCCGTTGCATTATCAAAAGCAAAGTCATGTCCTGGGATGATGATTCCTTGAAATTCAGAAAGTCTATGTGCGCTTGCCCGAAATAATTCTTCATTGAAATGGATATCGGGCAGTGATGGACCGCGCCACAAATCCCGGTGATAAAGAGCATCTCCCGTTACCAGAGCATTTCGTGTTCTTCCATGCAGTATCACGGCGTGGTCATCAATGGAATGCCCGGGCGCCGAGATCAGTTTGACGCCCGGAGGAAGAGGAGGATTGTTTTCCAGATACTCAATTTGATCCAACTTTCCCAGCAATTCAAATACCCTATATTTCTCTCGAATATTCTGCATTTCATGAACCATCGTCGTCGCCGAAACGGCAGGTTTGTGACCGTAGGCAAGAGACGATGCTTCAAGGGATTGATGGTAGGCAAATTCTTTACGGCTTATGATAACACGGGCATTTTTAAAGTGACAATTGCCGCCTATATGGTCGGGATGAAGATGCGTATTGATAACAAGACTGAAATCAGATGATTTATATCCCATATCATCCAGCTGCTCAAGAAGATCAGGATTGCCTGCCATGCCGGTATCGATAATCGCCAGGTTGTCGTCATCGAGTTCCACGATTGTGGATGTCACCGGTACATCCCTGACAATGAGATTATCAATGTTGTTCATAATGGTGACAAGAATTGCAACACGCACATGATCGTCCTTCAATGTTTAGTGCAAATCATTACTGAGTAGCGAATAATCCTCTTCGACAAACGTCAGATCGGTAAACATGTGCGGTCTGTTCGCCGGACTCAGCATCACACGGTCAATTCCCAAGGCAATAGTATTCAGTGTATCCACGCGGCTAATCAACCGTCAGAATAATCTTTCCGAAGCTCAAATTCTTCTCCATTCGTTCAAACGCCCGGGAAATCTCGCTGAACTTATAGACTTTATCGATTGGTATATCCACAGCACCTTTGGCCAGCGCCGGATTGAGGGCTTCCTGCGCTTTCAGGATAACTTCCAGTGACTCTAATGGAGACCGCATACGGAAGGAGACGCCGATGTATTGGATACGCCGCATACTGTGCAGGTCGAAGTTGAACTCGCCCTGCTCTCCGGCCATACGGCCGACATTGATCATGCGGCCGCCTACCCGCGTCACCTGAAGACCTCCATTCACCAGGGGGCCGGCGAGGAAATCAATCAGCAGATCCACTCCTTTACCGTCCGTCACTTTGAGCACCTGATCAACCCAGTCCTTATCCCCGTTGTTAACGGTCACATCGGCCCCGAACTCTATTAGCCGCTCACATTTCTGAGGTGATCTGGAGGTGCCGATAATCTTTCCAGCCCCCAGGTATTTGGCCACCTGCATACCAATAATCCCCATGGCAGAGGATGCGCCCTGGAAGAGAACTTTCTGACCGGGAATAAGCTGGCCATTGGTGCTGATCGCGTCATGCATGGTCTGCAGGGCGACCGGCAAGGCTGCTGCTTTCTCGAAGGACATGCCATCCGGGATAGGGGACAGTTGTGGTTCAAATGCCAGGATATATTCAGCGTAAGCCCCTGAACCGGGGCCCATGACGCGGTCGCCTACGCGCCACTTTTTAACATCAGTGCCAACCTCGACCACCTCCCCAGCATACTCCAGTCCTAAAGGCGACTCTGCTCCCCCGCCCCATCCGCCATGTACGGCGCCGTGGGCCATCATCATATCGGCACGGTTCACTGAAGCCGCCTTCACCTTAACCAGAACAAGGTATGATTCCAGTTTCGGCTTGGAAACATCTTTCATAACCACGCCTTCTTTGGTTAACACTAAAGCTTTCATAAATTATTCTCCTTATAATTTGATCCTCTTTGCACCTCCCGTAAACGTTCCGGCCCAGGTCAGAAAAGCGTTGCGATAAACCGTTATTTTATCGAACATCTTGGTTTGCTGAAGCTCCACGATATTCCCGTAACGGGACTTCGGTGGCCTTAGATAGGCAAAGCGCGTAACCACGCTCCAGTTGCCCATCGTACCGTGTTGAACCAATTCAAATCCAATATCCTGATAATCCTTAATCGCCTGATCCAGATTGCCGACAAAATAGCTCACGTGATGTAGGCCCGGGCCGTTCTCCCGGAGGAAATTGACATAAATATTTTCTTGTGCTGTGGAAGTGATCAGCTCAATTTCCAGGCTACCGGAATAACCGATGACCACGTCGAATCCATCATCCTTGATCTTTTTTCCTTTGTAATAAGTCTGATCTTTCATGTCATTGGCGGCGTGATACCATCGTTTGATGTGATAGATTTTCGAATAATCGCGAATCGCCTGTTCCATATTTTCTACGATGAAACCCAATTGATGAATGCGCGGATATTTACTACCAAACATAGTGTCTCCTCCTTTGTATTTATTCTCTATGCATAACTGATTCCAGCCATACTGCAACATTGCTCGGTAAAGATGAAATTCAGTCCTCGATTACACGTATAATCGATGGCCTCATCACTCGGGAAAGCGATTCCATTGAATCCGCAGTCAATCGCCAGTTTTTCCACCTGGCGCTTATACACCCCAGCAGGTCTGACGCAGCCGAGGTTCAGAAATGTATCCGGATTCCAAACCCGTGCGGCTAGGAGAACCTCCTTCACGGAAGCGAGATCAGGAGGACTGACGCCACACATGCTGGTTTCTGCTGTTGGCCGAAGGATAACCATAACAAGTGTTTCGGGCTGTGCTTCCTGAATCATTCTCAAGGCCTCATATTCTCCAAGTATCTGTCCGAAATGCAGACCGATGACGATATGCGGGGCGAAGTCCAGCCCTATTTCACGGCAGGTCAGCATGGATAGCAGGTAATCATCCGGTTTGCGGTCCAGATGATATACGTCGCGGATTGTTTTTCCGGAGCCGATAATATCGATCAGAACCTGGTTCACACCGCAATCCTTCAGCTTCATGGCTGTATCTCTGTGAAGAAGGCCGGTATGGACCAGAACTTTCAGGCCACGTTTGCGCGCATATTCTATCGCCCTGGTAAAACCATCCAGCGGGACAATACCCTGGCTATCGGCGCCGCCGCTCACCAGAATTCCACGACAGCCCTTCTCAATCAAACGGTCCACAGTATCGCACAGTTTCTCCGGTGTCTCGGCCGGCAACATGGTCTGCAAAAGTCTGGCATTACAATGTTCACAGCGCAGGGCGCAGGCCTTGCCCGTAATGCTTACATTGGCAAAAGAATGTGGCCTATTTTTAAAACATCGGCTTTCATAATGTTTGCTTCCCGGTGCGGGAAACCAGATGCCTGAACCATGATGACGCCCTATAGTCCAGGCTTCCCGAAGCTTGTCTTCTTTAAGTGATCCGCCGTGCAATGTTTCACCTCATCATCTGGCTGCGAATAACCGCGATGTCTTCCTTGACCGGCACAAACGGGTAATTTCTCATGGGTTCGCTGGCGCGTTCGTTGCCGAACGGCCGGTTGCATGCCAGCAGTCCATTGTTTCCCGGACAGCCCGATGTCATAAATGGCATTCCCATCGCAAGATACGGTTCGATATCCACTCCGAAATCCGTGACTTCTCCTGATGAGGAAAAACGCATCGAATCGGCGGAGACAATATTCTCGTTGATCAGGTAGCGCGCTAGCTGAATGTGCCGGTAATGTTTCAGTACTGGCTGAGGATGGGCATCCAGCAGACTCCCGCTTTCCGGGAAGAAAGAAAAGAGATGGGTGGCAACATTCATTTTATTCGTCCGGTCGATGAAATCCACCATTTGCCGTTCCGTCTCGCCCAACCCCACGATCAGATGGACGCCGACCATATATGGCCCGAATACGCAGACGGCATCCTCCAGACTCTTCATGTACACTTCCCAGCGGTGCGGTCCTCTCACTCCACCTGCCCGATGCTTTTCAAAAAGTTCTGGCGTAACGGCATCGATGGCGATACCGATCCGGTCCGCCCCGGCATGCTGGATTTTCTCAAGATCTTTTTTACCCTCCATAACCGTTGGAGAAAGCAAACCGCTTACAGGGAGACTGGTATTCTCCCTCATGTCGGAAATGATTGCGCATGCGTCATCCAGAGCTCGGCGATGCGTCACCATGGACACACAGACTCTCCTGAAAGGATGGGTTCGGGTTTGCACTCGGGAAACGATTTCGCTCAGAGGATAGGTCGGCCACTTCACGCGAATAAATGTGGCTTGCGCCTCCGTGGTTCGATTTCTAGCCAGCCCGCAGTAGCTGCAGGATGCCTTGCAGCCGTCTGCATACGTCTCCAACAGATTGAGGCAGCCGCATTGAGCGTTCCTCTGAAATTTGCCCGGCATCAATCCCATGGCCATGGCCCCGGCCAGACTGGTTTGGACAAATTCAGGGGATTCCCCCTTTGTCGACATATGATGAAGTTCCTGTTCAGTATTCATATTAATGTTCTCTTCATGTTTGCTGATAGCGGCTCCGCGTTAAACTTCATCCGGCAGAGCCGTCTGATATGGCCTGATATAACGCTTCGCCCATATGGTCCTCATCAATCCCCGGAATCTGAATGCTTTGCGTCTTGAAGAAGAGGCGGACATTCTCAAAAACATCAGACTTCTCGCTTGAGGTATTCCTTAAAAATGCCTCCAGATCGAGAATGACCCGCTCCGGATAGGCAAAAAAATCACCGGTAATGAACGCACTTTTTATGCGTTTACGATTCTGATCCAGCCTCAATGCAATTCTGATCAAGCCCCCCGGTGCTTTGTAGTCGCTGATCTTCAAGGCGTTGTCTTGAGCGATGTTTCTCCCGCCGCGGATCCATTCCTCGGACTTAAAACGAGTGGCCTCCTGCTCAAGCAGAGCCAGCTCCTTATCATTAAAGTCTCCGGCAGCGAACGTTATGCCGAAAACCTCACTGAACCCATCCAGAAGGGCCTTTTTGATGATCTGAAGACCAGGCACATAGCCCAGCTCTTCGCGCAGACTTGTCACACGCTGCCGGAACGACTGAACCTGTTTGTCTTCCAGCTTTTTTATAGGCAGTTTGAGGCACTGGATCATGGTGTCCACGTCAAAATCGATCAATAGGCTGCCCGTATACATAAAAGCGCCATCCAGCTCGGTTCCGCCCGTACCGGATATTTTGCGGCCATTGACTTCGATGTCGTTTTTCGGCCGGAACTTCGCCTGCACCCCCAACCGAGACAGACCTAACGCGACACTCTCGCACATACGGGCATACATTTCGCTTCGATCCGCCGGGATACCCGGCGAATGTTTATCGGCATAGATAGCCCAGCCCAGCGTGCCTTCATGCATATAGATGGCGCCGCCGCCGGTAACGCGCCGTTGAATCTCGATGTCGTGCTCCCGGCAGTAGTCTTCCTCAACTTCCAGTTCGACAGACTGATGATAACCCACCAGGGCACATGGGGTGAACTCCAGGAAAAGCAGGGTATCCGGCGCCCAACCTGTGCTCCGGGATGTCAGAAGAACCCGGTCAATGGCCATATTCTCCGCCACAGTCATTTTTGAATCAATCAATCGCCATGTGCCCATGTCCGTTATCACCTATGCCGCATTTTTGATCTGTTCTTTGATAAATTCCGCATAAGCCGTGCAATCCAGCAATAAACTGTTTTCATCGTCGGATTCCAGCGCGATTTTCATTAGCCAGCCCGCGCCGTAAGGATCCGTCTGTATTTGTCTCGGATCATTAACAGCAACGGAATTGCATTCGAGGATGTGGCCGCTGACGGGCGCAATGAGGTTTCCAACCCACTTCCCGGATTCTACGGACCCGCAGCTTTCGCCTTTTTGAATCGGGGCGCCCTCTTGTCCGAGCTCAATGTAAAGAATGTCGCCTATCACCCACTGCCCGTAATCCGAAAGCCCGATCAAAGCCTCCTGGTCTTTGATCGCTATCCAGAAATTATTGCTGTCGTATTTCAGTTCTTCTTTGATCTGCCAGTTTTCAATCTGCATATAACACCTCAATTTTTCCATCTCTTACCAATTGCAGGGCCTTTACCCCCTCACCTGTTTCACCTTCCTGCAGAAACAACCCTTCCGTAATTTTGATTCGCCTGAGCGGCAGGCGGCGTCCCGGCATGCTCAGCCAGTCGTCGGACGTCAAACGCTCCCGGAGGGATACAGCCATTTCTTGCAGCTCATCGTCGATGGGCCGTTCGTGCAGTTTGCCAAAGATCTTTTCAAACCCGGATATCAGCCCGGATTCTACTTCACGCCTATCAACTCCCGACAGGACGAGCATATTATCCTGCATAGCCTCGTAGAAGTATCGGCGATAGGCAGGCGACGGCACTTTTAGAACCCTGCTCATGGCTTCGTAGTCAAAGTCCAGCATCAGGTTTCCCACGTAAGCGACAGCCTGGCCGATATCGCCCGCTGCGTTTCCCGAACATTTCCTCCCACCGGCTTTGATATCCGCGGGTGGTGCGAGTTCCGCCTTGATCCCCAAAGACAGGCAAACGTCGATGGCGGGCTTTAGAATTCTGAAAAAGAACTGATTCCGTTTGAGCGGAAGGAGGCGGTTCTCTCTGCGGAGAACCACCTGGTAAAAAATCTGGCAACGGTCCAGATAAACCACGCCGCCTCCGGTTTCTCGCCTGAAGAGGGGGAGGCGGGCACTTTGGCAGAATTCTTGATCAATTTCCTGGTCCAGGTCATCGTGAAGCCCCAGACAAACATACGGTTCGGCGGGGCAACAGAGAATGACACCTTCGCGGCCGAGATAAGCCAGCGCGTGGTAGTAACACTGCGATTCCCACCAGCTGACCATGCCCGGATTATAAATGTCCATTTCTCTTCGCCTCTTCCCGAGTCACGACTATCCGCACATCACCTGAGAGCTTCCAAAATCAACTGGCTGATATCCAGCACCCTCACCTTGAGCCCTGCCTTGCGCACGGCGGCGCTCAGCATCTGCTCACACTGCTGGCAGGCCGACACGACGATCTTGGCTCCCGTTTTCTTAATTTCTTCCACACGCATGGCAGCAATATCGCCGGCCAGTTTCGCATCGACGCTTTGCAGATTGCCGCCTCCGCCGCAGCAGAGCGATTGCATCCGTTTATTTTCCAGCTCGACGAGTTGGACCCCCGGGATGGCCGAAATGATATCGCGCGGCGCGTCGAAGATACCACCGTTGCGGCCCAGATCACAGGGATCATGGTAAGTGATTCTGGCTTCCATTTCCGCCAGCTTGAGCTTTCCTTCTTGAATCAGGCGAGCGAAATATTCCGTGGTATGGTAGATCGCAAGCGGATAATCCCCCAGAAACGGCGCGTAATCATGCAGCCAGACGTGCCGGCACGACGGACAACTGGCCACCAGCGTGTGGATTTTCATCGCCTTGATCCGCTCCACATTGTGTTTCATGAATTCGCGCGCGTCGTCAACCAGACCACTACCCAGAAGAGGAAATCCGCAACACCATTCTTCGCCGCCCAAGCTTGTGTAATCGATATCCGCCGCATTGAAAATCTCCGCAACCGACAGAGCATTTTCCTGAGCCTGCGGGAAAAAAGATGAAACACAGCCGACAAAATAACAGACATCGGCGCCGGCACGCGGCTGCAATCTTTCAGGATCATCGGCATTTTCGGCCCAGTCCAGCCTCTCTTTGTTATCGAAGGTGGTGATGTTCTTATGTTGCTTCAGGTTCGCACCCAGCGTCGCATAGCCTTTGGGCGCCTTGCCCGTTTTGGCAATGCGCTCGCGCAGATCCAAATACATATGACGCAGATCAATATCCGTGGAACACGCCTGGGCGCACGCTCCGCAAAGCGTGCACTGGCTCACCCGGTGTACATATTCATCCGACATCTTCTCCTGATCCTTCAAGGCAAAAATCTGCCGGGCCAAGCTGAGCTTTCCCCGAGGAGAAGCCGATTCCCACCCTACGGACCGATACACCGGACAGACGCTCCGGCAGTAGCCGCAACGCGCGCAGATTTGAGTTTCCTGTGCCAGTGAACTGTATATTTTATTTTGGACGGTCATAAGCTACCACCTCTTTCCGAAGACTCTGCGTACAAGAGCGAATGCTTCCATCCCCACGGAAAAATTGATAGGATTAAGCATGAACGGAGCT
>Ga0209202_1000881_pt1 | contig 20540 bp, 18 predicted proteins | sample AD_UKC032_MetaG_FD_184416 | JGI IMG/M metagenome (GOLD analysis project Ga0209202, IMG submission 184416) | Active sludge microbial communities of municipal wastewater-treating anaerobic digesters from USA - AD_UKC032_MetaG (SPAdes) (version 2) | ecosystem: Engineered > Bioreactor > Anaerobic >... | reverse complement strand
AGCAGCATTTCCTTCTGCTGCTTGGCTTCGTCGAAGCCGAGCGGCAGCGGCGAGCCGCAGTAGCGGATATGTTCCAGCCCGCCGACTTTCTGCGGCCGGTGGATGTGGCCGAGGGCGATGTAGTCGGCCGGCGGGAAAGCGGAAGTCGGGAAGGCTTCGAGGGCGCCGACGTAGATTTCGCGGACCGATTCGCTGGTGCTGGCGCCGACCGTGGTCAGGTGCCCGGTGGCGATGATGGGCAGCGGGCGGCCGAAATTCGGGCCGAGTTCGGCGGCGAGTGCGGTCTGGCGTTCGACGGCGGCAGCGAACACGGCGGCGTAATGTTCCTGGATGGCCGTTTGCAGCGACAACTGCTTGTCTTCGGCGCTTTGCCCGGCTTGGCTTTGCAGCACGTCGCGTGGGCGGATGAAGGGAATGGCGCAGACGATGCAGCCGGGTTCGCCGTTGCGCTGCGGCAGGACGATGAGTTGCGTGGCGGTGTCTTCATGCGTTGCGGCGATGACCGTGGTGCCCAGGTGCGCCAGCAATTCGCGACTTTCACTCAGCGTCGCCACCGAATCGTGGTTGCCACCGAGCAGCAGCAGCGCGACGCCTGCCTTGTTCAGGCGGACGACGAGCTGGTTGTACAACTCGCGGGCGTAACTGGGCGGCGTGCCGGTGTCGAAAATGTCGCCGGCGATCAGCACCGCATCGACCGCCTGCGCTTCCACCTGTTCGAGCAGCCAGCCGATCAGCGCCTGATGCTCGGCCTGCCGGCTCTTGCCCATGAAGTGCTGGCCGAGGTGCCAGTCGGAGGTGTGGAGGAGGCGCATGCTGGGTGGCTGAGATGGAAAGGCTGAAGTTTAAACGGCGAAGGTGTTTGGCGTTCCCGGATTCGATGGGCGATTGTCGCGAAGGCGACAACTCATAGTGCCGGGATGCTGGCGATGCAAGGCAAATCCCGGTTTTCCGTGATTCCGGCGGGTGGCATCGCTTTTGCGTCGGAAGGTTCATTGCCTATTCCTGCCGCCAACCATGAGCAACGTTGAAAAACCCGCTTTTCGCTGCATTTCTGCCAGTGATGCCATCTCATTGATGCGTAGTGAGCCGCCTGCTATCGTCTTCGATGTACGCGACATGGCCAGTTACCAGAAGGCCCATGTCGATGGCGCCGCATATCTGTCCGAGGATCGCCTGCTGGCCTGGATGAAGCGCCTGCCGAAGGAGGCGCCGTTGGTCATCTATTGCTACCACGGCAACGCCAGCAAGATTTTTGCGCAGATGTTCGTCGATTTTCGCTATTCGAGCATGTTCAGCGTCGATAGTGGCTACGAGCCGCTGGCCGCCGCGCTGGCCGATACGGGCGGCGCATGATGGCGGCCCACTATCGCCGGATGCTGACGCGGCCGGCGGTGCGGCAGGTGCTGGCGGAAGAGGGCTAAACTTCGGTCCTGCGCTGACGATGGGCGGTCGCTGCGAAATTTGCCCAAAAAAGGCGGTCGACCGCAACAGGCGCCCTCGTCCACCTAGTGGGTTTGCGTAGCGGCGCGCCAGCTGCTGTCGAGGTCGTCGCGGGCGACGGCGACGATACCCGCATCGAGCACGCCCTTGCTGGCGAACTCTTCGAGCAGGCGCGAGATTTCCTCGAGCGCTTGTGGGCCGCGGTACGGGCGCGCCTGGGCCAGCGCCTGGAAAACGTCGGCGACGGCGATGATGCGCGCTTCGGTGGTGAGGCTCGCGGCCGTACGACGGAACGGGTAGCCCTGGCCATTGAGCGCTTCGTGGTGAAAGGCCGCCCATTCGGCGATCGTCTCGAGGCCGGGAACGTGGCGCAGGATCTGGTAGGTTTCGAAGCTGTGCCGTTCCATCACCGAGAATTCGGCACTCGTCAGGCGGGCGGGTTTCTCGACGATCTCGTCAGGCACGCAGAGTTTGCCGATATCGTGCATCAGTCCGGCGATTTCCATTTTGGACAGCGCATCCTGGCCGAAGCCCATGCGCTCGCCGAGATGCCGGGAAAGCTGCGCGACGCCCAGCGAATGGGCGGCCGTGTAGTGGCTCTTGGCATCGACGATGCTGGAAACCAGCCGGGCGACGTGGCGGAACTGGGGAAACTCGATGGTGACGCCCCATTGCGGCAGCGCGAGGTCGGCCAGGTAGGACTGGACGTGGCGCGGCACCAGGGCGATCCAGAATGCCTCGCGGGTGGCGGCGGCGAGGAAGGCGGCGACGATTTCGGGCTGCAGTACGCGTCCGGACAGCGTGGAAATCTCCCGGCAGATGCTGGCGGCGTGGAAGAGCGGGTTTTCCAGGCCATGGCGGAGGAGGAGGGCGTCGATGCGGTCGGCCAGCAGGATCAGGTTGCTGTCGATGGCGTCCGCCTCGCTGATGTCGGCCGGCAGTTCTGCCCACGGCGTGTGGTGGTAACGGATGGCCGTGGCCAGCAGCGACAGGTGGGCGAACGGCTGCAACAGCTGAAACGCCCTCTCGCAATGCGCCTGGCAGTCGTGATATTCGGCGCCCGATATCAGCCGGCAGTGTTCGGTGGTGGATGATACGCCGAGGTCATGCAGCAGGCAGGCGAACACGAGATTGTCCAGCCGCGCCGCCGGCAGCCCCATCAGGACTGCCGTCTCGCGGGCGATCATGGCGACCCGCTTGCCGTGCTGGAAGTCGTTCACGCCGACCAGATCGAGCGCGTCGGAAACGGCAAGCACGGCACTTTTCAGGTTGATCGTCAGGGGCATCGATCACTCGTTTTGGCAGGGTGAAAACACAGCATACCACCGGTGCGACCCGGCGAAATTTCAGCCAGCCAGTTCCAGGGCCGGCATGAAACGCCGCGCACTTTCGCATGCCGCATCGATCATTACGGCCACTTCCTCGGACGAAAGCCCGAGTTCTTCAGCGAAGATTTGGGCAACGCGTTCGATGGTCGTCGTGGCCGCTATGGCGTCGAGGAAGAGGGCGCGCGTGCGGCGGGCCAGGACGTCTTCGATCGTCCGTGCCGCTTCGTGGCGGATGGCAAAGCGCACCATCGCTTCGCTGTACGGCAACGCTGGGTGCAGCGGCCGGTCGTGGCCGGGCAGCGAAGCGAGCAACGGCGCATCGGTACCGTAGCCGTTGCTGCCCGGCTGGGCCGGGCAGCCGTGCAGTTTCAGCACTCGTGTCGGGCATGGCTCGGCGGGCAGGCCGGCAACTTCGGCGGCACGGTCGATGACGTCTTCGGCCATCAGCCGGTAGGTCGTCCACTTGCCGCCGGCGACGGTGATCAGGCCGCTGGCGCTGACCAGCACCGCGTGCTCACGCGACAGGGCGGCGGTGCTCTGGTGGTCGGTACTGTCGGGATGGATCAGCGGGCGCAGGCCGGCAAAGACGCTGCGGATGTCGGCGCGCGTCGGCGGCCGGGCCAGCACCTTGGCGGCCGTGCGCAGCAGGAAGTCGATCTCCGCGGCGAGCGGCTGCGGGTCGTCGAGCCGGGCCAACTCCGGGCGCGGGGTGTCGGTGGTGCCAAGCAGCACCTTGCCTTGCCAGGGAATGGCGAACATGACGCGGCCGTCTTCGGTTTCCGGGATCATCAGCGCCTGCTGGCCGGGCAGGAAATCGGCATCGAAAACCAGGTGGATGCCCTGGCTGGGGGTGAGCAGCGGCGACACCTCCGGCTCGTCGAGGCGGCGCACGCTGTCGGCATGCACGCCGGTGGCGTTGATGACGGCGCGGGCGCTGACCTCAAATTCTTCACTGCATTCCGCATCGCGCAGCACCGCCCCGGTGACGTGGCTGCCGGTCTTGAGCAGCCGGGTGGCCGGCAGGTAGTTGAGGCAGGTGGCGCCGAGGTCCGTGGCTGTGCGCATCAGCGTGATGGCCAGCCGGGCATCGTCGAACTGGCCGTCCCAGTAGCGGATGCCGCCGCACAAACCGGTGCGGCGCAGGCCGGGAAGGGCGGCGATGACTTCCTGCCGGTCGAGGCTGCGGGAAGCGGCCAGGTTGTGCCCGCCGGACAGTACGTCGTAAAGCTTGAGGCCGGCCGCGTAAATGACGCGCTCGACTGTGCTCCAGGCGGGGATGACGAAGGCCAGCGGATGCACCAGATGTGCCGCGTTGTTGAGCAGATAGGAGCGTTCGCGCAGCGCGTTGCGCACCAGTGCGAAATCACCCCGGCGCAGATAGCGCACACCGCCGTGAATCAGCTTGGTGCTGCACGACGAAGTGCCGGAAGCGAAGTCGCGGGCTTCGACGAGCAGGGTGCGGTAACCGCGCGCCGCGGCATCGACTGCCGCCCCCAGCCCGCTGGCGCCGCCGCCGATGATCAGAACCTCCCAGGGGCGTGCCTCGCGCAAGGTGGCGAGGTTTTCGGCGCGGCTGGCCGGGGCATCCATCAGTCGGGTTTTGCCCAATTCAGGCTGCGTTCGACGGCGCGGCGCCAGTCGGAAAACAGCGCGGCGCGCCGGTCGTCGGCCATCGCCGGTTCGAAGCGGCGTTCGGCGCGCCAGAGTGCCGTCAGTTCGGTCTCGTCCTGCCAGAAGCCGACCGCCAGGCCGGCCAGATAGGCGGCGCCGAGTGCGGTGGTTTCGGTGACGCGTGGCCGCACCACGGGAACGCCGAGCAGATCGGCCTGGAACTGCATCAGCAGATCGTTGTGGGCTGCGCCACCGTCGACGCGCAGTTCGCTCAGGCACTGGCCGGCATCGCGCTCCATCGCCTGCAGTAGCTCGGCACTCTGGAAGGCGATGGCTTCGAGCGCGGCGCGCGCGATGTGGGCGCGGGTCGTGCCGCGCGTCAGGCCGAACAGAGCGCCACGGGCGAACGGGTCCCAGTACGGTGCCCCAAGGCCGGTGTGGGCCGGCACCAGATAGACGCCGCCGTTATCGGGCACCGAGGCAGCCAGCGTCTCGACCTCGCCGGCGCTGGCAATCAGCCCAAGGCCGTCGCGCAGCCACTGCACGGTGGCGCCGCCCATGAAGACGCTGCCTTCGAGCAGGTAGGTGGTCCGCCCCTGACGTTGCCAGCCGATGGTGGTCAGCAGCTGGTGGCGGGAGGCCATCGGCTGCGGGCCGGTATTCATCAGCAGGAAGCAGCCGGTGCCGTAGGTGTTTTTCGCCATGCCGTGTTCGAGACAGGCCTGCCCGAAAGTCGCGGCCTGCTGGTCGCCGGCCATGCCGCTGAGCGGAATCGCCGCGCCCAGCCATTCGGCGTCGAGCGTCGCAATCATGCCGCTGCTGTCGACGATGCGCGGCAGCAGCGCCGCCGGGATGTCCAGCAGCGCCAGCAGTTCCTCATCCCAGCACCGGCGGTGGATGTCGAAAAGCAAGGTGCGCGAGGCGTTCGACGGATCGGTGACATGCGCGCGCCCGTTCGAAAGTTTCCAGGCCAGCCAGCTGTCGATGGTGCCGAAAGCCAGTTCGCCGCGCTCGGCGCGGGCACGGGCGCCGGGAATGTGATCGAGCAGCCACTTGAGCTTGGTGCCGGAAAAATAGGCGTCGACGACCAGGCCGGTGCGTTCGCGGAACAACCCGGCATGGCCGGCGGCCGTCAGTTCATCGCAGATTCCGGCGGTGCGCCGGTCCTGCCAGACGATGGCGCGGTGCAGCGGCTCGCCGCTGGCCCGGTCCCAGAGCACCGTCGTTTCGCGCTGATTGGTGATGCCGACGGCGGCGATCCGCGCCGCCGCAACGCTGTTGTCGCGCAGCACGGCACGGGCGACGGCAAGCTGCGCCTGCCAGATTTCTTCGGCATTGTGCTCGACCCAGCCGGGCTGCGGGTAATGCTGGGTAATTTCCTGCTGGGCGACGCCATGAATGTTGCCCTGGCGGTCGAACAGAATGGCGCGGGCGCTGGTCGTGCCCTGGTCGAGCGCGAGAACGAACTGGTCGGGACAGGCTTCCATGGCGAACTCCGGCGAGCGGTATGCCAGTATAGCCGGCTATTTTGAGCGTAGCGGCAAGCTGAAAAATGGCCGAAACTGGCAGTCGACCGCAATAGGGCACTGACAGAAAATTTCAGGCCACACTACTATCGGTGTATTGGTTATCTGGAGCCATCGACTGGAGATGTCTCCGATCAAGCAAAGCAACACACCCTCATGAGAGATTCAATGATTGCCAACCCGGAACGCTTCTACAAAGCCATTGCCCTGTTCGACGCCGCCAACGCCCAGGACCCCAATCAGGACGAAGGCCAGCCCAAGGAACTGCTTTACGCCCGGCGCATGACCGAAATGATCGGCCGTTTCGCGCCGGAGGCCAGCGAAGTCGCCCAGCTAGCCGTGCGCGCCCAGCACATCCAGCGCTGGACCGTGCCACGCAGCAACTACCCGCTGGGCAAGCCAGGCTACTTCGCGTGGCGCACCGGTCTCTACCGGTTTCACGCCGAAACGGCCGGCAAGCTGATGCAGCAGGCCGGCTACGACGAAGCGACGGTCGAGCAGGTGAAGGCGGCGGTGGGCAAGCAGGACATCAAGGCAAATCCCGACACGCAGTTGCTGGAAGATGTCACCGGCCTCGTCTTCATCGAACACTACATGCAGGGTTTCGCCGGCCAACACGCCGAATACAGCGAAGAAAAGTGGCTCGATATCATCCGCAAGACGTGGAACAAGATGTCTGCCGCAGCGCATGTTTTCGCCACGAGCGGCGGCATCAAGCCGCCGGAAGCCTTCGTTCCATTGATTCTAAAGGTGGTTTCAGGCGCGTGATCGTAAAGGTAGAAACGGGAAACGGGGCCGGGGCAACGGGAAGCGGGCCCATGGTTTCTGATTGCCGAGGAATGCCGCAATATGGTTTTTGCGGCCAAGCCGACGCTTGCCAGTTTGGGGCAAAACACCTGCTTGATGACAGTTATCCCGTTGGTCATCAGAGGCAGTGTCACGGATTCTGGCACTCCGAAATCACTGCGTCGCCACCCCGCCCGCAGGGCGTGAACGCACCCGAAACCGGCCAGGGGGTGCCGTCGTCGTCCATCTGCGCGGCTAGCGTTTCCCAAAAGATCACACCGGATTTGTCGAGTTTGAGGCGCAGCAGCCAGCCGCGCTGGGCTTCCGGGTAGTCGAAGCCGTCGAAGACGAAGTTGCCGAGGCTGTAGACGATGGGTTTGCCCTTGTAGATTTCGGCGCCCTGCGTGACATGCGGGTGGCTGCCGACGACGAGGGCGGCGCCTTCGTCGATCATTTTCCGGGCGAAGGTTTTCTGGCGTTCGCTCGGCTGCGTTTCCTTTTCCCAACCCCAGTGCATGAAGGGGATGACGAGGTCGGCGCCGGCCGCCTTGGCGGCGCGGATGTCGGCGATGACGTGGTCGTCCTCGCTCCAGGCGACGCCGGGCCAGTCGGGGCCGGCGGCGAAGGCGCGCGGCTTGAATTCGTTGTAGCCGAGGACGGCGATTTTCAGGCCCTTGCGCTCGATCCACAGCGGCTTGTGCGCCTCGGCCAAATTGCGGCCACCACCGAAATACGCGATGCCGGTCTGGTCGAGGTGCTGCATGGTTTCGTTGAAGGCGTCGCGCCCGTAATCGCCGGAATGGTTGTTGGCGAGCGAGACGGCGTCGAAGCGGCCGGGCAGGATGGACAGCACGCGCGGGTCGGCGCGGAAGGTGACGATCTTGCTGGCGTGCGCCTGGCCGCTGCTGGCGACCGGGCATTCGAGGTTGCCGATGCGGTAGTCGGCTTCGGCGAGAACTGCGGCGAAGGGGGCGAGCGGGTCGCCACCCTTGGCGATGGTCCGGCCGGGGCCGTCGTCGAGCATGATGTCACCGGCAAAGAGCAGGGTGACGGGTTCTGCGCGCGCCATACCGGTGAGCAGGCAGCACAGGGCGACTGTTGCGGTCGACCGGAAAAAACGGGCCATTTTCACGGCTTGCCCTTCAGTTCGCACCAGTATTGCAGTTCGCCGTCGCGCACCGGTTCGTAGACGAAATTTAGCCCGGAAAAGCCGTGGACCGCAGCCGGCGGAGGCGGATAGGGATAGGTGGCCTGATGGATGATGGTCGGGCCTTCGTCGCGGTCAGCGTAGGCGGTGAGTTTGATGCCGGCAAGATCGGCGGGTTGATCGCGGAAGACGATGCGGAACAGGAAGTACGAGCCGAGAGAAACGGTGGGCGCCGTGTAGGGGTCGGCGACCGGCGCGGCTTCGACGACGCGGGTTTCACCGCCATAGGTGAGGTGGCAGGCGACGCTGGCGGCGTGCGCGGGGAGCGCCAGGGCGGTGAGGATGGCCGCAGCGGCAACGCTGGCCAGCCGGTGACGTTCAGTGTTCGCGGCCATCGATTCGAGGCCGCGCGAGTTGGGGAATGTAGCGCCAGGCGAGCAGCCCGAAGGCGGCGAACCAGCAGGTGGCGGCGAGGTCAAGCCAGCGCAGGTAGGCGCCGGGAACAATCTGCGGGCCGACGAGGCGCAGGAAGAAGGCGGCGATCATGATCCACAGCACGGTTTTTTCCAGCTTGCCGAAAACGACCTTGCGCCCGGTATGGCCGTTGGCGATGCGGATGATCATGGCCGGGATGACGAGGCCCATGGCGCCGAAGGTGAACACATGCACGGCGACGGTGCCGACCCAGCCAGTGGCCCCCGGCGGCGGCAACGCGTCGATCAGCAACTGGGCGACGATGGCCAGGTAGCCGAGGTACATGATGCCGATGTCGAGCCGACGGAAACCTTTGAGCGGATGCCAGAAGACGAAGCGGCCGAGGAGCAGGACGGCGAGCAGGAGTTCGAGACCGTGCGCCAGCGCGGCGGGCAGCAGGGCGGTGAACACGAGGACGATGGCGAGCGCCTTGATGGCGAGGTCCAGTACCGGCTGGCGCAGGATGTCGACCTGGAAGGCGCCGCGCATGAACTGGCCGAGCGTGCGTTCGAGCATGACCAGGAAGGCGACACGGAAGATGCCGAGGGTCATGCTCCAGCCGAGGTTGAAATGTTCGGGCGAGAGGAGCAGCGTCTTGGCGACCCAGAACAGCGGCAGGACGATCAGGAAGAAGATGTTGTCGCGGCGGTAGCTGTCCTTGTCGCGGTTACGGATCAGTGTGGCGAGCAGCAGCACGACGATGCTGCAGAGGAAGAGGTTGTTGCTCAGCAGGAAGAGTGGCCGCGGCCAGCCGCTGCCGAAGCTCATGCCGATGCGCTCGACGAGCCAGGCGGCGGCGAGGAACATCAGCGTGGCGCCGTGATAGCCGCGGACGCCGACCCAGTTCTTGGTGGAGGTCAGCAGGAAGCCGCCGAGCACCGCCCAGCCGAAGCCAAAGAACATTTCGTGGGCATGCCACTGGACCGGCGAGAAGTCTTGTGCTGGGGCTGGCAGGACACCCTTGAAGATGAGGATCCAGGCGATCGGCAGGCTGAGGCCGGCGAGGCAGGCAAGGGTGAAGAAGGGCCGGAAGCCGACGAGCCAGAGAGGATGGGCGGGAGAGAGCACGGCGGTATATTAATCTGATTCGGGGATGCGAACTGTCGCACGGCGCGGCGGCGCCGGGCTTTGATCCAGCGCAACCGCTCCGGTCAGGGAGCCTTGGCGCCGCCGACCGGCACCAGCCCGATGTCGACCTGGCGCGGCTGGCCATCGCTGAAGGCGCGATGGATGGAGTCGCTGATGAACAGCGGCTTGCCCTTGCGCTCGATGCGGGCGGCGACGGTGATCTGGGCATTCTTCCCGATCAGGTCGCGGTCGATGGTGAGCTTGAAGGGGATGGGCAGCGGGTTGCCGGCTGGGCCGATGCGTTGCTCGGCCAGCGTCAGGGCCGGCGCGTCGGCGCGGGACGTGTCCTGGATGCGGATGAGCAGCACGGCATCGGGCGGCAGGGGGCTGGCGGCGGGCCAGGTGACGCTGCCGCCGATGTCGACGAAAGCGCTCGGCGCGGCCGGCTGAGCTGTCGCTGCCGCGCTGTCGGCCAGCATGCAGCTGCGGAGCCGGCTCTTGCCGTCGCTGAACAGGGCCTTTTCTTCCTTGGTGTGCAGCGCGACATCGCCGCTTCGGTACGACGCACCGGAGGCGGCCACGACTTGCGGCAGTGTGATCTCGCGTCCGGCGAAGCGGAGACTTGCCTGCGGTCGACCGTCGCTGTCGGCCGAAAATGCTACCTCGAAGCGGCTGCCGTCGTCGCAGGTGTAGGTCAGGCGTTCGCTCTCCGCATGGGCCAGCGAGAAAAAGGCGAGGTAGAGCAGGGCGGGCAGGCGCAGGGTCATTGGTCGGTATCGGTGAGCTGAAGGGGTTGCCATTGGCCGTCGATCAATCCTTCGATGGGCCGGAAGCGCGATTTGTAGGCCATCTTGCGGCTGTTGGCGATCCAGTAGCCGAGATAGAGGTAGGGCAGGCCGAGGGCGACGCACTGTGCGACCTGCCAGAGGATATTGTAGGTGCCGAAGCTGGCCTCCGGCACGTCGGGGTCGAAGAAGGTGTAGACCGAGGACAGGCCGTCTTCCAGGACGTCGATGATGCTCACCATGCGCACCTTGTCGCCGTCGGAGAACTCGATCAGCCGCGTGTCGACTCGGCTCTGCAGCAGAAAATGCCCGTACTGCTCGTGGCTGTCTTCATCCATGCCGCCGCCGGCGTGGCGGGCATTCTGGTAGCGGGTGTACAAATTGTAATGCTCATCGAAGAAGGCCAGCGGCAACTCGCGAACGGTCAGCCCGGCATGACGTTTCAGGGCGCGGCGCTGGGCGCGGTTCGGGCGCAGTTCGGCGGCCGGCAGACGGACCGGGACGCAGGCGTGGCAGGTGTCGCAACGGGGCCGGTAGGTGAAGGCGCCGCTGCGCCGGAAGCCGTGGCGGACGAGCGTGCTGTAAACCTGGGCGTCGATCAAGTGGGTCGGCGTCGCCACCTGCGAGCGCGCTTCGCGGTCGGGCAGGTAGCTGCACGGATAGGGCGAGGTCGCGTAGAACTGGAGCAGCGAAAAAGGCAGGGCGGAATCGTCGGGGAGAGCCATGATTACCAGTTCAGGTCAAGGCCGTCGCATGTCCACTGCTGGCGCGGATGCGGGCTGCGGGTCAGTTCGTGCAGGCGGGCGAGAAAGTCGGTGCGGGGAATCTCGCGGCCGCCGAGCGAAACGAGGTGCTCAGTGCGCATCTGGCAATCGATCATGCCGAAATCGTGGGCTTGAAGATAGCGAACCAGATGGGCGAAGGCGATCTTCGAAACGTTGCTGCGGCGCGAGAACATCGATTCCCCATAGAACATGCGGCCGATCGCCAAGCCGTACAAGCCGCCAGTCAGATCGCCTTCTACATAAACTTCGACCGAATGCGCCCAGCCAAGTTCATGCAGGCGGATGTAGGCTTCCATCATCTCCACGCTGATCCAGGTGCCGTCCTGGCCAGGGCGCGGTGTCGCGGCGCAACCGGCGATGACTGCCGGGAAATTGCTGTCGAAGCGCACCTCGTAGTCCCGGCCGCGCAGGGTCTGGCGCAGCGAGCGGGTCAGGCGGAATTCGTCGGGAAACAGGACCATGCGCGGGTCCGGGCTGTACCACAGCGGATAGCCCTCGACCGTTCCCCACGGGAAAATGCCGTTCAGGTAAGCGTCAAGCAGGCGCGCGGTGGACAGGTTGCTGCCGATGGCGAGCAGGCCGCCCATGTCCTCGCGGGTCATCTCGATCGGCGGAAAGGGATCAAGCAGGCCGAGGAACGGAATCATGGAACGCGCGGCAGGGTCAGCGGGTGCGCTCTTCAGCCAGCCAGGTAATCGGCCTGGCGTGCTGTTCCAACTTGATCTCGCATTCCGGGTCGTCGCATTCGTCGTGCTTCTTGAAGGCGATCACGTGGTCGGCGTCGAGCCGGATGCCGATCTTTTCGCCGATGGCGTGGTTGTGGTGCGAGGGCACCAGCGACAGCACCTCGGTGCCGCTGGCCAGGCGCAGCGTGTAGAGGATGTCGGCGCCGCGGAAGGCCTTGTGCAGCACCTCGGCCTGCACCGTGCTGCTGTCGTCATGGACGATGTCGTCGGGCCGCAGCAGGATGTCGACGCGGCAGCCGTTGTCGCAGTCGGTGCAGGTTTCGTGGCATTCGACGGGGGTGTCGGAAGTCAGCGTGCCGAGTTCCATGCGCACGCTGTTGTTCGGCCCGACGACGCCGGCGATCAGCACGCCCTGGCCGATGAAGTCGGCGACGAAACGGTTGGCCGGGCGGTGATAGAGGTTATACGGCACGTCCCACTGCTGGATGCGGCCTTCGTACATGATGCCGATCTCATCGGCCATGGCGAAAGCCTCGTGCTGGTCGTGCGTCACCATGACTGCGGTCGACCCCTCGCGCTTGAGGATTTCCCGCACCTCGACTGAAAGCCGCTCGCGCAGGCCGACATCGAGGTTAGAGAAGGGTTCGTCTAGCAGGATCAGTTCCGGGCGCGGCGCCAAGGCGCGGGCCAGTGCGACGCGCTGCTGCTGGCCGCCGGAGAGTTCGTGCGGGTACTTGTTTCCCTGGCCATGCAGACCGACCGTGGCCAGCAACTGGCGGACGCGCAGGTGGGCATCTTCATGGGGGTTGCGGCCGAGCCCGAAGGCGACGTTTTGTTCCACCGTGAGATGCGGAAAGAGGGCGTAATCCTGGAAGACCATGCCAATCCGCCGCTTTTCCGGTGCCAGGCGCTGGCCAACGCTGCTGACCACCTTGTCATGCAGGCGAATTTCGCCGCCGGCAATTTCCTCGAAGCCGGCGATGCAGCGCAGCAGGGTCGTCTTGCCGCAGCCGGAGGGACCGAGCAGGCAGGCGATCTGGCCGCTTTCGAGGCGGAAGTCGACACCATCGACCACGGTATGATTGCCGTAACGCTGTACGACGCCAATTAACTCAAGTTGGGACATGGTGGTCGATTATAATTCGCATTCACTGTCATGCGTGCTGCCAACCGTTCCCCGCTCCTTGCCGTCGCCATCATCGTCGCTCTGCTGGCGGGTCTGCCGGTCGCCAGCGTTGGCCTCTACATCTTCGTCGGCGGAACCAGCGCGACGTGGTCGCATCTGTCGCAGACGGTGCTGCCGGAATACATCCTCAATTCGCTCTGGCTGTGCCTCGGGGTCGGTCTGGGGGTCGGGCTGATCGGCGTGGCGACCGCCTGGCTGACGGCGATGCACGATTTTCCCGGTCGCCGCTTCTTCGAGTGGGCGTTGGTGCTGCCACTGGCCATGCCGGCCTATGTCATGGCCTACGTCTATACCGATTTCCTGCAGTTCGTCGGCCCGCTGCAGACGGCGTTGCGCGAGACCTTCGGCTGGCAGCATGGCGACTACTGGTTTCCCGACATTCGCACGCTGCCGGGGGCGATGCTGATGTTCGTCTGCGTGCTCTATCCCTACGTCTATCTGCTGGCCCGCGCGGCTTTTCTCGAGCGGGCGAGCGGTATGCTGGAGGCGGCGCGGACGCTCGGCATGGGGCCGTGGCGCGCCTTTTTCTCGGTGTCGTTGCCGCTGGCGCGCCCGGCCATCGCCGCCGGCATCGCACTGGCCTTGATGGAGACGCTGGCTGACTACGGCACGGTCGCCTACTTTGCGGTCAACACCTTCACTACCGGCATTTACCGCGCCTGGTTCTCGCTCGGTGACCGGGTTGCCGCGGCGCAACTGGCGGCCATGCTGCTCTCTTTTGTCCTCTTCCTGCTGATGGTCGAGCGCGTTTCGCGCGGACGTGCCCGCTATCACAACACGACCGGCCGTAATCGGCCGCTGGCCGGCGCGCGCCTCGGCGGGCTTGGCGCTCTTCTGGCGGTCGTCGCCTGCAGCCTGCCGCTGGTGCTGGGCTTCGTACTGCCGGCGCTGCTCCTGCTCAAGATGGCGCTGACCGAGGGCGATGCCCAGTTCGGCGAGCGTTTCCTGCTGCTGTCGCGCAACAGTTTTCTTCTGGCCGGCATCACCGCCTGTATCGGCGTGCTACTGGCGCTGTTGATGGCGTACGGTGCGCGCCTGTCGAAAAGTACGCTGGCGAGCGGCCTTAACCGGCTGGTCGGACTTGGCTATGCGGTGCCCGGCGCGGTCATCGCGGTTGGCGTGTTGATTCCGGTGACGCGCCTCGACAACTGGCTGGCCGGCCAGTGGGAGCACTGGTTCGGCAGCAACCCGGGGTTGTTGCTGACCGGCGGCATCGCGGCGCTGATCTACGCCTACCTCGTACGCTTTCTGGCGGTGGCGCTTCATACTGTCGAGTCGAGCCTGGCCAAGATCACACCGAACATGGACGATGCGGCACGCAGTCTTGGTCTCGGCCAGGGCGATACGCTGCGCCGGGTGCATGCGCCGATGTTGCGCGGCAGCCTGTTTACGGCCGGACTGCTGGTTTTCGTCGATGTCATGAAGGAACTGCCGGCGACGCTGGTCATGCGTCCCTTCAACTTCGACACGCTGGCGACGCAGACTTATACGCTGGCTGCCGACGAGCGGCTGGCCGAGGCGTCGACAGCAGCCCTGGCCATCGTCGCCGTCGGCCTGTTGCCGCTGATCGCGCTGTCGCGGCAGGTTTCCCGGGCGCGCAAATGAAAACACCCCGCCGCAGCGGGGTGCCATCGGTGAAGAGTCTGCTTACTTGAAACCGGCGCGATCGAAAATCATCTGGGCCTTGATCTGATACATCGCCAGATTCTTGACCGGCAGGCTGTCGGCCTTGAACTTGCCCAAGGCTTCCAGTGCCGGGTTGGTCACCTTGACGCTCTCGACCACCGGCCATTCGTTGTTGCCATCGGCAAAGTAACGCTGGGCGTCGTCGGAGGCGAGGTATTCGAGGAACTTGACGGCCGCTTCCTTGTGCGGCGCCGTCTTCAGCATGCCGCCGCCGGAAACGTTGATATGCGTGCCGGTGGTCGCCTGGTTGGGCCAGACGATGCCGACCTTTTCCATCAGTTTTTGCTCTTCCGGCTTGGTCGACCGCAACAGGCGTGCGACGTAATAAGTGTTCGACAGCGCGACACCGCATTCGCCGGCGGCGACCGCCTTGATCTGGTCGGTGTCACCGCCTTTCGGTGCGCGCGCGAAGTTGGCCACCATGCCCTGCGCCCAGGCTTCGGCCTTGGCTTCGCCTTCGTGGGCGATGACCGAGGCCATCAGCGACAGGTTGTAGGGGTGGGAGCCGGAACGCGAGCAGAGTTTGCCCTTGAGTCTGGGATTGGCAAGGTCGCCGTAGGTCTGGACTTCTTCAACCTTGATACCGGCCTTGTTGTACACGATCACCCGTGCGCGCTTTGAGAAGGCGAACCAGTCTTCGGTGCGCAGGTTGGCGGGAATCCGGGAATCCAGAATCTTCGAGGTGACCGGCGCGAACAAACCCAGTTCATGTGCCTTGGCCAGGCGGGCAGCATCGACCGTCAGGAAGACATCGGCCGGACTGTTGCTGCCTTCGTTCTTGATGCGCTCCAGCAGCTCATCTTCCTTGCCTTCGATGCGGTTGATCTTGATGCCGGTCTGCTGGGTGAAATTGGCGTAGAGCGCCTCGTCTGTCTGGTAGTGGCGGGCCGAATAAAGGTTGAGCACCTTTTCATCGGCGTGGACGGAGAGCGCCAGCGGTGCCAGCGCGGCGAATATCAGGCGGGCTATCGACTTCATGCTGCGAGACTCCGTTTGCTTGAATGAGAATGTTCGGATTCTAATAGCCGGTTTTGATCGTGTAAATGAGAATTGTTATTGAATTTTGGCGAAAAAAATGCGGCGAGTTCGCCGCATCATCGTTCAGTTGCCTTCGATAATTCGTCGGGCACCGTTGTAGCGTTTGATCCAGTAACTGTCTTCCATGCTTTCGACACGAACTTCGGCGCCGGTGCGCGGGGCATGCAGGAAGTGGTTGTCGCCGAGGTAGATGCCGACATGCGAGAAGGTGCGGCGCATGGTGTTGAAGAACACGAGATCGCCCGGCTTCAATTGGGTGGTATCGACACGCTGGCCGACCTGGCTCATTTCAGCAGCCGTACGCGGTAACTGGGCGCCCACGCTGTTCTTGAAGACCAGACGAACGAAACCGCTGCAATCGAGGCCACTGTCTTCATCATTGCCGCCAAAACGGTAACGGACGCCAACCAGCTTCAGCCCCTGCAGGATCACGTCCTGGGCGGCATTGGTGTAGCGCTCGAAAAAGGAAGGTTGCTCTTCGCTCTTGCGGACCTGTTCGGTCGCGATGGCGGTGATGCTGGCGGATGTGCAGGCAATGGCGAGCAAAAAGGAGGACAAGACTTTACGCATAGGGGCGGAATGTAAGCGAAAACTTACACGCTGTAAAGAGAATGAAAAGTTCGCTGACTATGTTCATCGCCCGTAATTATGAATACAATTTCCCTTCCACGGAGCGAGGATAACAATGGATTCCTTCAAGGCACTGCTTATTGACGAACGTGATGGCAAGGTATTCAGCGGGTTTACGACGCTGGAGGAAAGCCGGCTGGACCCCGGTTCAGTGACCATTCGCGTCGCCTATTCCAGCGTGAATTACAAGGATGCCCTGGCGGCGACCGGTGTCGGCAAGATTATCCGTCGCTTCCCGTGTGTCGGCGGCATTGACCTTTCCGGTACGATCATCGCCAGCGCCGATCCGCGCTTCAAAGCGGGCGATCCGGTGATCGCGACCAGTTTCGACATTGGCGTCGCGCATCATGGCGGTTACGCCGAAATTGCCCGCGTGCCCCGCGACTGGGTGGTGCCGCTGCCGGCAGGCTTGTCGCTCTATGACGCGATGGCGCTCGGCACCGCCGGCTTTACCGCGGCTTTGGCCATCGTGCGCATGGAGGAAAATCGCCTGATGCCGGCCAACGGCCCGGTTATCGTCACTGGTGCGACTGGTGGTGTCGGCAGTCTGGCGGTCGATATCCTGGCCAAACTCGGCTATCACGTGGTGGCGCTGACCGGCAAGGCGAGTGAGGCGGATTACCTGCGCTGTCTCGGTGCAGCGGAAATTATGCTGCGCAGCGAACTCGATCTGGCGAAAATTCGTCCACTCGACAAGGCGCGCTGGGCTGCTGCGGTCGACAACCTGGGGGGCGACATTCTGGCCTGGATCGCCAGCACCATGGTGCAGGGCGGAACCATTGCCAGTATCGGTCTGGCGGCTAGCATGAGCCTCAATACGACAGTGGCGCCGTTCATCCTGCGTGGCGTGTCGCTGCTCGGTGTCGATTCGGGCTACATCCGTGAGCCTTATCGTAGCGGCGTCTGGCAACGTCTGGCCAGCGACATGAGGCCACCGCATCTGGCCATGATGTCGCGCAAGATTGCTTTTGCCGAATTGCCGGAAACGTTCAACGAATATATAGCCGGGCGTGCCAAGGGCCGGGTTGTCGTAGAAATTGGTGGAAGCTGAGATGGCTGATTTGCCGCGTGTGCTGGTGGTCGATGATTCGCGCTTGGTGAGGATGGCGCTGGTCAGGAACCTCAAGGGGCAGTTCGACGTCCGCGAGGAGGGAGATGGCGAGTCGGCCTGGCAGCAACTGATTCTTGATCATTCGATCCGGGCGGTCATCTCCGATCTGCAGATGCCCAAGCTCGACGGTTTCGGGCTGTTGCAGCGGGTACGCGCCTCCAAGCAGCGCCGCCTGCAGGAAATGCCTTTCATCGTCGTTTCCGGTGAGGAAACCGAAGAAGAGCGCGAACGAGCCCGGCAGCTAGGGGTTTCCGATTTCGTGACCAAGGGTGCGGGCAGCACCGAGATCCTGACCCGCCTGACCAACCTCCTTGCCCTCTCTGCGGCGCGTGAGGATATCGAGGCTGGTCGCGAGAGCATGGTGCAGGATCCCGGCAGCGGTCTCTTCTCGCGCAAGTATCTGGAACACCAGGCGGCGCAGGCGTTGTCGCATGCCACGCGGTCCGGGGTCGAGCTTTGCATCATGGTGCTTGGTTTCGATGCTTTCGATCAGGTGCGCGAACGGCTGGGGCCGGACCTTGCAGAGCGCGTTGGAACACGCTTTGCCAAGATGCTGGCGGGTAAGGTTCGTCAGGAAGACAGCCTGGGGCACTATGCGCCCGGCCAGTATGCGATTGTCGCGCCGGGAACTTCGCCGCTGTTATTTACCGGATTTGCCGAGCGTGTGCGGGAGGCGGTCGAAGTCGCCAATGTGCCGGCGCAGGGGCAACCGGTTTCGCTGACGGTGAGCGTCGGCGTGGCCAGCGTCCCGGCGGATAGCGTTACTTCATCACTGGCTCTCTTGGAACTGGCCGCCCAGCGGATGCACGAGGCGATGCGGGCCGGTGGCAACCGGATTGTTTCGGGCGACGGTGGTCCGGCCACGCTGCGCCAGATCAAGGTACAGAGGGCGCTGGAATTGCTGTCCGCGCGACGCAGCGAGGTCGTGCGGCCGCATCTGGGGCAGTTGGGCGTCGAACTGCTGCCTTTGCTGCATCTGATGAATCAGGATTTGGGGTTGAATCTGCCGATGGCAGAGATCGAACGCCGCTTACGTGACCGGGCAATCAATAATAACTAGTCCGGCAATTCTCTTTGTGTGCAGGAAAACCAAGTTAGAGGAAGCTTTATGACGACGTACAAGGAGTTTCACCAGTATTCCATCGAAAAGCCGAACGAGTTCTGGACCGAGCAGGCTCAGCTTGTCGACTGGAAGGAGCCGTTCACCCAGGTCTGCGACTATTCCCGTCCGCCGTTTGCCAAATGGTTCGTCGGTGGCAAGACCAATCTGTGCCACAACGCGGTTGACCGTCATGCGGCCAAGCGTCCGAACGACCGCGCCCTGATCTTCATTTCGACCGAGACCGACGAGGAAACGGTTTACAGCTTTGCCGAGTTGCAACGTGAAATCGAGCGCATGGCGGCGATCTACAAGAGCCTTGGCGTCAAGAGGGGTGACCGCATCCTGATTTACATGCCGATGGTTGCCCAGGCCTGCTTCGCCATCCTGGCATCCGCCCGGATCGGTGCAATTCACTCTGTGGTCTTCGGCGGCTTCGCTTCCGGCTCGCTGGCGACCCGTATTGACGATGCCAAGCCGGTGCTGATCGTTTCGTCCGACGCCGGCATGCGCGGCGGCAAGGCTGTTCCGTACAAGCATCTGCTCGACGAAGCGATCGATCTGGCTGAACACAAGCCGGCCAAGGTGTTGATGGTCGACCGTGGTCTCGACAAGGAATTCAACAAGGTCGCCGGTCGCGATGTCGATTACGCCACCCTGCGTGCCCAGTTCATGGATGCCCAGGTACCGTGCGAGTGGATGGAGTCCAACGAGCCGTCCTACATCCTCTATACCTCCGGCACCACCGGCAAGCCGAAGGGCGTGCAGCGCGATACCGGCGGTTACGCCGTGGCGCTGGCGTCGACCATGAAGCACATCTATTGCGGCGGCGAGGGCGAAACCTTCTTCTCCACCTCGGATATCGGCTGGGTGGTCGGCCACTCCTACATCATCTACGGCCCGCTGATCGCCGGCATGGCCACCGTAATGTACGAAGGCACGCCGCTGCGTCCGGATGCCGGCATCTGGTGGCAGATCGTCGAGAAGTACAAGGTATCGGTCATGTTCTCGGCGCCGACCGCGGCCCGCGTGCTGAAGAAGCAGGACCCGGCCTTCATGCACAAATACGACCTGTCGACCCTGAAGCACATCTTCATGGCTGGTGAACCGCTTGATCAGCCGACACATGAGTGGTTCATGGGTGAGTTGGGCATTCCGGTCATCGACAACTACTGGCAGACCGAAACCGGCTGGCCAATGCTGGCTGCGCTGCCGGGTGTCGAAAAGACGCCGATCAAGTTCGGTTCGCCGAGCTTCCCGGTCTACGGCTATAACCTTAATATTTACCGTGAAGATGGTTCCATCTGTGGCCCCAACGAAAAAGGTATCGCCGCCGTTGTGCCGCCGCTGCCGCCCGGTTGCCTGTCCACGGTCTGGGGCCAGGATGAACGTTTTGTCAGCACCTATTTCGACCTGTTCAAGGACCCGCTGGTTTATTCCTCCTACGACTGGGCGATCAAGGACGACGATGGTTACTACACCATCCTCGGCCGCACCGACGATGTGATCAACGTTGCCGGTCACCGTCTTGGTACCCGTGAAATCGAGGAAGCGATCCAGAACCACGCAGCGATTGCCGAAGTGGCCGTCGTTGGTGTCGACGACAAGCTCAAGGGGCAGGTGCCGATGGCCTTCGCGGTCGTCAAGGATGCGTCCAGGGTCGCAACGCCCGAGTTGGTCAAGGCGCTGGAGAAGGAGGTTTTTGGCACGGTTGACGGCATTCTGGGTGCCATTGGCCGTCCGGCCCGCGTGCACTTCGTGACCGGTCTGCCGAAGACCCGTTCCGGCAAAATGTTGCGCCGCTCGCTACAGGCGCTGGCCGAAGGCCGCGATCCGGGCGATCTGACGACCATCGATGATCCCTCGACGCTGGAGCAGATCAAGAACGCGCTGGCCAGCTAAGCTTTCCAGGTCTTTCGACAAAAACCCGTCGGTATCATCCGGCGGGTTTTTTTACGTTTACGTGGCCGGGTTGGCAAGCAGGGGTGGATGGTAGAATGCAGGCCGGTTCTACCTTTACGGTTGCTTCAAGCTGATGATTTACGAAACCGTCGCCGCTGTCGATCTGGGTTCCAACAGTTTCCGCCTGCAGGTAGGGCGCGTGGTCGATGACCAGATCTATACGCTGGATTCGATGAAGGAGCCGGTCCGCCT
>Ga0209202_1000880_pt1 | contig 20582 bp, 16 predicted proteins | sample AD_UKC032_MetaG_FD_184416 | JGI IMG/M metagenome (GOLD analysis project Ga0209202, IMG submission 184416) | Active sludge microbial communities of municipal wastewater-treating anaerobic digesters from USA - AD_UKC032_MetaG (SPAdes) (version 2) | ecosystem: Engineered > Bioreactor > Anaerobic >... | reverse complement strand
ACGCCTGATCAAGAAATACCCCAACCGCCGTCTTTACGACACCAAGACAAGCGCCTACATCACACTGGGGGACGTGAAGGATCTGGTTCTCAAGTTTGAAGTCTTCAAGGTAGTAGATGCGAAGACGAGCGAAGACTTGACGCGCAGTATCCTGTTGCAGATCATTCTCGAGGAAGAGGCCGGTGGTGCGCCCCTGTTCTCAAGCGAATTGCTGTCAGGTTTCATCCGCTTCTATGGAAGCACCATGCAGGGCATGCTTGGCAAGTACCTGGAAAACAACATGCGAACGTTCGTCGATTTCCAGCAGAAGTTGCAGGAGCAGTCGCGCACGATGCACGGTGGGGATAGCAGCCATCTGCAGGCCGACTTCTGGGCGCAGTTCCTGAATTTTCAGCAACCGGCGATGCAAAGCATGATGACTGCCTACATGGATCAGTCGAAGAAAATGTTCCAGCAAATGCAGGACAAGTTGCAGAGCCAGACTCGCAACATGTTCACCGGGTTTCAGTACAACGAAACGCCCAACAAGCCCGAAAAATAAAATCCTCGACCCCTGCCAGCCCGTCCAGTTTGCTGTTCGGGCCCAAAAGGCGGGAGAGGGAGGGGCTAAGCAGGTCAGCCGTGGATCGATTCGGGCAAGGCTTCCTGAATGATGCCCAGCAGCGGGGCAAAAACCTTCGGCGTTCCGGCAACGATGTTGCCGCTATCCAGATAGCTTGCTTCGCCACGCGCATCGCTGACCAGGCCACCCGCCTCGGAGATCAGCAGCGCACCCGCAGCCATATCCCATGGCGAGAGGCCGAATTCCCAGAAACCATCGTAGCGACCGCAAGCGACATAGGCCAGGTCGAGCGATGCGGCGCCGGGGCGCCGAAGGCCGGCGCTCTTTTGCGTCAGTTCCTTGAAAATCGCCAGGTAGGTATCGACCAATGCAAAGCTGCGATAGGGAAAGCCGGTGCCGAGCAGCGCATCCTGTAATTTAAGGCGCCGGGAAACGCGGATGCGGCGCTCGTTCAGAAAGGCGCCGCCGCCCCTGCTGGCCGTGAATAACTCGTTGCGGTTGGGGTCGAAAACGACTGCCTGCTCGACCACGCCGGCCTTCGCCAAAGCGATCGACACGGCATACTGCTGTAGGCCGTGGATGAAGTTGGTCGTACCGTCGAGCGGGTCGATGATCCACTGGTATTCGGTTTCACTGCTGCCCCTGCCTGCGGTCTCGCCGGACTCCTCTGCTAGAATTCCGTACTGAGGATAGGCTTCCTGCAGCGTCTTGATGATAAAGGCCTCGGCAGCCTGATCGACCTCGGTGACGAAATCGTTTGGCTGCTTCGTGCTGACCTTGAGCAGATCGAGGTCGTTGGAGGCGCGATTGATGATCTTGCCGGCGCCGAGCGCCGCCTTGATGGCTATATTCAGGGCTGGATGCATGGTTTAAAGAACCAACGGGTGGCGCGGGCCACCCGATTTATTTGGAAAGGCCGAATTTTACTATGAACCCGGAAGTCCTGCTCTCCCGTATCCGTATTGTCCTCTGCCGACCAAGTCATCCCGGCAACATCGGTGCGGCTGCACGGGCCATGAAAACCATGGGAATGACGGAACTGCATCTGGTCGCCCCAAAGTGTTTCCCCGATCCGGAGGCCGATACCCGGGCAACGGGTGCGGTCGACCTGCTGCAAAGGGCAAAAATCAATGACACCCTGCCGGAGGCGCTGGCAGGAACGGTTCTGGCTGTTGCCCTGTCCGCGCGACGCCGGGATCTCGGTCCACCACCCGGGTCGCCACGGGAGATGGCCAGCCAAATGCTGTTGGAAGCGGTCAACGGGCATGTGGCGCTGGTTTTCGGCAATGAGTCGGTTGGCCTGAGCAACGAGGAGATTCAGCATTGCCATTCGGCCGTAACGATTCCGACCAATCCGGACTTCAGTTCCCTCAATCTCGGTGCGGCCGTTCAGGTGCTTTGCTACGAGCTTCGCCTGGCAGCTTATGCCGGCACAGCGCAGCCCGAGGAATCTCTGGTGACGCCGTTCTCCTCGCCGTTGGCGACGCATGATGAAGTTGAAGGTTTGTATGCGCATCTCGAGTCGAATATGACCGAGAGCGGTTTTCTAAACCCTGCGCAGCCTGGGCGGCTAATGCCCAAGCTCCGCCGCCTGTTCGGGCGGGCTCGCCTGGAGCGGGACGAGATCAACATACTGCGTGGAATACTTGCGGCAACCCGGAACGGTACCGGTCATGGGCGAAAGGCCTGAGGCAGCAAGCTGGGAGTTGCAAATGAAAACCCCGCCTAATGGCGGGGTTCGAAAATCCCTAGTGGGACGATTTGGTGGGTGCTGAGGGGCTCGAACCCCCGACATTCGCCTTGTAAGGGCGACGCTCTACCAACTGAGCTAAGCACCCGGGTGATACTTATTGAATGGCGTCTTTCAGACCCTTGCCGGGGCGGAATTTCGGCGACTTGGCAGCCTTGATTTCCAGGGTCTTGCCGGTGCGCGGATTGCGGCCGGTACGGGCGGCGCGCTCGCCGACGTAGAAGGTTCCGAAGCCGATCAGGTTGACGGTGTCGCCGGCTTTCAGGGCAGCTTTGACGGCATCGACAGTCGCGTCGAGCGCGCGAGCGGCAGCGGCCTTGGAAATTTCAGCGGAAGTGGCGATCTGATCGATCAGTTCGGATTTGTTCATTTGGATCCCCTTTGGTGGAATGGATAAGGCAGTTAAATTTTGTCGAGGACGGATTTATATCTCTGCTGAAATCCTTGTGTCAAGCGGATTCTCGGCGGTTTACCCACTCATTGCAGAGGCGGGAAGCATGCCTGCGCTAATACGTCAGCATGCTTCCCTTCTAAATCAATGAGTAAGGACTGCTTGTGCAGGTGCGTTCTCGCTAGCCGCGGCGACGCCTGTGTTCGCGGCCGACTGGTCAGGCAGGGCCTCGGGGGCACGTTCCAGTGCCCGTTCCAGCACTTGGTCGATCCACTTGACCGGAAAGATTTCAATCTTGTTCTTGATGTTGTCCGGGATCTCGGTGAGATCCTTGACGTTCTCTTCCGGGATCAACGCAATCTTCAAACCGCCACGCACGGCGGCCAGCAGTTTTTCCTTGAGGCCGCCGATGGCCAGCACTTCGCCGCGCAGGGTGATCTCGCCGGTCATGCAGACGTCGCAGCGAACAGGGATTCCGGTGTAGGCGGAAACCAGGGCCGTGGTCATGGCAATGCCGGCCGACGGGCCATCCTTCGGGGTAGCGCCTTCCGGCACGTGGATGTGAATATCGGTCTTCTCGAACGTTTCATCCTTGATGCCCAGGCGGTGTGCGCGGGCACGCACGACCGAGCGGGCGGCTTCGACCGATTCCTTCATGACGTCGCCCAGCGATCCGGTGCGCAGGATGTTGCCCTTGCCCGGCATGTTGGCGCATTCGATGGTCAGCAGTTCGCCGCCGACTTCCGTCCACGCCAGACCAGTGACCTGGCCGACCTGGTTTTCCTTTTCGGCCATGCCGAAGGTGTAGCGACGGACGCCGAGGAATTTGTCCAGATTTCTGGCGTTGACCGCAATCTTCGCATCGCGCTTCTTCAACACCAGCGTCTTGACGACCTTGCGGCAGATCTTCGAGATTTCACGCTCCAGTGCCCGTACGCCGGCTTCACGGGTGTAGTAGCGGACAATGTCGCGAACAGCGCTGTCGGCCACAGCAACTTCGGTCTTCTTGAGGCCATTGTTCTTGATCTGCTTGGGCAGCAGGTAGCGCATGGCGATATTCACCTTCTCGTCTTCCGTGTAACCGGAGAGGCGAATGACTTCCATCCGGTCGAGCAACGGCGCCGGGATGTTCATGGTGTTGGCGGTGGCCACGAACATCACGTCGGAGAGGTCGAAATCGACTTCGACGTAGTGATCCTGGAAGGTGTGGTTCTGTTCCGGGTCGAGCACCTCGAGCAGGGCGGACGAGGGATCGCCGCGGAAATCCTGGCCGAGCTTGTCGACTTCGTCGAGCAGGAACAGCGGATTGCGCACGCCGACCTTGGTCAGGCTCTGCAGGATCTTGCCCGGCATCGAGCCGATATAGGTGCGACGATGGCCGCGGATTTCGGCTTCGTCACGGACGCCGCCCAAGGCCATGCGCACGAACTTGCGGTTGGTCGCCTTGGCAATCGACTGGCCGAGCGAAGTCTTGCCGACACCGGGGGGGCCCACGAGGCAAAGGATCGGCGCTTTTACCTTGTCAACGCGCTGTTGCACGGCGAGATACTCGACGATACGTTCCTTGACCTTGTCCAGGCCATAGTGATCGGTATCCAGCACCTTTTCTGCCTCGCGCAGATCCTTGCTGATGCGCGTTTTTTTACGCCACGGCAGGCCGACCAGCGTCTCGATGAAGTTACGGACGACGGTGGCCTCGGCGGACATCGGCGACATCAGGCGCAGCTTCTTGAGTTCGCTCTGGGCCTTGGACAGGCCTTCCTTGCTCATGCCGGCGGCCTTGATCTTCTTGTCCAATTCCTCGAGGTCGGCACCTTCCTCGCCTTCGCCGAGTTCCTTCTGGATGGCCTTGACCTGCTCGTTGAGGTAGTACTCGCGCTGGCTCTTCTCCATCTGGCGCTTGACGCGGCCACGGATGCGTTTTTCGACCTGCAGGATGTCAATTTCCGATTCGAGTTGGGAAAGCAGGCGATCGATGCGGTCGCGGATGCTTTCCATCTCCAGCACTTCCTGCTTCTGCTCCAGTTTGAGCGGCAGGTGGGCGGCGATGGTGTCGGCCAGGCGGCCAGCATCCTCGATGCCGGCGATGGAAGAAAGAACTTCCGGCGGAATCTTCTTGTTCAGTTTGACGAATTGGTCGAACTGGGCGACCACGGCACGACGCATGGCCTCGATTTCGTGATCCTCGACACCGGGTTGCGGCAACGGAACAGCGGTGGCCATGAAGACCGAGGATTGCACCTCGATGGCTTCGACGCGGGCGCGCTGAGTGCCTTCGACCAGCACCTTGACGGTGCCGTCGGGCAGTTTGAGCATCTGCAGGATGTTGGCCATGCAGCCGATGCGGTAGAGATCTTCCGGTTCCGGTTCGTCCTTGGCGGCCGATTTCTGGGCCAGCAGCAGGATGTTCTTGCCGGCCTCCATGGCCATTTCGAGGGCCTTGATCGATTTCGGACGGCCGACGAAGAGCGGGATGACCATGTGCGGGAAGACGACGACATCGCGCAATGGCAGCAGCGGCAGTTCAACGGTTTCCGGGAGCGTGTTGGGGTTCGACATTACGATGCCTTTGAAATAGGTATGTGCCCCCTACTTGGGGGCGGGAAACCGCAATTCAAGCCCCGGCTCAGTTCGAGCCGGAAACCTTGGGCTGGTCAGCGTAAATGAGCAGGGGCGGGGTGTCGCCGGTAATCATGTTTTCGTCGATCACCACCTTTTCGACATTTTCCATGCCCGGGAGTTCGTACATCGTGTCGAGCAGGGCGTGTTCCATGATCGAACGTAGGCCGCGCGCACCGGTCTTGCGTTCCAGCGCTTTCTTGGCAATCGCGGACAGGGCACCGGGGCGGATTTCGAGTTCGACATCTTCCATGCCGAACAGCTTCTGGTATTGCTTGACCAGTGCGTTCTTCGGCTCGGTGAGGATTTGCACGAGGGCAGACTCTTCGAGTTCCTGCAGCGTGGCGACAACCGGCAGGCGGCCGATCAGTTCCGGAATCAGGCCGAACTTGATCAGGTCTTCCGGTTCGGCATCGAGCAGAATCTTGCCGACGGTCTTGCCATCGTCCTTGCTCTTGACTTCGGCAGCGAAGCCGATGCCGCCCCGTTCGGAGCGGTTCTGGATGACTTTTTCCAGGCCGGCGAAGGCGCCGCCGCAGATGAACAGGATGTTGGTGGTATCGACCTGGACGAAGTCCTGGTTCGGGTGCTTACGGCCACCTTGTGGTGGAATCGAGGCAGTGGTGCCCTCGATCAGCTTGAGCAGGGCCTGCTGCACGCCTTCACCGGAGACGTCGCGGGTGATCGACGGGTTGTCGGACTTGCGGGAAATTTTGTCGATTTCGTCGATATAAACAATGCCTTGCTGTGCCTTCTCAACGTCGTAGTCGCACTTCTGCAGCAGCTTCTGGATGATGTTCTCGACATCCTCACCGACGTAGCCGGCTTCGGTCAAGGTGGTGGCATCGGCCATCACGAAGGGCACGTTGAGCAGGCGGGCCAAGGTCTGGGCGAGCAGGGTCTTGCCCGAGCCGGTCGGGCCGATGAGTAGGATGTTGCTCTTGGCCAGTTCGACGTCGCCGGCATTCTTGGCGGAGTGGCGCAGGCGTTTGTAATGGTTGTAGACGGCGACGGCAAGGATGCGTTTGGCGACTTCCTGGCCGATCACGTACTGATCGAGGATCGAGCTGATCTCGCGCGGCGTCGGCAGGTCGGAGCGACCGGCCTTGGCCGCCTCTTCCGGCAGTTCGTCGCGGATGATGTCGTTGCAGAGTGCGATGCACTCATCGCAGATGAACACCGACGGGCCGGCGATGAGCTTCTTGACTTCATGCTGGCTCTTGCCGCAGAAGGAGCAGTAGAGCAGTTTTTCCTGGCCGCCTTTGGACATCTTGGTTTCTCCGGTCAAGCCGCGTCGCGGCGGGTTAGCACCTTGTCGATCAATCCGTATTCCGCGGCTTCGGCTGCCGACAGGAAATTATCGCGATCGGTATCTTTTTCGATGCGTTCCAGCGGTTGGCCGCTGTGCTCGGCCATGATCCTGTTCAGGCGATCGCGAATCGACAGGATTTCCTTGGCGTGAATGGCGATATCCGAGGCCTGACCCTGGAAGCCGCCCAGCGGCTGGTGGATCATCACACGCGAATTGGGCAGTGCGAAACGCTTGCCTTTGGCGCCGGCGTTGAGCAGAAAGGCGCCCATCGAGGCGGCCTGGCCGACGCACAGCGTCGATACGTCCGGCTTGATAAACTGCATGGTGTCATAGATCGACATCCCGGCCGTTACCGAGCCGCCCGGCGAATTGATGTAGAAATAGATGTCCTTGTCCGGGTTTTCCGCTTCGAGGAACAGCAACTGGGCGACGACCAGGTTGGCGCTCGCGTCGTTGACCGGGCCGACAAGAAAGATCACCCGCTCTTTCAACAGGCGGGAGTAGATGTCGTACGCGCGCTCGCCGCGTCCGCTCTGTTCAACCACCATCGGGACGAGGCCCAGCGCCTGCGGATCCCAGTTGTTTGCGTTGTCGATATTCATGTCAGCCCTTGTTTGTTACGTTACAGACGTTTGTCAGTTTTATGACCTGATATCAGCTTAGCTCTTCTGGCCCATCAATTCATCGAAAACTGCAGCCTTGTCGGTGACCTTGGCTTTGCCGAGTACCCATTCGACCACATTGTTCTCGATTGCCAACCCCTCGACTTCGCCCAGGCGTTGCGGTTGGGCGTAGTACCAGCGGATCACTTCTTCAGGTTGCTCGTAGCTCTGCGCGGTTTCTTCGACCATCGCGCGGATCTGCTCGGGTTTGGCCTGAAGACCTTCCGTCTTGACCAGTTCAGCAAGAATCAGGCCAAGGGTGACACGGCGTTTCGCTTGATCGGCGAACCATTCCGGCTGGATCGGCATGTCCTGAACCTTCATGCCACGCTGCTCCATATCCTGGCGGGCGGCCTGCATCAGGCGCTGGATTTCCATGTCGACCAGGGCGGTCGGGGTATCGATCTGGTGGGTCTTGATTAGCGCCTCCATGACCTGATCCTTGACCTTGCCTTCGATACGGCGCTTCACTTCGCGCTTGAGGTTGGCTTCGATCTCGGCGCGCATCTTGGCGACATCGCCGTCGGCGATGCCCATGCCTTTGGCGAATTCGGCGTCAACTTCCGGCAGCTTCGGTGCCTGAACCTGCTTGACGGTAATCTCGAACTGAACCGTCTGGCCAGCCAGGTCCTTGGCGAAGTAGTCGGCCGGGAAGGTCAGGTCGAAGGTCTTGGCTTCGCCGGCCTTGGCGCCTTCTACCGCGCTTTCGAAATCGGGCAGCATCTGGCCCTGGCCGAGGACGAAGGGGTAATCGCTGGCCTGGCCACCCTGGAACGGCTCGCCATCCTTCTTGCCGAGGAAATCGATGACGACACGGTCGCCCTTGGCTGCGGCGCGGTCGGTGTCTTCATACGAAACGCGCTGCTGGCGCAGGATGTCGAGGGTCTTGTCGACTTCTGCGGCTGTGACTTCGAGCACCGGGCGCTCGACTTCTGCGGTCGACATGTCGGCCGTGGTGAATTCCGGGTAAACCTCAAAAATGGCTTCGAACTCGAGATGCGTGTTGCTTTCGGTTGTTTTCGGTTCAAGGCGCGGGTAGCCAGCGACGCGCATCTTCTGGGCGGTCACCGTTTCGCCGAAAACGCGGTCGAGTTGTTCGGACAGGACTTCATGGCGCGCCTGGTCGCCATGTTGCTGCTTGATGATGCTGAATGGCGCCTTGCCGGGACGGAATCCCGGCATCTTGATGTTCTTGCCCATCCGCTTCAGGCGCTGTTCCATCTCTTTTTCGACATCGGCGATGGCGATGGACAGGTCGATGCGGCGTTCCAGTGCGTTGGCTTGAGCGGTGGTCGCTTCCATGAGGGTTCCTTGTGACTACGAGGCGAAAAATAAAGCTGACAATTCTATCACGGTGCAGGCATCAGCGAAGGCCTGCACCAGTCAACGAAATATAGACAGCGGCCGCGAATGTTCGCTACAATGCGCGCCTTCTTCGACGGCGGCTGTAGCTCAGTTGGTAGAGTCCCGGATTGTGATTCCGGTTGTCGTGGGTTCGAGCCCCATCAGTCGCCCCAGAATTTAACCCCCGTAAGCCGCAAGGTTTGCGGGGGTTTTCTATTTGGAGTTTCGCCATGCCTGATTTTTCACCGCAAGCCGTGTTTTCCGGTCTTGAGCCAGGAATTGTCTGGAAGCATTTTGCGACCTTGTGCGAAATTCCGCGCGCTTCCAAGCAGGAGGCTCGGTTGCGCCGGTGTCTGGAGGACTGGGCTGTTGCGCGTGGCCTGCCAGCAACGGTCGATGCGGCCGGGAACCTGTTGATCCGCAAGCCGGCCAGTATTGGCCGCGAGTATTCGCCGGGAGTCGTCCTGCAAGCGCATCTGGACATGGTGTGCCAGAACAACGCAGATACGCCGCACGATTTTTCGCGCGATCCGATCCGGCCGGTGTGCCGTGATGGCTGGCTGCTGGCCGAGGACACCACGCTCGGCGCCGACAACGGGATCGGCGTGGCCTTGATGCTGGCCGTTCTTGAGGATGGCGAACTCCAGCATGGCCCGATCGAGGCCTTGTTCACCGTCGACGAAGAGGCGGGCATGGGCGGCGCGCGTGGTCTGGCGGCGGGCTTGCTCCAGGGGAGGCTGATGCTGAACCTCGATACCGAGGAATGGGGCGAGTTCTATCTCGGCTGTGCTGGCGGGCTGGATGTCAATGTCGAGCGATCCTCAGTTCCGGAAGCATTGCCACCTGGCTATTCCGGAGGGCGCATCGAGCTGCACGGTTTGCGCGGCGGGCATTCAGGTGTGAATATTCATGAGGAGCGGGGGAACGCCATCAAACTGCTGGTTCGCGTTCTGCGCGACCTGGAAACACGCTTGCCGTTGCGCCTTTCATCGTTGCAGGGCGGTACGGCGCGCAATGCGTTGCCGCGCGAAGCGGTGGCGGTCGTGGCGGTTCCACGCGAGCGGCAAGACGAGCTGGCACGGTACCTGATGGAGTGGGAAAAATGCCTGCAACTCGAGCTGGCCGGCGTCGAGAGCGGGATCGCGCTTTCTTGTTCGCCCGTCGCGGATATCGAGGATGTGCTGCCGCCGCAGGAGCAGGCAATCTGGCTTGCCTCGCTGCATGCCGCGCCGCATGGCGTCCGGCGCATGAGCCGGCAGGTGCCGGGCGTAGTGGAAACGTCCAACAATCTCGGGATGGTGGCGTTGGCGGCGAACGGCGGATCGTGCAACTTCATGGTGCGTTCGCTGCTCGATAGCGGCGGCACGGCGCTGGCGGATGAAATCGTCAGTCTGTTCGCGCTTTCCGGCACTGTTGCGGAAAAAGCTGGCTACTATCCGGGCTGGGCACCGAACCCGGCCTCGCGATTGCTGGCTTTGTGTCAGGCGGTTTATCGGCGCGAATTCGCTAGCGAATCGACGGTGCAGGTGATTCATGCCGGATTGGAATGCGGCATCATCGGCGCCAAGTATCCGGAGCTGGACATCGTCTCCTTCGGGCCGACCATACGCGGTGCGCATGCGCCGGGTGAATCTGTCGATGTTTTGTCGGTCGACCGCAGTTGGCGGCTATTGCGGGCCATCCTGGCCGAGGTAAGCTGAGCCCTTCAATCATCGGGAGCGTCGTAAGATGAAGTTCATATCGTATTTGCTGGCGATGCTGACGCTGAGTGCTTGTGGTGTGGAAACCGCGAGCACGGCGGCGACCGGCGCCGCGCTCAAGAAGCAGGAACTCGAACAGGGCAAGAAGACGATGGAGCAGATGCAGCAGAAACTCGATCAGGCGAACTTGCAGGTTCAGCAACGCGCCGAGCAGGCCGTCGCCGACAAGTAGGCGTTAGCGCCGGCGCATGGCCTCGCGGCGCGCGAAGCCCAATTTCGTCGAACGCTCCATTTTTTGTGCAAAAGCCGGGAAATCGAGGCTGTGGTTGGCGCGCAGTTCCTTGGCGAAGCTGTGCAGCCAACGCCAGCGCGGTTCGAAGTGGCGTTCCTTGAAGGCGTAAAGCACGTGGTTGCCGTCGTCCGGCACCGAAATCACGATCACCTGATCGTCGAAGACGTGCATCGCTTCGCCGATCAGGCCGGCGTAGCTGTCCTTTTCACCGGCCAGGTTGATGACCAGCACGCCGTTGCCTGCCAGTTTGGCGTAGGCGTTTTCAAAAAAATCGCGGTTGGCCAGGCTGGGTGCGAAACCGGTTTTGTCGAAGGCGTCGACGAGCAGGGCATCGATGCCTTTTTCGGTTTGCACCAGATAGTCGGCGCCATCGGCCCCAAGAATTTGCAGGCGCGGGCCGTCGGGTGGCAGCAGGAAAGTGTCGCGCCAGGCGATTACTTCCGGGTTGAGTTCGATTGCCGTCATTTGGGTGCCCGGCAGGCGGTGGTGGCAGAATTTGACCAGCGAGCCGCCGCCGAGCCCGATCAACACGAGACGTTTGGGGCGCGGATGAAAGAGCAGAAAGGCCATCATTTTCTGCGTGTACCGCAGCATGAGGTCGTTCGGCGTCTTGAGCGACATTTCGCTCTGCATCAGGCGCACGTTGAAGTAGAGAAAGCGCGATTTGCCGTCGTCGATGACGAAGGGCTTCGGGTAGCTTTCGTCGAGCAACTGGGCGCGCAATTCGCCGGCCTTGGCCCAGGCCGGCTCATGCAACAGGACGGTGCCCGTTTCGACCTCGAACGGGCTCGGCAATTCGTAGGGCTGGGTCAAGCGGGCTGCTTAATCGGGCAGATCGGCGGCGTGCAGCAGGAAGACGAATTCGTCACCGGCGGCGGTGTCGAGCCAGGTGAAGGGCAGTGTCGGGTAGGCGGCTTCGAGTTCGGCGCGGTTGTGGCCGATCTCGACGACCAGCAGGCCCTCCGGGTTCAGGTGCTTCCTGGCTTCGCGCAGGATGATGCGGGTGAAGTCGAGGCCATCCTGCCCGGAGCCGAGCGCCATGACGGGTTCGTGCAGATATTCCGGCGGCAGCGCGGCGACCGAATCGGCATTGACATAGGGCGGGTTGGAGATGATCAGGTCGAAACGGCGGCCATGCAGTTTGGTGAAGGCGTCGGACTGGATGATCTCGATGCGTTCGTTCAGTTGGTATTCCTCGACGTTGCGCTCGGCGACGGAAATGGCCTCTTTTGAGAGGTCGACCGCAACCACCTGCGCTTCCGGGAAAGCAAGCGCGGTCAGGATCGCCAGGCAGCCGGAGCCGGTACATAAATCGAGCGCTGAGCCGATGGCCCACGGATCTTCAACCCAGGGCGACAGTTGCTCGTGTAGCAGTTCGGCGATGAAGGAGCGCGGCACGATGACGCGGTCGTCGACATAGAAACGATGCTCGCCGAGCCAGGCTTCGTTGGTCAGATAGGCGGCGGGCAGGCGATCTTCGCAGCGGCGGCGGTAGATTTCGAGCAGCGCCGCGCGTTCGCTGGCCAGCAGGCGGGCGTCGAGAAAGGGTTCGAGGCGGTCGAGCGGCAGGTCGAGGGTATGCAGCGTCAGGTAGACGGCTTCGTCCCAGGCGTTGTCGCTGCCGTGGCCGAAGAACAGGCCGGCGGCGGTGAAGCGGCTGACGGCATAGCGGAGGTAGTCGCGAACGGTGGTCAGTTCGCTGATGGCGGCGGTGTCGGTCATGCGCTGAGCAATTGTTCCAGGATGCGGGTGTAAATGGCCGAGAGCTGTGGCAGGGCGGCGATGTCGACGCATTCGTCGATCTTGTGGCTGGTCGCGTTGACCGGGCCGATTTCCAGTAATTGGGCGCAAATGTCGGCGATGAAACGGCCGTCGGAAGTGCCGCCGGTGGTCGACAGTTCGGTGTCGATCCCGCAGATTTCCCGGATTGCGTTGCTCGCAGCCTCGGCCAGCGGCCCGCGCCCGGTCAAAAAGGGGCGGGCGCCAAGTGTCCAGTCGATCTCGTATTCCAGTTCGTGTTTATCGAGGATGGCGGTCAAGCGCTGTTGCAGGCTTTCCGGCGTGCTGGCCGTGGAAAAGCGGAAATTGAACTTGATCTCGACGCTGCCCGGCACGACGTTGGTGGCGCCGGTGCCGCCGTGGATGTTGGAAATCTGCCAGGTGGTCGGCGGAAAGTATTCGTTGCCCTGGTCCCATTCGGTGTCGACCAGTTCGGCGAGGGCGGGGGCGGCTTCGTGGATCGGGTTGCGGCCGAGGTGCGGGTAGGCGATGTGGCACTGGATGCCCTTGACCGTCAGCCGGCCGGACAGCGAGCCGCGGCGGCCGTTCTTGATCATGTCGCCGAGCGTGTCGACCGAGGTCGGTTCGCCGATGATGCAGAAGTCGAGGGTTTCGCCACGGGCCTTGAGGGTTTCGACGACGATGGTCGTTCCGTCGACTGCATCGCCCTCTTCGTCGGAGGTGAGCAGGAAGGCGATGGAACCGGCGCGCTCCGGATTGGTGGCAATGAAGGCCTCGGTTGCGGTCAACATCGCCGCAAGGGAAGATTTCATGTCGGCGGCGCCGCGCCCGTAGAGCATGCCGTCACGGATTTCCGGGGCGAAGGGCGGCGATGTCCATTTATCGAGTGGGCCGGTCGGGACGACGTCGGTATGGCCGGCGAAGACGAACAGCGGCTTGCTGGTGCCGCGCCGCGCCCACAGGTTGGTAACGCCGTTGCGGTTGATGTACTCGATCGAAAAGCCGAGCGACTGCAGGCGGGCGGCGATGATTTCCATGCAGCCGGCGTCGTCCGGTGTGACCGAGGGGCAGGCGATAATCTGGCGGGCCAGTGTCAGGGTGCTGTCGGTCATCGGCTTTACTGGTCGCCCTGGTCGTCCAGGCTCAGCGTGAATTCCTTGAACGATGCGCCACCGGCATTGGTGCTGTCGAAGTCCAGCGCGGCGTCCGGTTTGCGTTCGTCCTTGCCGCCGGTCGGGTTGATCTCGGCGTTGTTGATCAGCCACGACAGGTTGGTCGGCGAATCGGCGTTGGCCAGCGCTTCTTCCAGCGTGATGATGTTCTCGCGATAGAGACGGAAAAGATCCTGCTCGAAGGTCTGCGATCCCGGGGCCAGCGTCTGCTCCATGGCGTCCTTGATGCCCTGTACCTCGCCGCGTTCGATCAGCTCGCTGATATGGCGGGTGTTGATCATCACCTCGCAGGCCGGCGCCCGTTTGCCGTCCGGCTTGCGTACCAGACGCTGCGACATGATGGCGCGCAGGGCCACCGAAAGATCGAGGAACAGCGCCGGCCGGTTTTCCAGCGGGAAGAAGCTGATGATGCGGTTGAGCGCGTGGTAGCTGTTGTTGGCGTGCAGCGTTGCCAGGCACAAGTGGCCGGTCTGCGCGTAGGCGATGGCCGCTTGCATGGTTTCCTTGTCGCGGATTTCGCCGATCAGGATGCAGTCCGGCGCCTGGCGCATCGCGTTTTTCAGTGCGGAGGCCCAATCCTGGGTGTCCATCCCGATTTCACGCTGATTGACGATCGATTTCTTGTGCTTGAACAGGAATTCGATTGGGTCCTCGACAGTCAGGATGTGGCCGGCCCGGTTGCTGTTGCGGTGATCGAGCATCGACGCGATGGTCGTCGACTTGCCGGAGCCGGTGGCGCCGACGATCAGGATCAGCCCGCGCTTTTCCATGATCAGGTCGCCCAGCACCGGCGGCAGGTCAAGGGAGGTGAGCTGCGGAATGTTGCCGAGGATGAAGCGGACGACGATGCTGATCGAGCCGCGCTGGCGGAAGATGTTGATCCGGAAGTTGCCGATCTGCGCCACGCCGAAGGAGAGGTTCATCTCCATCGTCGCCTCGAAGGTCTTGATCTGTTCCGGCGACATCAGCTCGTAGGCGATCTTTTCGATCATGTCGGGCAGCATCGTCTGCTGGTTGACCGGCATGGTGTTGCCCTGAATCTTGATGTGGATCGGCGTGCCGGCGGAAATGAAAATGTCCGAAGCCTGCTTTTCCGCCATCAGCTGGAACAATTTGTCGAGAATCATGGCAAGACCTCCTGGGCAGTCAGGCTTGGATTAAGCGCGCAGCAGTTCGTTGATGCTGGTCTTCGAGCGGGTTTGCGCGTCGACTTTCTTGACGATGATCGCAGCATACAGGCTATACGCGCCGTTGGCCTTCGGCAAGGTGCCGCTGATGACGACGGACCCCGGCGGGACGCGGCCGTAGGTAACTTCGCCCGTCTCGCGATCGTAAATCGGCGTGCTCTGGCCGATGTAAACGCCCATCGACAGCACCGAGTTTTCACCGACGACGACGCCTTCGACAACTTCGGAGCGGGCGCCGATGAAGCAGTTGTCTTCGATGATGGTCGGGTTGGCCTGCAGCGGCTCGAGCACGCCACCGATGCCGACGCCGCCGGAGAGGTGCACGTTCTTGCCGATCTGCGCGCAGCTCCCTACCGTGACCCAGGTGTCGACCATGGTGGCTTCATCGACATAGGCGCCGATGTTGACGAAGGAGGGCATCAGCACGGCGTTCTTGGCGACGAAGGAACCCTTGCGGACGATGGTGCCCGGCACGACGCGGAAGCCGCCCTGACGGAATTGTTCTTCTGTCCAGCCCTGGAATTTGGTGTCCACCTTGTCGTAGAAGCGAACGTCGCCACCATCCTGAACGCGGTTGTCACGCACGCGGAAGGAAAGCAGCACGGCTTTCTTGATCCACTGATGGGTAAACCACTCACCGGCAATCTTTTCGGCGACGCGCAGTTTGCCCGAGTCGAGATCGCCGATCACCGACTCGATGGCGGCGATGGTGGTCGGGGCGGATTGCGGGGACAGTTCGGTGCGACGTTCCCAGAGTTCTTCGATAGTGGCTTGCAGGGGATGAGTCATGAGGTGTTCTCTCTCAGGTTACAGTTGTTGTGCGAATTGACGGATGCGCGCGGATGCTTCGAGACATTCGTCAAGTGAAGCCACCAGCGCGATGCGAACGAAATTGGCGCCCGGATTCACGCCGCGTATTTCGCGGGCCAGGAAACTGCCGGGCAGTACCACTACATTATAGTGTTCGAGCAGGCCGCGGGCGAAGTCGGTGTCGGCGACCGGCGTCCTGGCCCACAGGTAGAAGCTGGCGTCCGGCATGCCGGTGCCGAGCACCTCGCCGATCAGCGGCGTGCAGGCAGCGAATTTCTCCCGGTACTGGTTGCGGTTGTCCAGCACATGCGCCTCGTCATTCCAGGCGGCGACCGAGGCTGTTTGCACCGGGGGCGCCATCGCGCAGCCGTGGTAAGTGCGATAGAGCAGGAATTTCTTCAGGATCGCCGCGTCGCCAGCGACGAAGCCGGAACGCATGCCCGGCACGTTGGAGCGTTTGGACAGGCTGGAGAACATGACCAGCCGTTCGTTGGTGCGACCGAGCAGCTTGGCCGCCTGGAGGCCGCCGATCGGCGGGTTGGCTTCGTCGAAATAGATTTCCGAATAGCACTCGTCGGAAGCGATGATGAAACCGTACTTGTCGGACAGTGCGAACAGCGTCTTCCAGTCGTCCAGCGACAGCACCTTGCCGGTCGGGTTGCCCGGCGAACAGACGTAGAACAGTTGCACGCGCGCCCATTCTTCTTCCGACAGACTGGTGTAGTCGAAGGCAAAATCGTTATCCGGCAGATTGTTCAGGAAACGCGGCTCGGCGCCGGCCAGGTAGGCGGCGCCTTCGTAGATCTGGTAGAACGGGTTGGGGCTGACGACCAGAGGCACATGACCACGGCTGGGGTCGATGACCGTCTGGGCGAAGGAGAACAGCGCCTCGCGCGAACCGTTAACCGGCAGGATCTCGGTTTCCGCGTTTAGTTCCAGACCATAACGGCGCTGGCACCAGGCGGCGATGGCCTGACGGAGCGCCGGGATGCCTTGTGTCGTCGGGTAATTGGCCAGACCTTTCAGGCCATTGGCCAGTGCTTCGATGATGAACGGCGGCGTCGGGTGTTGCGGCTCGCCGATGGAGAGCTTGATTTCCTTGTATTGCGGGTTCGGCGTCACGCCGGCGAACAGGGCGCGCAGCTTTTCGAAGGGGTAGGGCTGGAGTTGGGCGAGATGCGGATTCACGGTGCAGTCGAATGAAATGTGAGAGCGCGAATTATCCCTGAAAATCGCCTGTTTTTCGGGGTCGACCGCAACAGCCTGCCTGGGGGCGGATTCAGTACGGAATACGCACCGGATTGGCGGCCCAGCGTTTCAGTGGCTCCAGCGAATCCGGCAGTGGATGGTGCTCCATGACAATGCTTCGCGCAGTGAAGTGGCGGGTCAGCTCGGAATAAAGTTCGTCGTCGCAGAAGCCGATGGCCGCCGCTTCGGCGCGGCTGTTGGCGAAAACGATGCGCCCGATGCGCGCCCAGTAGGCCGCCGAAAGGCACATCGGGCAGGGCTCGCTGGAGGCATAGAGGGTGGTATTCGGCAGATGAAAGCTGCCGGTGGCTGCGCAGGCGGTACGGATGGCGCCGATTTCGGCGTGTGCCGTCGGGTCGTGGCTGGCCACGACGCGGTTCCAGCCTTCGGCGATGATTTTTCCGTCGCGCACAAGAACGGCACCGAAGGGGCCGCCTTCGCCACGCTCGCTGCCTTGGCGCGCCAGTTCGATGGCGCGGCTGAGGAACAGGTCATCCGGGTTCATCGGGCCGAGGTCTCCTGAATGCGGCACGGTCGATCAAATGGCGATCAAATGCACCGATGCTATTATACGGCCCCCATCAGGACAGGGCGTTGCTGCCGCTGTCATCATCCGCATGCGCCTGACCAAACTCAAACTCGCCGGCTTCAAGTCCTTCGTCGATCCCACCGCCGTGGCCGTTCCCGGCCAACTGGTGGGCGTCGTCGGGCCCAATGGTTGCGGCAAATCCAACATCATGGATGCCGTGCGCTGGGTGCTGGGCGAGTCGAAGGCTTCCGAACTACGCGGCGAATCGATGATGGACGTCATCTTCAACGGCACGACCGGCCGCAAGCCGGTGTCGCGCGCTTCCGTCGAGCTGATTTTCGAGAACCTGCTCGGCCGGGCGCTCGGCCAGTGGTCGCAGTATGCCGAACTGTCGGTCAAGCGCACGCTGACGCGGCAGGGGCAGTCGGACTACTTCATCAACAACCAGAAAGTCCGGCGCAAGGACATCACCGATCTCTTCCTCGGCACCGGGCTCGGGCCGCGTGCCTACGCCATCATCGGTCAGGGCATGATTTCGCGCATCATCGAGGCCAAGCCGGACGACCTGCGCGTTTTTCTCGAAGAAGCGGCCGGCGTCACCCGCTACAAGGAACGGCGCAAGGAAACCAACGGCCGCCTGGAGGACACGCGCGAGAACCTGACCCGGGTCGAGGACATCCGTCTCGAACTCGGGAGCCAGATGGAAAAGCTGGAAGCTCAGGCCGAGGTGGCCCGTCGCTACCATGCGCTTAATGAGCAATTGGTACAGCGCCAGCAGGTGCTCTGGCTGTTGAAGAAGCGCGAAGCCGAGGCCGAGCGCCAGCGCCTATCGCTGGAAGTCGAGCGCGCCGTCACCGAACTGGAAGCACAGAGTGCTGCGCTGCGCGAAACCGAGGCGCACGCTGAGGAAACGCGGGAAGCCCATTTCGCTGCCGGCGATGCGCTGCACAACGCGCAGAGCGAGATGTACGCGGCCAATGCCGAAGTCGCCCGGCTGGAAGCGGAAATTCGCCATCGCCGCGAATCGCGCAACCAGCTGGAGGCACGCCTGGTGCAACTGGAGGGCGAACTGGCCCATTGGGGCCAGACGGCCGAGAAGCTTGCGGTCGACCGGCAGAAATGGGAGGAATTGCAGGGAATCACCCGCCTGCGCGTCGAGGAGGCAGAGGAGCGCCTGCACCAGCAGATGAACATCGCGCCGCAGGTCGAGGAAAGCCACGCCCAGGCGCAGGAAGAACTGCAACGCCTGAAGGCGCGGACGGCCAACGGCGAGCAGCGCCTGGAGGTCGAGCTGACCAACAAGGCGCATGCCCAGCGTGCCCTGCAGGCCATCGCCCAGCGCCGCGAACGCCTGCGCGAGGAAGGGGGCGGGCAGGATGCGCCGGATGCCATGGATCTGGCCGAGAAGGAAGAGGAACTGGCGCTGCTGCGCGAGGAACTGGCCGGCGACCAGGATCATTTGCAGCAGCTGCAGCAGGAAATGCCGCAACTGGAAGCGAGCCGCCGGCAGGTGCAGGAAGAACTGCAGCGCATCGAGCGCGAGCTGGCCGCCGGCCAGGCGCGTCGTGTCGCGCTGGAGCAGATGCAGGCGCGCGCCCGCGAAAGCGGCGAGTTGCCGGAATGGCTGCGCCGGCACGGCCTGTCCGATGCGCTGCCGTTGTGGCAGCAGATTCACGTCGAGGCCGGTTGGGAGTCGGCGGTCGAGGCGGTGTTGCGCGAGCGGCTCAACGCCATCGCCTGCGACGACCCGGCCAAGCTCGACGAATGGCTGCACGACCGGCCGGACGCCAAACTGAGCGTGATGTTGCCGAGCGCACTGGCGACCGGCGAGCGCGCCGGGCGACTGGTCGAGCGGGTGCGTTGCGACAATCCGGCGCTGGCCGCGGTGCTGGCGGACTGGCTCGGCACCGTTTTCGCGGCCGAGTCGCTCGATGCGGCGCTGGCCCGCCGTGCCGACCTGCCGGTCGGCGCCGTGCTGGTGACGGCCGCCGGCGACCTGCTGACGCGCTCCAGCATCACCTTCTTCGCGCCGGACAAGGGCGAACACGGCCTGCTCGAACGCCAGCGCGAGATCGAAACGCTGGGTGAAGGCATTGCCGCCTTCGAGGAAAAGGCCGTGGGCGTGCGCGAGCAACTGGCCATGCTCGACGAGCAACTGGACGACAAGCGCGAGGAAGTCGGCGAAATCCGCCAGTACGTGGCCGACCGACAGCAGCGGGTACATGCCGTGCAACTGGAAGTGCTCAAGCTTTCCCAGGCGCTGGAACGCTACCGCGAACTGAAGGAGCGCCAGCAGGAACAACTCGCCGAGCTGGCCGAGGAGGAGGAAACCGAGCGCGAACGCGACATGGCGGCTGATGACAAGATCGCCGAGGTGCGCGACGGGCTGTCACGCATCCGCGTGTTGGTGTCCGGCGCCCAGTCGCGGCTCGACGAGGCCGAGCGCGCCGTCCGTGCCGAACGCGAGCGCAATGCCGATTTCGACCGCGCCTTGCGCGAAGCGCAGTTCTCGCTGCGCGAATCCGAGAGCAAGTTGCAGGACATCTTCGCCCAGCAGGCGACGGCGCAGCGCGAACTGAACCGGATCGAACAGGATCGGGCGCAATGCGCCGCGCAGGTCGAGGCGGCGCCGGCTGACGTCATGGAAGACAACCTGCAGGCGGCGCTGGCCACCCGGCAGGACAAGGAAGCGGCGTTGGCCCGTTGTCGCGATGCACTGGAGGCGGCGACCAACGCGCTGCGCGGGCTGGAAGAGCAGCGCATGAAGATCGAGCAGGGCCTGGAGCCGCTGCGTGTGCGCATCGGCGACCTCAAGCTGAAGGAACAGGCGGCGGCGCTCAATACCGAGCAGTTCGCCCAGCAACTGCTGGAGGCCGGTGCCGACGAGGAGGCATTGCAGCTAGCGCTGAACGACAACGGCGGTGCCCGGCCGGCAGCCTTGCAGGGCGAGATCACCCGCCTCGGCAATGCGATTGCCGAACTTGGTGCGGTCAACCTGGCGGCGCTGCAGGAACTGGAAACGGCAACCGAGCGCAAGGGCTACCTCGACATGCAGGCGGCCGACCTGACCGAGGCGATGGAAACACTGGAAAACGCCATCCGCCGCATCGACCGCGAAACGCGCGACCTGCTGCAAAACACCTTTGACACGGTCAACGGCCATTTCGGGCAACTTTTCCCGGAACTGTTCGGCGGCGGCCGCGCCGAGCTGGTGATGACCGGCGACGAAATCCTCGATGCCGGCGTGCAGGTCATCGCCCAGCC
>Ga0209202_1000878_pt1 | contig 20592 bp, 32 predicted proteins | sample AD_UKC032_MetaG_FD_184416 | JGI IMG/M metagenome (GOLD analysis project Ga0209202, IMG submission 184416) | Active sludge microbial communities of municipal wastewater-treating anaerobic digesters from USA - AD_UKC032_MetaG (SPAdes) (version 2) | ecosystem: Engineered > Bioreactor > Anaerobic >... | reverse complement strand
AGGCTGAGTAATGGCATTGATCGTCGAGACTGGAACCGCTGCGGCTGATTCCGAAAGCTACGCCAGCGTTTCCGATGCCACTGCCTACGCGACTGCCAGAGGATTAACTGCATGGAGTGGCGCGGATGCCGTGAAAGAGTCGGCACTTCGTAACGCTACACAGTATCTCGACGCCACCTACCGTTTTAAAGGCAACCGCGTTGCCGAGCATCAGGCGCTCATGTGGCCTCGATCCGGTGTCATGTTTGACGGCTATACGCTAGCTTACGATGCCATCCCGGCGATGCTGAAAACCGCGTGTATCGAGCTTGCCATCAAGGCTATTTCCGGTTCGCTTATCGTTGATCCTGATTCGCAATATGTGACTGATGTTCAGGTCGGACCGATCAAGAAATCAATGTCTGCTCCGCAGAATGGCGGGCAGAAAACCTACTCGCTGATTGACTCGCTGCTGCGTGACTTGATCGCAGGCTGGTCTGGTTCGGTTCAGTTGGTGCGGGCCTAAACGTGAGCTTCTACGGCGATCTTGCGCTTACTGCTGACGATCTGTTGGCAGAGTTCGGCAAGCCGATCACTATCCGCGCGAACACGCCGGGAAACTACGATCCGGATACCGGAACGACGACGCTAACCACGGCTGATGTAGTTGGCAATGGATGCATATTCGACTATGGCACACAGGCCATCGATGGCACGCTGATCGTGCAAGGTGACAAGCGGCTTTATCTGTCGCCGGTAGGCGTGTCGGAGCCTGGCATTGATGATTTGGCGATTGCCGGCGGCGTCACATGGCGCATTACGCTGGTCAAGGCCATAGCACCGGCTGGCGTTGCCGTGCTTTACGACTGCAATCTGCGCAAATGACGACCTCGCAGACATTCGGACTTGATCTTTCCAAGGCTTGCGAGAAGGCCAAAGGACAGACTGAGATGGTTGCGCGAAAGGTAATGCTAGATTTGTTCAGTCGCGTGATTATGAAATCTCCGGTTGATACAGGTCGTTTCCGTGCGAACTGGAATGTTGGCTATGGATCGCCTGACAAAACCACTACTAATGCGACTGATAATTCGCTTGGCAGAGTAACCAATGAAATCAGCACGGCAAAGATAGGTGGAAGTATCTATCTGAGTAACTCGCTGCCTTATAGCATCCGGTTGGAAAATGGCTGGTCAGGCCAAGCGCCTGCCGGCATGGTTCGCCTGTCGCTCGTTGAAATCACTAACCAGTACGGTGCCTAATGAGTCAAAAGACAATCCGCGCCGCATTGGAAGGCCGACTGAAAACATGGGCGGATGCTCAAGCGCCGGCGATTCCTGTGGCATGGCAGAACGTCAGTTACACGCCAGTAGCCAATACGAAATACATCCGTGCCTATCTGCTGCCAGCCGAGACATTCGACGGCGCAGTAACCGGAGATTACAAACTCTACGCCGGGATATTTCAGCTATCCATCTATTCCCCTGAAGGCACCGGAACCGGCGCAGCGGAAACGATAGCCGAGGCGATCATTGCTCAGTTTGCGCAGAACACCGCTATCTCGAAATCAGGTCTGACGATCATCATTGCGCGCACTCCTTCAATGGGTACAGCAACTAACGATAAAGGGTGGCATGTGCTACCTGTGAGTATTAGATACCGCGTGGATAAGACAACTTAGCGTAAGAATTCTTACGCAACAGTAAAAAACTTTCTATGACCTGCTACGGCAGGTTTTCTTTTGCCCGTATGGGCGACCCGGCTACCGAGAGGTGGCTTTTTTTTCGTCCATTGAAAGGAACCACTATGGCCCAGGTGCCCACGGGGAGTACGTTTTACGTTGCTTCCACCATTGCTGCCGCAAAAACTACCACCATCGTCACGAACGCTACGGAAGCGGTCGTTACTTCTACCGCTCACGGTTTCTCAAATGGCGATATTGTCATCATGTACTCCGGCTGGGGCCGCCTGAACAAGCGTGCATTCCGCGTCAAATCCGTGGCGACTGATACCTTCGTTCTCGAAGGCGCGGATACTTCTTCGACTACCTATTTCCCGGCTGGTCAGGGTATCGGTACGGTGCAGAAGATTTCTGCATTCACGCAGATCACTACGATCATGAATCCGGCGACCAGCGGTGGCGAACCGAAGACGACGACTTACAAGTTCGTCGAGTCGGATGTCGAATATTCGATCAATGACGGTTTCAGCGCCACGAACTACACCGTTGAAATCGATGCTGATTCCATCGGCACCGCTGGCTATACTGCGCTCAAGACTCTGACTGACGTTCAAACCGATACTGTGCTGAAGATCATTACCCGTTCCGGTTCGTTCAACCTGATTCCTTGCACGGTAGCCCTGAACGAGTCTGTATCCATGTCTGAAGGCCAGATCAACCGCTGCGTTGCCACGTTCAACGGAAACAATCGCGCAGTCCGTTACGCCTCCTAAGGTTTAGATCAAGGCTAGGCCACAAGCCGAAAGCGCGTTCCTCGTTCGCGTTGCCTTCGATCTTCCTAACGAGGTGTCTAACGAGGACACTCCATGCTGAAACTCACGCCGAATCCTACCTTTACTGCTTCGCTTGACATTGATTTGCCGGGTGGAAAAAAAGAGAAGGTGTCTTTTGTTTTCAACTACAAAGACAAGACGCAATATGAAGAATTCATTGCTAGGTGCGCTGAAGGAAAGAACCAATATTTTGACGCGCTAGTGGAAATTGTTAGCGGGTGGGATGGCATTGAGGAAGAGTTTTCAAAAGACTCCTTCGCGCTGTTTTTGAAAAACTACCATCGCGCAACTCAGGGCGAAAACAACGAACTTCTGACGATTGAAACAAGAATTTTCCACCTGTACGTTTCCGAACTGACCGGCGCCCGCTTGGGAAACTGAGGAAGGTCGCCCGCTTCTTCTACCAGAAAAGACCATCGCAGCAAGAGCTAGATGCGATGGGCTTTACGCTAGATGACTACGGCGACGAATTCACGCAGGTCGAAGTTTTCCCCGAGAACTGGGACGCAGCAAATGCGTTTCAATGCCTTCTGACGCAATGGCGTGTTGGTTTCAACGGCCCTATTGGACTTGATTACAAGTGCATCAATCGCGTTCTAAAAAACCTTGAAATCAAGAAAAAGAAGCGGCCTGAAATATTCCACTGCCTACGTGTCATGGAAGACGAAGCGTTAGTCACGATACATAACAACAAGTAACCGCCTACGGGCGGTTTTTCTTTTGAGGCTCCGCATGGCTGAAGAAATTGTCACACTCGGTATTGAGGTTAAGACCGATGGTGTAAAGCAGGGTGCGGAATCCCTCGACAAACTGGCACAGGCAGGCGCACGTGCTGAAAAATCAACCTCTGCCATGTCAGATTCCGCTGCGAAGGCAAACGCCCAAATCGCAGCGATGGCGCAGAAAGCGCAGGGCGCAGGTAATGCCTTCAAGCCGTTGGACCCTGCCGCCGCTTCCATGTCGAAAATTGCACGGGAAGCAAAAAACGCATCGGAAAGCGTCAACCAACTATCAAACTCAGCGCGTCAAGCATCGGCTAATCTAGGCGATGCATTCTCCAAGCTGAAAATCCGCGATTCCGCCTCGATTGTTGCTGATGCGCGATCAATCCGCGAGGCGCTCAATTCAATCAAGGCCAGCGGAACAGCCAGTGAAATAGCCCGCGCCACTTCTGCTGCAAAATCGCAGATTGCCGGATTGCGTAATGAATTCGACGGCATCAAGGGCGCGTCAGAATCTTCGTCGATGGCGGTCAAGGCCGGATGGCTTGCCGCTGGTGCTGCGATTGTCTCGTTCGCCTCCTATGCGACACAGGCGGCTGACGCTTACACGTTGATTGATTCCCGTTTGAAGTTGGTTACGGGATCGTCTGAAGAAGCCGCAGCGGTTCAGGCGAAGCTATTCAAGGTCGCACAGGATACCCGTCAATCGTTCCCCGAACTTGCCGCAACCTATTCTCAGATTGCCCGCTCCGCTGCTGATATGGGGTTGTCGCAGGAACGCATGATCGGCGTTTCGAAGACGCTATCGCAAGCGATTGTCGTATCCGGCGCATCTGCCTCGTCTGCCAATGCCGCAATGGTCCAACTTTCGCAAGGCATGGCGTCAGGAACGCTTAGAGGCGAAGAACTGAACAGCGTCATGGAGCAGACGCCGCGTGTCGCACAGGCGATTGCGCAGGGTCTAGGTGTATCCATTGGCGAGCTGCGCAAGATGGGTCAGGAAGGCGAATTAACCGCGCAAAAGGTCATTGGAGCGTTGGAGAAATCCGCCAAATCAGTCAATGACGAATTCTCCCGCATGACGCCGACGATTGAAAGCGGATTCACCAAGCTATCCAATTCGACCGGCAATTTTATTGACAAGCTAAACGACGCGACAGGAGCTTCCAAGGGGCTTTTCAACGTCCTGTCAGGCATTTCCGGCTTGATGGATGGCGCGGCAAGTTGGGTAGAACGCGGCTTCAACGTAGCGCGGATGAATGTGGTTGCGCAGACTGTTACACGCCTTGAAAACCAACTTAAAGGCATGGATACACGCGACCCGAGGCGGGCTGGCGTAGAGCAACAGCTATTTACAGCGCGTGGCGCATCGATGGCCGGCGGTGCAGAGCAACCGATATTGCCGCCTGGCACACCAAAGGAAAACGGGCCTTCTTCTGACTACCTGAAGCTGACGCAGAAGATGAGCGGCGTGTCTCAGGATTTCTACAAGAATCTGAAGGTGCTGAATGACGAGTATGGACGCACCGGAAACCTGAAGAACTATCAGGCAGAAGTCAAAAAGCTGATTGAGACTGAAACGCAGATTGGCCGCGATTCTGTCAAGAAACCTGGATCAGGCGGAGGCGGCAGGAAATCATCTTCCATTGCTGACGAGGCGAAAGAATACGCGGCGGCGATGAAATCGTTTGCCGACATTGCCCGCGATGCCGACAAATCCACGCTAGACCTGTCAGGCAGTCAGCAGAAGCTATACGACCTGATGACATCCGCGAATTGGGCAAAGATGCCCGATGCGTGGAAGCAAACCGCGCTCGCTCAGTTTGAAGCGGCTCGGGCTGCCGAACTGAATGCCAAGTTCCTGAAAGACGTCGAAGCGCAAAGCATCAAGAATATTGCTGCGAATCAGGCGATGTTCGACCAGACGCAGACGTTGCAGAAGCAGGCCGAACTCTACGGCATGACAGCTTCGCAGATAAGCGTTATGGAAGAAGCGAGGCTGGAAGATGCCATCGCACTCGCTACGCAAAACGGTGCCTATCCGGAGCACATCGCTTTTCTTGAGCAGGAACTAGCCGCCCGCAAGAAGCTGAACGCAGCCTATGAAGAAAACGACCTTAAGCGCCTTTTGTCCGGCACCAAGTCACAGGAAAACAAGCGCAAGGAAGCCGACCGCGCAACGCTTGACCGTGGCCTAGCCAGCGGAAAAATCACCAAGGATGAATACGACGAAGCGATTGCCAAGTTCAAGGAATCTACTGATGAGATGAGCGAGTTCTCCAAGCAGGCTGCACGCAACATGCAGGATGCAATGGCCGAATTCTTCATTAATCCGACCAAGGACGGTATGGAAGGCTTGGCCGATTCGTTCGGCAAGACAGTGCAGAAGATGATTGCGCAAGCGGCATCTGCGCAACTGATGAATCTGCTGTTCGGCGATATGGGTAAGACAGGAAAACTTGGAACAGACAGCCTCGTTGGTGCCGGACTATCTGCATTAACTACCGCGTTCGGCTTCCACGAAGGCGGCATCGTCGGCTCAGGCGATCACTCATTCACCCGCACCGTTCCCGCTTCGCTGTTCAACAACGCACCGCGCTATCACTCCGGTGGAATCGTTGGTGACGAAGTTCCGGCCATCCTAAAGAAAGGCGAGCGCGTATTGACCAAGGAACAGCAGCAAGGCATGGGCGGTAGCGTCGTCATCAATATCAATTCGTCCAGTGGCGATCCTGCCGAGATTCGCCGGGCAGCAGCAGCCGGAGCGAGAACAGCGCTAGGCGCAATGAATGGGGCGCGTCGCTATGGCTGATTTCCTAGAAGAACGTATCTCTGCTGACATCCTTACGGGAGCGGGTTATCAGGATGATTACTCAGTCAATGTCGTGACCGATTCCGGTGGCAATGAGTACCGCTCTCTGTATCACCCATTCCCGGTTCGTAAGTTCGATATTTCCTATTTGCTGGAAAAGCACGGCATGTGGGCGCAGTTGCTCAATCTCTACCATCGGGCGCACGGCAAGTATGGCGGGTTCAGGATTCGTGCGATTGACGACTTTAAAACATGCGCCGTCAATGCGTCGATCAACTCAACAGATCAGCCTGCATTGAGGCTTTCAGCGGGCGTCTATCAACTGATCAAAGCCTACGGAACGGACAAAACCGCAGGCGCTTCCGGGTATGCGTATCGCAAGATCAAGAAGCCCGTCACCGGAACTGTTGTTGTGGCGAAAAACGGCGTTTCTCTAGGCTCCGGATGGTCAGTCGATTACACGACCGGACTATTGACGATTGGCCCGGCCCCGGCTGAAGGCGATGCGATTACCTGGGGCGGAGAATTCGACATTCCGGTTCGCTTCAATACCACTTTGCCGGTCGGTCAGGACTTCACGCATTACCGTTCGCTTGACGGTATCGAACTCATTGAATTGCTTAACCCATGAAATCGACCGTTGCCACCTATCAAACATCTGCGACGTGCGTTCGTATCGAGTGCCTTAACGGAGTGACGGTCAGGCTGACCGATTATCCGTATGACCTCGTTATGAGCAATTCCACGGTCTATAAGACGGATTACGGCTATCAGCCATCTGCTTTTACTTCTTCAGCAGCATTCAGCCCTTCGGCAATCGATATTGACGGCATCTGTGCTGTGGGCGGAGTTACCAGAGATCAGCTTGCATCAGGCGTTTTCGACAATGCCCGCGTCTATATATTCAATGTGAATTTTTTGTCTCCGGTTGAAGACTACGAAGAAATCGCAGCCGGGTTCTTCGGCAAAACGACGCTCGAAGACGACCATTACCGCATTGAAGGGATGAGCCTGATTGATGCGCTGAACCAATCGGTAGGCAAGGTCTATCAAGCTGCATGTTCGCGCACATTTGGCGATTCCGGATGTACCAAGAATCTTGCGGCGCTGACAGTGACAGGAACGATCACCAGCGTTACGGGTAGTTCCATATTCAGGGATTCTGCACGCACTGAAGTCGCCGACTGGTTCGGCGCGGGGACGATCAGATTCACTAGTGGACAGAATGTTGGGTTGAAACCTTTAGAAATAAAAGCCTACGCCGCTGATGGAACGATCACGCTGTTCGAGCCGACCTATTACGCGCCGGGCGTCGGCGATGCGTTCGAGCTGATTCCCGGATGCCGCAAGCGCGAGGCCGATTGCCGGGACAAATACGGCAACATCATCAATTTCTTCGGCTTCACGCGCATTCCGACCAGCTCGACTTACACGAAGGTTGGGGCGGCATGATGGTGGAAAGAATACTCGCCGTTGCGCGTAGCGAAATTGGTACGCCATTTCGCCATCAGGGGCGCATTCCAGGCGTCGCCCTTGATTGCGCCGGGCTGGTCGTGCGCGTGGCCTACAAGATCGAAGCAAAATATCTCGACTATTCAGGTTATTCGCGCCACCCGTCGGACGGCCTGCTTGAGTCCGCACTCGACGCCCAGCCCTGTCTGGCGCGCGTTCAAGTTTCAGAAATGCAGGCGGGCGATGTACTACTCATGAGGTTTAAAAGCGACCCGCAGCATCTGGCGCTTTTCGCCGGCTGGTCGGATGTGTACCAGGCCGAAGGCGTCATCCACGCCTGGCTGCAGGCGCGCAAGGTCTGCGAGCATGTGCTGACCGACGAATGGCGGGCACGTATCGTGCGCGTCTATCGCTTCGCGGAGGCGACATGAGTACCGCCGGGCAAGCAGCGGGCGGTCTGGTCGGCGGCATCGCCGGGTTTTTCCTCGGCGGCCCGACCGGGGCGATCTACGGGGCGCAGATCGGCCTCATGGCCGGCGGCTATCTTGACCCGCCAAAAGGCCCGAAAGGTACGCCGCCGTCGGCGTCAGACCTAGCTGTTCAGACCGCCACCTATGGCGCACCTCTGGGTCGTGGATACGGCACCTATGGCACGCTTGGAAATGTCTTCTGGGTCGAAGGCAACACGCTGCGTGCACAGGAAAAGGAGGCCGAAGGCGGCAAGGGCGGTGGCCCGGCCGGCCCGTCCACATTCGAGATTTTCGGCACCTTCGCGGTCGGCTTCGGCGAGGGCGAAATCGACGGTTACGGCCGCATCTGGTTCGGAGCGAAGCTGGTCTGCGATTACCGTTCAGCCAACGTCGGGACGATCCTGGCTACAAACGAAAACGGCGGCAGCATCACGCTGTACACGGGCAGCGCCAGTCAGCTACCGGATGATCGGATTCAGGCCGACCTGGGCGCCGCGAACACCCCAGCATGGCGCGGGTTGCATTACATCGTGGTCAAGGATTGGCCAATGGCCGATTTCGGCAACACGCTGATGGGCCTGCAGGTCAAGGCTGAGATCATCCAGACAGCGACCTTTGCCCAGTATTCGCGGCTGGTATACATCGAAGACGACCTGCTGCCCCGGACCAGCAGCTTTCCAGGCGCCGGAAGTACTGAGCCGGGATACTTCAATCCGCGCATCGAGGACGGTATTTTCAGATGCGACAAATCAAACGACGCCGTGGGCTACGAATACGCCTACACGATGGGCGTCGACTATGAGGGTAATTTCGTTTCGCAGGGTGTTGGCATCGTCGATACCGGGGCATTTGGCTACATCGGCCGCGCCACTGCCGGGGCGGTGACCTATGACGGCAACACCACCGGGACATTCAAGGTCGGCGGGGCGGCGTGGAAGGTCAAGACATCCGATCCGAATAATACCTATCACGGCATGGCAGTCGGCGGCGATGGCCGGATTTACGCGCTGGCGCATGCCGGTGGGGTGCCAAAGTTCGAGATTTACGACGGCACCGACTTGTCGTTGATTTCATCGCAGACACACGCATTTTACGGGTTCACGGTAGGGAACAATCACATATCGTGGCCGGTAATGCCGGGCGTATATACGACGTTTTGCGTTGAGCCGGACGGCGTTCATTGCTGGATTGCCTCCGCGGGCGGCGGAGACTCCAACGTGTCGCTTTATCAAATTTCCGCGACGGGCGTGCTGTCGCTGGAACACGATTTCGTCAATGTGCGTCACCTCGGCCAGCATGGCATTTTTTCCTGCATTGCGGCGGCCAATGGCCTGATGTTCGGCACCCATAACGCAGGCGGGTTTTATGTGTTTTCCCGCCAGCGCGTCATTTCAGGCGGCGCCGTGCCGCTGGCCGATATTATCGCGGCCGAATGTGTCGGGTCCGGGCTGCTCACCCTTGGCGACATCAATGTCAGCGCCATAAGCCAGACAGTTCGCGGGTACAAGATCAGCCAGACGGCCGCGATTCGCGCTGCGCTAGAGCCGTTACAGGCCGCCTGGCCGTTCGACGTGATTCCGCATGGCTACCAGATCAAATTTGTTCCCCGTGGCGGCGCCTCCGTGGCAACCGTTGCGCTCGGCGAACTGGGCTGCGTCGACGGTAACGCCAATCCCGGAGTGCGCATCACGGCCAGCCGCGAAATGGATTTGCAGTTGCCGCGCCGGGTGTCCGTGTCCTATATCGACCAGGTGCGCGAATATGACCTGAATACCGGGCCAGGCGCCGAGCGTATGAATACCGATGCGGTCAATGTCTTGGCGCTGGAATTGCCTATTGTCATGACCGCCGACGAGGCGGCGCAGGTCGAAGAGGTGTTGCTCTACATGTACTGGCTTGAGCGGCACGACCTGAGTTTCGTGCTGCCGCCGTCGCGTCTCAACCTAGAGGCGGCCGATGTGATTACGATCAACGGCGACGCAGCGACCTATGAAGTGCGCCTGAGCGAAATCAACTATTTGCCGGACGGCCGCATGGAATGCCGGGGAAAGCTCAATAATGCCGCTGTCTATACCTCTGCCGCAGTCGGTCAGGAAGGGCAGAGCGTCGGGCAGGTGCTGGCGTATCCCGGCCCAACAGCCTTGTCATTGCTCGATATTCCCTGCGTTGATTCTGCGGTAATGAATGCGCCGGGTCTGCTGACGGCTGCCTCTGGATATTCCTCAAGCTGGCCGGGCGGCACGGTATTTCGTTCGGACGACTCGGAGCAGACGTGGTCCGGCGTTCAAGGGTTCCGGCCGCCGGGCTGTGTAGTGGGGTCTGCAGTTAGCGTCATCGGCGCTGGCGCGACGCATGTCATCGACGCAACGAGCCGGCTATCGGTGCGGATTCTGTTCGGCACGCTTTCCAGCGTTTCTGCCGATTCCATGTTCAACGGCGCCAACCACTTTGCTTATGGAGCCCACGGCCGATGGGAAGTCATCGCTGCGCAAAACTGCACACTGGAAGCAGACGGCAGTTATACCCTGACCAACCTGATGCGCGGACGCTTCGGCAGCGAGCAATACATGACGACGCACGCGCTTGCAGATGAGGTGGTTTTACTCGACTCTGCCGCCGTGCGCTTTGTCGGCATGGGTATCGAAACCCTCAACTTGGCGCGCCCGTGGCGGGCAGTAACCAGTGGCCGTCCGGTCGATAGTGCCGCCAGCCGCTCTCTGGCCTACACCGGGGTCAACCTCAAGCCGCTGTCTCCTGTGCGGGTGACGGGTAGTCGTGGCATCAACGGCGACTGGGCTCTAAAAATCGAACCGCGCAGCCGGATTCCTTTCGAGGTGTTTTCCGGGGTGGCGCAAACCAGCGGCGAAACAACGGAGCAATACAGCGTGCAGGTGTGCTCTGCGGATTATGCCACCGTCTATCGCACGATCATGACTTCATCGCCGTCGTTTTCATACACGGCAACCCAACAGGTCGCAGACTTCGGCGATTTGGCCGAATCGCTCTATCTGAGCGCTCGCCAGGTGTCTTCGGTGTTCGGGTTGGGCTACCCGCGCCAATCTACCGTCATCAACCTGACGCCCTATGATCCGTGGATCGCCAGCCGCTGGCTGGCAGTACGTATGAACGGGGCGAACGGATCAACCACGTTCACCGATCTGACCGGAAACCACAGCCTGACGGCTGCTGACAATGCGCAGATCACCACGGCGACGTATGCGGTCAATGACTCGTCGGCGACCTTTGACGGCACAAGCGACCGAATAGCGCTCGGGGCCTCTAACGTGCTCGACTGGATGCACAAAGGCACCGAGTCATGGACGGTCATTCTGCGCTTGCGGGCGACGGTAGTGGATGGGTCTAACTACCGCACCATTCTTTCAAACTTTACGGGTGGCACTCTAAATCCAGGCGTGATTTTGCGCCTAGATCCAAATGGCGCACTGGTGATGTTTATCGGTAACAATCTCAATTACACCAATGTTTTGAGTGCTGGAACTGGGTCGATTACACAAAATTCCTGGCATTACGTTGAATTCAATTTCGACCACACGAAATCGACCGGCGCAATGCGTATTTTTGTCGACGGCGTGCTGAAAGCGACCTCCAGTGCAGCGGGTGCTTATAGCGCATTGGCAGCAGAGGTGGCACAAGCACAGATCGGCGCCTACGCCAGCTCATTCGATTTAGGATGGATCGGACAGATGCAGGAATTTTTGATTTATCGCGGGGTGTCCGGGCATTCGGCCAATTATTCCCCACCCGCCACTCCATTCGCTTGAGGACGCTACATGTCAGACTCGACTACTCATCTTCTTACTATCGCCCAAGGCGGAGGCTCGCAGGATTTGCGCGCAAACGCTTTGTGGGATGCCTCTTCGCCTGCCGCGACATTCGGGCGAAAAGACACGTCATCCGGCCTGGTCTGGGATTACTACGGGGGTAAGGTTCGCCTTGCCGGCGTCGTGACCGCCATCGCCAATGGGTCGCTGTCGCTCACGCTATCGACCACGAACTATATCCAGGCGCACCCGGATACCGGCGCTGTCTCGGCCAATACCACGGGTTTCACTGCTGGATATTTGCCGCTCTATAGCGCAGTCACCAATACGACATCAGTCACCAGCTACACCGACCTGCGCGCTCCGCTGGTGCTCAACGACACGCTGGCGCTGGCGCTTTCCGATGCCAATACGACACTGACGCAGGCGCAGGCGGCCAATGCGGTGCTGACCTTCACCGGCACCCTGACGGCTACCCGCAACATCGCTGTCCCGCTAGTCGGCAAGCGGCAATGGACGGTCTACAACGGCACCGGGCAAAGTTTGCAATTCATCGGCCCGACCGGCACCGGCATTACCGTCGCCACCCTGAAGCACGCCATTGTGCGCAGCGACGGCACGAACATCGTGCGGGTGACGGCGGACACGTAAGGATTTCAACGCATCGCGGCCGCAGAGCCGGGAAAGGAACAACGCATGACCGACGCAGAGGTACTTCGCCAGATCAACCGGCGCCTGGATAAGCAGGACGAGCAATTATCCGCGATTCGAGAAGAGCAGGTCAGGGCCGCGACGGCCGCAGAAACCCTGGCGCCGGCTGTTGAAGAAATTGTCGCCTTTTGGAAAGGATCGCGCATTCTGGCGCGCATTCTCGGCACGCTGGCTGCGCTCGGGTCGCTGGCCGTCGGCGCCATTGTCTGGTCGAAAGAGCATATCAAGTGAGCAATTACGCCGAGTTGCTGACGCACCGCAACGTGCAGGCGTTTCTGGCGCTGATCAAATACACCGAGGGCGCCGGCTATCAGACACTGTTCGGCGGCGAGCGCTTTTCCTCATTTTCCGATAATCACCGGCGCAAGATCACGCGCACGCTCGGCGACAAGCCGATCACCAGCACAAAACCTAGCTGATGGGAAAGTGATGACATGGGCCGCCGAATCATGCTCAATTGCTGGATCGTGGCGATGTGGCTGTGGTTCGAGTTCCACGGCAAAACCTACATCTGGCTGCGCAGATCGCACGCTTTTGCCGGTCTCATACCGCACTTCGGACACGCCGAGCGCGTCGGCCTGCGCCGCTTCCGCAGCATCGAATACCGCCCGCCGAAAGGCCGGCGCTGGACGACGCGGGATTTCGTGATTGCGTTCGATGGCCATTACCTGGTCGCGCATTACAAACTGGTCGCTGTCCGCAAGTGGGCGACGAAAGAACAGGCGCTTGCTGATCACTACTGGGGGCCGCATGGAAAACAACGTGATTGACCTGGGCAAATGGCGCGAAGAGCACCCGCCAATTGCGCGACTGGCCTGCATGAACGGCCGCCTGCTGATGGCCGCATTCGCCTTTCAGCGTGCAGCGGTGCGGGCGTGGCTGTCGCTGCTGGTGGTTCGCCGCTGATGGGCGGCTCGCAGAATTTGCGTCACCTCGGCATGATCGCAACCAGTGGCAGCTATCGGCGTCACTGGCTGGCGTGGCGATGGTGGAAATATCCGCTCAGACCCGACCAATGTACGACGCAAAATGCTGAAACCATTGTGGCACAATGAATGTTAATGCTGACGCGCAGCAAACTCATTACATACTGTGCCATTCGCTATTAGCCTTAAACGTAAGAAATCAATCGCTTATCGGTTGTCATTTTTCTTATGCTACTCTGCCCGTCCGATTAATTCCGACGGATTTACGACGTGGCGAACGTCTCAAAGCGTGGCGAAAAGTGGCGGGCAGAGGTCTGTATCGACCGGAAGCGCAAGGCTAAATCATTCTCTACAAAACGGGAAGCGATAGCTTGGTCCAATGACATGGAGCAAACAGGCATCCGTCCATCAAAGACATTGTGCGATTGCATTACGCGCTATCGGACAATCGCAGAAACTCACAAAGGATGGCAGTCGGAAATTTCCCGACTCGATCACCTTGAACGCGCATTAGGCGATCATTTGCTTGAACGATTGACGCCATCAAAACTTTCCGAGTACAGGGATGATCGGCTGAAAGAAGTCGCTCCGGTTTCCGTCAGGCGCGAGCTAATCATCCTGTCGGCCATGTTCGAGATTGCCACGAATGAATGGCAATGGCTCTCTGCAAATCCACTTAAAACTGTCTCAAAGCCTACGCCTGCGCCCGCCAGAAGACGCGGAATATCTCAGGAAGAGATTGATGCAATTCTGGTCAATCTGTCGCCTATGAGCGCTGGCAAGCAGGTTTCCGCCATGTTCATGCTTTCGCTTGAGACAGGAATGCGATTGGGTGAAATCGTCGCCTTGACTTGGGATGATGTTAGCGATAAATCGCTTGTTCTGCCGGAGACTAAGAACGGTGACAGGCGGTCCGTTCCACTGTCTCAGAAGGCCCGCGAGATCATCGCCAGCCGGAAAAACATTGATCCTGAATCAGTATTCACTCTGACGGTTCCGCAGGCATCAAAGGCGTTTCAGCGGGCATCCGTCAATGGGGTACATTTCCACGATGCCCGTAGTGAAGCGGTGACACGGTTAAGCAAGAAACTATCGGTAATGGACCTTGCTAGGATGATCGGGCACCGTGACCCGCGAAGTTTGATGCTCTATTACTCTGAGTCGGCTGATTCGATTGCAGATCGGCTTTAGGCAACCTTCCTCCAGTCCTCAAGTTTATCAATCACCCGCACCAGCTTGGCACTAATTCGCTTGGTTCCTGGATGCTCTGCCAATCGTGCATGGAGCGTTTCCAACTGACGTTTGACCTCTAGGGCTTCATCCTTGATGGTATCGATTCGTTCCTGCGTGTTGCGTCCGATCTTCATCATTCAACTCCTAGACGCTTTGCGGTGGTGAGTGCTTGTTCGTTTGTCGGCCAATTGTCGCAAATTTCACATCCTGCAAAACACATGCACGGCGAACCTTTAATCACAACAACCGCTTCCCGGTACGCGGCGATCAGTTCGATGATTTCATCAGCCGGAACATTGCACTGCCAGCTCGTCAGCCCAGCATGCGCGTTCGCCTGTTCATCTAGTTCATTGATGTTCATGGCCAACCTGCTTTCTGTAATTTTCGTCAATCGCCGCATTTGCCGCTTCTATCACATCAGCAGCCTGGCGCATAAGGCGCCTAGCCGTGTCCTCCCAATGAACATCGTATGGGGTGAGTTTCGCGTTCGCGGCTGCGCGGAGTTCTTCGATTAGGTTCATGGTTGATCCTTCATGGCGAAGTCTTGGAGTTCGTGTAACCAAAACTCACCATCGCCGCCTACATGCCGTGAAAATTCATTTACAAACGCTTCGATCACCTTGTTCCGGTACTCGGCAAGGGACTGCTCGGGGATGGAGGCGAGGGCTTCCGCGTTGTTCTCCATAACACCAAGACCGTAGAATCCACCAGAATTCGGCAAATATCGTAGTAATGTATCACTGTGGGTAAGCGCCTCCCGCAGATCGTTGATATGGGCGCGGAGTTGGTCGCAACGCTCTTCTGTTCCAAGTTCCAATGCTTCTGCATCCGCAAGTGCGGATTGCAGTCTTTGAACCTCGGCATCCCGGCTGGCGGCGCCGGCTTGAATCAGGGCGGCGGCGAATCGTTCAAGCTGATAATAGTCGCACCACATCGTCTGATACTCGCGCCCATCAATCGCGCTAACGTCGCACCCTGCTTTTTCAGCAAGATCAACAATGTCGTCAAATGTCATTTCACATCCTTCATCAATAGATTCAATTCATCGCAGCACCGCTCGTACATTCCTACGCTCTGCCGTAGCCAGAAATCCGCATAGATGCCGCAGAATTCACGCAACAATTTCACCTCGTCGCCACTGACTCCCATGCGCTGAGTCTCTGCATATCGGGTGCGGATGTTGTTCATGACGATTGACATTGCGTGGCACATACTCAATACGCCTTGATCGTCTTTATGTGCTTCGGCCAACATCAATACACTGCGCATATCACACAGTTCATCAAAGTGACGCTCGGTCGCCCAGCCGCCGGAAAACGCCTCGGCAATCATCCGCTCGCGCATTTCAAGATCGTCATTCTGTAACCCGCGATTGATTAACATCGGCGGAGATACGCGCTTCGGGCGGTAGGTGGATTGCTTACGCATTGTCAGCATGGCAGCACGTTGCTACAGCAACCGTGCGCCCCTTATGAACATGCTTCCCGGCTAGTTCGTCTGCACTTGGCATGCCTGATGCGACTGCATTGGCTTCGCATCTTTTGCAAAGAATCCTGCTATCTGGAGGAGAGGCCAAGAAAGTAAGATTCTTTCCGTCTGACGCTACTGCCATGCCGCACCAGAAAGTAATTCCAACATGCGGGCGCTTGTGAATATTGTAGGTTGCTCCCATACGTGGTCGATGAATAAGTTGGCCGCGCGAATTCTCTACAAACGGGACGCAACTAGCCCAAGGAAATCCATTCTTTACGGCAAATTGCTTTATCTCTAGCGGTAGTTTGACAATTTTTTGTGCGATGTTCATTCTGAAATCCAGTACCAGGTCACGTCATACGCCGGGCTGCAAATCGTTTCGCTCTCAATCGCACTACATGCTGCTAGTGTTTGTAGATGACGACGCACCGCATACTGAGCAAAGCCGATCTTCTCGGCCATCGTCCTGTCGGTGTATTTGCCACCCGCTGCCAGCGTCTTGATGACTTCAGCGCGCAGTTTATTGCTCTGCTGCTGCGAGATACGCAGGCATCCGCGATTGGCTTTGTTTTCCTTGCGATTGATCGTTGCCGGCTTCAGCTCCTGCTTTGGCTGGCCGTCCAATATCTCAATCTTTCCGATTTCGCGGAATGACGGAGCGAACGGCGTCAGGCCGAATAGGATGGATAGGGTGGTCATTGCGTATTGGCTTTCACGCTGGCGATTGCATCTTCAACCTTGCTGATTGCATCTGCGTTGATCGAATATTCATTCTTGGCAAAACACACGGCAGATTCATTGACAGCTTCAAGCGCCGCCAGCAGTTGGTCGCGCTGCTTATTCGACTTAACAAGATCAGCAATGATTTCGTGCCGATGCCGTTTATCCAGCGTTGCTTGTTCAAGCTCTTCGGTCGCGTATCCAGCGCAGGCATTAACGCAGGCAACGATTCGACGGGCGTTCGCTTCGCCGCGTTCGTTATCTTCGGTTCCATCGTGCGCCATGAAACATATGGCTATATCTTGATTTGCCTCAGAAACTATGTGATTGTTCCATTGCATGTTTGGCCGGTCATCTGGATCAATCGCCCACGGCTCAGGCGTATGTTGTTCGCTCATTTATCCTGCTCCAGGCAATGCCGCAGCGCCGACGTATCAGCATGTACATATACACCATCGCCACGGATTAATAGCGTCGTCACCGGTCCGACCAGATCAACCGTGTAAGCGACAAGGTTGATTGTGAGTTTTGTTCCTGTGGTCATTGTTTATTTCCGGTCAGAACGGTATGTCATCGCCAAGATCGTCAAATCGTGGCTTTTGTTTTTGGCTATTTGCACTATCCGGCGCTTTTTGTTCAGGTACATTTGCACTATTCTGCTTTCCTCCGATAAGCGTCAGTTCATTGACCCGGACCTCAAGTGAATAACGATCCTGTCCTTCTTTGTCTTTCCACGGTCGGTTAGTCAATTCGCCAGATACAGCAACCTGTGAGCCTTTATTAAGGTACGGTAAAACAGACTCTCCGCGCTTTCCCCAGATCGTGTAGCGAATCCAGGTGGTAACTTTCTTGTCGCCATATCCAGAATCCACGGCAGCGTTAAACGTGACGACTGAATCGCCGCCTGCCGTGTATTTCTGCTCCTGATCAGAGCCAAGCCTGACGACTGCTGTAAATACGTTCATGGTTATGCTGCCTTTTTAAATGCTTGATCCATTACATGCTCTGAAATTAGCCGGCAGATCGTTGGGAACTTGCTGGCCTCGTATAGTTTTGCGTTTTTCTCATGAGCCACTGGGAGAATGCCGAGCGATGCCAGTCCGTCAGAATTGACCGATACCGGGTAAAGCATGGCGTTGATTTCGCCGAGCTTCAGCATGGCGCCGGGTTGTGTCTCACTTATTGAGTTAGACGCTGGTTGTGTCTCAGATTTCTGTATTTGTTGAACACAAGCAGCAGGCCGCTCTGCTTCGTGTCGCGCCTTTGCTTCTTCCTCGGCGCGGATGCGTTCGCGCTCGGCTGCCAGGCGCTTCTCGTCGGCTTCCTTCTGCTGCGCAACGCGCATGGAAACCAGTGCGGAGAAGTCGTCTGTTGCTTTGGTGCACACTGCTGCAAAGTCATGAATGAACAGGCCGGCATGGTCGCCCATCGCTTTTTTGTTTGCATCAATACGGTCGGCGATAGCATTGGATTCGATCTTGGCGTTTGCCAAGGCGACGGATACCTTATCTCGCATGGAGTCGAGTGATTTCAATCCTTTGATAGCATCAGAAAATATTCCGTTTGGCGCCTCAATTGCATTTACTCCGATGCGCTTGTTTAGCGCAGCCACATGCAACAGAAGTTCACCTCGCGCACCGCCGACAATGTGACTCTTCCTGTTTTCCTTCTCGGACTTCACCAGCTTATCCAGCGTCAGCCGCTTGCTGCGCATCTCGGCCTTCAGGCTGTCGATGGTGCGAAACAGTTGGTCGATGCTTTCCGTCTGCGCCAGTGCTTGAGCCTTGACCAGATCAAGCCGCTTCTCACCGTCATCGAGGAACTTCACCATCTTGTCCGCCGTGGCAAAGTCGGCATCCGTTACTAGGGTGGTATTGATCGCCTGAATACGCGCAGCGACGGCGGTCTTAAACGAGTCAAGATTCGATGCCGTGACTTGGCCGACGAGTTGAACAGTCAGGGCCGGAAGATCGTCAATGACTTCAGCGACGGCGGCTGGCGCGGCTTCAGTGTGCTGGTATTTGGCGAGGTCTTTCTCGAACTGGTCCCACCCGGCGCGCAAGGCTGAGATACGTTCTGGCTGCGGAAAGTACCAGCACGACACAAAGTTTTCAGGAGTGCCGTCAGAGCAAACGAAAATGATTTTCTCGAAGCCGAATACAGCAAACTGTTGGTCAAGCTGCCAGCGGTGCGATTCTGGAACATTGCCTTCTGCAACCTGGTCGGCGATCTTCTGGTTCCAGAGCTTGTGTTCAAAACCGATATTGCAGAGCATCGTGGCGCCGTCAGAACTAGCAAGCAGGCGCCCGGAATCATCGGTTGCAACAATCGGATAAAGATCTTCTCCGATCATCGCTTCGACATGCGGACGGGCATTTGCTTCCGCTTCATGTCCGGCGTCGAACAGGCGTTGAGTTGCCGCATTAACATCAGGAACGATGCCGGTTGCTTTCTGGCGCAGTAGTTCAGTGCGCGTCATGTACTGGCTGTCACCCATCATGGCCGGCGCTTCACTGGCATTGAATCTTTTGGCGCGGGCTTCCATCCACTCGGGCGAGCCTTGCTGTACGTTGAGTTCGATCATTCTGTGACTCCTTCAAATTCGCGGATAAAATCGGCATCTATTACGCCGTCGTTGTCGACGTGAACCGGATTGGCGAGGTCGTGAATGGCCTTGACCTGCTCGGTTGTCAGCGTGTATTTCGTTGAGGACCGGGCAATGATCTGCTCCGGCTTGGCCTTTCCTTCGGCGATGGCGTTGCGCCAGATGGCTAGGTTTGTCTCAAAATCGCCATCAGGGTAGGGCGGCAACGCAGCAATCTTTCGCTGCTCGGGCTCCTTCTTCTCGGTCATCGGATTGATTTCGATTTCGGCAATTCTCTCTGCCTCGTCCTGGTCATAGATTCCGCCAAAACCGAACGACAAGCGCGCACACTGAATCATTGCTTTGTGCCGTAACATCCTCATTGGGTGGCTTGCCCACGGCCCAATTCCAGGTCGCTTGCACTCCTTCATGTACTCGGTTACTGAAGTCGGGCGACCGCGATCCTTGCGGTAAATCTTGCAGGTGCATTTCTCGTCGTCCTGCTCAAATTCCATGCCGTCGAACTGTGCATTTCCATTGATGATGCGCGCCCAACCATCGACGCCAACAACAGGGACGATGCCGTTATTCTTGTCAGGGAATGCGTAAATTTCCTTGGTCCAAGGATTCAGGCCGTACTGGTTTGCGACGATCAGAAGGGCGGTCATTTGCGCATCAGATACCTGGCCCTTGAATGCGGTCGCCTTCAGTGTTTCAATCAATCCGGCTCCGTCGCCAAGCTCAAAGCGTTTGGCAAGCGTTCCGGTCAGCGTGGTTAGTGCGTTGCTCATTGCCGAACCTACTTAATTTTTGTAATGGCGTAACCGTTGAATCCTTCGGTTTGCGCTGCTTTACGCGCTGCCATCGCCGCAGCATTCTTGTCGTCAGCCTCAAGCGAAATTTCATACTCTGGCCGGAACTTGGCCTTGCTCATGGCGGTGGGTTTCATGAGAATGTCGAAGCGAGGCATCACACACCGCCTTTCACACTGGCGATTGCTTTGTCCATTTTCCGCGTCACTTCGCCTTCAAACGGGGAAATCAACTCGATAAGTCTGCGGCCAGATTCCAGCGCAGAAAGTAGTTCGTGGCGCTCTTTCCGCAGCGCATCAATCTCCTCCTGCATGTCAGCAATGATCGTGTTTGGCGAGGTCATGCTGAGACCTTGTGTTCAATGCACAGCAGGCTTTGAATCTGTTCCTCAATGCGCGTGATATT
>Ga0209202_1000872_pt1 | contig 20680 bp, 14 predicted proteins | sample AD_UKC032_MetaG_FD_184416 | JGI IMG/M metagenome (GOLD analysis project Ga0209202, IMG submission 184416) | Active sludge microbial communities of municipal wastewater-treating anaerobic digesters from USA - AD_UKC032_MetaG (SPAdes) (version 2) | ecosystem: Engineered > Bioreactor > Anaerobic >... | reverse complement strand
CCGCCGAACGGATCTGCACCGTGAAGACGACGCGCGTAACTTCCTTGCGTACCTGATCGAGCAAGCCCTCGAACAGTTCGAAAGCCTCGCGCTTGTACTCCTGCTTCGGGTTCTTCCGGATAGTAGAGCAACCGTCAAAGTGAGGACATAACTACAGTTGTAGACTCGCTTTGGGCAACGGCAGGTGGGCTTTGTGGCTCCTACGCGCGACGACGATCACGATGACCACGACGATGATGACGCCAACTTCATCGCGCCGTTTTCGTTGGTGGCGCACCTGCGCGGTGAGAACCCAGGCTTGGCCAAAGGACACAAGCCGACCACGGTCGAGATCATCGACATCCAGGGCGAACAAGTGGCTGACGCCCGCGTGCTGACGGGCGGCGATTCCTATTGGATTGGCCCCGAGCTCGGCATGTTCAACCGAGTTTGGGCCCGCGAGTTACCCCCCCGCGTACGTCTGGTGCACATCGAAAAAGACGGCACCTGTCGCCTGGAAGTACGCAAGCAGGTGGAAACAACTGTCCACCGGGCCGGCCGCCCGATGAAGCTGGAGGCGGTGCCCGAAGTCACCAAGAACCGTCGACGCGGCACGCTCTGCCTGAATCTGAAAGACCAAGAGACCGTCGAGGTTGCCGACGGCTCCCACCTGTACACCATTCGCTATGTTGGCTCGCCGCCATCGGTGCGCGATCCACGGCCCTTGGTGAAACAACTTCAGCCCGACAAGCAAACGACCCGTTCGCTTGTGGGCTCGTTGGTCGGTCACGTGGTCTTCGCCCTGGTGATGACGTTCCTTTCGAGTGGCGAGGCCGTGCAGCTGCCGCAGGAAAAGAAAGAGGAGTTCGTCGAAGTTGCGCTCGACAACGAGCCCAAGCTCGAAGAACCGGCACCGGTTGAAGAGCCGCCGCCCCAACAAGACGAGCCCAAGGCGGCCATGGAGAAGGTTCCGGAGAGCATGTCTGCCAAGCCGCTGCCGAAGGGCGTCAAACCCAAGGCAGGCGGTACCTCCAAGGCGCCTCCTGGCGTGCTTGGCCTGTTGTCGAAACGAGGGTCGTCGGCCGCGCCAGGACCTGCGGCGGCGGTCGCGGCGGTCAGCAACCTCTTGGCCGCCAAAGGCCCGGGTGGCGTCTCAGGAGGCTACAAGGTCTCGGGACTCATCGGCAAACTCCCCTCCAACACGCTGTCGGTAGGCGGCGGTGGCGGCGGGTTGATGACCAAGGGCGGCGCCGCACTGTTGCGTGGTGGTGGTGGTGGTGGTGGCCTGCTCGCCGGGAAGGCCGGCACTCGCACGGTCGGCGGCTTGGTGCAAAAAGACCCAAAAGCGATGCGACAGGTGGGCCAAGGCCAACTGGATCGCGACGAGATCCAGAAGGTCATCAACGACAACATCGGCGCGATTCAACGCTGCTACGAACGTGAACTACTCAAGGCGTCTGGGCTGTCGGGCAAGATCCAGGTGGAGTGGACCATCGCGACCAGCGGCTCCGTGCGCGCGGTACGCCAGACCTTCACCAGCATGAACGACACCAACGTCTCGAATTGCATCATGTCGTCGATCCGCGGCTGGCGCTTCCCGAAACCCCGCGGCGGCGAAGTCATCGTCAACTATCCGTTCCTGTTCAAGAGCATCGGCTTCTAGCCAGCCTCAGTCTGCCTGGGCCGAGCGGCGCCAGAAGCGACGCACCAGCGCAATTGCCAGGTAGCTCACTGGCGTTGCAGAGGCCGCAATGGCGAGCTTGAGTAGGTACTGTCCCACGACGACGCCGACGATCGGCACGCTGTCGCCGAACGCAACCACCACGAAGACCAGCGTGTCCACGGCCTGGCTCACGAGCGTGCTACCGTTCTTGCGCAGCCAGAACCAGCGTTCGCCGGTGAGCCTGCGGATGACGCCAAAGGCCCAGACATCCACACGGTTCCCGAGCCAGTACCCCGCAAGCCCTCCCACCAACAGCCGGGGCCCGCCTCCCAAGGTCGCAGCGTAGCCTGCCTGATTGGCGAAAAACGGCGCCGCCGGCGCGACGATGGAGAGCTGATAGAAAAGGACGGCCAGCACCAGCCCCACGAGTCCGATATCCACAGCCATGCGGGCGATGCGTTTTCCGCCCAGTTCATTGATCACGTCGCACAAAGGCAGCGTCAGCGCGTATGGAAACACCGTGGCCGACGCCGTGAGTCCCCAACCCAACGCGATCACTTTGGCGCCGCCGGCATTGGCCGCGATCAACAGGCTCGTGTGCGACGAAATGAGCCAGAGCAACGTCAGGTCGCGTCGCGATACTGCTGTTGGTGAAGCCTCTTGCACTGGCCGAGTCTATCTCACCTGGAGCGACGGACACTACCGCCGCGGTTTCTCACGGGAGGAGAGAGACTACAACCCCAGCGCGGCCCGAACCTTGCCAGGCGTGCTCGGATCCAGCCCCTTGGCGAGCGCCGCCAACGCCTTCTGGCCGGCCTTGGCCGAGCCTTTGCCCGGGTCGCCCTTCTTTTCCTCCGAGGTCGTCGCCAATACTTGGCCCGTGCCAAGGTCCACGACTCGCAACGTCAGGCGGGCACGGTGCACCATCACGTCGCCTGACAAGGTCGAAGAAAAGCTGGTGGCCGCTTGGCCGATGACCACGATGTCACCCAGGTCGCGGGCCTGTTTCTGGAACTCCTTGGGATCGAGCGTCAGCAGCTTGTCGATCGGGATGCGCGCCACGAGCGCTTCGGCATCCACGACGTTGAAACCTGCGCTGGAGAAGCCGTTGGAGATGGCACTTTGCACCTCGTTGGTGGCAACACCAGGAGCGTCCTGAATGCTGTCCACGATCTTCACCAGCACGCGGGTGGTGTTGAGCGCTCGCGCCACGACCCGGAACGACAACTCGATGTTGCGCAACCCTTTGGCCCAACCCGGCTCGACATCACCCAACCCAGCGAACCTTCCCCATGCGACCTTGGCAGTGGCTTTGGCTTCGCCACTCGCAAGCGGACCCACGTTGGCCACGCGAGCACTGGCCGTGCCTTGCGCGTCGGTCGTCACGACGGCGTCAATCGTACCCGTTGGGAGTTCGAACAACACCGGCAACCCAACGATTGGGGTGCCTGCGACCGTCGCCTGCACGACGAACGGCTGCGGCGCGGCCTCGCCGGCCTTGACCCGCTGACCATCGCCCGCGGTCACCTTGACGTCGATGCCAGCGAGAAGCTTGTCCAGTTTGCCACGCACACCGGAGATGTCCGGCACCGTGGCGCTCTTGCCGGTGACCACGCGCAGCAAGATGGCTTGGTTCTGCGCCGTTTCCAGCGCCGCCCGCGCGGCGAGGAATTGCTTCAAGGCCACCGCGGGGTTGCCGGTGACGTTCTTGTCGCCCTCACCTTCGGCCTGCCGCGCAGTGGACTCCAGCTCGCTGAGCTTGGCCTTCAGTTGTGCCTCGGCTCGGGCCTTGGGCCACACGACCAACGCGTAGGCGACCTTGCTGTCGCGGTCCAGCCAACGGGCTTTGATCTCGGTACCGGTCAGGTCAAAATCCTTCACCGCTTCACGGGTCAGGTCTTGCACCACCTCCACCGAGCTCGTCTGGCCGTTCTTGTTGGTCTCCGCCTGGAACGACGAAAACTCGGAACTCACCGAGACTTCCAGTTTCTTGGTGAGTTCAGAGCGCGCGGCCAGGTCGGCTGCCTTCTGAGTCGCCTCCAGGTCCTCCCCCTTCACGGTGGTCATGCCCACCGCCGTGAAATAACTGTCAGCGGCAAATTCGGCCGCTGCGCCATCAATCCAGGTTGGCTTGGGGCCGGTGGGCATCGATGCCAAACCGCCACCGCACGCCGTGAGCAGCAGCAACGTGAAACTGAGTGTCTTGTTCATGGTCGCTCCCTACCTCGCGGTGTCGACGTTTGCGCGCCCAAAGCTCCCGGCAAACGCCGAGGCCGTGTCGGTGGCCAAGTTGATTTCGAACAGCTGATACGCGTCGGCCGCGGCCACGTGGTGCACCACCAGTGCGCCGTTCCACAGAATGCCACCCGTGCTCTGAACGAAACCACCCGCAAAACCTGTAGTTTCCGGCGTCACGGCCACCGTGTGCGGGCTCGCGGTCAGGGCATGGCCCGAGGTGATGTCGTATTCCACAGCCGCGATCGTGGCGCCGCCTTGGTCGAGCGTCACGAGCGTATCAACCGCGCCACTCTTGCGCCCAAACAAGAGCTTGCCGCCCTGCAGCGAGTCGGTGGTAGCCGGCCGTACGCTGAACGACTGGGTCATGTTGCTGAGGGTGGCGGGAGGCGTAATCAGATAGAGATTGCCATACCAAATCGCCGCAATTTGCCCGGTGGTGGTCGGCGCCACGCGTTCGACGTCGAACAAAGGCGCCTGACGCTCACTCGTACCATCGGCATTCATGACGTACAGATTCACGGTGTCGGTGGTCGTTCCGCCCTTGGTGAAGCCGATGCGACCGTCGCTCAACCCAAAAGCGCGCGCACTGCCGGGCGCCGACACACCGCGGCCGTTGGTGTTGACCGTGAAGGGCGTGCCTACCTGGGCAAATGAACCGTTGGCCTGTCGAAGGTAGACCGTCTGTTGGTTGCCGCTGCTCTGACCGATGCCGACGATGCGGCCGTCGGGCATGAACGCTGGCGCCGTCACGTCCACCGTACCACCGGTGCCAAACAGCACCGAGCCGAGATCCACACGAGTGGCCGGCGTTGTGCGATTGAACGCATAGATATGGTGATCGGTGCCGTTCAGGTACAGCACCATGTCATCCTTGTTTGCCGGGTTGGCGTTGGGGATGAATAGCGTGGTGCTGGGACCCGTGAGTGGCACGTCGGCCGGCGTGCCCGAGCCGCAATAACGGTGTGGCGTGGGCGTATCACGGTCGGTGGCACACACGCCGAAGGTGTAGGTACTGCCACGGGTCAAGCCCGAGAGGGTCGTGCCAGTGGCGACTGCATTTGCCACCGTGGTGGCGGGTGCGCCCGCAAAGTCCACACCCCCCACACCGTAGTAGATTTCGTAAGTAATCGCCGACGGAGTCTGCGTATCACTGGCCACCGCCCACGCGAGCGTCACCGACGTGTTGTCCCCGGCGAGTGCGGCGCTCACGAGACCGCCAAAGTACGGCGCCTGACGCACGCTCACGACGGTCACGGCGGCGTGATTGCTGGCCACCGTGTTCACTGTTACCCAGACGTGGCCGGGGTCACCCCCCGCAGTTTGTCCGGCGATGCTGCCGGAGGCGGCATCTACCGTGAAGCCAGTGCCATCTTTGGACCAGACGATGGTCGCGGTGGAGGGGTCGGTCTCGACGTTCGCGTTCGCGGAGTTCTTGGCCTGGAAGCCGAGACCCGCCTTGTCGCCCTCTTGCACGTCCAGCGTGTCCGACGAGAGCACCACCGTGCTAGGCTTGACCGTCAGCTCTACCGGCGTGCTGGCCGCCGTTCCCACAGAGGCGATGAGCGTGCCGGACCCAATCATGTTGCCTTGAATATTGCCGGTGGTTCCAGATGAGGTGCCGAGCACGGTGATCACGCCGTTGGACGGCGTCCAAACGACCTGGCTCAAAACACTCGCCGGCACCGGGCCCGCACTCTCCCGCACTGGTGTGGCCGTGAAGGTGCGGTTGGTACCCGACACCAAGACACTCGCATCACCGGCCACGGTCACGGCCGTGATGTAGACCACGTCGATCGACGTGCCGTCGGTGAGAGCAGGAGATACCGCGTTGTAGGTGGCGGTGAGGTCCACCGAGCCGTCGGCACCCGCATGCGCGGCGACGTATTTGTCGGTGACCGTCACGAGGCCCGAGCTGCTGGAGAGCGTCCACAACTCACTGCCAATCACCTGGCTGCGAGCCGATTCGCTGTCCAAGGCCCACAGGTTGCACGTGACGCCTTGGCTTGCGAACAGCACCGCGCCGCAATCCAGCTCGATGCCAGCCGGGTTGGCACTCAACTCCACGGTGTTGGAAGTGACCCCACCCTGCCCGACCGCATAGATCGTGGTGGTGCCGGCCCCCACGGCCGTCACCAGACCGTTGACGACCGTCAGGATCGCGCCGTTGCCCGAGTACCAATAGACCGCGGTGGCATCGGTGGAGGTGGAGGCATCGTCGTAGGTGAGGAGCACGGTCATCTGCAAGGTGCCGCCCACCGTGAGCGGACCCTTGCCGTCGATCAATACGCTCGTGACGTACCGCTGCGGCGCTTCGTCTGCACCGCCGGCGCTATCGCCATGACTGGGGTTGTCGTTGTCGCCGCCGTGAATGAGGGTGAGGTCCTCGGGTGGGACAACCGGGCATGCCACGAGAACAGAAACCGCCGCACCCCACACCAGGGCGCGCGTCAGGAAGACAAAGTTGGATTTCATCGCTGCTTTCATGTTGGGTAGTCGCCTTTCTTCCTTACAGCACGAGGCTCGCGCCGAAGGTGGCGGAGTAACCGTTCAAACGGACGTTGGCGGTATCGTGTTGGTTCAACACCCAGTCGTAGCCGGCGGCGGCGGACAGGGTCACGAAGCTCAACACTGGGAACTCGGCGCCGAGGGAGGTGCCGAGCGTCAAGCCGAACGCATCGCCGCTCGCAATGTTGGCGCCGTTCGGAGCCGTACCACGCATGTACGCCACACCCAGCTTGCCGCGCACCATCGGGTTGATGAGCGGGCGATGGTCGGTGAACATGCGCATCGTGGCATCGTAGGCGCCTTCGAGGTACTGGAACGCAGCACCACCCGCGCGCGGATCCACACTCGCGTAGCCCAGGTAGAACACCCCGTCCACGGTCGAATCGGTGTCGGAACCGATGACCATGCCATGCACCAAGAGGCTGCGAGCGTCTTCGCCGATGTATTGCGTCGCGGTCGCAACGTCCGACGGTGCGTGCATCGTGGCTCGGTAGCCCAAGACGAACGACGTGTCGGTCTTCGGACTGTCACTCACATCCAGGCGCAGCCCAGCGTCCAAGAACAGACCGTTCGCCGAGGTGCCACTCTTGGAATTCAAGAACTGGAAGTTGTAGCCGAGCCCTGCCACCGCGAGCGTGCTATCCGTGAGGCGGTAGCTCGCGCGACCATAGGGGCGCACGTTCGCGACCAGGTCGCTCTTGAGGTAGCGCCGGTCGTTGTCGTTCGTGACCGTGCCAGTTTCGTTGAGGTATTGCTCGTAGGCGGCGGTGACATCGACACCCGCGCCGACCGCAAAATCGCCGAGGTTCAAGAAGGAGTATGCGCCGCTGACGCCGAACTCCATCGCGTAGCTCTTGGCGTCACCTGTTTGGCCCGTGGTCGTAACCGGACGACCGCCGCCGGTGTTGTCGCCAGAGATCCCCAGCACCCAGCCAACGGCCACATCGCCCCAATGATCTGCAGTGGCGCGCAACACCAAACCGGGGACGAAGCCTGAGCTGCCATTGGCCATACGGAAATCCAGGCCGGCGCTGCCGCTCGCATGGCTCTCTTCGGCCGGAGTTTCGACCACCGCCGCCACGGCAGCGGGCTCAGGCTCGACCGGCTTCGGTTCCTCGACCTTGGCCATTTCTTCGGGCTTGGCCTCGGCCTTCGCCTTGGCGTCGGCACGCAACTTGGCCAGCTCTTCCATTTGCGACTTGTACTCGGCCAGCGATTGCTTGCTCTCCAGCGCCTTCAGCTCTTCTTCGCTGGGCGCGCCGATCAACGCGTACACGATGCGCTTGGCCAGGTCGTCTTGCAGCTGCAACAGCTCAGACTCTGGGCCGGTCACCTGATCGCCAACCAGGTTCTTCATGGTCGTCACATCCACCGCGCGGGCACGCAGCTGCACCTTGCCGCCCCCCTGTTGGTAACTGCCAACCACCACCACGCCGGCCGCAAGCGCCTTGCCCATCTCGGGCAGCTTGGCTTCGTCCATGAAGTCTTCGTTTTCGTAGTTGAAGGCGAGTTCGGCTTTCACCTTGTCGATCTGGCCCCGTTCGACCACTTGGATGCCGCTGACTTGCGCGAGCTTGCTCGCGAGCGTCTCCGGGAGTCCGGCCCCAATCCAGCTCTGGGCATCCCCCGACGCCGTGAAATCCATGATGGCCACGGTGTTGCGTGTGCCGAGGTCTTTCAACGCCTTCTGCATCCCGACCAAGGCTTCAACGTTGCCAGAGTCGGCTTGCATTGCTTCGCGGTATCGAGCCTGGGCGGCGCGCACGTCGCCGGCGTATTGGGCCAGCTTGGCTTCGGCCGACAGCTTGTACGATTCCAGGTTGGTAGCGAACTCGCGTCCCATGCTGCGGCGCTCGTCTTCGCTGATCTCCACCAACTGCCCCGACAGCTCCAAGGCCAGGCGCTTTTGCAGCTTCGTTAACTCGCTCAAACCGCCGTTTTGTGAAGCGCTGCGTTCCACCTTGCCGGTGGCCACATCCACGAGCCGCGCGTTCAGGCGCACGCTGTCGCCAGCGACCTGGTAGCTGCCGAGCAACACCCACTGGGCCGCAACGAGCTTGCCGAGTTCGGCGCCCTTGGCGTCGGCACCGCCCGTGAAATCTTCGTTGGCAACCTGGTCGGCGAGCTGTTGCTTCACTTGTTCCACTTGCTCGCGCTCGACGAGCTTCAGGTAGGCGAGCTTGCTCATGTCGGCGGACATCGATTCGGCCACACCGACGCCGATCCAATCGTTTTCGGGAGCCTTGGTGATGTTGGCGAAACGCCCCACCGCCACGGTCTTGATCTGGTCCGCCGGAATCTGTTTGCGGCGCTCTTCCACCTGCTGAGACTCGAGGGCGTTCACGTCGGCAAAGGCCTTGGCCGCCTTGTCGCGGTCTCCCACTTCGGCATACAGCTGCGACAGGCGCGCAGCGGCTTCGGTGTCCTTGGGGTTTGCCTGCCGCGCCTTCTCCAACAGCTCGATCGCTTTGGTGTAATGCGGCAGCTTCAAGTAGTTCTCGCCCTGATGGTACAGCGCTTCGTAGTTGTTCGGATCTTCTTTCAAGGCATTCTCGTACAACTCATTCGCCTTCTTGTAGTTGCCCAGGCCGTACTGGATGCGCCCCTGCAGCGTAATGAGTTCACTCTTCGGTAGTGCCGCCTGGTCGAGGCTCGCGAGTTCCTTCTGCGCTTCGGCAGGGCGCTCATCCTCGACGAGCGCACGCACCAAGGCGGCACGGGTCTTGGTGTTCTTCGGGTTCGTCGACAGCGATTTGCGATAGTACTTGATCGCCTCTTTGACCTGGCCGGCCGAGAGTGCCAAGTCACCCAACAACGCATTGGCCACTTCGTTGGCGGGGTCCTGCTTGACGACCTTACCGAGTTCCACACCCGCCTCTTTGCGTTGCCCGGCCTCGGCGAAGCTCTCGCCCTTGATCAGGTGGACGTACGGATCGTCGGCACCCTTGCTAAGCGCGATCTCGACGTTCTTGCGGGAGGCGGCCTTGTCACCCAACTTGAATTGCGCGTAGGCCAGAAGCGAGTAGGTTCGCGCCGAGGTTGCACCCGCCGTAAGCGCCGCACTGGCAGCCTGCAGGCCCTCGTTGAACTTGTTGGTGCGGATGTAGGCGTCGGCGAGCCTGGTGCCGTCGTCGCCGGGAAGCGTCCCCTTCTGCTTGGCCGCCTCATAACGCAAGATAGTGTCGTCATAGTTGTCGCGCGCATGCGCGATGGCGCCGCCCAAAAGCTGTGCGCGGACATCGGCGGCGTTGGCGAGCAGGTACGAGCTGACCAGCTTCTCGGCATCATCCATGCGCTTTTGGGTGAAACGAATGCGAGCCAGCACCAACTTGGCTTCGAGATGCTTGGCATTGGCGCGCAACGCGCGGTCGAGCAGTTTGTCAGCCTCTTCGAGTTTGCCGGCTTCGAGACGGAGGTCGGCCAACGCCACGAGCGCGTCGGGCATCGTCATCGCGGGGCCCGCGGCGGTCAGGAGCTTGTCGGCTTGGGCCCGGTCACCCTTGCGGAAGGTGATGAGACCCAAAAGGGCGTTTGCCTCGACATGCTTCGCGTCTTTCCCGAGCGCTTTCTCCAACGCAGGCGTGGCCTTGTCGGGCTCGTTCTTCAGAAACATCGCCTTGCCGTAGGCGAAGTTCACCTCGGCGTCATCGGGAGTTTTGGCGAGCGCGCTTTCGAGCAAAGGAATCGCCTTGTCGAGTTCACCCTTCTCGACCAACGCCCGGCCGAGGTAGCGGGTGGCCTCTTCGTTCTTCGGGTCGAGCTCCAAAATCTTGGTGAGCACCTGCTCGGCTTTGTCGCCATTGCCGAGTTTCAGGTAGGTGGTGGCGAGCACCTGCAAGTCGGCGAGTTCGAGCGCCGCCAGCTTGTGCGCATATTCGTAAGCATTTACCGACTCTTGCAGTTTGTTCAGCTCACCGAACAACCGTGCGGCCTTCAACGCGGCGTCACGGTCTTTTGCTTTCTTGGCCACCTGCAACCAGATCGGCGCGGCCTCGGCCTTGTTCTTCAAGCCGTCGTAGATGTCGCCGATGGCGCGAAAAGCGTCCAAGCGGCTGTTGTCCAGTTCGATCGCCTTGTAGAACGGTTTCAACGCCTTGCGCGGTGACTTCAGTCCCACCCACGCCTGCCCCATCATGAAATGAGCGTCGGCTTCGGTCGGGTTGGTGGCGAGCAACGTTTCGAGCGCCTTCTTGGCAACGGCGAATTTCTTTTGGCCCAAGGCAGTCTTCGCCTTGCCGAGCAGCTCCGCCACGGCGTCAGGAGCCAAGGGCGTCGCTGATGCCACGTCGGGCGCTGCTGCCGCGATAGCAGGCGCGGCCGACTTTGGTGGTGATGCGGTTTGTGCACTCGCTCCCAAAGCCACGAAACCGATCGCCAAAGACACTCCCACAAGACGCAACACTCGCCTCACAATGACCTCCACCAGATTCGAGGAAACGCAAAAAAGCAGAAAACCCCCAAAAAGATGCTGTGCTGGAGCTTAGGTGAACAAGTATTACGAGCGCAAGCACGACGCTTGACACGTTGGCTGCCGACCCGAGGTTGGCGCAAATCCGGGCGCTCAGGCGCCGTTCCCGCCGTATGATGATGAGTCGTAAGCCTGAACCACGGCAGCAGTTGCGCTCGAAGGTACCTCGGGAGCGTGTGGATGGCTGTGTTCCTAGATGCCAACGCGGCCGCCGGGCCGGCACCGAGCGCTGCGCGCCAGGCAGAACGCTCGCGGATGGTGCTCGCACAACTCGTGGCACGTGGGGTGATGGACGCCAGAGTGCTGCAGGCGATGGGTGCGGTGCCGCGGCACCGTTTCGTACCCGACACACTTCAGGCCCACGCCTACGGGGATTATCCGCTGCCGATTGGCTTCGAACAGACCATCTCACAGCCATACGTCGTGGCTGCGATGACCGAACTCCTGAAGCCGCAGGCGGGGGATGTGGTGCTGGAAATCGGCACCGGCTCTGGCTACCAGGCCGCGGTGCTGGCAGAGCTCGTGCAGCAGGTCTACTCCATCGAAATCGTGCCGGAGCTGGCCAAACTTGCGGCGGCCACTCTTGCGGGGCTGGGCTACCGGAACATCCAGGTGATCACCGGCGACGGCTTTCGCGGCTTGCCATCGCGGGCGCCATTTGACGGCATCCTGGTCACTGCCGCACCGGTGGTCGTGCCGACGCCGCTGTTGGAACAACTCAAGGTCGGTGGGCGCCTGGTGATTCCAGTGGGAGATCTGTTCCAAGAGTTGAAGGTGATTGAGCGCACTCCGCAGGGGTTCGAAACGTCTACGGCGTTTCCGGTGCGTTTCGTCCCGATGACCGGCGAGGCACAGGAACAACGCTAGCTGAGCCACCAACCCCAGGGCGGTCGGGTTGTCGAGTAGCCCCGGCCAGTTGCCCAGCCGAGGCCCTCACCAGATCCGAACGAGGAGATTGCCACCATTCGGCTCTTCTGCCAGCGCGACTCATGGAGCGGCCCACAGGTTCCTGTAGACCTTCACCTTCGGCAGCGGCATCACCTGTAACATTCGGTGAAACCGTTCCCAGGTCATACGCGAACGCTGGCTCCGGCGTCGAAGCCAATGAATCCAGGCATGCTCCACTTTCACCAGAATCACCGACAACGACCGAGCATTGCCGTTAACCCCGAAGTAGTTGAAGTGCCCCTGAATGCGCCGCGTGAGCGCTTGGTGTTGCTCAGGAATTGGCAGGTGACGGTTGTCACGGCACCAAGCCTGAAGCGCGGTAATCGCCTTGTGTAGGCTCTTCACCCGCGTTTTCCATGCCGGGTGCCACGTCCCGTATCGGCTTCGCTTCCAATAGTGCGTGAAGCCTAGGAAATCGAATGTGCTCGGGCCTTTACCGCCCTGTTGGCCATCCGGAGGACGCCGAAAATCCAACAGGCGCGTCTTGGCAACTGCCAACTTGAGACCGAATCGGCCAAGCCGATTGCCAAGCACCGCCATCACTCGCTCGGCATCTTCCCTGCGCTCAAAGCCGAACACCAGATCATCTGCATAGCGAACCATGCATGACTTGCCGTTCATCCTTGGCTTCACCTCGCGCTCGTACCAGAGGTCGATCGCGTGGTGCAGGTAGATGTTGCCGAGCAGCGGCGACAGGATCGACCCTTGCGCCGTTCCATCCTCGGGCGTGTGAAATTCCGCACCGTCCAACACCCCCACATGCAAACACTTGCCAACCAATCGCATCAGCGACTTGTCGGCGATCCGCTCCTCCATCTTCTCCTTCAACATGGGGCGACCCACGCTGTCGAAAAAGGACTCGATGTCTGCTTCAATAATGAAGTTCGCCGAACCGTACCGTATCGACTTGTTCAGCGCCGAGATCGCGTCGTGAGCGCTCCGGCCGGGACGAAAACCATACGAGCAATCCAGAAAATCCTGCTCGTAAACGGCCTCCAAGAGTTCGCGCAGGGCTCCCTGCACAACTTTGTCCTCGGTCGTTGACACCCCAATCGGGCGGGTTCGGCCCTTGTCCTTTGGAACATGAACCCGACGAATCGGTTGATGGCGGTACTCCATCGCCTTCAGCCGGCCGTGTAGATCTGCAAGCCTTTGCTCCAGATCTTGTTCGTATTCCTCGACCGTCACCCCGTCCACGCCCACCGCCGCGCCTTTGCGAATGCGGTAGAACGCACGTTTCAGCGCCTCCATGTCGATGTGGTGGCACAGCGAGAGCATCTTACCTTGCGGATCTCTGCGCGCTCTCTCCACTACCCCTGCCAGTGCCGTTGACATGTTCCCCGAAGTCGTCGCTTCGCTCATGTTTCCCTCGCAAGGTTCGTACTGACGCGGGCCGCCTTCGCTCGTCCGGGTCCTTCGCGCCTCTCGTTCCCCGTGGTCAGCGCTACTTTGCGGCCCTCCGACCTCCCAACAGCCTTCGGCCTCGGCTCATTTTCCCATCGCCAAAGGCCTACCCCGACGGCGCTTGCTGCTTCTTTGCGGGAGCCTGCCTGCAAGCGCTGACGCAGGTCCCTCGGAGGCTTTTGCCACGGCCCTCCGCGACGCCGGCATTAGTTTCATCTAGGAGCTGTCGGGATCTCCCGAGTTACCGGATCGTCCTTCGTGCACACGCCGTACTCGAACACCCCGCCGGACACGCACTGCCCTCGCCCGCTAACGGGCACCGCATTGCTGCCTTCGGGTAGTCAGAAACCCTCGGCATCCGGAAATTGACATTTCGTGGCTGCATTCGCACGGCTTATGCACCTGCGCGCCTACGCTTCGCCGGCCTCGTTGCCGCTGCCGTCGCAAGGCTCGCTTCCTGCCTGCCGGGCTCGGCTTTGGCTGGACGGGATTCTCACCCGCTGGACGACGATTCCAAATTTCAAGAAAGTATCGGCACTTCCTATCCTTTCAGACCGACAGAGCTCGGTCGCACCTGACTGATTCTCTTGGCTAGATCCGGATAGTAGAGCAACCGTCAAAGTGAGGACATAACTACAGTTGTAGACTCGCTTTGGGCAACGGCAGGTGGGCTTTGTGGCTCCTACGCGCCGGTCTACAAGGCTCGGGTGTCTGCTACGGCCAGGCCCAATTTCCGGCCGCGCGCTATCCTCGGGGCCCGTCGATAGCGTCAGCGCCCTGCTGCCGCGGAGCGGCTTTGTTCAATCTTTTTTACGTCAACTCCCGAAAACCTTGAACCAGGGGCTTTGTGCCGACTACGCTCCTGCAGCCCCTTTACACGCCCTTCAGCCGAACGCTGCGGTTTCCAAACTGCGCCACGACCTGCAACTCGCCGCCAAGTGCCTCCACGTATTTTCGAAGCGTCGACACCCGGTGGTCTTGACGCCGCTCCAATCGCGACAACTCGCCCTGTGCGACTGCTGCTGCTTTCGCAAGCGCGGTCTGAGTCTTCCCTGCGAGCTTGCGCACATCACGAAGGTTTAGTTCCTCGATTTCGCGCTCCACCTTGGCGTGGATTTCCTTCACACGTTTGTCGCCAATGCGCTCGCGCCGGATGTCGTGCCACCGATGAGTCTTCATGTCACACCTCCGCCAGATATGCCTGCCAGATCTTTTCAGCCTTCCCTACCAGCCGTTCGTAGAAGCCCTTCTCGCCTGACTTGTCGCCGCCAAGTAGCAGCACGGCCTGCCGCTTCGGATCGAACGCGTACATCACCCGCAACGCCCGGCCCGCAGTCTTGATGCGCAACTCCCGTAGCGCAAACGTCGATCCCTTGATGGCGCTCGAATACGGAAAGCCCAACCCAAGACCCAACTGCTCCAGCCGTTCGACCGCCACCGCGACGGCGTCTGCCTGCTGGTCCGCGATGGACCGGTACCATTCGGCAAACTCGTCAGTGGCGATCACCTCAACCATGATATCAATATAACTTATGACGCATATAACGTCAAAGCCATATATCAAGGAACACAGGCCAGCCCGCGGCCTTTGTTCTGGCCGCGAAACCACAACATTCCTCAGATGCCTTACGGAGGCCGTTCACAACGGCATCTACGAGCCACACGCATTCGTTTAGCCGCTATCTCCCAACCCCACCCCGCCCATCGTCTTTGTCGGAGCCAAGCTCAAACCCACGCTCGCGCCCAATTCCGCGGTCGGCTTCCTTGCCCAGCTCGCGAGCCTTTTGGCGCTCCGCCATGATTTCCCTGACCCGTGCGGCATCTCTTGCCGACAACACCTGCTCTGCCATCGGCAACAACCGATTAGCCTTATGCCACCGTTCAACGCTGGCCTTCGACATCGCCTCGGCCTTGGCCTGCAACGCAGGGTCTTTCTCAACCCGCTCGCGAATAGCCTCCGCCTTGGCCTGGAATTTCTCCGCCCTCTGGAGACCCTCTGAAAGCGTAACCCTCTGCCCATCGCGGTCTTGATAGGTAGGTTCACTGCCGAGCTTGGCCTTGATGGGGTGGTCTTTCTGCCATTGCTCAAGCTGCGCCGTCCGCTGGTCGACCATCTTCAATAGCGCGAGCTCATCCGCCCTCGCCTTCACGACCTCAGGCAGCTGGTCGAAGGCCTTTGATTGACTCAGCGGCGCCGTCTTTACCAGCTGCCGCAAGTCGCCCACGAGGCGTGCCAACTCCTTGCGGTCCATCGACTCGAGCTTCTCTCGAACAAGGCCTGACTTGACCGCAGCATGTTTCTTCTCTACCTGCTCGACTGGCGCCCGTGTGACCGCGCGGTCGAGGGACTGCACGGGGTCTGGGGCTTTTCGGCTGGTCTCCTGGCCAAAATCCTTTGCCTGCTTCTCGGCCCTCTTGTAGTCGAGTGCGACGTCCTTCATTCGCTCGCGGCCGAGCTGACCCACCATCTCCTCGCGACTCCGGAACGCTTCTTCGCTCCAATGCAGCTCAACCTGTTTGCGATGCCGCGACAGCGCCACATAGGCCACGTGTTGGTCAAAATACTCGGACGCCAGCACCTGCACCCGGTCGGCCGTAACACCCTGCGCCTTGTGCACGGTGACCGCGTAGCCGTGGTCGAGGTGCTTGTACTCACGCACGTCGAAAACCACTTGCTTGTGGTCGGCACCATCGAGCCGGACGGTCATGATGTGACCCCGAATGCCCTCGACCGTCCCCAAGCTGCCGTTCATGACCCCGAGCAGGCGGTCGTTTTTTAAGAAAACCACCCGCTCGTGCTGGGCAAAATGACGCTCGCCCTGCTCGGTAACCACCAATTGGTCAGGGCCAAGCTCACCCGCGAGGTGCCGTTGACTACGAGCGGCTTCGTTCAACGCCCGAACCTCGCCTCGGCGGAAGGCCAGCATCAGATTCAACTCTTTGGGGTTCGCCTGACGGTTAGCGGCCCACCGCGCCACCATCGTCTCGATAGCCCCCTGCTGTGTCATGTGCTTGTGAATGTGGCCGGCCCTGCCATAGGCATCGAGCGCTTCTGCCACCTGCCCTTTGGCCAAGTCCTCTGACGCTTTGCGTTGCCAATCACCTTCCTGGCGCCGCACTTCACCCAAAACCACCTGGCCAACCTGGTCAGCGATGGCGCGCATGGGTGCCCCCGCCTCAATGGCTTGGAGCTGGCGAATATCACCCACCAGCACCACCTTGGCGCCCGCTCGCTCTACCTCAGCCAACACCCGTTGCATCTGCCGGCTGCCAACCATGCCGGCCTCATCGATCACCAACACGTCTTTGCCCGTAAGCCGGTTGCGGTCGTGCTGCCAAGCATGCTCCCACGCATGAATCGAACGCGACGCGATGCCCGATGACACCTCCAACCCCTCAGCCGCTTTGCCGGCCAAGGCCGCCCCCAACACTCGATAACCTTGGGCCTCCCATGCCTCCCGAGCCGTGGCGAGCGCGAAGCTTTTGCCAGCGCCGGCGACACCCTGCACCACCGCCAAGTCGCCCGACTCCCTCACCACATGCCGCACCATGGCCCGTTGTTCGTCGCTCAAGGTTGAGCGGTTTCGCTCAGCCTGAGTAACAAACCCCTCGGCCACCTCGTGCTTCCGGTTCACACTCAAACGCTTGGCACCAGCCACCAGGTTCTGTTCGACTTCGAGCATCTCGCGGGTGGTGAACCGCTCTTGGCCTTTGGCCTCTTTGCCAAGTCGCACCACCTCGTCGCTCGACAGCACCGCCGACATACACTTGGCAAATTGCTCCGCATCTAACGTGCGCGGGTTGAGCCAACGGGCCACGTCTGCTTGTGAAAAAGTCGCACGTTGTCGGGTGATGGCATCCAGCGCCAACCGCGGCTCGCGCTCGATGGCCTCGCCGTTCGACCGTGCGATTTCATCGTGCTTGGCGAGGCGCTCGCGAATGATGTCGCGACCTTCAGTCGCATGCCGGTCGGCGCTGATACCAAGCTTGACGCTAGGAGTCAGCTCGATGCCTTGGTCAGCAAAGCTGCGATGGTCGATGCGTACCTGCTGCTGCGCTTTCATGAGGTGCGCGTTGACGCTCATGGCCCATTCTTCGCGCCAATCCATGAGCTGCTCTTTGGAGTTCCACCCCCGCACCTTTTGACCAAACCCATCCGGTCCGATGGTGCGCATCGTGAGCATGATATGGGCGTGCGGGTTGTCGGGGTTGTCGCGGTGCACGTTGAGGTCGGCCACCATCCCCTTCTTCACGAACTGCGCGCTCACGAAGTCCCGCAAGAGTTCCACCTGCTGCTCATGGTTCAGCTCGACCGGTAGGGCCACCACCATCTCGCGCGCTACCTGGGCGTCCTTGCGGTTCTCGGCGGCCTCGACCTGATTCCACAATTCGGCGCGGTTATGTACCCAAGCAGGCACGCCTTCCGGTGCCATGATCTCTTTGTGCTCGACACCAGTCTTGCGCTCGTACGAATGCACAAGACCCGTGCGGTCGTCGCGGATGGTTTCGGCGGCACGGTACGCGGCTGCAGCTATTGCCGACCGGCCTTTGCCTCGCGAGATCACTTGGGCGTGGAGGTGGTAGATGGCCATGGGTGGTTGTTCTTGTCTTGCTTGTTCGCACTGACGTTGCGCAGCAACGTATAAGTGCGCACTTCGTGATTTGTGTCATGCCATTGACCGGCGGTCAAGCATTTGAGCTTGAGTCTCATGGCCGACACTCAGGTTCGCATCGACCGGCTCAAAGCGCGTCTTGAAGTTCTTGAGGCCAAGGCCAAGGTCACTGAGCGCAAGCAACGCACGAGGCGCCTTATCTTGTTGGGCACCGTCACCGAAGAGTTGATGTCGACCGACGCCAACTTCGCCAAGCTGGTCCGTGAGAGAGCCGACCAGAAGTTTCAGCGCAAAGTCGATCGGCTCGCTCTTGAACTGCCGTCCACCGAATTACCGTCACCGCCCAACCCGAAGCCACCAACCTGATGATCCTGGCCTTGCCCATCCTGGTCTAAAATCTCCACCTCCTTCATCTGCGTATTCCGGCCCATGTCGATCACCATTGCCCACCTGCTCTGACTGGTTTGATGGCTCGGCTTGTTTGGTCTCTTGCAGTTGCCGCTCCCTGGTTTTTGAAGTTGGTCCTGCTGGTTTTGCCCGACCCGCCTTCTAAAATTTGCTCCTCCTGCAAGCTCCCCGACCCCACCCTCGGCTCTGATTTTTTCTACCTGGTTGTGAGGGTGGGGTCGGGGAGCGCGTCAGGTTCGAGCTTACAAAAAAATCTCAGGCGGGGCGGGTGGTTAGGTTCAAATGACTGTCCCAAAAGCTGTCACAAGGCCGGACAGTTCTTGGGACAGGGCCACTGGGCCAATCTCAAACCTGAAGCGAGTATTTTTCCAAGGCTCGTGACCCAGCGCCTCCTCGAAGAGGAAGCGGTTCAGTATGGCCGTGTTGGGAACTGGGTCGGTCGGGTTTTTGCAGATAGGCAGAGGGGCACGTTAAGATCGAGATGGCCGCGTATGCGGCCCACCGCTTGTATTTATATTTGTGGTCTGTTTTTCGTTGTACGGCCCCCGGACAACTAAGTAGCCGCGTTCAACCTGCCGATCGTCCACGCCATCGGACAACTATAAGTGCTGTTGACAACGGCTGGTGCTAACTGCCAAGGCGCTGCTACAGACTTTTGCACTGATTGGTCGCTACAGGTTGCCTTGAAATCGACCGCGTAAGGCGTTGTGCGCCTCTGTGGGCCGTTCTGCCGCAACGAGGGTGGGTTCGGTGGCAGTCCCTCGCCCTGCGGCCTTCTAAAGGCTGCTTTGGATCTTGCGAAGCCACTCTCGGCCGATGTCCTGAGTGGGGCCCTCGACAACGCCCCCTCCCCCGTCGGAGCCCATGCTTTGGACGTGGTCGAGCTCGGCGCGACGGATTGGTTCTGCGTTGGGTGTCAAACGCGTGGCTGCAGTTTTGCGTTGTGCGTAGGCCAAGCGTTTTTGTTGGCGGTGGTGATCGTCAGGACTGGGGAGTCCAAGCATGAGCCGGCCGAGATTGGTGAGCACCAATCGCGAGGTGCGGTAGACACGCCTCATCTTGCCTTCGAGAAATGCCCATGCCGTACGCCGACCGCGGTGGACGATACAGAGCCCGCGGCTGAGTTGGTCACCCTGGTACTCGATGGCCTCGGCGCCAATCCATCGGAGCACCGCCTCGACGGTGGACTTGGAGTAACCAAGCAAGTCGGCGATGTCCTGCGCAGAGATTTCAAGCCGCAAGAGTTTGCCGGTTTTGAGACACGCCCCTGTTCGGAAAAGCCCAAGGACACGACCGAAAGCGCGGGGGGATGGTAGGTCGATGCGTGCGTGGTTGGGTAGGTTGCGCCATTGCTCGTGAGCGAGGTCCCAAGCGCGTTGGCCGAACTCATCGCCGGCCTGGAGTTCGAGCGCTTGTAGGCGTGCGCGCTGCTCAACACGGACGGTGTCGCGCCACAGGCGGATGATACGTGGCGGAGTTGTAGCCGCGCTCGGTGGCCTTGGGTTGGAACCCGGTATGGCGATGGCTGAAGCCAAAAAAATCCTCGGGACCCCGAGGACGTTGACATGGACCGTACACAACGGTACCTTGCCTGTGACTCAGGGACCTATCGCAAGTTGGTTTTGAGTTCACCAGTCGTTCTGTTGACGCAGACCGACCAGAGAAGCCACCCATTGGGTGGCTTTTTTATTGGTGGGTGTCCTTCTCCTTCTTGCTAGGGCGCCCAGGATGTGGCGGCGCCTTCTCGCGATGCTTGAGATAGGCCTCGATGTCGCGGCGCCGGAAGAGCCTATAACCCTTCTGAGTGCGCTCAGCTGGAATGCGACCTTGGTCACAGAGAGTGCGCAGCCAAGCGACGGAAAGCCCCGCTATACGAGCGGCCTCCGAGATGCTCAGCAGATCGTTAGGCCCATCCATGAAATTATGTAGACCCCTACACCTGGCTAGTTAGTGGGCTAGACCATACGCCTGACCACAGGGGTAACGTCAACAGGAAAAACAACTTCTGGGCGAAGGGAGTAGGCGAACCTTACGGGAAACAAAAATCGCGCTGAGGTTGATTTGTCGATAGTGCAAGCAGTTTCGAGCTGTACGATGTCTTGAGCAGATGAGCAAGAGGACGATCGCGGCAGCAGAGATCTACTGGGGGCCTTCGAGCAAGAAAGCCCGGATGGTACGGATACGCAATGGGAGGTCACTGCGATCCATCAAGACTGCAAAGTGCTTGAGATCGCCGGTCACGAGAACCTCGGCACCTGCGGCGACAGCGGCCGCGAGAACTGGCGCATCCTTGTTCGGCACGAATCTACGCGCCCACTCAAGTTTGTCCTGGCCATCAGGAACTTCGCCGACGATCTCCATGAGCTTACCGTAGCGGTCTACCGCATCTGGCCGCTTGTGCCGAAGATTGTCTAACGCCTCCGTGTTGCAGTAGGCGCTGGTGACGAGTTGCAG
>Ga0209202_1000871_pt1 | contig 20721 bp, 14 predicted proteins | sample AD_UKC032_MetaG_FD_184416 | JGI IMG/M metagenome (GOLD analysis project Ga0209202, IMG submission 184416) | Active sludge microbial communities of municipal wastewater-treating anaerobic digesters from USA - AD_UKC032_MetaG (SPAdes) (version 2) | ecosystem: Engineered > Bioreactor > Anaerobic >... | reverse complement strand
GGAAGTGGGTCTGGTCGGAAGATATTCATAAAATGTATGGACTCGATGCATGCAAAATGCCTGAGCTAAGGGCATCAACGGCAATCGCAGGCCATGTCACGGCGGATTATTCTACAAAAACCGGCGTTCCAATCGGCCTTCCTGTCGTGAACGGGTCCGGCGACTTACTTGCATCGGCTATTGGCTCCGGCGCGATTGAGATGGGAAACATGCACGTTAATATCGGCACAGCCGGTTGGGTCGCCACTCACCACCCTGGGACTGCTGTCGATACACAACATTACGTGGGGGCAATCGTATCGGGAATTCCAGGTAGGTTCCTGTTGATCAGCAAGCAGGAAACACTGGGTGCGGCTTTGGACTGGCTTAAGGACATGCTGTATCCTTCCGAGCTCATGCAGGGAAAATCAACCTCTGAAATATACGAGATAATGGACAAAGAAGCGGCCAACTCGCCCCCTGGCGGGAATCATGTCATCTTAACTCCTTGGCTTTTCGGGGAGCGATCACCCATCAATAATCCGTACCTGCGAGGGCAGATATTCAACATTCGCATGAATACAACACGGGCCGATCTCTGCAGGTCCGCGATGGAAGGGGTTGCATTTAATATCCGCTGGGGAATGGAATTCGTGGAAAAGATGTCATTGAAAAAAAGTAAACCGACCACCGATGAAGTCCGATTTATCGGCGGCGCTTCAAAGAGCAACGTATGGTGTCAGATCTTAGCGGATGTTTTGCAGAAGCCGATTGTGCAAATGATGAATCCCCAGATGGCATCCGCGCAGGGTGCTGCGGCCATCGCGATGGTTTCCTTTGGAATTTACAAGAATTTCAGCGCAATAAACAGGATGCTAAAGAAAGGAAACTCTTTCAAACCGAATCCTGGTAACAAGGCGATGTATGACAATCTTTATAAACACTATCAAGCGTTGTATAAAAACAATAAAAGCAGTTTCAAAGATCTCAATCATTAAGGTGTATTTATGATGAAGCGTTTCATGGATGACTACAAGAACGAATCATTCGATGTTCTCGTTATCGGAGGGGGTATTACGGGCGCCGCTGTTGCCTACGATGCTGCGAGCAGGGGGCTGAGCGTTGCGCTTGTGGAAAAAAGCGATTTCGGCTGGGCGACATCCGCCGCAACTTCCAAAGTAATCCACGGCGGCTTGCGATACCTGAAAACCTTCGAATTCGGCCTTGTGCGCGAGTCTCTTAGTGAACGCAGAATTATGGGGAATATAGCCCCTAACTTTGTCTATCCCACTCCATTCATGTTCGTCAATCCAACATTGGTCATGAAGATCGGTCTTTTCGTTTACGATCTGCTCGCGTTCGATAAAAAATTCACATGGGACAAAAGCAAGAAAATCCCTAATCATTATTCCCTGTCTAAAGAAGAAGTTATTGAGAGGGTGCCGAACGTTAAACGCGAGGGTTTGCAAGGGGCCCGGGTCTATTATGACAGCCTCAATATTTTTCCCGAGCGGTTGACGCTAACATTTATCAAATCGGCCATTCATTATGGAGCAAGAGTTTCAAACTATACCGAGGTGCAAGATTTTTTCGTAAAAGAGGGCAATAAGGTTTCCGGTATCGTAGTGCGGGATCTTGTGAACAACAGATCGCACACTATCAAAGGAAAACTAATCATCAACTGCTCCGGACCCTGGGCAGACATTGTCCTCAGACTGGCCAAAAAAGGTGATTCGCAAGGTAAGATCCGTCGCTCCGAAGGGATCCACCTCATTGTAACAAATCTCATCAATAACCAGGCCGTCGGCACCATGACGAAGACAGGCCATTTTTTTCTAATACCCTGGCGCGGGCATTCATTAATTGGAACGACAGACAAGGAGTATCCAGGAACTCCGGATGACTATCACGTGACCAGGCAAAGCATCCAGGATCTGCTGGATACGGTGAACATGGATTTCGGCAACAATAATCCCCTTCAATATCAGGATGTGTTGTTTTCATACGGCGGTTTGCGTCCACTTCTCGATACAAGGGGAGAGGATGTGCACACCATTACCCGTAAATACGAGATTTATGACCATTCAGATGAAGGACTTCCGGGCCTTATAACCGTGGAGGGCGGTAAGTTCACCACCAGCCGCAATCTCGCGCAGAATGTTTTAAATACGGTGGAAAAGAGACTGGGGAGAAGACTCGGCAAGTGTATAACTCATAAACAACGGCTTATCGGTTGCGAGATAAAAGACATTAAAATATTTGTTGATTCTATAAAAAAAGAAAACAGTGATTTTAAAAATACGACCGTTGAATACCTCGGCAGAAATTACGGTACTGAATTTGACAAGGTCCTGACGCTTGCGCGACAGGATAAAAAGCTTGCAGAAATTGTAAATAGTGACGGCGAAATACTGGCTCAAGTCGTTTACGCCGTCCGCGAAGAAATGGCCCAATCGCTTGCCGATATTGTTCTGAGAAGAACCGGGATTGGTACCTTGGGAAATCCGGGAAGGGAAGTCCTGGAGAAAGTTGCTGCTGTTGCCGCACAAGAGTTGAATTGGGATGTCTCAAGGATTTCCCGGGAGATCGAAGAGGTTGAAAGAATATTACAGATTCCACGAGCATGATGCCACATAATCGACTGCAAAAGGAGAAAAGCCCCTACTTGCTCCAGCATGCTCATAATCCGGTGGACTGGTATCCCTGGGGTGAGGAAGCTTTTGAAAAAGCGCAATTGGAAGACAAACCTGTTTTTCTGTCTATTGGATATTCGACTTGTCACTGGTGCCACGTGATGGAACGCGAATCCTTTGCGGATAAAGAGGTCGCCGGGCTTCTCAATGAAGCGTTTGTGAGCATTAAAGTTGATCGTGAAGAGCGCCCCGATATCGACGCGGTTTACATGAAGGTATGCCAGTTCATGACGCAAAGCGGCGGCTGGCCTTTAACCATCATGATGACGCCCGATAAAAAACCCTTTTTTGCCGCGACCTATATTCCCAAAAAAACACGATATGGCAGGGTTGGACTGCTGGAGATGATTCCAAAAGTCAAATCCTTCTGGCAGACGAAACGTGCGGATGTTCTTTCCGTGGCATCGGAAATTACACAACTCGTGCAACAGCCGACCATCAGCAACGCAAAAGATTTTGGCGAAGAAACGCTGCATCGTGCGTATCGATCTTTCTCCATGAGCTTTGACCGGACATACGGGGGCTTCGGTCAGGCACCAAAATTTCCCTCTCCGCACAATTTCTTTTTTCTCTTGCGCTATTGGAAACGAACCGGCAATGTGCAGGCTTTGCATATGGTGGAACACACGCTGCAAAACATGCGTTACGGCGGGATCTGCGATCAGATAGGATTCGGTTTTCACCGCTATTCGACGGATGCTCGCTGGATCGTTCCACATTTTGAAAAAATGCTCTATGATCAAGCGCTTATGGCGATGGCTTTTATAGAACTTTATCAGGCAACCGGAAAAAAGAAATACGAAATATCAGCCCGTGAAATATTTACCTATGTTCTGCGCGATATAACAGACGATCGTGGCGGTTTCTATTGCGCTGAAGATGCGGATAGCGAAGGCATGGAAGGCAAGTTCTATTTATGGACAGAGGAACAGATTCACAGCGTTCTTACTCAGAGCGAAGCGGATTTGTTCCTGTCTTACTACAGGCACCATAGTGACATATCTATGCCGGGCATGCAGGAAATACCAGACGGTTACTTTATTCCGCATCTTAATCCGTCATCAATAGACGATGCAGAGGATGGTTTGACGGGATTCTTCTGTAAAATGGAGGGCATTCGAAAAAAGCTCTTCGCGGTTCGGGAAAAGCGAGTGCGACCGCATAAAGACGACAAGATTCTGACCGACTGGAATGGCCTGATGATTGCGGCGCTGGCCTGTGGCGCGCGAGTCTTTGATGAGCCAACTTACTCTGACGCTGCACTCCGGGCGATGAATTTTATTAGTCAATCGCTGCAAACCAAAGAGGGCAGGCTGTTGCATCGATTTCGTGACGGCCAGGGGTCCATTCCAGCAAACATCGATGACTATTCGTTTATGGTTTGGGCCCTCCTGGAGCTCTACGAGGCAACGTTTGATACAAAGCATCTGTTCAAAGCATTGGAATTCCAGTCGCACTTATTTGCTTATTTTGTGGATGATCAAAACGGCGGATTCTTTTTTACACCTGCTGACGCGGAAGAGCTTTTGACGCGTCCCAAAGAACTTCATGACGGCGCCATCCCGTCGGGCAATTCCATTGCATTTATCAATACCTTGCGTCTATCGAGGTTCACCGGCAATGCCAAGATGGATGAAAGCGCGCGCGAAATTTACAGAGCTTTTGGCGCGCCGGTGGATACGATGCCGACGGCCTATACACAATTTCTGTGTGGGCTTGACTTTGCCATTGGTCCGGCAAGCGAAGTGATTATTGACGGATATATGAACAAGGAAGATACACGCTTGATGCTGCGTGCTTTAAGAAAAAGTTTTTTGCCCAACACGATCGTTATCTTTCGATCCGAGGGTTCAACGCCGCCTGATATAGAAACGATCGCGCCGTTTGTGCAATTCCATTCAATACGCAATGGTCAGGCAACCGCCTACGTCTGCTCGAATTTTACCTGTTCGCTGCCGACGAATGATCCGGAGAAAATGATTGAACTGCTGCATAAGAAGTAGATGACCACTACCTCCCTAAGCAGTCGGATTTGCCTTTACCTTTGCCTTCTGTTGATTCTTTTTTCAGAATGCCGTTTTCAAATGTCAGGGCGTAGATATAATCATTGTCGCCGCAGTTGTAATACCAGATATCCAATTTGTTGGCGCATTTTTTTGATTTTTTAATTTTCCCATCCTTGTCCACACCCGCGGTTGTCTGCCTTCCTTCGCAGGCTTTTTCTTTAGACGTTGGCTTGCCGCATGTGATGGACACTTGCATTTTTGTGTCACCGCTTGTGACTAGACCGGAACCGCAGCGAAAGGCTAGGGTATCGGTACTGAAGAAAAACAATATAACTAAACCGATCAAGATAATTTGAATTGCCTTCATGTTTCATCCTTTCTTTTTAATGTCATGGGTCATTATCATGTATTCATACCTGTAAAGATCATAAATAAAATGCTGGAGTATTTCCTGCTTATCGGAAAGTGGCGTAGAGGATCGCAAGGCAGCTTGCGCTTTATCATTAAAGTCGATGGAAAGGATATCGATATACTGCCCTCTGAAGACTTTATAATGGAAAGCACGGGCGATTGTTTGCAAATGAGAAAATTTAATAGTGAATTCGGTGTGACCCTGAAGCACTATTCTTTCTGGAGTTCCGGGGGCTGTAAAATGTAGATGAGGAATAGACGGGTGATTTCCTGACGCTTCGCAGCTGTGTTCACTTAAATAAATGTAGGGGACAGCCGCCAGGCATAATTTTTCTACAACTTCCAGGGCGCCGATGTTAATATTTTCATCAGGGGTAAATTTCAGGGAGTATTCTTTCTCATAATCCGCAACTCTGTTTAAAAAACGAATTGTGTCAGGATCATTTTGCTCAGGGATGTTTTGCTGAAAGACCAGAGTGGGAAAATCACCAAGAATTTCATTTAGAATAGCAAAGTCAAAGGATCGAAGTTCGGACATGGCCATTTTCAGAAAATCCACTTCGCGGAAATGGACGGGAAACCCCGTTAATGTTTCCTTCTGCTTTTGCAGCAGAAAAGGTGAAATATCCAACATGGTTGCCTGAAGGTGAGGGGCAAGGACCAGAAAATCCCGCATCAGATACCCCAGGCCACCGCCGACTTCCAGAATGTTTTTTAAGTCTGTGAGGGGGATAAATCGCCCAATAAAGTTAAAAAGATGCTCGCCGAAGGAAGTATTGGATTTTAGGGCTCTACGGCAGGGGCTGTTTTCCGGATACAGTGCGTTGCAGACGGTCAGTTCCCATCCCAGGGATCTCAATGTGTGAATATGATAACCATCCGTTCTATTTAAAAAGTAGCCCATAGGATTAAAATATTTTATCTGTCTTATGAAAATTATGATAGTTGATGTCTTTAGTTCAGGAAAGCGGAAAAATCAATCATGAATGTTTTTGTCAGCAACAAACTGGAAAAACTGATCCAATGTCTTGCCGATCAGTTCAATAAGCCGCTTAAAAATCCCCTGGCGATGGAAACCGTTGTTGTTCAGAGCACGGACATGGCCAAGTGGGTTTCGCTTCAACTGGCAAGCCGGCATGGTATTGCTGCTAATTACTGGTTTCCCTTTCCCAAAAAGTATTTGGAGATAATATTCAGAGCCTTTATTCCTGAATATTCGCCGGATTTGTCTTTCGATGAACGAGTGCTCACCTGGAAGATCATGGAACTCTTGCCGCAACTGTCCGGAGATGACGATTTTCTGCCGCTCAGCCATTATCTGGGAGATTCAAACGATCAGCAGAAAATATATCAACTGGCAAAGAAAATCGCCGCGACGTTCGATCAGTACTTAATTTTTCGCCCGGAGATGATTGTGGGCTGGGAAGGAGGGAACGTTCATGATACGCGGGAGTGCTGGCAGGCTAAACTCTGGCGGATCATTATTGACTCCCAGGGCACAATGCATCAAGCCCGGTTGCGGCAACTGTTTTTATCCGCTGTCAAAAATAAGCCTTATCGGCCGGAAGCTCTGCCCGAGCGATTATCCATCTTCGGGATATCGTATCTGCCGCCCTATTACCTGGAGATATTTTCCAGTTTGTCGGCCCATTTACCCGTGGATTATTACTATCTCAACCCTTCTCAGGAATTCTGGGCGGATATCCGATCAAGGCGCGAAATCGGTGCGACGCTCAGCAAAGTATCAACCGACCTGCCTGATATGGATGATGACTTACTGCATTTGGAAAGCGGCAATTCACTTTTGGCCTCTTGGGGCAGGCAGGGGAGAGACTTTTTTCGACTGATGGAAAATATTTCCGCCGAATATATTGATCGATTTGAAAAACCACGAAGTAATAACCTGCTTGCCTCAATTCAGTCTGATATCTACCTGCTGCAAGAACCATATACAAGAGACACATCACGAATGCCATGGTCATCTGAAGATAATTCCATTCAGATTCATTCTTGCCACAATCCACTTCGGGAGGTTGAAAGCCTCCATGATGTATTACTGAAGCTCTTTGAAGAGGACGGCCGCTTGACACCTAAAGATGTGCTGGTGATGACGCCGAATATCGGATTATATGCCCCATATATTGAGGCGGTCTTTGAATCAAGGGAGCCGAAGATTCCTTATATGATTACGGACCGCGGACTTTTTTCCACAAGCGTCGTAAACATTGGTCTCATGGCTCTTTTAGATTTAGTCGTGAGCCGTTTTGCGGTTGCAGATGTTTTATCTATCCTGGAAAATGCCGCCATCAGTGAAAAATTTGAGCTCACATCCGCTGATCTCGAATTGATCCGTTATTGGATTTCTCAAACCCATATTAAATGGGGGATTGATGTCGCGCATCGTCAGACCTATGATCTGCCACCATTCAGCCAGAATACCTGGCAACATGGGTTAGATCGGTTGCTTGCAGGATTTGCACTGGACGGTCGTCGTCAAGAATTATTTTCGGACATTCTGCCCTATGGTGAGATCGAATCGGAGCAGGCCCAAGTGCTTGGCCGGTTCTTATTTTTTTGGGAAAAGGTGATTAGTCTAAGGGAAGTTTTGCTTAAGCCCCATCCTCTTGCGGACTGGTGTGCGATCCTGCAAAATATTCTTACGGATTTTCTGCCGACATCCGATGCGTATCGTAATGATTTGCATCTTCTCAGGGAATGGATTAGCGCTCTTGAAGCCGAGCGGCAGTGGTCCAAATCCAATCAGCGTATGGAATTGAGTATCCTGAAAAGCTATCTTCAGGAATCCGGCAAAAGTCCGGCGGGAATTTCACACTTTCTGACCCGTGGTGTTTCGTTTTGCGCGCTTTTGCCAATGCGCAGTATTCCCTTTGATGTTATTTGCCTCATAGGCATGGATAACGATGCCTATCCTCGCCAGGACAGGAAAATAGGCTTTAATCTTATGGAAACGAAAAAAAGGGCAGGAGATAGATCGCTGAGAAACGATGATCAGTACCTCTTTCTGGAAGCGCTTTTATCCGTAGGCAAAAATCTGATCATCAGTTATATCGGACAAAGTATGACCGACAATAGCGAAATTCTGCCTTCGGTGTTGGTCTGTGAGTTTTTGGATTATCTCGATAAAAATTATTACGGCGGAGATGATCAGCCCCTGTCCAATTTGATCACGAGGAAACATCGTTTGCATGCCTTTTCTTCCGCATATTTTGGAGAAGATAAAAATCTTTATAGTTATTCCAGGAAAAATTATCTGGCGATTCTTGGCCGTCAGGATAAACAACTTCCATTTTTGGAAGAGGCGCTTCCGGAAACAATCGAGCCCATAGGGATTATTTCGATCAAAGATCTGACGATGTTTTACCGCAATCCGGCCCGGTACTTTCTGGAAAACCGTCTTTGTCTGACATTGCCCACGGCGCTTTGGGAGGAGGAAGTCAGTGAGCCTTTCTCAATTGACTACCTGAACGCCTATCAGATTAAGCAGGATCTGATGAAGAACCATCTCAGTGCAGGGGACGATCAGTTTGTATTCCAACTGAAAAAGGCTGAAGGTGTCCTGCCGGTCGGCAGCGCCGGGAATTACTTTTTCAACACGCTTACACGTCAGACAAGGGATTTTGCGGCGAGAGTTGGTATCTACTTGAAAGGGCAACAACCGAAAATTCTGAATATCGATTTGCACATTGGTGATTACAGTCTGACAGGCGTATTGGACAATCTTTACAGAGATTATCGGATCTGTTACCGGATGGCCAAATTAAAAATGAATGATTATCTGAGTGCCTGGATTTCACATTTAATTCTGAACGCCGCACCGGCTGAAGGCTACCCGAAAACCAGTCTTATTTTGGGTGAAGATTACTGCTGGCGGTTGCAACCGATCAAAGACGCTCAAGAAATTCTAAAAGTTATCATTAAATATTTTTATCTGGGCCAGACCAAGCCGTTGAAGTTCTTCGCGCGCTCGTCGTGGGACTATGCGCAGGCTCTATGGTTCAAAGAAAAATCACGCGAGGATGCGATTGTCGCTGCGAATCTGGCCTGGTGGGGCAATGATTACCATTCGTCGGATGCGGAATTTCGGGAAACTTCCTGCAAAATATGTTTTGAAAACGACGTGCCGATTGATGCAGAGTTTGAGAAAATCGCGGAAGATATTTTGAAAGAACTATTCACTCATCTTGTAAAACTGGAGTAGCCCCGTATGAAGTCTTTTGATCTTTCAACATGTCCGCTGGCGGGCGTTAACCTTATCGAGGCCAGCGCCGGCACGGGCAAGACATATGCCCTGGCAGGTTTGTACCTACGGTTTCTCGTGGAGAAAAATCTGGCTGCACGGCAATTGCTGGTGATAACTTACACGAATGCGGCTACCGCCGAACTCAAAAGACGCATTTATCAAATGGTTGCTGATTCTCAGATCACATTTCTGACGGGAAAAGCATCCTCGGAATTATTGAAAGATCTTTTGGACAAGTATCCTGAAGCACAAGAAAGAAAAAGGATTGTCCGGAATTTAAGTCTCACGCTGGCCAATTTTGATGAAACAGCCATTTACACGATCCACGGCTTCTGTCAGCGGATCTTGATGGATAACGCTTTTGCCAGCGGAGAGCTCTTTGAAACGGAGTTAATCGAAAATCAGGAAAGGCTGGAACAGGAATTTGTCGAGGATTTCTGGCGCAGACATTTTTATGAAAATCATCCTGTGATCGTTCGATATTCACTGGCAGGCAAAATGGATAAAAACACGCTGCTGGCTTTATTGCGGATGATTCTGGCCAAGCCGGATTTAAAAGTTATTCCCGATTTCGATCCATTCTCGATGGCTGACTTTGAACAGGATCTGAAAGAACTGCGGGAGAATTATTCGCGTTTTCAATCGCTATGGCAGAAAGATAAGGACCCAATCGTTGCCGCGCTGCGAGATAAGGCACTAAGTGGTGTGGTTTACGGCAAAAAAGTGGATAGACTGATCCGGGATATCGAAGAGATGATGAATCTCGATGATGTATCGTTGCCGGCGCCCGACTGTCTGCAAAAATTAGGTGCGGATTATTTGCGCCGCAAAACTAATAAAAATCAAAGCACCCCCCAACATGCCCTTTTTGACCTCAGCCAAGAAATGCTTGAACAATCGGAAAATCTTGAAGCGAGCCTTAATCGATATCTGTCCGGCTTAAAAAGAGAGTTTATGGAGAAAGCCCGTGTCGATTTTCCCGACTTAAAAAAAAGAAAAAATGTTTTATATTTTGATGATCTACTTTCACGCGCCTATGCAGCTTTGAGCGCTTCCGGCGGGGATCGGCTTGTGGATATCTTGTGCAATCAATACCGGGCAGTGCTAGTCGATGAATTTCAGGATACAGACCCCTTCCAATTTGCCATCTTGCAGTCTGTCTTTTTGACACCCGCAAAAAAGACAAATCATGCCTTGTTTTATATCGGCGATCCCAAACAGGCCATATACAGTTTCCGCGGCGCCGATATTTACGCCTATCTACGGGCGGCCAAAAGTGTCGATCATCAATACACGATGCAACATAACTGGCGATCGGAAGCATCCCTGATCAACGCTGTCAATGTTCTATTCGAAAGACCGGAGCATTCTTTTGTTTACGATGAAATTCCCTATCACAGGATAACGCAAGCTTCGGCGGCGCAAATTAAACCGCTGACCATTGAAGGGAAGGAATTGGCCGGCTTGCAATGGTGGTTTGTGCCGGGAGGTGAAGATGGAAAAACTCTGGGAGTCGGCATCGCCCGTCAGTTGATTAACCGTGCAGTTGTTTGGGAAATATCCCGACTTTTAAAGTCCGGCCGCGAGCAAAAAATATTTATCGGCGAAAAACCCTTAAAGGAAACCGATGTCGCCATTTTGGTGCGTAAAAATACCGAAGCCATAACCTTTAAAAAGATGTTGACGACAGCAGGGATTCCTTCCGTAATTTATTCGGCAGAGAGTGTATTTTCCTCAGATGAAGCTCAAGAGATGCGGCGATTGATGCTGGGTATCATCCATTATGAAAATGAGGGTTATGTGCTATCCGCTTTAACAACGGCGTTTTTCAACTTGCAGGCAAAAGACATTGCCGCTTGCTCCGAAGAAGATGATCGAATGGAAGACTGGCAGATTAAATTTAAAAATTATAGCGGTCTGTGGCAGACCAAAGGCTTTCTGACTATGTTCACTCTATTGCTGGAACAAGGAAGTGCCCGTCTGCGTAGTGCTTCTCATCCCAATGGAGAAAGACGACTGACGAATTATTTTCATCTGGCACAGCAACTACTTCAGGCGCAAACCCTGGGTAATCTGAGACCGTCAGATTTACTACGATGGTTTGACGACATGATTCTTGCTGAGGGAAATGCGACAGAAGATCAGCAATTGCGCCTGGAGACAGACCGGAATTGTGTCCGTATCATCACCATTCATAAGAGTAAGGGACTGGAATATCCGATTGTATTTTGTCCGTTTGTCTGGGAGGCAGGCCCCAATCAAAAAGAAAATCTGCCTCTTTGTTTTCATGATGAAAAAAATGACTGGCAAGCCACTGCTGATCTGGGATCGGAAAACATGGATATCCACAGGGAAGTTTATGACAGGGAAATTTTGTCGGAAAACTGCCGCCTGCTTTACGTGGCGCTCACCCGCGCGAAAAACCGCTGTTATTTTGTATGGGGAAACATCAAAGGCACTTCGTCCAGCGCGGTTGCCTATCTTTTTCATCGGGAACTTTGGCTGAATAAAGCGATGAACTTAAGCAACGAAGAGATGATCGAACAGATGCGGTCGTTTTCCAATCTTGCTCCACGGGACATCCGAATCAAAAGCTTGGAAACAATTTCCGAGGTTGAAAAATGGTCGCCGGAAAAAGAGTTGGGGAATATTTCTTACCATGAATTTAAAGGCACGATTGATTCCCAATGGAAAATTGCAAGCTATACCTATCTGACTTCAGCTTCGCAAGATGATGTGGAATGGGACGAGCAGATAGAATTTACAAACCATTCTGCAGCGATTCCGGAAACGGAGAAAACGGATAACATCCTGTTCTTTCCACCGGGAGCAACCTCGGGTATTCTATTACATGAAATATTGGAAAAGGTCGATTTTACCCGGGTGCATGAAGAACAAACAGAAACGATCATCAGGGGGGTTCTGGAGAAGTATGCTTATCCCGTACAATGGCAGTCGGGCATTTTAAAAATGCTCAAAGAACTTGTGCAGGCGAGGCTTGATTGCTCAGGCAAAGGTGAATTCAGTTTATCACAACTGGGCAATGCTCAATGCATTAAAGAACTGGAATTTTATTTTCCAATGCAAGATATTTATCCTGCAAAGTTAATGTCTGTTCTGCAACAGACGGAACAACTTCACAAATCAGAAGATCAAAGGAAATTGAATTTCCCTCCGGTTCGGGGCTTTTTAAAGGGATTCATTGATCTGGTCTTTGAGTTCGATGGCCACTATTATCTGGCTGACTGGAAGTCCAATGATCTGGGTGATCGTTATGAATATTACGCCCCAACGCTTTTAAAGCGGGAGATGATTAAATCCTTTTACGATGTGCAATATTTAATCTACACCGTCGCTCTCGATCAGTATCTGAAAAAAAGATTACCCGATTATGAATATGAAAAACATTTTGGCGGCATTTACTATTTCTTTTTGCGAGGCTTTAATTCAAAAGGGGGGACGACCAACGGAATATTTTTTGATCGGCCTGCCAGGCAATTCATCGTGAAACTGGAGAAAGCGTTACTGGCAAATTAAGGTCGCGCTTCACGATTTACTCTTACCCTTGGGAAACCTCTTCTGAAGTTCCGGAATTAGTTCTGTGCGAATGTGCTCCGAATCAACGTATTTTCGTTTATAGGCGCTGGAGAAACGTAAGATACAGGTTGGTGTTTGATCGACTTCAAAGTGTTTGATCATCTCTGACCATTGATTAAAAGTGGGTTTGGGATCGATCACTTTTAAAGCAATATTCTTCGATTTCAGGGCGGCCGCCAATACGTTTTCCTGATCTACGTTCTTTTGCCCGGCTAGATCAAAGAGAATATTTCTTGCCTTCAAGACATTTTGATAGCCTTTGTTCGAAGCGACAGCAGAAAGAAAATATTTTGCGTAGAGGGCTGTACCTTTATGACCTGGAAAATCGACAAAAGTGATCTTGATACCCCCTCTCACCATAAGTCTTTCAATCTCCGGTTCCAGGTCTTTTTCCATGGACTGGCAGGGAGGGCAAAAGTAATCTGTGAAAATAATGAGTTCCCAGGATCCTTTGCCATAGGAAACACTACTCGTATTGTCAGCAGCATAAGCCGGCGTTGCCGACCCGGAAAAGGAAAAGCTGACAAATATATAGCCGAGAAGCATCATGGCCAATAATGGAAGACGCTGCTGATTGATGAAAGGAATTTTTGCGTCGCCTAAGACATATATTAATTTCTGATACCACTTATTTCTCATGCTGGACCTTTCGTAATTGATAAGATACATCATTAAAACCAATATGCCAAAAGATAAGCAAAAGGGGCAGAAAACATTTTCCGACACTTGAAAAGAAACTAGAAATACTTCCACGCCAATGCCCGCCGCGACAAGCATGCGCATTAAATCCGCCTGCTTTAAAAGCGACAGAAGGATGATGAAGGCCATATATCCCACGCCAACATATTTTAGGTCGATGCCGAAAATATCACCCCGAAGGTAAGAGCAGGACGTATCGCAAACAGTGTAAAAAGCCATCAACACAACGCCAATGAGAGCCAGTATGATCGTAATAACTAAACGGTGCTGAATAAGTAAACGGTATAGGTGCATCGGTTATTCTTTTTAAAAAGCATTTTACTCATTTTTATTAATTATAAATTTTGAGTATGGCAATGTCAATACAATGTTCTAAAAATATTCTAAAATAAAGAATTATCGCCTTGACAAGGTTTATGTGCTTATTCATAGTTGTCTTGGTAAGGCCTTAAAGGTGGGCGACATGATGATCAATGGCAGCATAAAGAAAAATATGGAGAGTATTTTTTCCTCATTCGATCTACAGATGGGGAAATTTATATCTTCCCTTGTCTCAGAAAACAGAAATGACGTCAAACTGGCAGCCGCACTAGTCAGCCGTCAATTAAGAGACGGTCATGTTTGTGTGAATCTACCTGAATATGCAGGCAAGTCTTTCACGACCGGTGATGATCAGATTGAAAGAGTGAAATTTCCGGAATTATCGACATGGCTGCAATCTTTAAAATTCTCGGATTGCGTTGGTGCCCCCGGTGATTTCAAGCCTATGATTTTGGATGAAGCGCATCGCCTGTATTTTCATCGTTACTGGCAATATGAACAAGACATAGCCGAATTCATACTTCGCTGCATACCGGTTCAAATAGATCCGCTAACCTCCCCAAAATTAATTCGGGAAAGATTGCAATCCTATTTTCCGGAGATGTCTTTAGGTAAGATATCTTGGCCAAGTATCGCCGCTGCGGCAGCCTTGATGAGAAAATTTATGGTGATTACCGGCAGTCCGGGAACAGGCAAGACGACAGCCATTACACAAATCATGGCCTTTCTACTGGATACAAAGAAAAATCCGTTGCGTATTGCCCTGTGTGCCCCGACGGGGAAAGCCGCCGCGCGCCTCGAAGAGTCGGTCAAAAAAACAAAAGCGATACTCAACTGTCCTGCGGATGTTATAGATTGTATACCGGAAGAAGCCATGACGATTCATCGCCTTCTCGGCAGCATCAAGTATTCACCTTATTTTCATTTTAATGAAAATAACACTTTGCCCTATGACCTTGTTGTAGTTGATGAATCCTCTATGGTTGATTTACCGCTCGCGGCGAAACTGATGACGGCACTTGCTCCCGACGCACAGTTAATTTTGTTGGGGGACAAGGATCAACTGGCATCCGTCGAGACCGGCGCTGTCTTGGGAAGTATCTGCTTTCCTGACCCAATAAATTTTTTTTCCAAGACCTTTGGACAACAGTTGTCTGAAATATGCGGTGAAAAGACAGAAGTGTCAGATGCGTTGCCCGGTGTCCAGGACTGCATTATCGAGCTGAAACAGAATTATCGTTTTTCTGAAGCAAGTGGCATTGGACATTTGAGCCGAGCAGTGAAAGAGGGTGATGCGCTGCATTCTCTTGCATTAATCAATGCCGAAACATTTTCAGACATTTGCTTATCTGAAATTTCCAGCACCGAAGACATAATTTTACTTCTGAAAGAAAAGGTCGTGAAGTCTTATCGGGAATATTTTCAGACTGTCAAATCCGTTTCACTGCGAGCAGGGGATGTTTTTGACCAATTCGAAACATTTCGCGTCCTGTGCGCATTGAGAGTCGGTTTATGGGGGTCTCAACGTATGAATGATCTAATCGAAAGACTTCTTGCCGAATCAGGCCTGATCAATCTTACGTCTCAGTATTATGAAGGACGGCCGATCATGGTTGTGCAAAATGATTACCGTCTGAAATTATTCAATGGAGATGTCGGAATTGTTCTGAGAGACCCTGCTGATCAAGAAAAACTCAAGGTTTTTTTCCGTGATCAAAAAGAGGGCCTGAGGAGTATAGCTCCCGAAAGACTTCCCCCGTGTGAAACCGTCTGGGCGATGACGGTTCATAAAAGCCAGGGGTCGGAATTTGATAAGGTTGTGCTTATTCTGTCGGATAGTGATGTTCCGGTTTTGACCCGGGAATTGCTCTATACGGGCATTACCCGCGCACGTTTTTATGTGGACATATGGACATCCAGGGACGTATTCATGAAAACAATTCAAAAGAAGATACTCAGACAATCCGGATTGACGGACGCCATCAAATCTCCATGGAAAGTAACTGCCAAATAAATCAATAATATTCATGTCATACCATTGTAAGATCCTGCAGTGATTTTATTTAAATTATTCTCGATAAATCTTGACAATTACTAGGCAATCCATTAGCCTACCGACTTGTTTTTGAGGATCATTGCAGGCATTTGAACCCATTTTGCGCCAACGTAATGTTCCTTGTGCTTTCAAAAGAGGGGAGACAATAATGATTGGTGTACTTATAACAACCCACGGGAATCTGGGGAATGAGTTGATTCATGCAGCGGAATCCATAAAAGGAAAATTAAAAGACGTTATGCATGTTTGCGTAGAACAGACCAAAGGCGTGGAAGATTTAAAAAAGGAAATCCAAAACGCGATCAAAAAACTGGATCAAGGCAAAGGTGTCTTGATTCTGACCGATCTTTTCGGTGGCACACCTTCGAATATTTCCCTGTCTTTCATGAAAGAAGGTAAAGTGGAAGTGGTTACAGGGGTTAATCTGCCGATGCTACTTAAGCTATCGGACGTTAAAGAAGAAACTACCCTAAATGAGTTTGCCTGTTTTATTAAGGATTACGGGAAAAAGAATATTTCTCTGGCCAGTGAAATATTAAGTAAAAAAGCAATTGGGTGATCAATTGGCGGAATCTTACGACATGGCCCTGGTGCGGGTGGACAACAGACTGGTTCACGGCCAGATTCTGGAAGCCTGGGTGCCATTTATTCAAGCGAAATGCATTATGGTCGTGGATGATAACGCTGCCAGTGATTTTTTCTGTGAGACCGTCATTCGGATGGCCGTTCCCAGTGAAATCGAAATCAATATCTGTTCTGTGGAGGATTTTATCGCAAATTATGTTTACGCTCAGGGCAAGGGCAAAAAGACAATCGTATTATTTAGAAATATTGCCGATGCCGTGAGAGCCTATTCAGAGGGATTTCATTTTAAAAAACTTAACATTGGTAATATCCATCATGAAGACTATAAAGTCTGTTGCGCACCATCTGTGTTCCTATGTGAACCGGAAATTCAGGATGTCTTAAAGTTATTGGAGGACAAAGGCGTCGCTGTAGAACTGAAAAGAGTTCCCAGAGAAAAAGCCGTAAATATCAGAGAAGCTTTGAAGGAGTTTCGCCCAGTAGAACAATAGTGAGGTAAGAACGATATTGTTTTTAAAAATCATTCTCATATCTTTTGTCGGCGGCCTCCTTTCTCTTGATCGTATATTCATTCAGGCCATGATTTCCCGGCCGATCGTCATTGCCCCTGTCATTGGCAGTATTCTTGGAGATCCTTACACAGGACTGATCATCGGCGCGGTTCTCGAGCTGTTCTGGATTGACCGCGTTCCCATTGGCATTTATATTCCTCCCAATGATTCCATTGCTGCAGCGATGGCGGCATCAACTGCGATATTGACCAGTCAAACACTGGGAATCGTCTCAAAAGAACTGATAGCCCTGTCGATCCTTCTTGCGATTCCTTTCGGCATCCTGGCAAAAAAGATGGATGTTAAAATTGTCGAGTCCAATAATGTTCTTTCGGATCAAGCACTGGATGATGCCAAAGCGCTCAATATACGGGCCATAGAAAGAAAAACCCACCTGGGGCTGGCCAAAGTATCCATTTTTTATATTGTCCTGCTTTTCATTTTACAGCTGATCTTCATTCCCGTGATGATCTGGATTTATCCGAAAATGCCGGCTCAGGTCAATGCCATGCTTTCCCTGACTTATTATTTTCTGCCGCTTGTGGGCATTGCTGTTGCGCTCAATACCATTAAGCTGCGTAGAGCAATTCCCGTTTTTTGCGCGATATTTTTAGTTGTTGTCATGGCTATGGAATTTTTCCATGTCTTCTGAAAACACAAAACAGCAAATCAGCGTCGATCTGATGAAAAAGGAAGATCTGCCGGAAATACTGGCGATTGAAGTAACATCATTTCCGACACCTTGGACGGAAGGCATGTTTCTCGATGAACTCAGAACAGCACACGCTCAGTGCATGGTCATTAAAATTGAAATCGAAGGGAAAACACTTATCGCCGCCTATATTATTTTCTGGCTGGTGGCCGATGAAGTTCATTTGCACAATTTGGCGGTCAAAAATGAATTTCGCAAGCAGGGGCTGGCTTCCAGTATGATGAAATTAATGAATCATATTGGGGCGCAGGTCGGGATGACCCAACAGACTCTGGAAGTTCGCGAATCAAACCAGGAGGCAATAAATCTTTACCGTAAATGCGGTTTTGTAGTAAAAGGAAAACGTCTTCACTATTACACTGACACGCATGAGAATGCTCTGGTAATGTGGGCGGAGATCCAACAGGAAAGCAAAAATGGCTAAAGATATTTACATTGGAGAAGTATCCTATAACGAAGAACTTCAGATCGACTATTTTCTGATGAAAGTGAAGTTGCCTTCAAGTTTTACAGAACCCTTACCAGGGCAGTTTGTGATGATCCGTATCGCCGGTTTACAAGACCCGTTTCTATCGCGACCTATCAGCATTTATTCATATACGCGCAGCAAATCGAATTGCGCCATTGAACTTCTTTATCGCGTGGTGGGCAAGGGAACGCAAATACTGGCAGGATTGATTAAAGGATCTCAGGTCGAAATATCTGGGCCGCTAGGTGGAAGCTATACCATTGATCCGGCGAAAAAGAATATCGTCTTCATTGCCGGAGGCATCGGCATTGCTCCACTGTCCTGGCTGGCTCAATACCTTTGTAGGAAAAAAGGTCTGACCGGACAGACCATGACATTTTACCTGGGTGTGCAAACAGCCGAAGCGGTTGTCGGTCTCGATCGTATTCAAAAACTCTGTTACAATATTACCGTGTGTACAGACGATGGAAGTCTGGGAGCAAAGGCATTAGTTACCAGGATATTCCAAAAAGATGTTAAAAGATATTCTCCTTCTAATACAATTATTTATGCTTGCGGACCTAAAGCGATGCTTCAATCATTGTCCACGATTTTATCCGGCGAATATGCCTGTCAGGTGTCGCTGGAAGAACGCATGGCCTGCGGTGTCGGCGCCTGCATGGGCTGCGCCGTAGCCATCAAAGACGAAAAGGGTGGTAAGATTTACAACCGTGTGTGTGCCGATGGTCCTGTATTTGAACTGAAAGATGTGATCTGGGAATAGAAAGTATATATTAAAGGGGTATCCTCTCTTGAAAAGAGCGAACAAAACAGATGCAGCCATGGCCGTTGAGATCGCCGGGATAAAAATGAAAAATCCGGTTATGACGGCGTCCGGAACATTCGGCTGTGGAGAAGATTATGCCGATTATGTGAATTTAAACCGGCTGGGTGGCATCGTGGTAAAAGGTCTTTCACTTAAACCCCGCCCGGGCAATCCGCCGCCGCGTATCATGGAGACGGCGGGAGGTATGCTCAACGCCGTAGGCCTGCAGAATATAGGCGTGGACGCGTTTATCGAAGAGAAGCTTCCCTTCTTGCAGCAGTATCGAATCGCCGTTATTGCCAACATCTACGGCGAAAGCTACACGGACTATGCCCAGGTTGCCGGGAAACTGAGCAAGGCCGGGGGTGTTGATGCTTTGGAAGTCAATGTTTCCTGTCCGAACGTGAAAAAGGGCGGATTGAGTTTTGGCTCCGATCCGAAGGCAGCGGCGGAAGTTACAAGGCGCGTAAAAGCCGAAACGCATCTGCCTGTAATCGTTAAACTGACGCCCAACGTCACGGATGTTGCTGTTGTTGCTAGGGCTGTGGAAGAAGCAGGCGCGGATGCGGTCTCCCTGATCAATACCTTAACCGGCATGTCCATTGATCTTAAAACTCGAACCCCTCATTTAAAAAATATTACCGGCGGCTTGTCGGGTCCGGCCATTAAACCGGTTGCACTGAGGATGGTTTGGCAGGTGGCGCAAAGGGTTGCCATTCCTGTTATCGGCATCGGCGGTATTATGACGGCCACAGACGCGCTGGAATTTATGGTGGCCGGGGCAAAAGCAGTGCAAATCGGCACGGCCAATTTTATCAATCCCCGAGCGACGATGGAAATTATTGACGGTATGCAGCGCTATTTGCAGGAAAATAACATGAAAAGCATCAACGATATTGTCGGGACGCTGCGTCTATAAGATATGAGGATGAAAGCGGAGGAAATCTTAAGCGGTGTTTATCTGATCGGAGGACCCAATGTCACCCAGGCTGATGATGCAGCCGTTTATCTGGTCGATTTTCAAGGCGATCTGGTTTTGATTGATGCGGGGTCCGGAAGAAGTTCGTCGCAGTTGGTCCGCAATATTGAAATGCTGGGGTTGATTCCTACGCTTGTGTCTCATGTAATTCTGACGCACTGTCACATCGACCATATCGGATCCGCGCCTTTCTTTCGCGAAAAACACGGAGCGAAAATTGTCATTCATGAGCTCGACGCAAAAGCGCTGGAAACTGGTGATTCCATCCGGACTGCAGCCAACTGGTACGGCACGACGTTTCCACCGACGAAGATCGACCGGAAATTAACAGGTGCGCAGGAGATATTGAAATTCGGCAACGAAGACCTGCACTGCCTGCACACCCCCGGACACACACCTGGTTCCATTGCCGTCTATCTGGACAGGTCGGGCCAACGAGTCTTGTTCGGCCAGGATATCCACGGTCCGTTCCATAAAGCATTTGGTTCGGATATCGATGCCTGGAAGAAATCTATGCAAACCCTGCTTGCCCTTGAAGCCGACATCCTGTGTGAGGGCCATTTCGGAATTTTTCAGCCAAAAAATAAAGCAAGAGCA
>Ga0209202_1000863_pt1 | contig 20902 bp, 22 predicted proteins | sample AD_UKC032_MetaG_FD_184416 | JGI IMG/M metagenome (GOLD analysis project Ga0209202, IMG submission 184416) | Active sludge microbial communities of municipal wastewater-treating anaerobic digesters from USA - AD_UKC032_MetaG (SPAdes) (version 2) | ecosystem: Engineered > Bioreactor > Anaerobic >... | reverse complement strand
TTCTGCGAAGAGTTTCCTCTCGAGCAGCTTTACCGCGATGTGCGCATTCACCCGATTCACGAAGGCACCACCGGCATTCAGGGGATGGACTTACTGGGCCGTAAGATGACGATGAAGAAGGGCAAGGCTGCCCAGTTGTATCTGGCGGAAGTGCGCAAAGCCATTAAAGAGGCGGAGGCAGATGCGGAAATGAAAACGTTTGCCGAAAAGCTTGCTGCGGCAGTGGCCCAACTGGAAAAAGTGACCGCGCATCAGTTCGGTATTGCCGCCAAGGAAGGTCCCGAAATGTTTCTTGCTGACGCCACGCTCTATCTGGAATATTTCGGCATCATCGCCATTGCCTGGCAGTGGCTCCGCCAGGCCACCTTTGCCAGGAAGGCGCTGCAAAACAATCCTAATGAGGCCGATGCGAATTTCTATAACGGCAAGATAGCCACCTGCCGTTATTTCTTCGGCTATGAACTGCCGAAGACCGAAGGTCTGTCTATCCGGTTGCTCAATAGCGACGGTCTCACCGTCACGATGAAAAACGAGTATTTCGAGGATTAAACCACTTCGAGCCGAGACAGGTATCTAGCCCTGTCTCGGCTCGGTTCCTATCCCTGCAGGTTTCCAATAACGCACTGTTCTGTCCGGCAAGCAATTTGCACCATAAATTGCGCTTGACAGCCTGAAATAATTGCGTTAAACACCCACACCTTAAAAAATGAAGTTCAGGAGGAGATACATTTGGCAACACATAAATCAGCAGAAAAACGCGATCGTCAAAGCAAAGTCCGCAGGGAGCGCAATATGGCCGCCAAGTCCGCGATAAAAACGAAAGTCAAAACAGTTTTAGCGGCTGTTGAGGGCAAAAGCAAAGAAAACTCGGTAAATGCGCTGAAATCAACCGTTCCCGCGCTGGCTAAGGCCGCGGCAAAAGGCCTGATTCACAAGAAAAATGCCTCTCGCAAAATTTCACGATTAACAAAGAAAGTTAACGCCCTTCAGGGATAATTCATTTTGACGTGGTCTGTCTGCACGGCAGACCGCGTTTTTTATTCCCATATTATTTTCAAAAGCAATGATCCGGATGCAAAATTATTCTGATATTTGTCTTCAGAAAATAACCTGATAGTGAATCAATTCATTTTCTTACCGATTAAATCAATCACGGTAATTTCCGGCGGGGCGAAGACGCGCACAGGCGGACCCCAAGTGCCGGCGCCACGGCTGACATACAACAGTTTGTTTGCGGTCAGCTCATGCAGGCCGTAGTTTTTCGGAAAATACAAGCGCGTGATGAGGCCGAAGGGGAAAAGCTGGCCGCCATGCGTGTGGCCGGAAAGTTGTAAATTGAAACAGGCTTCTTTGTTGATGGAGGGCTGGTGCTTCAAAAGCAGGACAAAACCGTCACTCTTTCGGGTGAGCGCCTTTTGCAAGGCTTCACTTTTCTTTGTTTCGCCGCGTTTCCGGCCGGTGATGTCGTCTTCTCCGAAAATCGTGATGCCTGCCGTCTGTATACTGTCATCACGCAACAGGCGGAAGCCTGCTGCTTCCGTAAATTCGATGGATCGCTTTAATCCAGCGTAATATTCATGATTGCCCAAAACGGCGAATTTGCCATAGGGAACTTTTATGGCGGCGAAACGTTTGGCGTCCTCCATAATGTTGTCCAGTTCGCCGTCAAGCAGATCACCCGTGGAAACAAGAATGTCGGGTCGGGCTTCTTGAATGCGTTCCAAAATTTTATTTAAATGGCTGTTCCGAACGATGATACCCACATGTACGTCGGATATCTGGACAATGCGAAGTTTTCCGTCTTCGGGGAGAACCTGATCGGAATTGATTTGCAGGCTCTTCACGCGGATTAGCTGTGCGTCGAAATAACCGTAAACCACCAAACCGACTGCTAGCAATACGGACAAGTAGAATGTGAAAGTCTTGAGCGTGATCGTACCGGTTCCGGGAACAATCAGTTTGTGGACGATTCGAATCAATTCCAGCGAAATGCTTGAAAAGAAAAACAGAAAAACAAATGCCATCCAGACATAACCGACGCAGGCGGAAAGACGAGCCAACTGCTCATAATGCAAGGATTCCAATGTCCGGACAATAACCGGCGCGAGAATCAGCAAGATGATGAGAATCAAGATCAAGCCCTGCAGCAGACCGGAAAAATGAAGGATGCTTTTGGCGCGGAAAAAGAGATAAAAATTAATTCCGCTGTAAAGGCATAAAAAGGTAAGGAGAAAAAGAATCATTTTGGTTTCTATATTCATCAGCTTTGTTTTTAGAAGCTAAAAGAAAATGGAGTAGAAGTCAATCATTAAGGCGGAACAGATTATTGATGTTGACAATGGGAATTCCATAATATAAATACGACATCTCTTTCATGGATGCCGATGTAGCTCAGCTGGTAGAGCAACTGATTCGTAATCAGTAGGTCGGCGGTTCGAATCCGCCCATCGGCTCCAGTAAGAGCAATGGTTTCAGCGATTATAGCTTAAACCATTTTTCCTTGTCATAACGTTTTTTACCACTATTTTACCACTTTTGTCAGAATTGTTTGCAAATTTCCACCTACTTTAATACCACTATGCCGTAATAAAACTAGCTTTACATCGCTTAACCATTAATTAAAATTTAGACCATTTTCGATTAACGAATATCTGATGATTAGACAGTGATAATAAACAGTTAACGCTGCCCGCCTGGAGCCTACGTAATTGTTATCATGGGTCTGTGGTGTGACTTTCCGCACAAAAAGCACCAGTTTTCTGTGGAAACGTGGAACATTTAAACTTGATTAAAGTTCTAAGCACACAGGAGTTGTGCGTTCCGGGCAAAATAGCAGGCTTTCCGCTACCTCTAAAAAATATCAGCCCTCCCCCATGTGAAGAAAATGATTAGAAACCATTTTCCGAAGTGATAAGCGGGATGATCGGGTCAAATCATTAAATGCTGATTGAAAGATACAAATACTGGTAGCCAATTCTTCTGACCACCAGGGTCATTTGTTTCTTCCTTATGTCAGCAAATCGTTTACACAGACAACAACACTAGATTTTAATACGTAATAAACACCATTCAAGTCTTATGACAAGCTAATCTCATATTTTGTGACCAAGATTCTCTTGACATGCAAGACAGAAAATTCTTATATTTCCTCCCCCAATATGTGATCAAAAAATACAAGGACGATTCAAAGAACGGAGACATAAACATGACAGAAGAAAAAGGATTAAATAAGCCGGTAAAATTGAAAGCGGACCTAGCAGCATTGCTGGGTGTTAGCTCATTGCCTCGCACTGAAATAACTAAAAAGTTGTGGGATTACATTAAGGCAAACCAACTACAAACCAAAACAATCAATGGGAAACCGGAAAATGCCGGCAAAAATATTGTGGCTGATGCTAAACTAATTAAAATATTTAACAACACCAAGACTACCAGCAAGACTGGCAAATTAAATGATTTTACAATGTTAAAAGAAGGTCAGACTATTGATATGATGCAAATGGCATCTGTTGTTAGTGCCAATATTGAAATAGACTAAACATATATAATTTTTTTTAAATATAGGCAGGCATAACAACTGGCCTATTTTTTTGCCACTTTCCAGCGAATATTTTTCACTGTTGTGTGGACAAAAAAGACCTTGCCTTTGGTACATGCGTGCTAATAAATATTCATAAACACAATATGTAATAGTATATATTAAATTTATGTATATCATTTAAATAATATAATTGACATATGCTTTATTTATGCTACAATACTTCAAAAGCAACGATCGGAGGTGTTATATATGCCAAAGAATCGAGAAAAATTCGTAGAACTTGCAGAAAAGAGAGTTACAAAAGCAATGAAAGATCTACGCCTAATCGGTAATTTGTCCAATAAATCCAACTATAGTTACACTGATGAAGATGTCAAAAAGATCGTAACAGCTCTGGATGCGGAACTGAAGAATATGCGTAAACGTTTTGAAAGCATAGGCATTGAAGATAAAGTTGCTTTTAAACTTTAACGGTTTACTTTTCTATATACGTTTCGTCATTATAAATTTTATTCTTAATCTAGGGTTTCCACTGGTCGGGCCTGAATATTGGTCAATCAGTAATTAACATGGGGCGTCGGATTATGGCTGAACTTTCGATCAGCAATAAATACACGGTTGCAAGCCTCTTTTCCGGAATTGGGGGTTTCTGCAAAGCTTTTCAGAATGTTGGTTTTAGAATTGCGTGGGCAAATGAAATCGATCAATTCGCAGCATTGACATATAGAAAAAATTTCCCAGAGGTAACTCTATACGCCAAATCAATCACTGATCTTTCAGTGATTGGCGATCAACTTGAGTCCGTTGACGTACTCACAGCCGGTTTCCCATGCCAGCCATTTTCTGTTGCGGGGAATAAAGATGGCTTCAAGGATCCGAGAGGGAATCTTTTTTTTGAGATCATTCGGCTTCTAAAAGAATTTGGAAATAATCGCCCTAAAATTTTACTGATGGAAAATGTAAAAAATCTTCTTACCCATAATGGTGGGAAAACATTTTCTAAGATTTTGAACGAAGTTCAGGCTTCCGGCTACTGGTTTAAGGAATGCAATTCCAAGGTTCTCAACACTAGAGTCCATACGGAAATCCCTCAGAATCGGGAACGGCTCTATATGGTGGCGCTCTCTTGGAATGATTTTGATTTCAATAGCTTTGAATTTCCCGAACCAGCTACAACAAGAAAAGAAGTGAGCGAATTCCTTGAAATTGATCAGCCTGCTGATCCTGGACATTATTTTGACGAGACGAAGAAGTATGGGAGGCTGTTTGCCGAGTCAATGGAAAATGGCAATCAAAATTCAGTTTATCAACTCCGAAGATATTATGTTCGGGAACTAAAGGACTTTGTTGTTCCAACTCTGACTGCAAATATGGGTGAGGGCGGACACAATAAACCGGTGATTAAAGATCGATGGGGCATTAGGAATTTGACTCCAACTGAATGCCTGAGACTTCAGGGCTTCGGTGATGAGTTCAGATTTCCTGACGCAGTTTCAATGTCTCAACAATACAAGCAAGTAGGCAACGCTGTTACTGTGCCTCTTGTAGAAAAACTGGCAATGGGATGCCTTAATAAGCTTAAATCAATGGAGGTGGCAAAGAGTGATCGGCTGGAATTTTCCGCCCAATAATTTTGGGCAAAAAGATGGATTTAATGATCCGGGCATTGAGCACTTCAAGGGGGTGCCATACGATTCAGTTGCACGAGAGGCAATCCAAAACTCACTTGATGCAGCTTTGAAAGAAAATGGTGCACCAGTAGAAGTTCATTTTGAGCTCTATGAAGCAGATAGCAGCATATTTCCAAATAGCCACGAATATTGCAAAATCCTCCAAGCCTGCAAAGCTGAAAAGCCAGATAATGAAAAGATCCAGAAATTTTTCGACACAGCAATCTCTCTTATTGGAAAAGAGAAATTGCCTGTGCTGAAGATAAGCGACTTTAATACAACGGGGCTGCTAGGGTCGCATGGAAATGGCCATGCTGGTAATGACTGGGAAAACCTCATCAAGTCTACTGGCTCATCTGACAAAGGTATCGGTAAGGGAGGTTCTTTTGGAATAGGTAAAAATGCCGCCTTTGCCTGTTCGAGATTCCGCGCCATATTCTATTCGACACTGGATAGAGAGGGATACACTGCCTTCCAAGGGGTATCAAAGCTGATGACGCATACAAATGCTAAAGATGAAGAAACACGTGGCACAGGCTTTTATGGTGGAATCAACAAGAATGAACCAATTTTTGATTTCGAAAAAGTCCATCCGTTCTTTCATCGATCTCAGTGTGGCACTGACCTTTTCATATTTGGCTTCAATGAATCTAAAGAATGGGAAAGTGAAATCATTAAGTCGGTGATTGAGAACTATCTTGTCGCCATCCATGAAGGCCAATTAATTGCCAAAGTTGGCAGTGTTATGATTAATGCCTCCAAATTGCCGGAGCTTCTCAAAACCTATTTTGAAGATGAACAGGAGCTTCTCGCTCCCCAATTTTACAAATCGCTTGTTTCACCCGATACGAACCATTTTAGTGAGGATTTGGATGGCTTAGGGAAAGTGGATCTCTACGTCTTTCCCGAGCGCAATTTTGCTAAAAGGATTGCGATATTTCGCAAGAGCGGGATGAAAATCTTCAACAAGGGAAACTTCCAAACCCCCATTCAGTTCGCTGGCGTCTTCATCGCAAGGGGGGAGAAGATAAACGATTTTATGCGTCAAATTGAGCCACCAAGCCATAATGCATTAGAACACTTACGTCACGATAATCCCGAATATGCAAAGAGCACTGTTAAAACAATCTATAAGTGGATCAATGAAAACGTAAAGTCTCTGGCTCGAATCGATGAATCTGAGGAGCTCGACGTTGAAGGAATTGCAGCGTTTCTGCCTGACGATATGGATGACTTCGCTCCTGAAATGTTGGAAAGCCACGAAGGAATAGAGGATGGGGCGCCGAAGGAGGTTGAAGTAAAAGTCTCGGAATTAAGGCCTCCGCCAACTGACACAGAAAAAGCAGATGTGGCTGGAGACGAAGGTGGCTTGGAAGGGAGCATTCAAGACGAAGGGAAGAATGAAAATCAAGAAACTGGAGGTGGAGGGACAATGACCCCAACGGATATAATCGGAGGGGAGGGAAACACGGGCACATTACCAGACAATACGGGGGGAGATATGCAAACACCATCGAAGAAACCAATAAATTTAAAGCGAGTTCGGATATTCTGCATCAACTCTGACGACGGTTCATATAGGGTTGTGTTTGTTCCAGATAGCACTGGCATTGGACACTTGATGCTTAGCATAATCGGAGATGACGGTTCAGAGGATCCAGCTCCTATTGAGTCGGCAAAATTCACAGCAGGAGAAGTTATTGGATGCAACGGCAACGGTCAAATCGGGCCAATTAATTTTACAAACGGAGTTGAAAGCACTTTTGATGTTCGCCTCAAAGACAATCTCCGATGTGCTATGGAGGTGTCTGCAAATGCAAGTTAATCCAAGGCAATTCCCTCATCCTGTGTATTCTTACTTTTCGGACGATCTTGTAGACTGTAGCTTTCAAATGGCCGTGAGACCCTTCAATACAAAGAGCACATACTTGTTTGATGTCGAAGCCAAAACAAGTAGCGGAAGCCTGACTAGCCTTATTTCCTCTGGGAAAGCTTGTTATGCAGTTCATATAGAATGCTCCCGCACAAGATACCGCCATGCCTTCAAATTCCAATCCGAAAGCCACAAGTTTCATGTTCCGGCCAATTTGATTGATGGGAAAGTGCAGGTTTCACGCTTTGTTCTCGCAGAGGAGGATATTGTTGCATACACCAATAAAAACTTTAATCATGTTTTCAATGGTTTTAGCTTCAGTATTAAAAAGGGGGATATTTTGGCTCTTGATGCGCCTATGACCTTCGACGCAGATAAGGAAATCGATGCGCTAAAGAGTATTCCATCAATCTTCAGAATAAAAGTAAGTCCGGCAGAGGACGCTCCGCCTATGGAAGTCGATTTCGATTCAAACAAAATTAACATATACCTATCAAAAGAAAATTTCAGAAGATTCAAGACGCTTCAATTCGTCCAAAGCCTGCACCCTGTCTTGGCTCAAATGGTGATTGTTCCAACACTCATATCGGTTCTCGAAAAAATCAAGTCAGTCAGTGAGGACGAGAATGCCAAGATAGAGTATGATGATTTGAAGTGGTATAAGGTGCTGTCTAGGCGCCTGAAAGAACTTGGGATAGAGGTTGACGGCAGGGGGTGGACGCTATCAACTGTCGCAGTGGCCCAAAAGCTGATTGCAGATCCTGTATCTTTATCATTGGAAGCTCTAGAAATGATGGAGGTAGATTAGAATGTCCAATCTCATATGTATGAAGGAAGGTCACGTTGATGATTTGAGAAGCCATATAGCCCCTAATATCCATTATTACAAACAAGAGGGGCAGTGGCTAAATAATTTCTTTAAGGAGGGAGCGTGGCAGCTCACCTCAAAAATCCCTTTTGACGGTGTAGAACTTTTAATTCCGCAGAGCCCGGAAGAATATCGGATTAATGACATAGAAAATACAAAGATAATTTATACAGCCCTGAAAGGGTTAAGCCTTACCCAAGCCTCTGATGAGCGCTTATGGGCTTCGTTGTGCCACTTCTACTTTTGGGAGTATATGAGGGCTCGTTGGCCAATTGAAAGATGGCTTGAAAAGACTAAAGAATCAAAAAGGATTAATGAACTAATCAGGGAGCGGTATTTCTTGCTATCAAATAGAAGCCGTGGGCTTATAAGAAATGGCATTGCGAGGCTGTGGTGGTTTGGATATGCTTCGTATGATAAAACACGTGAGGACCCATTTGAATTGACAGAAATACTTCTAAAAACTCTCGATGTTGCTGAAAGCCTCTTGGGGCGAGCTTTTTCACATAACTGCGATATTTGCATATATACTCTTGTGGGACTTAAAAAACTAATCGATGAAGGAAAGTCATTCCCAAAAAGAGATGACTTCCGGGAACTGATGAAATATGTTAACCAAATTGGCGGAGTCACTGTTCTTGATGCAATAGATTCTGATGACTTTCAGAATATTTTGAAAGCAAAGCTCGAAAAGCTTTGTGCTGAGGCCACTTAGCCTAACTATGTCAGACCGTATGTCCAGGGAGAGCCGCTCCTATACCATGTCCCGGATTCGTGCGAAGGGAAATGCCAGCACAGAATTACGGGTGATTTCAATCATGCGGTTGTATGGGATCAAAGGCTGGAGCAGACACCAGAATGTTATTGGCAAGCCGGATTTTTTATTCAGGCATGAGCATTTAGCAGTCTTTGTTGACGGATGCTTTTGGCATGGATGCCCAAAGTGCTTCATGCCCCCCCAATCAAATGAAGATTATTGGATGAAGAAGATTGCGGGGAACCGTGCGAGAGATAAGCATGTCACCAAGGAGTTAATGGACAAAGGTTGGAAGGTAATCCGACTTTGGGAACATTCGCTAAAACGACCAAAATGGGTTGCTAACAAGCTGATGTCTGAACTCAACATCGCGGCTTGACATCAGAGTTTCTAATCATCTCGAGTCGTTTCTTCTACCCCTCCAAATCCAGCAATAGCGACTACATCTAATACAACAATGCTTGTTCGATTTTTTATAAAAGTGTGAAACATCACTTTCTCAACTCACCTCCGGCTTCTCCCCATACTCAAACCTCACCTGCCGGGCAAGCTTCAGCGAATCCTTGATCGGCCGAAGAATGAACTTATGATCCCTGGCCAACGTGAAATGCTCAAGACACGGGCCATACAAACTGTCCGCGTAAATCTCCCTGTCCGTGTCTGAAATATGCACATCCAACGTCACCCGACCATTGGCGACGCACCAGACAGCGTTGTCATCCTCATACTCACCACCGCTGCTGTCCGATAGATCCCATCCGAAGAACCATATCCTGTGCTTTCCGGGTTGACCGACTATACAGGCCACAGGCCATTCCTGGGAATCCCGGAAAAATCGCATCAAATTAAACAATTCACCGGAACGCATCTGTTGAATTGTTGTTAAGTCAAGATGACGGGAATCCACCTCCGTGTATTCGGCGATCACCAGGTCAGGTTTGATCTCGACCCACAGTTTCAGTGAAGGAAGCCAGAAGTCCGGCAGATATTTGGTGCAGTCATCCAATATGAAGCCTTCCTTTTCGTAATCATACGGAAGACCGACCGCATCAAAGAACACGGCCCACCGAGCTTCCAATCTGCTCCTGAAGCGATACCCTCCATAAATTGTTTCAATGGCTTGAGCTTGATAATTCATACTCTCTCCTTTCGTAAATAAATAAATTCATTAAAAGAACAGAATAGAATCAATTCCGAGTGGCAGATGATTGACTTTTAGGTGACGAGCCGATGCCCAGGCACTTGAGAGCGTGCGGAGCGGATGAAGCGACTGGCGACCATAATTTTAAAACAAATATGGCAGGGGCGCGTGTTGCTGAAGGCGCGGAGCATGCGACCAGGTGCCTCACCTTTTAGAAACCCCCGTGGCAAGAAAACAAACACAAGGCACGATGTGCTGGCGCGCTCCTTGCGCATGCAAGGAGCGTGACGCGCAATGATGCCGGGAGCTTGAGATACCGTAGCGAAGGCGCGATCGTTGCGCCGGCAACGAGCGTGACGGAGCGGGGCTACGGGACACGGTTGCAATGGGCAGGGCGCATGATTCAAAGCGCAGAGCGAGCGGCAGCGAGCGCCCAGCGCAGTGAGCGAGCCAGCCGTGCATCGGCGCGAGCGAACGCAGCGGTGTCGCTAGAACTAAGATAGCGAGCCCCGAAGGGGCGAGCGGGCCTGGACATACCCGGGGCCGGTCTATTATCCCATTGTTTTTAGATAGGACAGTTACCCTGCTTTTAGAGCGCAGCAAATTTTCGCAAAATTTGGGAATTTTACTAGAACATGAGGGTAAGAGGATAACTCATTCTACAAACAAATAGAATCAGGGCATTTAAAGTTTATTTATTATCAATAGAGACCTGCTAGAGTTAATTCTTTGCCTGAATGAGCGTGATGCAAGGATTTATGGGCACCTCCTTTCTTTTTGAAATGATTTACAGCATACACTTTTTCAGATTTGTAAGTCGAACGAAGTGATCCATCTCTGTAGCGATGAGACAGTCAATGGCCTCATGCTGTATCTTTGGTACGAGACGTTTGATGTTTTCATAGTAAGAGATGGAATCGAGCTCTCGGCGGGCAGCAAAATCGATGGCAGAACAGGCGTCCTTAACTGCTGCCAAATCGTCATTTATGGCCTGCTGGGTGAAGACGATGTTGTTGTCTATGTAATTCCGAAGGTATTGCGCATACTCGCCGACATACGTTTCCTCCGGTATTGATTTCTCTATACCTGAAAAGATCTTTTCAAGCGCTTTATGATACTTTACCTCTTCTTCAGCAAGTTCAGCAAATAGGTCTTTTGCTTCCTGATTCTGCACAAGCTGGATTGCATATCGGTAGAAATTTGCCCCGTTCTCGTGTATCCGTTCAGCGAACTCAATGACTTCACTTGCGGTAAATAAATTCATGGCAGTCCTCCTTCTATTTTTCGATTAGTCTATGCTCCCACATTAACTAACTCATTGGTTTTCTAACATGCTCGTTATCAGCCCTTACTTTACCCTTGTAACTGACAAACACCAAGTTGCTGCAACAATTTTAAAGCATCAAACTGAGCCCACAATTCTACAACCTTACCTCCCTGGATGCGCGTGATCATAAAATCTTCAAACATAACCTGCCTTCCTGTTGGGGCAATGCCCTGGAAGTCGCCCTTGTGAGTGCCATATACATTGATGATGGTCGCCACTTTGTCATTTTCGGCTATCTGCTCCTTAACCACATGATGTAAATCCGGGAAGGCGGTATAGAGCATCGCGACAAATTGTCGAAATCCTTCGCGGTCGGTGGGATCGGATATGCCGGGAAGGTGTGCCTGGCAATCGGGGATGAAAAATTCTTCGATTGCAGATATGTTCTCGTCCAATTTCTCCAAGAATATGCGTATGGTGGCCTTTTTTTGGTCTGGTATCATGAGATTTTCCTCAATTGTAGCATTGATCTTTAACGATTCCATGTCCGAGGGAAAAATCTTCCCGTTCGGGTCGCATATGAACGATATTTTTCTTGGAAGATCTCGAACATCATTTTCTCTTCCTGGGTGACAAGCTGGTGCCAGATTGGATGTATCAAGACAGCAAAGAGCAAGGCAATCCAGGAATTAAGATACAGAGCCACAGCTGGTATTATAAAGGTAATCCAAGCGGCATACATCGGGTGACGGAACCACTTGAAAGGACCCAATGTGCACAGTTCGTCCTTGGTCCACCAATTTCGCAATGTCCAAAAGCTCCAGAAATATAGCCCCAATCCGATGATGGCGAGTACCACACCAACAACTTTTAATGGTATCGGATTTGTCAATATTGCGGAATGTCCCAATACGCGATCCACCCAAAAAGCTATCGCTAACATCACAAGGCTGATGGCCATCCCCATCGGACCGATGCCAAATAATTTATTCATTCTACTGATAGCCATCAAGCACCTTTTTGAATCAATGTTAGTTGTTTTCAAATAATCAAGACAACATGCCCAAAATAAATGAAGCGACGGGCATTTTTTATTGCCCGTCCGCTTGAATTGCTTTTATAGGCTTTCTACTGCAAATTTACCGTGCAGATCGGAAGAAGGTGGTCATGAAATTGTCATTTTGATTTTGGAAGTTTCACCACCAGAAATTTTGCCGTAGTTTTAGATTCATTGTACACACGGTGTGGAATATTAGCCGGGCTTTCAATAATTGAATCAGCGGAAACCTTCTCTCTTTCATCCCCGATTTCAATTGTAGGTTCACCGGCAAGAACATAAAAAAACACATCGACCGGTGTTTTATGGGATATAAGACCCTCGCCTGGATTTAAGGTCATATGGATGACTTCCGCATCAGGAGATCCGAATATTTTTTTTGCCTGTATCTTGTGAGGATTTTTGAACGACATTTCTTCTGATACACGTGTTATTTTCATTTTACACTCCTTTTAACTGCTGATTGCTTTATATACATTTTGGTATTTTTCATGAATCATATGACGATCGAATTCATAAAACGTGTTTAACATGGCATCCAATTCTGTTTGATTAAAATACTTCTCTGTATTTGGGAAGAATACAGCATCTTCTTTCTTTATATGGACCGGATAAAACCCCGCTAACCATATTATTGCAGTAGTTATCGTAGGAACAACCTTTCGATCACCACCTTTATATTTTTCATTAAGCTGAACGATTTCCTTCACCTTAGCTCTTGCTTGTTTATGTTCATCAATTAATTCATTCATGATTCGTAGATTGTCAGCATCAAGCTTTTTCTTCGCCAATTCTACAAACAATATATCTTCTTCTTTTCCGTGATGAGTCCTATCTGCATATGTTTTGATAAAGTCGACAATTGTTTCGATGAATATAGGGTTATAGTCCATATCCGTCATGGATATAGCCTTTTGTTTCGCAACACTTAATACCTTTTCAATTAATCGATGTTCTATCATCAAAAGTCCACGTGGTTTCATTTTTTTACTCCTTATTATATTGTTTAATGACCATGGTTGTGAACATCAGTGCCGTGTTTTGCTGCGGAAGGCCTAGAACCTTTAGAGTGTTCATCATGGGCTCCCTTGGCCGTTGCATCCATGTGGATTCTTTCCACGTAATGGGTGAAGGCAACATAAGCTTCTACAAACTCCCGTCCCTGTTCGACACTCTCATCCTTGTGTTTGTAAGTAGCCGCTGCACGTTCGTAACGAGTCCTAATACCGTCGGCAACATCGTCGGTGACTCGTTTTATCAGTGCATCGGCAGAGCCGCTTGCCAGGGCTTTATCCGCTTCAGCAATGGCGGGGTCAACTTCACCTGCCGGTTTCAGCCCAGTAAAGGGTGCCCCTTCGCCAGCTCGATGAATCTTGACGAGGGTTGCAAAAAACTGATTTTCTGCGCCATCTACATTTTTCTTTCCCTTGGCGCTGAGTGCCTTGGCAAATTCCGCACGAACAGCCTTTTCATCCTTCTGTTTTACCCACTTGAGGACGGGTGTGACATCTTTGGTTTCCAGGGACTTCCGGGCATCCTGAATGACGGGTCCATCTAAAGTATCGCAATGAGCAGCAGCAAAGCCATAAATTCCGAGAGTTAATGCCGTTGTAACGGCAACAAGCAAAAATATGCGAATTAAAAACGGTTTCTCTTTCATGTTAATGCTCCTCCTTTTGATTTTGTCTTAAAAGATATTAATTGTCTTCAAACTTCGTTTTCCCCGATTATTTGCGTATCATAATAGCACTGTTCATTTATTTTGAAAGGAAAATACATGGCCTTATTGATAACGGATTGAAAGCTAGAATTTTTGTTGAGGTTGGCGTGTGGTCACCTACTATTCTTCAGTATTTGATAGAAAACAAGGTTAAGGATTTCTATTTGGCGCCTTCAAAGGTGTCACAGATCTCAGATAAAAAACTGATTTTTCAAGATCCCAAATATATGACCCTAAATATTCTTCAATCTTCACTCTCCATACCAGAGTCTGCTACGGATATTCTGAAGTTGCCAAGGACGTTGGACATCGAATTTTTCGGGAAAGTACTTTCCGCGCCCATCGAGCGGGGCCCATTCCGTGAATTCACCCACCATGCGCCCCAGATAGGGGCTTGCCGTTTCAAGGAAACTCTCAAAATCCAGATCCTCGGGCTCAACCAGGCCCCGCCGTGGGTTGCGTATGGTCCACAGAACGGCGGCGACGGCCCCCGCCGTAACCTGCACGGTAGTCGCGTTCGCATAGGCCACATGTTGTCGCGCCTCATTAATCGTGAGCTGCGAACCGTACCAGTGTGCGTTTCTTTTGTGACCTGCCAGCAAGACGCCGAGCTCATCCATTCCCTCCACGATATCTGATCCAAGACGTCGGCAGGAGGGTTGCATAACCCATCCTCTCCCTTCCAGTTCCAGCGCAGACAGCATGGCATAGTCGCAAGGATGGCACACAAACATCACGCTCGGGCGATACAGGAACCCACCGCGATCGCGAATCGACAGATAGTCGGCAATCGAGAACATCTCATCATGAGTCACGAGCATTCCCTGAAAGCCGCCGATTGAGGGGGCCCAACTGCGCGCAAAGGTGCTTGCTCCGGGACGCTCCAGGTACAGCGTGCCGGAACCTGGGCGGTGCTCGCGTCCCCCCCCGTAACCGGCTTTTTTCAAAGGTGCCGAAAGAAAGCTCGGCTGGCTGCATCAGCTCGTCCACGAAACCATCGATAGACCAGGTGTTGATGAACTCTCCCTGGCGTTTCGGCCGCTGGCTGGCCTGCGTGTCGCGCTCGGATATCTGAATCGTGGATACTTTGAGGTCGCGCGCAAGATTCGCCCATTCTTCGCGCGTGGACGGCTTGGCATTCCCATTGCGGAGAATTCGATCCAGATTGATGAGCGCGCGCTTGACAAAATGGGACACGAGCCCTGGATTGGCACCGTGATCGACGACGGCCGTTGGCGCATCAGGTCCCAATTCCGCCGCGAGATCGATGATCTTGGCGCGGATGGCATATTTGGTGCGCTGGTGAAGTTTCAGCATGTGGTTGTCGAATAAGCCCGGCCACGGTTCGATCGAGGTGTCAATGTACAGGGCGCCCCGCTCCCCACAGAATCGAATCAGATCGAGACTGAAAATGTCTACAGACAGATTCAACATGAGATCACCGTGGCGAACGTGATTCTTCAATATCGCGCGGTAGTTGCTGGGCGTCAGGTTGCAGTGGATGAACTTCGCTCCACAACGCTCGGTAATGCCTCGCCCGGATTCGTTGGCCGAGAGAACGGTCATTCGGCCGTGAATTCCCTCAAGGTGCCGCCCGATAACCGGCAGGACGGCCTGCCCGATACTTCCGCAGCCGATCATTATGATACGACCATTGAAAGTCGGGGTAGCCTTCAGTGCATTCATTGGCGTTGTCATTTTCAACTCCTATAAATTCACACGCATTGAACATACACTTCGTTCAGCTCTTTCGGCTCGTCTTGGCAGAAAAGACAGATATTCTTTTTGACACATTTGTGCTTTTGCATTTTGGACATACAATTTTATTCTTGCCATGATCAGAAATACTCTGCATGAGCGTAAATCTCTTTTTACAGCCCTGGCATTCATATTCGTAGGTAGGCATATCCATCTCCTTTCTTGACAATCCTTTTTTTTAGCGGCTACGGTGTCTGGATGGAAGGTTGAAAACCAAACCATTCAAAGTTTGGATTCACCGGCGCGTTCGGGTTGATATGTGACTTCTTTAATCTGTACCCGTAACATGCCCCCGCCCGGCTTCGGCCATTCAATTTCATCGCCTTGCGACAGACCAAGCAGTGCGCCACCAACAGGCGCAATTATTGAAATTTTATCACCGGAAGCATCTTTATCTTTCGGATATACCAGCGTTAGACAGAACTCTTCGGATGATGATTCAGTCATAAATTTTACAGTAGAATTCATGGTTACAACTGTTGGAGGAATGTCTTTCGGATCTACTACTTTTGCCCTCTCCAGCTCAGCTTCCAAATCGGCCTTGCCTGGAAAAGCATTTTTGGGTAAAGACTCTATCAGCTTTTCTAGCCTTTCTGCATTCAACGAAGAAATTATTATATCAGGTTTCTTTTTCAACTTTCACCTCCATGTATCATTAAGTTGTAAAATACTTAATGCCATAACGTTATGCAATTCGTTATCATCTAATACTTTTCATCAGCCTGGCAATACCATCATCATTTTCTCCTGCCTTCCGAAACCATTTAATGGCTTCGTCATCGTCCATGGGAACACCTTCGCCATGTTTGTACATTTCGCCCAATTGATACATGGCATCCACGTTCCCCTTGTCAGCGGCCTTACGAAACCATTTTGCGGCCTTTGCATAATCCTTCGGGCCGTGCTTACTTTTAAAAAACATCAAGCCAAGCTGATGCAGCATATCGCTGTCTTCCTGCCTAAAAACCTTACGCATGTCTGTCACAGATAATATCTTGATTTTCATTTTAACATCCAATTTGTAACTCTACGTTTTGAGAAACAGGATTTGCAGGCTGGCGACCCACTGTCTAATATTTCCTGCGAATGAAATGCGCCTTGATTGCCTCGGTATTCGTGAACGAGTTGTCCTCTTTGCCATGTCCATCAAGTGTATGGAAGATCAGCCCAGGCTACATTTAGAACAGCCAGCTCTCCCGCAAAGCCATCTTTCACCAGGCTTTAAACATGAGGTAATGCACACTCAGCCAGTTCTACGCCGTCAAGAGGAACTAAAATTTTTTTATACATTGCAAACACTTCCCTCTTAATAAAATTACCTGCCTGTTACCCAATGTAAAACAGACCGAGTTTTCTTTTTCTTTTGCTTGGCGCAAAGTGTATCCGCTGACGTGCTCCGCTTCTTATCCGGCCAAACGGGGGACTCCGCGGATAACCTGTGCCGTCCTGATTGATTCATCGATTGCATTACGGATAAGCGACTCATGTTTTTCACCTTTCACGGGGCTTATCCCCGTTCTTATTAACCATTATTGGCGCCGAAACACATCTTCCCCAGAGACTCCATATTGCGAAAAGCCTTGTAGCCTGTCATATTTAGCGGATAATCCCAGGAGCCGTTACGATGGACAATTTCCCCGCTGAAGCCGGTTTTGAACCGGTACATACCGTAAAAAGGGTGGCTGGAATCCGGAACGGGTGAAACGGCGCCCATGTCATAGGAGAGACACCCTTTTGCACGAACTGATTTGATGGCGTCCCAGTGCATGGCATACGATCCCATAAGGTTGCGCTGCTTATTCGAGGAAGCACCATACAAATAGATCGCTTGTCGCCCGACAATTAAGATGATCGCCCCGGCAAGGATGTCACGATCTTTTGCGGCGAGGAGAAAAATAATCTCGGTCAATCCAGAATTCTGAACAGGCGTAGAGAAAAGTGCAGCAAAATGACGATAGGTTCCACCCGGATTAAAACTATTTCGTTTAGCTGTATGCATATAAAGATTGTAGAATAACGGCAGCATTTCAACGGAAGCTTTAAATACCGAGACTCCTTTCCGCTGGGCAAGGCGGATATTATATCTGGTTTTTGGTTTCATGGCCGCAAAGATTGCCTCTTCGGTGCGTGCGAGATCAACGACCACTGCATCGGCAACGGTCAGATCCATCGCCGCTTTCCGAAGAGGCCAGGTGAGTGTGCCGATATTCATCCGTAATTCCCGCAACCGAGGATCAGGATGCCCGGGCCAGGCCTGTCCATCCCTCACATAGGCAGTATACGGTGATTCCCATGGAAGGTCGTAGCGGATGAGGGCAACGTTCGGATCCATGTGCCCGGTCAGTGCCTGCGACAACGCTTCAAGAAAGCGGCCCTGTTTTTCTGGATCGAGGTTCAGTTCGGGACCCTGTGGAACGTATGCTACAGCCAAACCATTACCAAAAGTTTTGATCAAGACAAGGAAATCACCTTGTTGACCGGTGGAAGATTTAAAATCAAACGCGACAGGTTTATAACCGAGACGGGATTTGACATGGCCCCAGTAGGCTGTTTGAAACAGAATGTCCGTGGGATTCAGTTCCTGTATTTTTTTTTGTTTCACAGCTATGTTCATGTATCAGAGGCCCCTGGTCGCATGCCTACGATTCAATATAATAAACTCGAAAAGGCGTAACGCATCATTCATGAATAGAACACATCAGCACAATATAGCGGTTACATCGTACTCATGGCATCTTGTTTAAAATTTAATTGATAAAACTTATATTGTAAATGCTAGTATAATACCCTATAATTACCCATATAACATTGGCAATTATATTTTTTAATTCAATAAAAGGTGATATTTGTGATTAAATACAAAAATGACATTGAAATTGCCCTTCAGGAGCGTATCAAAGAATTGAATTGTTTGTATGAAATGGCACGACTTGCAGAGCGTCACCATAACTCCATGCGCGAATTCCTGAAGAGTCTTGTCGATTTTATCCCCCTCTCCTGGCAACATGAAGAAGTTGCCTGCGCACGCATCATTTTTCAGGGCGAGACCTTTGACAGTAAGAAGTTCTCATGGACCGAATGGCGACAGTCCGCGACGATCTGCATAGACGATGATTCTGTTGGCGACGTGACGATTATTTACATTGAAGAGCGGCCAATGGCGGATGAGGGTCCGTTTCTAAAGGAAGAAAGAGATTTATTGGAAGAAATTGCTCAACGCATCGGTGAACTTGCCGTCCGGATGATGGCGGAACAGGAATTACAGGAAAACAACAGACAACTCCTGGTAGAAAGAAAAGCTTTGCAGGAAGCAAATGCAGCTCTGCGGGTGGTTCTTTCCAATATTGAAAATGAAAAAAAACGAATCTATGAAAACATGCAGTTGAATATTGATAAGGTCATTATGCCGATTCTTCACGCGTTAACACCAGCAGTAGCGAATAATAAATTAAAATATATCGAGATACTAAAGACCAATCTGGAAGAAATCACATCGCCTTTCGTAAGCCGGGCATTGAATCATTACCACTGCCTGACCCCTTCAGAGGTCAATATCTGCAATATGATACGGAATGGATTGCGGACCAAAGAGATTGCACGATTGCGTGGTGTCTCGTCATCAACAGTCAACCGGCATCGTGAACACATTCGCCGAAAGATGAAAATTAAAAATCAGAAAATCAATCTGACGACTTATTTGCAATCACTTCTAGCCTTTGACCAGTCTAATCTTATAGAAAAGAACAAATAATTTATATCAGCCATTTGTAAAATGGCTTCAAATCATTCCAAAATAATAACTCAAATCATATTGACACGATTGTAAATTCTGCTAAGTTACTAAAATATTTTGCTGATGATTAATAATCACTACCTTTCGCTTCGCGCACCTCTGATGCGGCAGCGGTTACTTGCGGTATTTTTATGCTGAAAGACAATAGCACAATGGATGTTCTCTCTCAAAATAATAACGCAAATTTGCATTTGATGGAACGCGTCAAGGAGCTGACGTGCCTTTATGATATCGCACGAATTGCTGCCGACACAAGCCTGAGCGTCGAAGATCTGCTCTCGGGTATTGTTCGAATTCTTCCGAAGGCTTGGCAATACCCTATTGACGCTTACGCAAAAGTTGTCTTTGATAATCGGATGTATTCAACTACAAATTATCCGCGTTTTGTCCGGAGGCAGAGATCAGCCATTACCATTAATGGTGAACGCCGCGGGTATATTGAAGTGGCCTATCAGAAGAAGCAAGGAACGAAGAATCGGAACCCTTTCCTGGACGAAGAGCAGACGCTTCTCGACACTGTGTCGAGGGAAACTGCAGCCATGATCCGGCGCAGAGAAACGGAACGGGATAATTTAAAACTGGAGGATCAGCTTCGGCATGCAGACAGGCTGGCCACCATCGGTCAAATGGCCGCAAGCGTCGCCCACGAACTCAATGAGCCATTGGGACACATCCTGGGATTTGCCGAGCTTGTTCAGAAATGTCCCGACCTTCCCGTTCAGGCGATAGCTGACATCAAAAAAATATTCAGCACCTCCCTCCACGCCCGTGAAATTGTGAAACAACTCCTAATTTTCTCCCGACATGCTTCCAGTCAGAAAACAAAAGCAAACCTCAACAATCTCATCAGGCAGGGGTTGATTTTTCTGGAATCCCGCTGCGTCAGTGAAGGCATAAAAATAAAATGCAACCTGTACCCCCATATGACAGAGATCGACGCGAACCCCGCACAAATAAGTCAGGTTTTTGTCGGCTTGATGGTCAACGCCATACAGGCAATGCCTCAGGGTGGAACCATATCCATCCGGACACGCGGGGAACAGGATAAAGTCTCTTTGATCATTGAAGACACCGGTGTCGGCATGACAAAGGAGGTTCTTCAAAAAATATTCACTCCTTTTTTTACAACTAAGGCAGTCGGCATCGGAACGGGATTAGGCCTGCCGGTGGTTCACGGCATTATTACGGCTCATGGAGGTTCCATAAAAATTGACAGTCAGGTCGGTATCGGAACACAATGCAGAATAAAATTGCCGGCCGGAAGAAGCTGAACATTTTGAAAAACGAAAAGAGCAAACCGCCAAGCGGCAAAAAAACCTCCATTCTTATTGTGGATGACGCACCGGCGACACTGGAACTGCTCGAACGAAATTTGTCATCCGCCGGATACAAAATATTGAAGGCCTCCAATGTCGCCGAGGCCCTGAGGGTAATCGAATGCGTCCCTGTTGATCTGG